>Ga0247825_10002370_pt1 | contig 12409 bp, 10 predicted proteins | sample 13C_Vanillin_Day_FD_194413 | JGI IMG/M metagenome (GOLD analysis project Ga0247825, IMG submission 194413) | Soil microbial communities from agricultural site in Penn Yan, New York, United States - 13C_Vanillin_Day48 | ecosystem: Environmental > Terrestrial > Soil > Agricultural land | place...
TACCCGCGCTGATGACCGCGCCTTTTTTCTGGATCGGCATTCATCCGGTGGCGATCTACAACATCCTGCTGCTCGCGAGCTTCGTGCTGTCGGCGGTGGCGATGTTCTTCCTGGTTCGCGCACTGACCGGACGCATCGACGCCGCATTGATCTCGGGGACGCTCTTCGCGCTGTATCCCTATCGGTTCGAACACTACAGCCATCTCGAGCTGCTGATGACGATGTGGATGCCACTCGCGTTGCTCGGACTGCATCGGACGCTCGCCGGCGGAAAGCTACGGGACGGGCTGGCCACCGGGTTGGCCTTTGCGCTGCAGACGCTCTCGTCGCTCTACTACGGCTGCTTTCTCGCTGTCTACATGTTCGTGCTCGGCGCCACAATCTGGCTGGGCCGCGGCCGTCCACGTCAGCCAATCCGGGCGCTGATCGCGGGCGCCGTGCTCGCTGCCGTTCTCATCGCACCGGTCGCTTCCCAGTACCTTGCCAGCCGTCCGATGATGGGCGATCGCGAGGAAGGAACGATCCAGTTCTACAGCGCCGAAGGCAGCGACTATCTGAAAGCGACCTTCCGCAGCCGGCTCTACGAGAGCCTGTCGGCGGGCGGCCATCCGGAAAGGGAGCTATTTCCGCGGCTGACGCCGGTCATTCTGACGGGCGTCGCGATCTGTCCGCCGCTTTCGGTGGCGCGAATCGCATACGTGCTGGCTTTGGTAGTCGCGGTCGATGGCTCGTTCGGGTTCAATGGTCCCACGTTCACCACGCTCCGCGCCGTGCTGCCGCCATTCAAGGGGCTTCGGGTGCCCGCTCGTTTCAGCCTCTTCGCCGGCATGACGCTGACGATCCTTGCCGGCTACGGCGCCACCCGACTTCTCGAACGGTGGCCTCGGCGGCGCCTCGCGCTCGCCGGCGCGATGCTGACGGTCGCCGTCCTGGAGGCGCTGCCAACCATTCCGCTTCAGCGGGTTTGGGACGCGCCCCCGGCTATCTACGCACGCATTGCCGGCGCCGAGCCGCCCGCGGTGCTGGCGGAGTTTCCGATGCCGCAGGACATCTATCGATCCGACTTCGACGCGCGCTATCTGTATTTCTCGACGTTCCACTGGCAGAGTCTGGTCAACGGCAACAGCGGATTCTTCCCGCCTTCCTATTTCGAGCTTCTGGCCAACGAGCAGGACTTCCCCAACGACGCGGCGCTGAGCTATCTGCGATCGCGAGGAGTGCAGTACTTGACGATGCACGGCAGGTTTACGAATCCGGATCGCTACGGCGAAAGCGTGGCGTGGCTGGACGCGAGACCGGACCTGGAGCTCGTCGCATCGGCGCCGTGGGAAGGCGCGGAGTCGCGTCTGTACCGGTTTCGATAGGCTTCCGGCTCCAGGCGCCGTGCCTGGGCTTGTGGTCCGAAGCCGGTCGCGGAAGCCCCAACCTCACAATGCTCATCGTCTTCTACATTTCCGGCCACGGCTTCGGGCATGCTTCCCGTGACATCGAGCTCATCAACGCTGTCGTGGCGGCCCGGCCTGACGTTCGGATCATCGCCCGGACGAACGTTCCCGCGTGGCTGTTCGCGCGAGCGCGCGCGACTGTGGATCTTCAACCGATCGAGACCGATACCGGCGTGGTCCAGATCGACAGCCTTCGGCTCGACGAGCGACAATCCGCTCGCCGGGCCGCGGCCTTTTACCGGACGTTCGACCAGCGCGTCGACGCTGAAGCGCGCGTGCTACGAACGGCCGGAGCCGATCTGGTCGTGGGCGACATTCCGCCACTCGCCTTCGCCGCCGCCGAGCGGGCGCGCGTGCCATCCCTGGCCATAGGTAATTTCACCTGGGACTGGATCTACGGTGTCTATCCCGCCTTCGCGGAACTCGCGCTCGAAGTTCTTCCGACCATTCGCGCCGCCTACGCGACGGCGACGCGTGCCTTGCGCCTTCCGTTCCACGGCGGGTTCGAGCCGATGGCGGCGGTGACCGAGGATATCCCGCTGATCGCGCGCCGGTCGCTGCGCGATCCAGCCGACACGCGCGAACGGCTCGGTGTCGCCGGCGACCGTCCGCTGGTGCTCGCCTCGTTCGGTGCGTACGGCGCGCCGCTTCCATACGCCGACGTCAGCGCCGGCGGCGAGTTCACACTATTGACCGTCACGCGACATCCGTCGCAGGGTCTGGAGTACCCCGACCTGGTGGCGGCCGCCGACGTCGTGATCAGCAAGCCGGGCTACGGTATCGTGTCGGAATGCATCGCGAACGGCACCGCGCTGCTTTATTCGTCTCGCGGCCGGTTCATCGAGTATGACGTATTCGTCGCCGATATGCCGCGTGTGCTTCGGTGTCGCGAGATCTCGCAAGAGGATCTGTTCGCGGGGCGCTGGGCCGACGCCGTGGCGGCGCTGCTTTCGCAACCACAGCCGGCAGAGCGGCTGCGGGTGGACGGTGCCGAGATCGCCGCGGCCGAAGTGCTGAAAACCGCGTCGTGATCAGAATCTGACCGCGGCAGGCGCCGACCGGCAGGTTCCGATCGGAATGCTATACTGCGCGCGGTGTTCGCCCGCCGAAAGGCCTCGACATCGACGGCCTCCGAGGATGAGACAGTCGCGCTGAAAACCTCACCACCGCTGCCCCGTTTCGCCCGAGCGGCCGACGTTCTGGCCGCTGTGTTCTTTCTCGTTGGCACGATCGCCCTGGTCACGCCAGGCATGGAGTTCCATCTGGGCTTCGTGCATTTGTCGATGCGCTCCGCGTGGCGTCCGTACCTGTGGGCTCTCCTCGTCCTGCTGATCCGAAACTGGCTCGTGCCCAAGCCCGCCAGCCTCGACTGGCTGATGAGGAGAGCGAATGGTCCACTGCCCTTTGAGGAGCGGCGGCTGTTCGGCGAGGGACTGACATGGCCGCAACGGATCGCCAGGCTGTTGCTGCTCGTGCTCGTTTTTGGCGCGATGACCGTCGCGCTGACGTGGCCGCAAGTGCGACACCTGGACTCGGTGCCCGATATGGGCGATCCGCTGTTTTCGATCTGGCGCATCGCGTGGGTCAGCCATCAAATCGTGCGCGACCCCGCGCGTCTGTTTCATGGAAACATGTTCCATCCCGAGCCGCTCACGCTTACCTATTCCGATTCGGTGATCGTCCCGGCGTTGATGAGCGCGCCGCTGTTCTGGCTGGGCGTGCACCCCGTACTCGTCTATAACCTGCTCCTGCTGTCGGGCTTCGTCTTCTCGGGCGTGACGATGTTCCTGCTGGCTCGCGCGTTGACCGGGCGGATCGAGGCGGGGTTGATCGCCGGCGCGATCTTCGCGTTCTATCCCTATCGCTACGAACATTACCCTCACCTCGAGCTCGTGATGACGATGTGGATGCCGCTGACGCTGTGGGCGCTGCACCGCACCATCGCCTCCGCACGGCTTCGTGACGGCCTTGCAACCGGGCTGACCTTCGCACTCCAGATGCTTTCGTCGCTGTACTACGGGCTGTTCCTTGCGGTGTATCTGGTTCCACTTGGCGGCGCGCTCTGGCTGGCACGCGGACGCCCCCGTCGTCCGCTCCTGATGCTCGGAGCGGGGGCCGCGCTGGCAGTCGTTCTGGTCTCGCCGGTGATTTATGCATACACCGCCAACAGGGCGATGGTCGGCGACCGCGGCGTGCCCGCGGTTCAGTTTTACAGTGCTGAGGGGCCCGATTACCTCAAACCTCATTTTCGCAGCCTGATCTACGGCAGATGGGCCGAGGGGGGGAATCCGGAGCGACAGCTGTTTCCCAGAGTGATGCCGGTAGCGCTGACGGCGGTCGCGCTCTGGCCGCCGCTGTCTGTCGCACGCATCGCCTACACGCTGGCGCTGATCGTCGCCCTGGACGGCTCGTTCGGGCTGAACGGCGGGTACTACCCTCTGTTGTACTCCTATGTCGGCCCGTACCGAGGGCTGCGGGCGCCGTCACGGTTCAGCATCCTGGTGGGCGTCACGCTGGCGGTTCTGGCGGCCTACGGCGTCACGCGCCTGCTGGAGCGCCGGCGTCGGCATGCGCCGATGGTGACGGCCGTACTACTGGGCCTGATCCTCTTCGAGGCGATGCCGCGGATGCCGCTCGAGCGCGTCTGGCCCGCACCGCCTCCGATCTACGCCAGCATCGCCGCGGAACCGGCGGCCGTGATCGCGGAGTTCCCGATGCCGACCGCGCCGCTGGGGTACTACTTCGACACCCGGTATCTGTATTTTTCGACGTTCCACTGGCATCCGCTCGTCAACGGGAACAGCGGCTACTTCCCCAAGTCGTACGAGGAGATGACCGAGCGCGAGCGGGACTTCCCTTCCGATGAAGCCGTCGATTACCTCCGCAGGCGCCGCGTCGACTACGTGTCGGTGCATGGCGCGTTCTATGATCCCGCGACCTTCCGCCGCATCGTGTCGGCGCTCGACGGACGGCAGGACATGACGCTGGTCGTGGCCGCCCCGTGGGAAGGCAGCGAGTCGCGGCTTTATCGGCTTGCGCGATGACGGGCTGAGGGCTTAGGCGTTCAAGCCTTGAGCCTGAGGCTGAGCGATGAGCTTCAGTGCTTGATACACGTGATAAGCGACCAGATCTTCGGGACGTTCACCTTCTCAATCGAGATCGGTTTGAGATCGGTCTGCGTCAGGAACGCGGTCAGGTCGAGATCCGCCTTAAACCCGATGTGTACGGTAAACGGCGAAATGATGCGCTCGATCCACGCCAGGGCCGGATTGGAGCTGCGGAAGTGGTTGAGAAAGATGATGCGGCCGCCCGGGCGGCATACCCGGCGCATCTCGCGGGCGACGGCGATCGGGTCGGGAACCACGCTGATCAGATACGGCGCGTAGACGATGTCGAACGCGCCGTCGGCGAACTTCAGGTCAGCGGCGTCCATCTCGAGCAGCCGGACGTTGCTGATGTCTTTTCGCGCCACGCGCTCGCGCGCCTTGTCCAGCATCGAGCCCGACAGGTCGATTCCGGTCACAGCGCAGTCGCGCGGATAGAGCGACGCGTTGATCCCGGTGCCGACGCCGACCTCGAGCACGTGCTCGCCGGGTCGGATGCCCATCCGTTGAATCGCATGGACCCGGCCGGGATGCAGCGTCGGTCCGAAGGTGAAGTCGTACGCCCACGCCAGATTCTCGTAGACGCGCGCGACAAAGTCGTTTTCGACGACCGTGACCGACAGGGCGCGAGTCGCCGCGTCGGTGCCTAGAATCTCTTCCCGGTCGCTGGTACGGGTCGGTTCAAATAAGGCCATGAGCGTTTGCGACTATACCTCACATCCGGCCGATCAGCCGAGAGTATCGATGACCGCCAGGGAGGCCTCAATCTGGCCTGAAGTCGTCGAAATCTGCAAGCCCTGCACATTTGCTCGCAGACGCTCGGCAATCTCGCGCGCAATCGCGGCTCCCTCCCGGTCCGCCTCGTCGGGACTCGCCCGGCGCATCCGCTGGAGCAGCTCCTCCGGCACGGACGTGCCTGGTACTTCGTTGGCGATGAACTCCGCATGGCGTGCGCTCTCGAACGGGAGAATGCCGGCAACCACCGGCAGCCGCGCCGGCTCGATGCGCTTCAGAAACCGCTCGAACGCGCCGACGTCGAAGATCGGTCGCGTCACCACGAACTCGGCCCCGGCCTCGACTTTGTACTCGAACCGTCTCAACTCCTCGTCGACGTTCGGCGCCGCGGGATTCACCGACACCCCGATGTGAAACCGGGCCGGAGCGCCGATCGTCTGCCCGCCGACGTCACAGCCGTGGTTGAGGCGCGATACCAGGTTGGTCAAGCCGATCGAATCCACATCGAACACCGCCGTCGCATCAGGGTAGTCGCCGACGCGGCCCGGGTCGCCCGTGATGAGCATCACGTTGCGCAGTCCCATCGCATGCGCGCCGAGCAGGTCGGACTGGATGCCGATCAGATTCCGATCACGACACGCGTAATGGAGCAGTGTCTCGACGCCAGCCTGCTGCTCGATCAGGACGGCCAACGAAAGCCCGCTGATCCGCGCGCCGGTCCGGTACCCGTCGGAGATGCTGATCGCATCCACGCCGCGGACCTTGAGGGCGCGGGCCTGCGCAATCACCTCCGCGTGCTCGACACCACGCGGCGCCACCACTTCAACGGCCACCACGAAGCGGCCGCGGGCCAGCGAGTGCGCCAACCGCGATTTCTGTTCGCGCGGGACCGGCGGCCCCTGGATCTTCGAGGCCGTGCCCACGGGATGCGCATCGGGACCGGTGCGGACGGCCGTCCCCGGTACGCTCTCGACCGCGGTACGGGCGCCTGTCCCCGGAATGCTGCGAACCGCGGCCTTGATCTGCCGGATGTGCTCGGGCGTCGTCCCGCAACACCCGCCGACCACACGCACCTGATGCAGGATGAATCGCCGCGCGTACGAGGCCATGTATTCCGGCGAGCACAAGTAGAGGTTTCGCCCCTCCACATCGCGCGGGCGACCGGCGTTTGGCTGCGCGGACAGCTTCAGCCGCGTAACCGCGGCCATCCGTTCGATCGTCTCGAGCATCGGCGCCGGCCCGACCGCGCAGTTGACCCCGAGCACGGTGGCGCCGCGACGCTCCAGCTCGGGTGCGAACCGTTCGGGCGGCGTCCCGTCGAGGGTATTCCCGTCTTCCTCCGTGGTCATCTGCGCGATGATTGGCAGACCCGAAACGCGCCGCACCGCGTCAATCGCCGCGCCGATCTCGTTGAGGTCGCGGAACGTCTCCAGGATGAACAAATCGACGCCACCCTCGACCAGGGCGCGCACCTGTTCCTCGAAGGCGTCGCGCGCCTGGTCCACCCCGGTTTTGCCCCACGGCTCGATGCGAATGCCGAGAGGACCGATGGATCCAGCGACATATGCCTGAGCCCCGGCCGCGGCGCGCGCAATCCTGGCGCCCTGCACGTTGATCGCGTGCAGCCTGTCGCCGAGGCCGAACGAGCCGAGCTTGGTGCGGTTGGCCCCGAACGTGTTGGTCTCGATGATGTCCGCCCCGGCGCGCACGTACTCGCGATGCACCTCGCCCACCAGCTCGGGCGAGGTGACGTTGAGGGCATCGAAGCTCTTGTTGATGAAGACGCCCTTCGCATACAACATCGTGCCGACAGCGCCATCACAGACCAGGACCCGGCTGTCTAGAGCTTCGATGAAGGGTTGCATGGGAAATTCGTGCGACACATTACGTGTCGAGCCGTTCGCACTTGAAGGTGTCTGAATCGATGAGCAGATAGGACTTGGTCACTACGTCCAGGCCGATCGAGCGGACGCCCTGGCGGATCGAGTCGCTGAACTCGTGATGATGACCGAACAGATGCAGGCGCGGCTGCATCGACGCCAGCACGTCGTTCAGCGCTGTCTTGCCCGCGTCGATGCGGCGGCCGGCGGGATAGAACGGCCGCGGCGCTTCGTGGGTCAGGAACAGCTCGATGTTCCGGAGATGTTTGCAGGCCAGGACCTCGTCCCGCACGAAGTGCCGCCGCTTGTCGTCACGGCTCTTGCCCAGCTTCAGCGCCACCCCGGCGGTCTTGCGGCCGCGCGACGGCGGCAGCCGAGAGGCCGGCGTGTGGTACCAACTCGGCGCGAACGTTCCGCCAAGCGCGGCCACCCGCCAGGGCCCGACCTGATGCGGCCCGCCGTTGGGCAAATGCTGCAGCGTCGCCGGAAGCGGTTCCCCGCCATTGGTCGCGGCGGCGATCACGTCGAAGTCCTCGTTGTTACCCTTGATCCAGTAGAGCGGTGCGATCGGCGTAAAGTACTCGCCGTCGTTGCTCGCCACGTCTCCGACCGACACCCAGACCCGGACGTCCGGATGCCTGGCCATGATCTCCTGAACGGTATCGAAGGCGCCGTGGATGTCGCCGAGCGCGCCAATCTGCATGACAGTAGAGGTTGGACGTCAATTCAGAGGTTGGCGCGTCCGGCCAACTTCTGACTTCAGGCCTCCGACCTCTAACCTCCGACCTCTACTTGGAGACCGGCGTCGGCGAAGTCGCCGCCGGTACGAGTAAGTCCTGTTTGTCCCAGACGAAATCGGTCTTGCTGTAAACGGCCAGTTCGTAGTCCTTGCCCATGAATATCGCACCGACAGGACAGGCTTCCTCGCAATAGCCGCAGAAGATGCACCGCATCTTGTGAATCTGGTACACCGACGCGTAGCGCGGGCCGGCCTGCACGGTACCGTCGTTTTCCGCCGCTTCGAGGTAGATCGCGTCGGCGGGGCACGCGACGGAGCACAGCCCGCAGGCGACGCACTTCTCGAGCCCGTTCTCGTCGCGCATCAGCACCTGTTTGCCCCGGTATTTCGGGAACATCGGGAACTTCTGATCCGGGTAATTGACTGTGATGGGCTTCTTAAAGAGGTGCTTCAGGGTCGTGACGAACCCGATCAGAAACGGTCGAATCACCATTGCTCTCAGTTTACCCGGCCGCTAAGATCAATGTAAATCATGCCCGAACCGCAGATTCTGTCGCTGGAGCAGGTCCTGCTCACGACGCTGGTCGTCAAACTGGCCGTCGTGGCTGCGCTGGCGACGATGCTGGCGAGGTACCGGCGGTTCCGTCACATTCTGATTTTCGAGCGCCGCGACTGGCCGGACCGGCTGATCTTCGTGCTGTTTTTCGGCATCCCCCTCGCCGCCGGCGTCGCCGCCCGCCTGCTGCTCAATTACAAAGCCGCCGACTTGAGCCTCGAAGGCGCATTCGTCGCCGGGCTGGTGGCCGGCCCGTACGCGGGAGCCGCGGTCGGCGCCCTTGTCGGATTGCCGCCGCTCGGCAACGGCGAAGTGATCGCCCTCCCGTTCGCGGTCGGGTGTGGCTTCGCCGGGGGCGGCCTGCGAGAGCTCTGCCCGAAGGAAGCCATCTGGCACTTCTCGCCGTTCGCCGTCACCAGCCTTCCGCGCCGGGTGTGGACGAAGATCCGCAAGCTGCAGGTGGACTGGCAGGTGGTGCTGCTGCTCGCGCCAATCGCGCTCGAACTGCTGCGGCAGGTCCTCGGCGCGCGGTGGAGCGAGAACCATCGACTCTTCTATCTGCCGCCGAACGGCTCGGTCTGGATGATGTGCGTGATCCTGCTGGCCACCGTGCTGTCGGTGGCGACGCCGATCAAAATCTGGAACAACGCCCGCATCGAGCACCGGCTCCAGGAACAGGAGACGCTTCTGCTGGCAGCGAAAATCGAGGCCCTCTCCAATCAGATCAACCCGCATTTCCTGTTCAACACCCTGGCCTCAATCTCGTCGTTGATTCGCACGCAGCCCGATACCGCCCGCATGCTGATCAATAAGCTGTCGGGACTGCTCCGCCGCCTGATGCGCAGCACCGATCATTTCGTCAGCCTGCGCGAGGAGCTCGAATCGATCGACGAATACCTCGACATCGAGGTGGTGAGGTTCGGGCCGCAGCTCAGGGTGACCAAGCGGATCAGTCCGGACACCCTCGACCTCATCGTGCCGAGCATGATTCTCCAGCCGCTGGTTGAAAACTCGATCAAGCATGGTCTGGAAAAGAAGATCGGCGCCGGGCGGATTACGATTACCACCAGGCTGCACGAGCGCCAGGTCGTCCTCGAAGTGCACGACGACGGGCTGGGAATGACCGAAGATCGGCTCGAACAGGCGTTTGGCGAAGGGATTGGATTGAGCAACGTGAACGAACGGCTCCGCACGATTTATGGGGCGGGATGCCAGCTGAAGCTGAAGAGCATTCCGGGCGAGGGGACCTGGGCCAGCATGGAGATCCCCGAGCTCTCCATCCCCGAGCGCGTGACAGCGTAAAATGGAGCTGGAGCTGCGGGCCGTGTTGGTCGACGACGAGCAGCATGCGCGCGACGAACTGGGCTACCTGCTCGGGCAATTGGGCGGAATCGACGTCATCGGCCAGGCTGGCAACGGGGTGGAGGCGCTGTCGACCATCGACCGACTGCACCCCGACGTGGTCTTTCTCGACGTGCAGATGCCCGGGTTGACCGGGTTCGAGGTGGCGCGGCGGATGCTCGACACGCAGAATGGATCGCAGATCATCTTCGTCACCGCGTACGATCAGCATGCGATCGAGGCGTTCGAGGTCAACGCCGTCGACTACCTCTTGAAACCGGTGGAGCAGGCACGCCTCGAGGTGGCGGTGCAGCGGGCGCGCCGCCGGATCGAGGTCGATCGGCTCGGCCGACGGGTGGATGCAGAAACGGATCGCGGCGCGGGAGTTGGCGCAGCCGCGGACGCCACGGCTGGAACGCCTGGAGCGATAAACGCCCAGCTGGAGAAGATTCTCAACCTGGTCGCCGAGCGGCAGGCCCACCGCGAGCGGCTGGCGATCAAGGTCGGCGAGCGGTTTCTGCTGGTGCAGGCCGACGAAATCATCTATGCGTCGCTGGCCGACGATAACATCGCCGTGGTCACGGGGCAGCACGCCGGCACCTCGAACTATCGGACCCTGGACGAGCTGCAGGCGCGGCTCGACCCGGAGGTCTTCTGGCGGGTACATCGATCGCATCTGGTCAACATCAACAAGATTAAGGAGATTGTCCCTTGGTTCAGCCGGAACTACATCCTCCGGATGAAGGACGAAAAGTCGACGGAGATTCCAGTCAGCCGGATGCAGACGCGCCGGCTTCGGGAGTACCTGAAGCTTTAGCCTCCGACGTCGCCGGCGGATTGGAGCGTTTTAGTGAGCGACGCGATCACGACGCTGACGCGTCACCGCTGCCGCTGCCATTCGGCGGCGAATCGCCGATCTCGGCCGAAGCTCAGCCCGCTGCCGATGTCGTCGCGACGGCTCCGGCGGACCTGCGCCTGACCAGCCCCGGCCTGCGGCTCGCTCAGATCAAGGAAGAAGTGACCGCCTGGGTAAAAACGCTGGTGTCGGCGGCGGTGTATGCCGTGCTAATCGTCACGTTTGGTTTTCAAGTGGCGCGCGTCGAAGGCCAGAGCATGTCACCGACGCTCGAGGACCAGGACCGGCTCATCGTCAACAAGCTGGCGTACCGGATTGGCGAGCCCCGACGCGGTGACATCGTCATGTTGTATTACCCGCTGAACCCGGAGAAGTCTTTCGTCAAGCGCGTCATCGCCGAGGAAGGCGACACGGTCCGGATCGTGGACGGCCGGGTTTACGTCAATGATGTGCCGCTTCAGGACGACTACGTGCCGGCAGAGTTCCGGAGCCACGACGACTGGGGACCGCAAGTCATTCCTGAAGGCTACGACTTCGTCATGGGCGATCATCGCAACAACAGCTCGGACAGCCGCCACTGGGGTATGGTGCCGAAGAAGTACATCATCGGCAAAGTACAGGTGCGCTGGTGGCCGGTCCCCACGGCGCGAGTGTTCTAGTCTGGGGTCAGAGGTCAGAGGTCCGGGGTCAGAGATCAGAGATCAGAGATCAGAGATCCAACCCCTCACCTCCACTCCACCGCGCTACTCCGCGGTCTCGACAGTTCTCATCCGCGTTCTCATCCTGAACCTTGCCGTGGCCGCGGCCAAAATCGTGTTTGGCTATGCCAGCGGGGCGATCAGCATTCTGTCGGACGGTTTTCACTCGCTGACCGACGCCGCCTCGAACGTCGTCGGGCTCGTCGGGATTCATGCCGCGGGTCAGCCGCCTGACGAGGATCACCCCTACGGTCACCGGAAGTACGAAACGGTGGCGGCGGGGGCGCTCACTGTCTTCCTGCTGCTGCTGTTCGTCGAAGTGCTCCGGAACGCCTCCAATCACCTGAGCGGACGGACGGCGCCGCACGCCATTACCGCCGCCAGCTTCGTCGTGATGTTGATCACGGTGGGCGTGAACCTGTTCGTGGTCCGCTACGAATCACGTGAAGCCGCACGTCTCGGCAGCGAAGTGCTGATGGCGGATGCGGTTCAGACGCGCGGCGACGTGTGGTCCTCGCTGACGGTGATCGGCGCACTCGCCGGTGTGCGTCTCGGCTGGCCGATTCTCGATCCGCTCGCGGCGCTGGTCGTCGCCGGCTTTATCGGCTGGTCCGGCTACCAAATCGCCACGACGACGACGCGGATCTTGAGCGACCGGGTGGTGATTGCCGAATCGGATCTGCAACACGTCGTGTTGAGCGTGCCAGGCGTACTCGGCTGCCATCAGATCCGTACCCGCGGAACGAGCGACCACGTTTTTCTCGACCTCCACGTCTGGCTGCCGCCCGACATGCACCTGCTCGACGCGCATGCCCTGTCGCACGTGGTGAAGGATCGCCTGATTGCCAGGTATCCCCAGATCGCCGACGCGATCATTCACATCGAGCCGCCGCCGGTGGGCTGACGCTCCGAACTTGGTGTTCTGGTCATCTGGTCATCTAGTCATTTGATTGTCAGGGTGGCCGTTCAATCATCCAATCAATCACCAGACAACTGGATGATCAGATGACCAAACACACCTTGCCAACTGATTGGGACGCACGTTTCGAGGATGC
>Ga0247825_10002372_pt1 | contig 12398 bp, 12 predicted proteins | sample 13C_Vanillin_Day_FD_194413 | JGI IMG/M metagenome (GOLD analysis project Ga0247825, IMG submission 194413) | Soil microbial communities from agricultural site in Penn Yan, New York, United States - 13C_Vanillin_Day48 | ecosystem: Environmental > Terrestrial > Soil > Agricultural land | place...
GTTCGAGATTCGCTATCAGTCGGCCGAGGGCAAGCTACCTGCTGACCAGGGGTTCGCCGGGACGATCATCGATCGCGGAGGGCTCAATTATCTCTTCGTGACGAGCTTCAGATTCTGAGGCTGCGTAGCGTCGGAGGCCGTGCGGGCAGGCGCTTTGAACGAGCGAGGACTCTGTCACGATGACGTCAAGAGTTGTCAGCGTCCGTGCCGCGTACTGTGAGCCCCCGTGAGAGCGCGGCCATCGCCTGACGCTCGTCGTGCGTCCAGAACTCGAGCGGCTCACCGGTCGCTTCGCTGGCGAGGATCTCTGCCGTCGCCACGTGCAGCGCGTCGAGCGCCCGCACGTTGACGGCGAACGAACCCTTCGCCCGATCGATCACCAGGTCGTCGACCGGCGCCAGGTCCAGCATGGCGACCAGGTCGGCCAGCTCCTTCCGCTTGGCCGCCGTCTCTTGATCGTCGAGCTGACCCACCAAACGCAAGCGCATGAAGGCCTCATTGAGTCTGGACGCCGGACCCTGGCTGGTCGACGGCGTCTCGGCGTCTCAGCTCCTCCGCCCAGCCGATGACGACGTGCGCTTGGTAGTGGTCAGGTTGGCGGTGAACCGACTGTCCACAACAGCACACGGTCAATCGACAGTTGCCAGCATAATCACTGCGTCGAATGCTCTCCCCAAAAACCTCAGCTCCACAACCCGGATGCCTGCCGCCTCCACAACAGTTCTGTAGAAGCTGCGGCAGTAAACACCTCGAAGGGGGCGAGGCGGTGGGAACGATCCAGTGGTTCAATTGCCGAGCCTGTGGGCATATGTGGACCCAACCAACAAAAAACTCACGCAGCCGTTCTCGCCGGCTCGGCATCGAGTAGCCCCACGATTTCATCGAGCGACCACACGCGATCGTCCAGGTCCGTCTCCAGCAGGTCGAATACACGATCGTAGTCGGACCCGGTCGTCCAGATGCCGACGTCGATGTCGCGAAAGCCACCGTCCTCGAGGAACGACCCGGACACGACGCCGAATACCAGGTCGGAACGGCCGTTCAACGCGGCTTCCAGGCGTGCGAGCAGCCGATCGCGGCTCTTCGCATCCACTCGGTACACCTTCGACAGCCAAGCATTCTACGTCGCTACGAACCCACGCGACGCCTCACCGTGCGCGGGGCAGGGCAGGTACGACAGAGTTCGATAACGTACGCCCGACGGCTGCTTTTCAAGCTCGGACCGGTGCTCAGCCTCGCGACGCGGCAGAACGTCTCCAGAGTGCGTTCGGGCAGCCGCTGCGGGCGGGGGACCTGCTATACATTCCGGCGGGTGCGCCGCTTCAGACGGTGGTGGAGCGGACGAAGTCGCAGGACAGGTTGATTGTGAAGGTGTGAGTGCCGTAGCTTTCTGCAGCCGGCGCCCAGGCCGCCCGCCTTACGGCACGCCCAGCTGTAAGGCTGAAAAGACCAGTCCGGCAACCGTCAGCGTTCCCGCTCGAGGACCCGCCGGATTGGCTGCGACGGTGAAATAGATGACGCCGGGGCCGACACTGGAGGTCGGCGCAGCCAACACCATCCAATCCGCCTGGCTCGTGGCGCTCCAGGGACAGTCCGGCTGAGTGGTGACCGTGATCGCGCCGGGATGGACGATCGGCGGAAACGTCCAGCTCGGCGGGTTGATGCTGTACGTGCAGCCCGAATCCTGGGTGGCGACGAACCGCTGGCCGCCAGCTCTGACGCCTGCAGAGCGTTGAGGTCCGCTGTTCGGTGCCACGCTGAGCGACACCGGGCCGGGTCCGTTGCCCGTCTGCCCGCCGGTAATCGCGAGCCAGCCCGCCTCGCTGTCGGCCGTCCATGTGCAGCCCGGTGCGGTGGTCATTGCGATGTTCGCAGGTCCTCCCGCGAAGCCGAATGTCAATGCGGCAGGGTCAAGGCGATAGGTGCAGCCGGACACCTGGCTGATCGAGAAGGAGCGGCCCGCGACCGTCAACGTGCCGGCCCTTGAGGGCCCGAGGTTCGCCTCGACGGCGAACTCGACGACTCCCGGGCCCGTCGAAGCCGCACCTGCGGCGATGTGCGCCCACGGTGTGTTGCTGGTCGCTGACCAACTGCACCCGGCCGCCGACTGCACCGACACGGCGCCGCGGGCGCCGGCGGCCGACACGGTGGTCGACGTCGGAACGATGTCGTAGGCGCATCCGGTGGACTGCGTCAGCGCGACGCGCTGGTCGGCGATGGTGAGCTCGGCACGTCGCGCCGGGCCCGCCCAGGCTGCCGCCTGGACATCGACACGGGCACTCCCCTTGTACGCGCGACCCGAAGCAATGGACACCCAATCGACGTCGGCCTGTGCCGTCCACTCGCAGAGAGCGCTGTTGGTCGTGACTTCGACGGTCCCACCGCCTCCAGCGGCAGGAACCGACAGCTCCAGCGTCGACAGTCGATATCCACACGGAGCGGCGCGCTGCGTGATCGTCACCTGCTGATCGACCACGGTCAGCGACGCGCTGCGTGGGACCGGGTCGGTCGTCGCGGCCACCTTGAACGTGGCCGCGCCGCTGCCTTGTTGTTCGCCGGAGGTGGTGAAGGTGAGCCATGCGGCGTTGCTGTGAGCCGTCCACAGGCAGTTGACGTCGGTCGTGACGTTGAGTTGCCCGTCACCGCCCTCCGGGCTGAACTCTGTGGCAGGGGCACTGACGCTCGTCGTGCACTTCGACGACGTTCCTGGATCGGTGATCTGCAGGGATGTCGATGTGCCGCATCCAGCGAGTATCGCCAACAGCAGAGTCACGATCGCGGCACGGGCCATGGCTGAGCAATTCTCGAGACGCGCGAGCCTCTACAAGATTCAGACCAGCTCAAATGCGCGTCAAAATGGCGCGCATTGCGACACCGCAGGCGAGGGTGTGTCGCGGAACCTGTCAGCGATGGCGAGCTTTACCGCGAGACAGGCAGTTTGTCGATTTCCAGAACGACATCTTCACGGGGAACTTCGTCGGCAGCGGGGCCGCCGTCGGGCCGACGACTCTCGGGGGCGTTCGTGCGCCTGTCGGGTCCGTCGCTCTCGGCTTCGAGATTCGCTATCAAGCGGCCGAAGGTGAACTTCCCGACGATCAGGGTTTCGCCGGGACGACCATCGATCTCGGAGGGCTCAACTATCTCTTCGCTACGAGCTTCAGACTCTGAGGCTGTGTAGCGCTTCGAATCCCCACTTGCCGCGCTTGAGTCAGCCGCTCGCGTGGCTGCTGAAACGAGCTCGCCCATCAGATCGACAACTGCGTGGTGGAGATGAGCACGAACGGGTCGACCATTTTCAGGGAGGTGCAGATACCGCCGCGCGGGACGTTCCTTGCGGTAGGAGGAGATGGCATATGGGTGAGTCGTTTCCCGGCGGATACGCTCGCACACTACACGAGGGCCGGGGTATTGATTGAGGAGGTGTCCGTCGCCGCGAGTTTCGGCGCCGCGGGGTTAGGAGGACCAGGGCCGGTAACGTCGTCTTTCGACGGGCAGGGATTCTTCGTGGCGGACCACTTTGGCCAGAGACTTCTCGAAGTCGACAGGAACGGTCATGAAATCGCGGCCGTGACGACCGCGATGTTGGGAGACACGCTGCTGAGAGACGGTCGTGCTAGCGCTATCGCCGCCGACGTCTGGGGGCGGCGAATCTTCCTGCTGGGCAACAACCGGTATATCTTCGTTTGTCGGATGCTTTCCGGAAGATCCAGAATGTCAACAGCCTGGTGCAACTGCGCGAAGGCAATCTAACGGCAAAATTCGATCCCACTCCTTCGCCGTCGGGCAACGCTGAAACGTTCCGTACCAAGGCACGCTTTCATAACGTCAGCGGGTTTGATATCTGCAACGTCTTCTTCCAGGTTGTCGAGCTGTCCGAAGGCCACAAGCTGGAAGGTGTCTGGATCGGGCCGACGGAGCAGCCGCTCCAGGGGTTCGACCAGATGATCATCGGCCACCATCCCGTTGTCTGTGGAACGAACAGCGAGGCTGACGTGAGCCTCACGATTGATATGGTGTCGCGTAACTTCTTCAACTCCTTCGTCAATATGTAGGGGACGCCACAGGCTCCAGGCCGTCCATGCCCGTGAAGCGCTCGGCCCAGTACTCCGGGATCAAAGACCGGGCGAGGTCGATCTGGGCAACTGTCGCAGAGGGGCGTCGCCCAAGACCTCAACTCCCGGCGGCGAGCAGCAATTTCATCCCGGTGCGCCGCGACGTGCTGTCACGGGCACGGGCTGCCCAGAGGCTGCAAGGTCCCCCACATATCGACAGAGAACTCGAATCTTACCGTCGACGGCAAGCCAATGATGAATTCGAAGCTGGCACTTTCTCCGGGGCCCACGACGATGGGAGGATGGTCAACAATTTCTGCCCCAAGCCCCTGAATCTGCCCGAGGTCCGGTTGTTTCACCGAGACTCCGAGAAGGCGTATCACTCCCGTCGCCAGAGATCTGATCCTGAAGAATGGGTTGCAGATGGCAGTGGTGCCCGGATTGCTGAAGGACGCCAGGATCGAGTATTTTCCCGCGGGTGCTTCTGGTGGTGGATTCGCAGGAGGCGGAGTGAACGCCGTCTGCACTGAATCGAGGTGAACCGAATCATTGATAACCCGTGCACACCCCTCTGGTCTGGTCAGCTGCACTCCGGGCACCCACTCTGCGCTCCGCAGTGGCTCCATGAAACCGCTGTTGTAGCCGACCGTGAGCGTGTCAAAGACGAGTTGTCCCTGGCCTTCGTCCATCGACCAGACCGCTCGTAGCCCTTTTTCGTCACCGCAGAGGTAGCGGCCCATCGTGGACCGGATTTCGGCTTGGGTTCTCGCGACTGCCCACACGCGGACTTCGTCAATCGTTCCCCGCCAGTTGGTGTCATCTCCGAAAGGGCTGGATCCAATGTACAAGGCGATTAGCAACGGAGTTGGAGGGCCGGTATTGGCGATGCCTTCAAGCTCACCGTTCACGTAGATCTTCAGCTGACCATCCCAGACTGCCGCGACATGCTGCCAGGTACCGATACTTGCCACGACTCGTGATCTGACCTGAATCCCCGCCATTTCTGCGAAAAATGGATGTTCGTCCACATTCGTATTCGCAGTGTTATTGGTCGCCAGCATGTACCCTGTTCCATTCAGCTGCTTGGAAACGATCGAGCTGTAGCCCCTGGACAGGATGCCCTCTTCGGGTTTGACCCACGCTTCAACCGTCAACGGGCCGGAAATGTCCAACTGATCGGGGTGCACCCCGACACGTACAGATTGCCCATCAGCCGTGAAACGAAGCGCACTTGACTGGCTGGTCTGCCCAAGTGCTACCGCGCCCGAGGAAATCCAGAGCGCAATGACGATCGGGGCGAAGCTCTTGCTCATTGTCATGTCCTCTACGTCGAGTGTTGGACGATTGCCGACACGAGCGGGCTGTGCTGTCCGCGCGGCTCAGCACGGCTCACATAGCCACGAGTCTAGCGCAGGGCACGCATCGAGAGTGAGATGTGGTTTCGCCATCAGTGAAGATCTGGAGAGGTGGCGGGGGCGGCCTCCGGTCGAGCCAGTAATCGGCGCCGTACCGCGGGTACGGGGGACAGTCATCACCGGCACGTCGATCTCTGCGTTCGGACGCATTCGGCTGCAATCGCTCAAGCCGGTCGATCTGCAAACGTTCGATGCGACGAAACACGACCATCCCGGCGACCGTGCGGCGCAGCTGCGGCGGATTACGTTCCACGGCTCGCGGCACACGAGCGCGGCGTTGCTACTTCCCGCCGGAATCCCCGTCAAAGTGGTCAGCGAACGGCTGGGGCACGCCAAAATCACGATCACACTGGATACCTATGCGCACGTGCTACCCTCGATGGGACGCCATGCCGCCGATCAACTCGGAGCGCTGTTACATGGGTAGTCACACCGGCTGCAAACCGGCTGCAGACCAGCGAGACAAAATAGGGGGTGCGAGATAGTACGCCACGACATGAAGAGGGCCGCTTTTCCACACGAAACTGCATCAGCCGCCATCTGTCGCCACTAGCCGATCCCCGGACCTTGTAGTCACCTGTTTATTCCATGGACGGATTCGCAGACTGGGTGCGTGGCGTGGCGTTGGGTCTGGGGGCGCCCGGACTCTACATCGTCGCCTTCCTCGATTCCTCGTTCCTCTCGCTCCCTGAGATTACGGACCTGCTCGTCGTCTGGATGGTGACGCGCGACACCGGACGCATGCTCCTCTATGCCGCAGCGGCCACGCTGGGTTCGATTACCGGCTGCCTGCTGATGTACGCCATCGGCCAAAAGGGGGGCGAGGCCCTCATTCGAAAGCGATTCAAGGCCGAAAACGTTGATCGGGCCATGGCGGCGTTCAACCGCTTCGGCGTGCTCGTGGTACTGATCCCCGCGATTCTCCCTCCACCGGCCCCCTTCAAGATCTTCGTCCTGCTCGCCGGCGTTGCCGGCATCAGCCGGACGAAGTTCGTGACCGCGATCGCCATCGGCCGGGGGGCGCGCTATCTCGCGCTGGGAATCCTGGCCGTCAAGTACGGCGAGACGGCCATGACTTACATCGAAGAAAACGGCGCCACCGTCGCGCTGGCGGTCGTCGGCGTGCTCGTGGCAGGCCTGCTCGCGTATTTGTTCTGGCGCAAAGCGCGGGGCTCAAAAGGCCGATAAGCCCTCGGAAAGATCTCGTATCATGACCCGAACGCCACATGCCTCCTGAGCTCAGCGTCGTCATCCCGATCCGCAACGAGGCACCGTCGCTCGTCGAGCTCCACCGAGAGCTGACCGATGTCCTCGCCGCGCTCGGCCGACCCTACGAGATCCTGATCATCGACGACGGGAGCACTGACGAGAGCTTTGCGATCCTGTCACGACTGCAGGCGGCCGACACGCACCTCCGAGTCATCCGGTTTCGACGCAGCTTCGGTCAGACAGCGGCCTTTGCGGCCGGGTTCGACCATGCACGGGGACGCTTCATCGTGACGTCGGACGGGGATCTGCAGAACGATCCGCGCGACATCCCCAGGCTCCTCGAGGTGCTCGATCGAGGACACGACATTGTCTGCGGGTGGCGCAGGGTTCGGAAGGACGCGTTGTTGTCGCGCCGTCTCCCTTCGACCATTGCCAACCGTCTGATCTCCATTGCCACCGGTGTCCACCTGCACGATTACGGTTGCTCGCTGAAGGTCTTCCGCGCCGAGGTCGTGAAGCCGCTGAACCTGTACGGCGAGATGCACCGGTTCCTTCCCGCGATCGCCAGCGAGCAGGGCGTCTCGATTGCCGAGGTCGTCGTCAACCATCGCGAGCGCCGCCACGGACGCTCCAAGTACGGGATCGGCCGAACGATTCGCGTGATCCTCGATTTGTTGACCGTCAAGTTTCTCCTGAGCTACTCCACGAGGCCCGTCCAGATCTTCGGTCTGATCGGATTCGGCATGGGCGTCCCCGGCGCTGCCATCCTGGCTTGGCTCGCCTACGTGCGGCTGACGGGGCAGCAGGCCATCGGCGACAGACCCTTGCTGCTGTTCGGCATCCTGCTCGTCTTCACGGGCGTGCAACTGGTCACCCTGGGCTTGCTTGCGGAGATGCAGGCACGCACGTATCACGAGTCGCAGAAGAAGCCGATTTACGTCATCCGCGAAGTGCTGCAGGATACGACCCGCGAGGGAACGGTCCGCTCCGTCCGAGTCTGACGCCTGGACTTCGGGCACCATTCGGCGCGGCTACCTCGTTTCAATCCATACACCCAGATACCGTTGATCCTGACTCTTCGGATCGACGTCCGCGGGCCGGAACCCCCGCGCCGCCGTAACCTTCAGCGCGGTCAGACGGCCGTTAGCAGCCATCGGCACCCGAAGGAATCGCTCTTCACCCGGGGCAAGTGTCAACCGTTCGCGCCACTCGCCGCTTTCGAGCGTCACGTCGTTTCCGGCCGGTCCGTTCCGGACGAAGAGCTGCGGAGAGGTCTCGGGATCGGGCGCGATGACGAACTCCACCTCCGAGCTTCCGGCGACCCATGTGCCCGTGGGCTCGACCCAAGCGCTTCCAGCCAGCAGGAACACCACGGCTGGCCCGTATCGAGCGCCCCGTCGCGCTTCTCGGCCCTCGAGCCCCTCCGCAGGCACGGCCAGCGATGCCGCCCGGATGCTCACATCCCTGATGGCGGGCCGGGCAGCCGGCTCGATGTCGATCTGCAACTCCGCGATACCAACGGGAAGCGTAAATTGCCGCGTCCAGGTCGATCCGAACGACGCGGCGTCCCAGGCCGCAATCGGCCCCGACACGCGATCGGTCCGTATCAGCACGCGGCCTGATGCCGATCCGATTGTGCTTCCACGGGCTTCATAGGTGCCGGGCGGAAGATGTGACATCGACGCTGATTCCTGGCCAGCGCCACCCAGAAGAGTCCTGGCGAGCACGATCGCCCCGAGCAAATCGGAATGGCGCAGCGGTCGATAGGGCCGATACGCGATCGCGATCTGGCCACCGTCCACGTCGTACCGCCGCAGCAGGGCCGATCCAGCCGCATAGGGTCTCGGGGCAGTCGCGTCGTTCGTTTGCCAAACGCTCGACACCGCCGCCATCGTCAGAACCTGCAGCGGAAGACCCAGCGCGAGGACTGTCGGCACTCGAAAATGACGTTCGAGAACTGCCGCCGCAACGATTGCCAGGCCGATCGCGCCCAACCAGACGGTGGTCTGGAGGAGAACCGTGGCCGGGTCGTTCTGAAAGAGACTCGGCATCGCTCTCGTCAAATCGACAACGGGCGTCAGCCAGAGGCCGACGCGCGACATGCCGTCGCGGAAGTTGAAGACGAACGCACCGCGATCCACCAGCGCCATCGTCGCCGTGATCAACACGCTGACCATCAAAGCCAGGAAGCCAGCCGCCCGAGCCACGATCGTGGCTCCTGCGAACCAGATGGCGATGGGTGCCGAGGCCAGGAGCGCGATCGACACGAGGAACCTGGCGGGGGGAGTAGTTCCGGCCCACCACATGAAGAAAAAACCGACAACCAGGAAATAAGGCAGCACGATTACGCCGAGTTCGATCGCCAACCGCCGCCTGCCTTGACGGAGCATCGAGATCAGGCCCGCTAATGCACACAGGTAAACGGGCGCGTTGGACATGAGGCCGAATTGCTGGTCGAAGAGCAATCCCGGCGCACCTCGCACGATGTTCCCGATCGCCGTGTTGGTGTTCCCGCCGTAGACGACCGACGGATTCGGCGTGCCGTAGATGATCTGGAAGAACAGAAACCAGGCCGCCGCGCTCACGAACGGGAATGCGATCAGGGCAGCGAAGTGTCTGCCGCGCTCCGCGGAAGAGGAAACGATTCGCCCGGAAAGGACCAGCGCGGCCGAGACGGCGAGAATCGTAAAGCGCGAGTGCAGCCACGGCAGCATCGCGAGCGTGGCGCCGGAGCAGAGCAGGCTGCGAGAGCCGACAACTCCTGAATCGACCAGCGGCAGCAGCGCGAGCAGCAGCAGCACCGCCGCCACCGCCTCCGGAAACACGGACACCGAATGAAAGAAAAAAGGCGCCGAGAGCGCGACCGCTGCCCAGGCAAACCACGCGGCGCCCGAATGACCGGTCGCTCGCCAGGCAAACAGCCAGACAAGGGCGCTGCCGAACGCACTCATCATCGCCAGACCGGCTATGACACCGGGGTAGCCAGACAGACTGAAGAACGGCGCGATCAGGAGAGGGAGTCCCGGAGCATGGATGGAGTAGATCTGCCCATCCTTTCCACGTTTGAGGAAGTCGGGGGGGATGGCACGGTCAAGGTAGATTTGGTAGTCGCCCTGTCGGTGGTTGTTCTCGATCTTCAGGTCGTGGTCCCGGAGAATGCTCTGCGTGATGATCAAGTAGTGGGGCTCGTCGCCGTTCGGGTGCGCCGGTGCGACAGCCCACGCGCCAAGCCCATACATCGTCAAGGCCAGCACGCCCGCCGTGGTTGCACACGCGGCGGGGGATGGATGGGGCATGCTCGAACCAAGGACCCGTCCAGAAAGAGGAACGAGCAACGCCACCGCAATCGCCGTCCACAGCCAGATCAGGCCGTGGCCCGTCCAGATGAACACGGACAACGGCAGGGGCAGGGGCAGCCACGGCAGAAGGATTACGGCCGACAGCCAGAGCGGAGCGACGATACGTGGGGACGGCCGCATGCCGACGGCCGCGGCCGCTGCAACCGCGAGCAGTAGGGCCAAACTGCGAAGGGACGGCAGCAGGCCCACATAGGCGGCGCGATTGTCGGCCTCGACGAAAGCGAGCGCCCCGAAGGAGGCCCACAGCGAGAGCGCAGCACAGGCCAGAGCGCCAGCTGTGGCGAGGGACGGACGCCTGGCCCTCATGCGCGGTGATGCTATCATGATGGTTCAGCTTGTACTGCAGAGCTCAGCTCCCGCGTGGTCTGGTCGCGTTCGTCTGTGTGGTCCTCACAACTGCCTGTGGGGACGGCGTCGTCACCCCTTCCACACTTGCACCGATCATCGTCTGTCCGATGCCTGTGACGGCTCAGTCAGTCGGCAGCGCCGTGACGGTGACCTACGAACCCCCTCAGGTTATTGCCGGGGAGACCCCACTCCGGATCCGCTGTTCGCCCGAGAGCGGAACGCTGTTTCAACCGGGGACGACGACCGTCACCTGCACCGTGACCGACGCCGTTGCTCGCAGCAACCTCTGCACGTTTGCTGTCACGGTCGCTGTCACACCGCGTCTATCGATGACGAGATTCCTGGCGTTCGGCAACAGCATCACGGAGGGCAAGAACGCGTACAGCGTAGTCCTGTCGAACAACTACCCAGCCGTGCTGGGCACGATGCTGAGACAGCGGTATACGACCCAAACCGACGTCGACGTCGTGAATCGAGGAAAGGGAGGGGAGACGGCCGTCGACGGCTCTGACCGCATCGAAGTCGAGCTCGATGGCCTGCGCCCCGAGGTGCTGCTGCTCGAAGAGGGCGTCAACGACCTCCTTGGCGGCGATCCGCTGAAGGTGGACGTGGTGATCGATGCGCTCAGAGACAGCGTGCGCAAGGCGAAAGCGCGCGGCGTGCGGGTTCTGCTTGCCACGCTCATCCCGGGACGGCCAGGCCAGTCGCGGTCGGGCGCGGTCACACTCATTCCCCCGACCAACCAGAGGATCCGGCAGTTGGCGCTCAGTGAGGGCGTCACGCTCGTGGACTTATATGCGGGCTTTGGCGGTAGCCCGGATCCGTACATAGACGTGGACGGCCTGCACCCCAACGAACTCGGATACCAGAAAATGGCAGAGATCTTCTTTGGAGTGATCCGCGCAACGTTCGAGCTTCCGTCTGGCCCTGGCTCGGAGCTCGACGCCGTGGCCCGGCTATTCCCGGCGCTGACCGCGTCGCACAGCAGGCTTCCCTGACCATGCACAAGCGTGTCATAGCCGGCGGCCTTCTCACGCTCGCCGCCCTCGCCGTGATCGGGTGCGGTGACTCAGATCCGGTGAGCCCACCCGTGGTGGTCAACAATACGCCGCCGACCATCGAGTCGCTCGCGCTTTCGGGCACACATGCTGAAGCAGGGCAGGGCATCCAAGTGACGGCGTCAGTGAAGGATCCTGAGACCCCCGTCGACCAGCTGACGTATGCGTGGTCGGCCTCGCCCGCAAACGGGGTCTTCGCGGGCAGCGGCGCTACCGTGACCTGGACGCCGCCGTTCGGCCAGGCCACTCCGGCCGTGCACACGGTCACGTTGACCGTGACGGAACGGTACTCCTCCGCCGGTCAGTCTCTTCAAAACGTGGTGACCCGCAGCGCCACCATTCCGTACAACGATTCACGGGCCGAGATAACCGCGATCAGCGTCCAGTTCATCAAGGATTTCGGAACCTACTCGGTGACCCCTGAGCAGTGCGTGCGCAACTTCAGCAACACCTGTCCGGGAAAGGAGGCCGAGAGGGATGACATCGAGAACAATCGAGAGAACTTCCTGATCCAGTCGGCCGAAATCACCCCGACCGTCGTGACGTTCGACAAGACTGGGGGCACCGGTCTGCTCGAAGGGCAGTGCGTGTTCATCGATATTCCGCGGAACGGCCCAGCCGCCGGCCGGCGCGAGCGGGTGACAGGGATCTGTCATCTGGAGACGGTATACGAGAACTTCCGGTGGTATCTCTGCGTGAGCCGCTTCGATCCGCCGTACAGCACGACGCCTCTGAGCCTTCGATGGCGCGTGCCGGGCCGCGTCGTGTTCGAATAAGGCGCCTCGAAGCCCCGCCCACGGCCCAGATGCCGGAGACTGCACCCGGCCTGCGAATGCGTCAGCTTGTCGTGCGCTTGAAGATGTAAACGCGCGGGTGATCGAACAGGCGGAAGGTGAACTCCGAGCTGTCGTCGTTGATCTCGTACCCGAAAAGCGACGGATACACCTTGAAGGTCTT
>Ga0247825_10002373_pt1 | contig 12395 bp, 13 predicted proteins | sample 13C_Vanillin_Day_FD_194413 | JGI IMG/M metagenome (GOLD analysis project Ga0247825, IMG submission 194413) | Soil microbial communities from agricultural site in Penn Yan, New York, United States - 13C_Vanillin_Day48 | ecosystem: Environmental > Terrestrial > Soil > Agricultural land | place...
TGCCCTACGGGGCGGGCTCGTCGTCGTCTGGCTCGGCGCCGTTCGCGTATCGCACGACCGGACGGCTGGTTTCGTCCGGCCACGCGAAGGGCTCTACCTGGTGCAAGGCGCCGAACTGCGTCGAGTAGCGGCCCTCGTTGAGCTCGACGAAGTCGTCCGGCTCCGTCTCCTCCCAGTCGATGTGCTGCACGGTCTGGCGCAGGACGCTGGTGCTGAGGATGCAGCGCGGCTCGGCGATGCCGCTGTCGTCGCGAAACGACGTGTACACGTCGATCTGCGCCTGCTGCAGCTTCACGTTGGGCACGTCGTAGAGCAGCATCTCGGCGAGTTTCTTCGTAATCTTCATGCCCTCCGAGAGCGGGCTGCTGGTCTCGACGCGACGGCCGGACACGAGCGCGTGCTCGCCGTCGGCGTTGCAGCTGACGTGGGCCGACGTCGCGTTGACCTCGAGCAGCTCGACGGTCTGGACGCCGTGCCACAACAGCGCCGGCGTGCCCTTGGGGACGCGCTGGTTGTGCCAGTCCTCGATCTCGTCCTCGAGCAGCGTCTTGATCGCCTCGACGTCCCCGCCTTCTACGAGGCCGCGCCAGTGTAGCTGCGCCCGCGTCTCCTGCACGATCACGTAACCCGTAAAGAGCAACAGGAGGACGACGATGAGGATGCCCCACTCCACCGGGCTACTCCGTCATCCCAAGGGCACGCATGGCAGCCAGTCTCATTATGTCGACTGGTGGCGTCCTCCCCGTCCACAGCTCGATCGCCTCGGCAGCCTGATAGATCAGCATGTCGAGGCCGGCGACCGGCTTCGCGCCGGCTTCTCGTGCCAGGCGCAGGAACTCTGTCTCGGGGGGGTTGTAGACGATGTCGGAGACCCAGTGCCCGCGGTTGAACATGGTTCCGGGTATCGGCGACTCGTGTTCGGCAGGGCTGTGCAGCATGCCCATCGACGTGCAGTTGACGATGAGGTCCGCCGCCTCGCAGGCGTACTTGAGCGGTCTCTCGCCGGGTGCGACTTCTTCGAGGCTCATGGGGAAGGGTGCTGTGGCCCGCAGGTGCGCGATCGCTTCGGCGATACCCTCGGCCCGGCGGCCGGCGATGGCGATCGACGTGGCGCCTGCCTCTGCGAGGGCGTAGGCGACGGCGCGTTCGGCGCCTCCGTAACCGATGATCAGCACGCTGCGTCCTTTGACCGGACACCCAGCCTCGATTAAGGCACGGATGTAACCGCCACGGTCCGTGTTGTGCCCGACGAGCCGGCCGCCTTGCTTCGCAACCGTGTTCACGGCGCCGATCTTGCGGGCAGACTCCTCGACTTCGTCCAAGAACGGCATCACCGCCTGCTTGTGCGGCACGGTGACGTTCATCCCCAGGTACGCATCGTCACGCAGGCGTTCGACCGCGGCGCCGACCTCGTCCGGCGGCGTGCTCCAGGCTTCGTAGGACACGTCCAGGCCCATGGCTTCGTAGGCGGCGGTGTGGATCATGGGCGAAAGCGCGTGTCCGAGGGGGTAGCCGATGATGCCTGCTCGCTGCATGTGTCTTCCTGAGGGCGCCCTACTGATAGCGCTCGACGTTACGGAGGTGCTCGTCGTAGGTCTCGGCGAAGGCATGGCCGCCGTTGCCGGTCGCGACGAAGAAGAGGTAGTTTGTCTGCGCCGGCCGGATCACCGCCGTTATCGAGTCGATACCGGGGTTGGCGATCGGGCCCGGCGGGAGGCCAGACTTCACGTACGTATTATAGGTCGAGTCGTATTGGAGGTCCTGGAGGGTCAGGGCGCGCTTCCAGTAGCCGAACTCCACCACGCTGCCCGGACGCTGCGTCAGCGCGTATTGCACGGTCGGGTCGGCCTGCAAGGGCATCCCGTCCTCGATGCGGTTCAAATACACGCTGGCGATCAGCTCGCGCTCCTCCGGCAACACTGCCTCGCGTTCCACAATCGACGCCAGGATCAGCACCTGGTGGATGCTCAGGCCCTGGGCCGCCGCCTCGGCCCGCAGTTCGGGCGTCAATCGCGTGGCCAGCGAGTCGATCATCGTCAATACGACCTGCGTGGCGTCGCTGCTGCGGGGGAAGCTGTATGTCGCGGGATACAGGTATCCCTCGAGCGTGGCGGCGCGTGGCCGGCTGGCGAGCAGGTCCGCGTCGATGTTGCTCCCGGACGTCGCGATGCCGTTCGCGGCGGCCAGGAAGTCGTTCGCGTTGACCACGCCACGGTCCTCCAGCAGCTTGGCGACCTCTTCCAGGCGTAGCCCCTCGCGCACGGTGACGACGCGCGCCGAGGTGAGGCCATCGCGCAGGCGGGTAACCGCGTCGAGGACGCTCGTGGCTTCGAGGAACTCGTACTCGCCGGCTGAGAGGCGGCTCTCGGCGCCGATAATCGTGGCCAGGCGCTCGAAGGACGTGGCGCTGTCGATGATCTCCGCGGCCTCGAGGCGCGCGCCAATGTCGGCCGCCGTGTCGCCCTGTTGGACGACGATGTAGACAGGGCCTTCGCGCGTGGCCAGCCCCAGACGGACTCCGCTAGACGGCACTGAACCCGGCGATGCGTAGATGACCCACCCGGCTACAGCGATCGCCGCGATCGATACGCCGATGAGCACGCTCTTCAGAAACGAGGTCCGTGGCGCTTCGTTCATACGGTTGGCGGCTCGATGGCTGACCGGCTGGTGGTTTGGTATGCCTCAGAGGCGATAGCGATGACGCTGGGAGCCCGCACGAACGTAAGGATACCAGTCTCGCCTGCTTAGGAGTACGACGCCCTTTAGAGGGTCCAGCATCCTGGACCCACTACAGGGACCGGTCGAAGCGCAGGCTGTCTAGATACGCCTGGAGGATTATCGAAGCGGCGATAGCATCCGTGTCCGCCTGCGGTGTCGCACGGCCGCGGCTGCGACGGCCACTGCGCCTCTCCTCGCCGCCGCCAGCATGTCGCAGCGCCTCCTGCGTCGACAGCCGTTCGTCCCAGAGGTGGACCGGCAACGCCAGGCGTTCTTCGATCTTCGCCGCGAAGGCACGCGCGCGCTCCGTCTGCGCGCTCGACTCCCCGCTCATGGACAATGGCAGGCCGACCACGATGGCCTCGACGTCCTCGTCGCGCACGTAAGCCTCGATCACAGCCAACTCGTGGCCGTCGACGAGGATGCTGTGCAGGGGCAGTGCGAAAGAGCCATCGGGGTCAGAGATCGCGACGCCAATGCGCCGCTCACCCGCGTCCAGCCCCAGGATGCGCGTCAAGCGCCCAGTTTCTCCTCGATCAGCTTGCGCGCCGCCGCGAGGGCAGCGTCCAGCTTCGAGGCGTCGGCGCCGCCGCCCTGCGCCAGCTCCGGCCTGCCACCACCGTTGCCACCCGCGGCCTGCGCTGCGGCCCTCACGACATCGCCCGCGGGCACGCGCTTCGATACGTCCGGCGTGGACATGGCGATGAACGTCGGCTTGCCGACGATAACGGCTCCCAGGAGGATGACCGAGCTGCCGAGCTTCGACTTCAGGCCGTCGCCCATCTCACGCAGGGCGTCACCGCTCGAGGCATCGGGGACGCGCGTGACCACAACGTTGACGCCATCCACCTGTGTCGCGTTCGCGGCGAACGAAGCGGCCTCGCCTCGGGCCATTCGGCGCTCCATCGTCTCAATCTGCTTGCGCAGGCGGTCGTTCTCCTCGCGCATCGCCGCGACCCGCGATTCGATCTCCGGCACCGGCACGCGCAGGCCTGCGCTCAGGCGTGCCAGCGTCTCTTCGTCGTAGCGCAGTCGCTCGGCCGCCGCGCGTCCCGTAACGGCTTCGATGCGTCGCAGGCCGGCGCCGATCGACGTCTCGCCCGTGATGATGATCGATCCCACTTCGCCCGACGCGTGTACGTGGGTGCCGCCGCACAGCTCGTGGCTGAAGCAGTCCTTGAGGTCGAGGTCACAGACGCCAACGACGCGCACGACGTCGGCGTACTTGTCGCCGAAGAAGGCCAGGGCGCCGTCCGCCAGCGCTTCCTCGTAGCTCTTGTGCTCGACGTGGACGCTGAGGTTCTCCCGCACTACCTTGTTGGCCAGCGTTTCAACCTCGCGCAGCTGCTCCGGTGTCAGGGCTTCGAGGTGTGTGAAGTCGAAGCGCAGACGGTCGGGCGTGACGAGCGAGCCGGCCTGGCGCACGTGAGTGCCCACGACCTTGCGCAGCGCCGCGTGCAGGATGTGCGTCGCGGTGTGGTTGCGCATCGTGTCGCCGCGCCGCGATTCATCGACGCGCGCTTCGATGGGGTCGCCGATGCTGAGGGTGCCCGATTCCAGCCGGCCGACGTGCGCAACGACACCGCCATCGCCGACGGCCTGCGTGTCCTCGACCACGAAGCGGCCGCCCGGCCAGATCACCTCGCCGCGGTCGCCGACCTGGCCGCCGCCCTCGGCGTAGAAGGGCGTGTGGTCCAGCGTGATCTCGACGCGGTGGCCATTCATCATCGCCGCCGTCAGCTCGCGCACGATGGTCGAGCCGTCGAGCAGGATGCTGACGACGTGCGCGTTGGCACGCGTCGTCTCGTAACCCACGAACTCAGTCGGGTGCAGCCCCAGCTCCGCGTACGTCTGAATGCGCTCGGAATCGCCCTCGAACCGCGTCGCCGCGCGAGAGCGCTCGCGCTGTTCGGCCATCAGCGTCTCGAAGCTATCGGGATCTGAAACCTCGTAGCCATCCTCCGACAGGAGTTCTTGTGTCAGTTCCGGGGGGAAGCCGTAGGTGTCCCAGAGCTGGAAAACCTCGGCGCCACTGACTTTCTTGTCAGCATGCTTTTGCTTCAGTTCGTCGATCTGGGTCCGCCCCTGGTTCAGGGTCTCGAAGAACCGCGTTTCCTCGCTGCGCAGCGTCTGCCCGACGAAGTTCCGGCGCTCGCCCAGGTTCTCGTGGTCGGCCGACATCAGGTCGATGACTGCCTCCGCGCCCATGTCCAGAAACTGCGTGCCGGGCTTCAGGCGCTGACCGAAGCTTGTGCCGCGCCGGATCAGCCGTCGTAGCACGTAGCCCCTGCCCTCGTTCGAGGGGGTAACGCCGTCCGCAATCAGGAAGGTGGCGGCCCGCGTGTGCTCGGCGACCACACGCATCGCTCGCTGCTGCTCCTCGCTCGCCGTGTCGTAGTCGATGCCGGTCATCTCTTCGACGCGGGCAATGATTGTCCGGAAGCCGTCGCCGTCGTAGATCGTCGGCGGGGTCGGCCACTCCCTGGGGCGGCCCTGCCAGTCCACGCTGTTCTGCCACATGTACACCGGCAGCCAGCGTTCGAGGCCGGCGCCTGTGTCGACGTTCTTCTTCGGTAGCGGGCGGCGCGTCTGGCCGTCCTCTTCCTGGTACAGCGACATGAACACGAGGTTCCATATCTCCGTGAAGCGGCCGCAGTCCGGCGGCGTGTGCAGAGGCGGCGCGCAGTCGGGCTTGCCGCAGCCGTGCTCAGAGCCGAAGTCGTAGTAGATCTCGGTGTTGGGGCCGCAGGGGCCAGCACCGCCCTTGATCATGAACCAGTAGTTCTCAGACTCGTCGAAACGCACGATGTGCTCCGCCGGGATGCCCACGCTGCGCCAGAGGTCGAACGCCTCGTCGTCGTCCTCGAACACCGTCGTCCATATTCTGGATGCGTCTAGACCCATCCCCTTTGGCTCCGGGCCCGTGAGCAGCTCCCATGCCCAGGGGATGACCTCGGCCTTGAAGTAGTCGCCGACGCTGAAGTTGCCCAGCATCTCGAAGAAGGTGCAGTGAGTAGCGTCGCCCACCTCTTCGATGTCGCTCGTCCGGAAGCACTTCTGGATCGAGGTCATGCGCGGCGCCGGCGGTTCCGACATCGCCATGAAGTACGGCTTCATCTGGTTCATGCCGGCATTCGTGAAGAGCAGCGTCTTCTCGTCCGGCGGCGGGATCAGGGACGACGATGGCACGCGCCGGTGCCCGCGCTCGGCGAAGAAGTCGGTGAAGAGGCGGCGTATGTCCTGCGTGTTCATACGTCGCCCCGACTAGGACTCGGTGATGGTGACCGAGACGATCTTGTCGCCCGTGCCGGAGTTGCCGCGGTCCGTCAGGTCCAGGAGCGTGAGGTTGTCGAGGACGCTGAGGCCGGAGGTGACCTGCCCGAAGATCGTGTACTTGCCGTCCAGGGCAGGCTCGTCGACGTAGGAGATGAAGAACTGGCCGTTGTTGCTGTTCTCAGACGAGCCACCCATGCCGACGGCCCCGCGGTCGAAGCCCAGGCTAGTGGTCTCCTTCGGCACGGAGAAGCCAGCGGTGCCCAGGCCGGTCGCCGTGGGGTCGCCCGCCTGCGTGTAGAACTTCGAGTTGTCCGTACCCTTCACCAGCTCCATGAACTGCGTGCCGTTGTAGTAGCCCTCGCGCGCCAGGAACACAAACGTGTTCACCGCCTGAGGCGCCGCACTCGGGTTCAACTCCATGGTGATGTCGCCACGCGAAGTCGTGATCGTTGCGGTGTACTTCTTCGAGGTATCGATGGTCATCGCGGGCGGCGCCGTGTATCGCTTCACAACCGGAACCGGCGTCGAGGGTGTCTGCGTACCGGGCAAGACGGTTTCGATGGCGACGTCCGGCGCTTCGTTCGCCTGCATGGGGCCGTCGGTGGGGCCGGAGGAAGGGCCGGCGATGGCGCCGACGAAGAGGCTGACGACCATCGCGAGACCCGCGAAGCCGGCCAGGGCGAGGAACAGCCGCCGGTTGCCGAGGAGCCGCAGCGGCCCCGGCAGGTCGAGGTCTGAAATTTTGGTTTCGGAGACGCCGGAGACGTTGTTGCGCCGCGAAGCGCGGTTCTGGTCACGTTGGTTGCGGAGTGACATTCAGCTTCCTTCAGTTACGAATGTGAATTCAGTATAACAAGCGCGTTGCTGGCAGCAGGCAACAAGCTCCAAGGCAACAGGCTTCAAGGTTAAAAGGGGTCTCTTCGATCCCTGGTGCTTGGCGCCTGGTGCTTGTTGCTATACTTGATTCGCGGCGGCCCCCAGGATTGCGGGGCCTTTTTCGCGCAGAGGAGCTATGCAGGACAAGCTACGTGCCCTGGAAGAACGCTATGAGGCGATCACCGCCGAGATGGCGAATCCCAGCGTCATTGCCGACTTCAGCAAGTTGCAGGCGTTGGCGAAGGAGCGTGCCCAGCTTGACGACGTCGTGCGCATTTACCGCGAGCTACGTAGCGTCGAGGAGCAGATCGACGAAGCGAAGCAGCTCCAGGACAGCGACGACGCCGAAATGGCGCGCCTTGCCCGCGATGAGCTACTAACGCTGGAACCCGAACGCGAGCGCCTCGACCACGACCTGAAGCTCGCGCTCCTGCCCACCGACCCCCACGACGAACGCAATGTCATCGTCGAGATCCGCGGCGGTACCGGCGGCGAAGAGGCTGCCCTGTTCGCCGGCGACCTCTTCCGCATGTACTCCCGATACGCCGAATCGAAGCGCTGGCAGGTCGAGGTGCTCTCCGCCAACGGCAGCGAGAAGGGTGGCTTCAAGGAAATCGTCTTCGAAATTGACGGCCGTGGCGCCTATTCCCGCCTGAAGTACGAGAGCGGCGGCCACCGTGTGCAGCGCGTGCCGACCACTGAAGCGCAGGGCCGCATCCACACCTCCACTGCCACGGTGGCGGTGCTGCCCGAAGCCGAGGAGGTCGAGGTCGATATCAACGAGAATGACGTCAAGATCGACATCTTCCACTCCGGCGGCGCCGGTGGCCAGAACGTCAACAAGGTCGCGACCGCCGTGCGCATGACCCACCTGCCCACGGGCATCGTCGTCCAGTGCCAGGACGAGCGTTCGCAGCTCAAGAACCGCGTCAAAGCCATGAGCATCCTCCGCGCCCGCCTGCTGGCGATGAAGGAGGAAGAAGCCGCGAGCACGCTGTCCGAAAACCGCCGCTCACAGGTCGGCACCGGCGAGCGCGCAGAGAAGATACGCACCTACAACTTCCCTCAGGACCGCGTCACCGACCACCGCGTCAACTTCACGCGCAGCAACCTGCCCGGCTTCCTCGACGGTAAGATCGACGACGTGATCGACGCGGTGGCAACCGCCGACCAGGCCCAGCGCCTGGAGGAGTCGCTCGTCTAGAGACGAAGCCGGGACTTCGGGCTTATGACCAACCGCTTCGAACGCGCCCGCGACCTGCGACAGCTTCGATTCATGCTCAGCGCCATCCGCGCTTATGAGCGCGGCGCAGCTACCCTGCCGCGCCTTGCCGAAGACCTGGACGAGCTTTTTCTGATGCTTTCTGACGATAATCAGAAGTGGCGCGGACAGTTTCTGGACAGCCGCAAGTCGCTTGAGGCGAATTCTCAGAAGACGGCACGGCGCCTGAGCCAGCTTCTCGAAGCGGAAATCAAGCGCAGGGAGCGCGATTCACAGCAACATGGCTGATATCACCGTCCGCGAAGCCCTCAGCCGGGCCTGGGACCGACTCACTGCTGCCGACATCGAGTACGCGGAGCTCGAGGCGGAGGTCCTCCTGCGTTGCGCGCTCTCGCCGCACGCGCCGCTCGCCCGTGCCGGCCTCTACGCGCGCCTGGGCGACCTCATCGACGACGACGCGATCGATCGCTACGAGGCACTCATCGACCGCCGCCTCGACCATGAGCCTTCGGCTTACATCCTCGGCAGACGTGAGTTCTACGGCCTTGATTTCCGGGTTTCGCCGGACGTACTCATCCCCAGGCCCGAAACCGAGCTGGTCGTCGAGAGGGTCCTCAAGCTGCCGGCGGCGTCGGGGCGTCCCGTCATCGTCGATGTCGGTACTGGGTCGGGCGCCATCGGAATCGCCCTGGCGACGGCGTTGCCGGACGCAAGCATCATCGGCACCGACGTCTCAGCCTCCGCGCTGGAGCTTGCCCGGGACAACGCGAGACGCCATAAAGTCGACGGCAGAATCCTCTTCCTTCACGGCGATCTGCTGTCACCGCTGGAGGCGCCGGTGGACGTTATCGCGGCCAATCTGCCCTACGTGACCACCGGAGATTGGGACGTGCTCGAGCCCGAACTGCACGACCACGAACCCCGCCTCGCTCTCGATGGTGGCGCCGATGGGCTCGACCTGATCCGGCAGCTACTCAAGCAGGCGCCGGACTACCTACGAACCGATGGCGCCGTCGTCCTCGAATTCGGCATCGGTCAACGGGACGCCATCATTGCCCTCGTGCGCGGCGCCTTCCCCGGCGCGGGAATCACTGTGGTCGAGGACTTCTCGGGGATCCCTCGTGTGTTGACCATCGAAACCTAGCTTGCCCTCTTGCCGATGCTGACCTAGGCTCCCTCCGTGGAGCGCGTCTTCGTTATAGCATTCGCGGGCGCGCTCGGCGCCGTTGCTCGCTACGGCATGCAAAGCCTGGCCAACGACCTCGCGGGCCGCCCAACCGTCCTCGGTACGTTGGCGGTGAACCTCCTTGGGTCTCTCCTGTTGGGACTTCTAATTGGCTGGGGCGAAGAACGTCTCGGCGCGTCCTCGCTCTGGCGCACCGCGGGCGCCGTCGGCTTTCTCGGCGCCTTCACGACCTTTTCAACCCTGATGTTTGAGTCGGTGGAGCGGCTGGAAGACGGAGAAGTGCTGGTGGTTCTTGCCTACATCGCATCGAGCATCGGTCTCGGTCTCGCGATGTGCTTCGCGGGCCTGGCCGCAGGACGTGCGATTGCCTGATGACTCCCGGCGGGACTAGACGTCCCCTATTTCTTGCCGCACTCGTTGGTAGTTCTGCTGCCACGGCCGCGCCGACTCAAAGAAAGCGCTGGCCCGAATCACTGCAGCATCGGCGAAGCGCTTGCCGATGATCTGGAGGCCTACGGGCCACCGGTTCTCGACCAGCCCTGCCGGCACCGACGCGGCAGGGTGCCCCGTGAAGTTCAGGGGGAAGGTCAGACACCAGCCGATAAGCCGGTTGATCTGCTCGCCGTTGATCTCCGCCGGACCCAACGTATTGCCATCAGTACCGTTGTCTACCGGCAGACACGCCAGCGTGGGAGACAGCAGAAGGTCGTAGCTTTCGAACACCTGCTGGACCGCATCGAAGACCGTGGTACGCATCTCGCGATCTCGCTCGGCTTCGACGACGGTCTGCACGTTGACCCTGTCGATCCAGTACACGATCTCTGGCGCCAGATCGCCGGGATGATCCTTCCGCAGGTCGAGCCCGGCACGGAGCAGGTTCGCCACTCTGACGATGCTGGAAGGGACCATCAGCCGGCACCAGAGGTCGCCCAGCTCGAGCGCGCTGTGCCGCGACTGCATGGCCACCTCTTCGATGACGGCGCCGCCCTCCTCGAAAGCCTGGGCAGCCTCGCGCACTACCCGTTCGACTCGAGGGTCGACGGGAAAGATGCCAAGGTTGGGCGAGTAAGCCACCCTGAGGCCTCGCACTGAACCTGTGGTGCTCTCCAGCCAGGGCACCGTGTCGGGCAAGCTGAAAGGATCCCGATCGTCGGGCCCACAAAGCGCCTCCATCACGTATGCGGTGTCCTCCACCGATCGCGTGAGGCAGCCCTCGAAGGTGAAGAGGCTGGACGCCGGGAACGCCGATGGCCTCGACAGCCGTGCCCCCCGGCCCGAACTGCCCTTGAACCCGAACAGCCCGCACCAGGCTGCAGGAATACGGATCGAGCCGCCGCCGTCCGTACCCTCCGCAAAGGGTACGAATCCGGCCGCGACTGCCGCGGCGCTGCCACCTGAGGAACCACCGCTGTTCTTCGTGAGGTCAAAGGGGTTGCGGGTCGGCCCGAAGAGGTAGTTGTCGCATGTGCCGCGGAAGCCCATCGTCGGGCTGTTGGTCTTGCCCAGAGGTACCGCGCCTGCCTCCTCCATGCGCTCGGTGAAGTTGCAGTATGAGTCGATGACGTGGTCACGCAACGCCGGGATGCCGCCCAGCGTGCCCTTCCACCCCGGTCGCGAGTCGTTCAGGTCCTTAATCGCCGTGGGCAGACCCGCGAGAGGACCAGGACTCTCGCCCCGCAGGAGGCCAGCCTCGACCTCTTTGGCCTGTCCCAGGGCGTAGTCCGGGTTCAGGTAGACGAAGGCGTTGATCTTATCGTTATGGGAGGCGATGCGGGCTAGACTCGCCTCGACGAGCTCGACGGGCGAAACCTGACGGCTCTGTACGAGGTGTGCAAGCTCACGGATCGAGCCGTAAGCCAGTTCGTCGCCACCGATCGCGGCCATGGTAGACCTCCGGGATGCGCTTCAGCCGGAATGCTACTAGGGCTGTCAATGGAGTGAGATTGGCCAAGTCGCTCCGGTCCCCTCTCCCACTGGGAGAGCTACGGTGAGGGTCAGCGTCCGGTAGAGCCGTGCCCGCCATCGCCGCGAACAGACTCAGATAGCTCCTCGACTTGTTGCAGCGTTACGTACTCAACCTTCGACACAACCAGCTGCGCGATCCTGTCGCCATGCTCAACTCGAAACGAGGCAGTCGAGCCAAAAGTCCGCATGGAGACGAAGACCTCGCCCCTGTAGTCAGAGTCCAGGGTGCCGAAGATCAAGTCGACGCCTCGCCTGCCGAGGCCGCTGCGGGGCCGTATCTGAAGGTCGTAGCCGGGAGGCGCCTCGATGGCGATGCCGGTGGGTACCAGCGTGACGTCGGGGTCGAGTTCGACAGGTGCGTCGAGGCAGGCGTAGAGGTCGAGGCCGGAGGATCCGGGCGTGGCGCGCTCCGGGAGTTTCGCGCCGGGTCGCAGGAGCTTGATCTTGAGGACGGCAGGTTCGGTCATGGCGCAAGCCTAGGCCAGCAGCCGCTTGCGGAGAAGTGGGCTCCTGGGCCCGTCGAACGGCGGTCAGCAGAAAAGCAGAGGCCCCAAAGATGTTCGGGGCCTTGTCTGATCGTTACGCTTCGGCCTTGGCCGGCTCTGCTTCTTCGGCGGGCTCTTCGTCCGGCCACACCTTCTTCTTCTGCATCTCGCGCGGGGGGTCGATGTAAATCGCGCTCCAGCCGCAGGACTGCTCGCAGAGACGGCAGCCGGTGCAGCGGCGCTCGATCACGCTGGCGACACCGAAGAAGTCGCCGACCTTGCCGCCGCTGACGTCGAGTTCGAGAGCGTCGAAGGGGCAGACTGAAATGCACAGCTCGCAACCGGAGCCGATGCAGTTGTCCTCGATGACGATCGCCTTCGGCCATTCCTTGCGCGGGAAGGTGCGCCCAACATCGCCGAACTCGTCCAGAATGGCTTCCGGCGGACAGACGACAGCGCATGCACCACAGTCGATGCAGAGGTCGGGGTCGATCTGGTGAATCTGGTTTCGTGAGCCTGTAATCGCTTCCGTAGGACAGCGCTTGGTGCACGCCGTACAGCCGATGCAGGTCTCAATGATCTTGTATGACAAATCGTATCTCCGTGTTGGTGGTGAGATACCGCCGCCAAAAGTCAGTATAGGTGGGGCTCAGGTATAGGGGCAAGG
>Ga0247825_10002374_pt1 | contig 12392 bp, 13 predicted proteins | sample 13C_Vanillin_Day_FD_194413 | JGI IMG/M metagenome (GOLD analysis project Ga0247825, IMG submission 194413) | Soil microbial communities from agricultural site in Penn Yan, New York, United States - 13C_Vanillin_Day48 | ecosystem: Environmental > Terrestrial > Soil > Agricultural land | place...
GGGCCGGGCCTCGCCCGGACGCACCGCAGGCCGGGCCTCGCGAAGCAGGCCCGGGCAAACTTTCCGCGATTCGTCCCCTCCGGACCGAGCCACTCGAAACAATTTGCACGATTCGACCGCTCCGGACGATTCGAGCCATTCAAACGCTGCGAACGATTTAGTACGATTTATGCTGTGAAACCCGCCCGCGACATCGTCGTCCGCATCGTCCTGGTCTCGCCGCCCCCGGGAGTCGACTACGGAATCCAGAAGGGAGGCGGCAGCGACTACCAGACCCTCTTTCTCCAGCGTCCCACCAATCCGCGCGCGCAGATCGTTTTCGACGTGCCGATTACTGTTACCGAACGGCCGGACGGCCTGCCGAATTTTGGCGGGCCGTTCGTGCAGGGCAAGCCGGCCGAACGCTTTCTCTACGTCGACATCGGCAGGTACGCCGGCCAGCGGAACACCGAGTGGGCCCGCCGCATGAAGGTGCCGATCGGGAGCATCAACTGGCCGATGATCGAACAGGCGGCGAAGAGCGGGAAGGCCATCGAAACCCGGATCCCGGGCACTGCCAAGGATGGCAGCCCGACGGCAGCCAGCACGGTCAAGCTGCAGAGCGCCTGGACGCTGGTGGCTCGCTAGTTGGTAGTTGGTGGTAGATGGTGGTGGCAGGTAGCAGGTTGGCGGGTCAGCTGAACAACCACCACTACCAGCCACTATTGCTTCCGGTTCCCCAATCGGATCTGCCGGAGAAGTACTCGCCGGCGTACTGACCGGCGCATCGCAAGGAGGTACGCGATGCCACCCACCGCTCATCACGCCACGCAGCCGCTGATCATCACGGTCCGCCACGGCCAGATCGCCGCGGACCTTCGCGTGCCCGAGCGAGCACTGGGGCTGGTGCTCTTCGCGCACGGAAGCGGCAGCAGCCGCTTCAGCAGCCGCAATCGCGCCGTCGCGGAATTTCTCGAGCATCGCCGTTTCGCTACGCTGCTGGTGGACCTGCTCACGCGCGACGAAGAACGAGAGGACGCTCGGACCGCACAGCATCGGTTCGACATCGACCTGCTCGCGGAGCGGGTCATCAGCGCAACCGATTGGATTGCGTTGTCAAACGAGCTCGGGGCATTGCCGCTGGGCTGTTTCGGGGCGAGCACCGGCGCCGCGGCGGCACTGATCGCCGCCGCTGAACGGCCATCGACCGTGCGGGCGGTGGTCTCGCGTGGAGGCCGGCCGGATCTCGCGGGCGACTCGCTGACCCGAGTCCAGTCGCCTACCCGGCTGATCGTCGGCGGTGACGACGATCCGGTGATCGAGCTGAATCAGCAGGCGATGGAAAGGATGCGGGCGCCGGTGGACCTGACGATAGTGCCCGGCGCCTCGCATCTCTTCGAGGAACCGGGCACATTGGAACAGGTGATGGAACTCGCGACCGACTGGTTCGGCCGCTACCTCGGCGGCCGGGACGGGTAGGACTAGTTACTTCCCACCGCCGCCGTCACGTCCGCCTTCGTCAGGGCGCGATCGGGCGTGGGCGGATGCGCGGGGATGAACGTCGTGTAATCGAGTGCTCTCGTCGCGGTGTTCACCGAGCGCAGCGTGGCCAGCTGCCCCGGGTTCGCGTTCACCACCGTCACGTCAGCGGACCACAGCACCTTTTCGGCCGGCAGGAACACGATCAGCATCCCGTCGCTGTGTTCGTTCGGGACGTGGTGAAGTTCGACGACCTTGTTGTTGGTGCCGCGACGCACGTCGCGATCGCCGACGCCCTGGACGACATCGGTCCGTCGGGTCGTGACCTTCGACAGGCTGTCGCCCGTCAGCGTGCGCGGGCCGGACAACAGCCGTTCGAGCACCTGCTCGTTGTTGCGGTGCGTCAGGATGGTTGCACCCTCGGCGACTGACGCCTGCAACCCGCTGGCGTGATCGAAGTGCGGATGCGAGTTGACGACGAAGCGCACCGGCTTGCCGGGAATGGCCTGCTTGGCTGCAGCCATCACCGCCTGGCCGCGCGCGTCGCTCTGGCCGCTCTCGACGACGAGGATGTGATCGCCCATGTCGATCGCAAGGGACGTGTAGTTGCCGCCGATCCGGAAGACGCCCTCACCGAGCTTGTCGACAGGAGGTCCGGCGTTTGCTGCCGCCTGGGGCGCCGGTGCGGGCGCTGGAGCGGCTGCGGGCGCGCCAGCGCCGCCCGCGCGTCCCGGCGGTGGCGGGACGGTCAGCAGCTCCGCCAGGTTCGGCGGATTCGGCGTCGCCGCGGTGATCGTCGCCTCGAACGTCGTCAACCCGGCCTGCTTCTGGACGATGCGCCCCGGAACCTGCACGCCGTTCAGAGCCTGGTAGTTCGAGTACTCGAATTCGACCGGCAGATCGCCGACGACCGCGTGCTCGACGCGGGTCTCGACTTTCGTCACGCGGTTCTGACCATCGATGTACCCGCTGACGACGTAGGACTGCCCGGACGGCGACTTCAGGTTCGCTGGTGAAAACGTCACGATCTGCTGGCCGCCCTGCTGACGCACCGTGGCGTTGTTGGCGGCGGCACCCTTGAGGAAGCCCCACGGGGTCGTCCAGACGTTCAGCGCCTGCGTAAAGTTGTTTCCGAGCTGGGCGGCGGTGACGTTCTGGTTGAAGACTCCGGCCTGCGGCGGTGGTACGCCTGGGACGGTTGGCGGCTGCGTCGGACCGGTGGCACGGGAGACGATCGCGGCCTGATCGCCGGGCGCCGCGAACGTCAGCGTCCGCGTGTATTGCGTGACCTGTGTGACGTTGACCGGCCCCATCGGATCGCCGATGGCCTTGCTCTGGCCGAACGCCCCGTTGCGCGCGGTGCCGGAATACGTAATCGCGTTGAGCGAGTCGGCGCCCATCGCTTTGGATGCGGCAGCGAGCACCGCCGTGGCATTCTGCGCGGCAGCGCCGGTCGCAAGGCCGAAGACCAGCGCGACGGCAGACATCGTGCGGATGAACATGGTGCCTCCAGGGCGTTGAGGGAACAGTGAACGAACGGTATACGGCCGCTGCCGGCGCACCGTTTATCCTGTTTCGTCATGGATGAGCCGGAGCAGCGTCGAACGTCCACTGACGGTGTCAACCCGGCCGCGGCCGCCGTGCAACAGGCGCTGCGGCAGCACGCCGACCAGACCAGGGCGCTCGCCGTCGCGCGCTTCTTCAAGACCGGCCCGGGCGAGTATGGCGAAGGCGATCGCTTCATCGGCGTGACCGTGCCCGTCCAGCGGACCATCGCTCGCCGGTTCCGCGATCTTCCGCTCGACGATGCCGACTCGCTGTTACAGTCGCCGGTTCACGAAGATCGCCTGACGGCGCTGCTGATCCTCGTCGAGCAGTTCACGCGCAGCCGCGACCCGCGGCAGTGCGCACGGATCTTCCGCCTCTACATGACGCGCCTGCGCTTCATCAACAACTGGGATCTCGTCGACACCAGCGCGGCGCCGATCGTTGGCGGCTGGCTGGCCGGCAGGCCGGGCCTGGCGCAGCAGGTTCGGCAGAACCAACTCGGCGGCGAGGACCTGCTCGGCCGTCTTGCGCGATCAAAGGATGTCTGGTCGCGGCGGATCGCGATGATTGCCACGCTCCATTTCACGGTCAGGGGCGATCCCGGCGAAGCCATTCGCATCGCAACGCTGCTCATCGACGACGAGCACGACCTGATCCGGAAAGCGGTGGGCTGGATGCTGCGGGAGGTCGGCAAACGGGCGAGCGCCGACGCGCTGCGGCAGTTCCTCGCGCAACACGCCGCGACAATGCCGCGGACGACGCTGCGCTACGCGATCGAACGCATGCCGCCGGCTGAACGAAAGCGGTGGATGCGGGCACATTTGGCCTGACGATCGTGCCCCGAACGCGTTATAACGATCGGAACGGCGTCAGCGACGCCGAACCGCTGTTCTGTTTGAGGCGAGGTTCTCAGCCTCGCCTCGGGAGCCGGGCCATGCAGATCGATCTCAGCAAGGAAGAGGCAACGACGCTGCGGGAGATCCTCCAGGAACGGGTCACCGAGCTCGATCGCGAAATCAGCAACACCGACAACCGGCGGTACAAGGGAGCCCTTCGCGAAACCGAACGGCAGGTCGAGCGGATCCTCGGCGCCGTGACGGTCGCCATCGACGCCCCTTCGACCGGTCCCGTCACCTGGGAACCGCGCGATGACGTCGACGATGGCGACCTGGGGCACAGCTAGTTGATGGTAGGTGGTTGGTAGTAGGTGGTTGGTAGTAGGTGGTTGGTAGTTAGTGGTTGGTAGTTAGTGGTTGGTGGTTAGTGGTTGGTGGTTGGCTCTAACCACCTACCACCTACCAGCTACTACCAACCATAACCGCCAACCACCAACTACCTGCTGCTGACCGACTTCACTTCCTGCGGCGCGCGCGCGTGGATGGCCGAGGCGGCGGACCGGCCGGACTCGAGTGCGCCGTTCATCCATCCAATCAGGTAGGTCATGTGATCGCCGGCGAAGTACATCCGGCGATCCCCCTTGACCATCGCGGCGTACGTCGTCTTGCGGCCGTCGGCCGACCAGCTCGCCCAGCCGCCACGCGTCCACGGGATCCGGTGCCACGACACCGAGAAGCTCGTCTCGAACTCCTGCGGATACTGCGGATGGATCGCCGCGCCCTGCGTGAGCGCCAGCTTCTCGCGCTCCGCGTGCGGTTTCGCGCCGGTGACGCCAGCCTCGGCGCCGATCTGGTAGTAGCCGACGAGCATCCCTTTCTTCGAGAGGTATCCCGACGAGGGATAGATGACCTGGGAGATGTCGAGATCGGTCGTGCTGTTGCCGCCGAAGATCTGATCGTCCTCTTCCCAGAAGCGGCGCTTGAACTGCAGGCCGATCTTGCCGACCTGCGCATAACGCACGGCACTCAGCCCCGTCTTGATCGCCGGGCTGAAGTCGGCGACCGGGAGTCCCGCCAGCACCGGCACCGGCAGCGTGCAGACGCCGTATGCGGCCGTCGCCTTTTTGGGCTGCCCGTCCACCGTGTAGGCGACGCTGACGCCGTCGGCTGACTGCGTGATTTCCTTCACCTCGGCGCCGTAGACGATCTTGTCGCCGACCTTCGACGCGAAGCCTGCCGCCAGGCGATCGGTACCGCCGGCAATCTGGAACATCGGGGCGCCGTGCAGGTATTCGACCTGCAGATCCATCGTGGTCCGCGAATCCAGCAGTTCGTGCATCGGGATCGGCAGCGACAGCTCGCCGTCCTCGAGGCCGACGCCCGGCTTCGTCTTGTAGCCACGTCGCGTGGTGCCGGCGTATTTGTTCGTCGCGTCGAGACCGCCGTTCTTCTTCAGGTACGAGATGAACGCGTCGGCATCGGCCTTCGTCAGCTTCGCGTTCAGCGCCGCCGGCGAGAGCGCCTTGGCGAGCAGCTCGGACGTGTAGCCGGTAATGTCGGACTTCACCTCGCGACGGCGGTACTTCGTGTCTTTCGCGCCGGCCGCACCCGACTTGTGCATGTATGCGTTGTCGTTCTCCTCGATGAACACTTCGACCGGCACGCCGAGTTCCTTCGCATATCCCAACGTCGTCGCATGATGGTGCGGGATGCGCATCGGACCGGGATTGAAGTACATCCCCTCGTCGTAGCTGGCGACCTGCGTCGAGCCCTCTTCCTCGCTGGCCGTTCCGTTGCGGACCGTGTGGCAGCGGCCGCCCGGCCGTTTCCGGGCCTCGAGAATCGTGCAGGAATATCCGAGCTTCCCCAACTCGTAGGCGGTGCTCATACCCGCCAGCCCCGCACCCAGGATCAGGACCTCGGTATTCGCCGGTGCCGGCCCCTGGAGCCCGAATGCACGCGCCGGCTCGGGAACTGCCATCAGGCCGAGCGCCACCATCGCTTCGTAGGTCATCGCCGCGCCCGCCGTGCCGGCAATGCGCTCGAGAAAGAGTCGTCGTGTGAACGCCATGCCGGGCCTAGAGCAACCGACGCGCCACGGCGTCATCCGCACGGATCGCCGCTAGATCGCGTGATTCATTGAGGAAATCGCGCAGAACGCACCGCGTTCCCGATCATCGCGCCGGTCATGCACGCCGACCAAAATCGTTGTGTGACGCCGTTGCGCCGCCGAATTTGGAGCTTTCGCGCAGACGTCTCCTGCGGGGCAGGCGCCGCCGACGCGACGCGGCTGCCCGGACGACAGGTCACGAACGATAGGCACCGCTCGATCGACGACGACTTTGTCGCGCGGTCGCGAGGCGCCGTGCAGAAATGTCGGAGCGTTGCGTCGATGCAGACCGCAGGTTATGGCGTCGCCAGCTTGATCTGCTTCAAATCCGCTTCGGCTTCCGGCAGTTCCACCTTGCCCGCCGGCAGCTTGTTGTTCTGCAGGATGTACGCAAGCACGTCACGCGTCTGCGCCGCGCTGAGCGAGCCCGGGCTGTCCTCGGGCATGAAGTTCTTCACGACGTCATAGATGTCGAACACGCTCTTTTCGGGCCAATCCTGGCCCCACATCCGATTGGCGTGGCAGTTGACGCACTTCTCGTCGTAGAGCGCGCGGCCACGCGTCGCCTGGGCTGCGGTATAGACGCCATCTTTCACCGAGCGCGCCGGCGCCTGCGCAGCAGCGCCGGCAACCACGAATACGACGACAGCTCCAGCCAGTCCTGCCCCCCGGGCAGACAATCCACGGTCTATTGGCATCGGGTCTCCTGCGCGCCGCGACCTGCAAGGACAGTTCCGCGCTCGAGCTGCTAAATCACGAATCACGAATCGATTGGCCCTGGTACGGTCGATGCTCGATTCGTGCAGAGGAGGCGACGCGATGATTCGCAAGCTCAAGTCTGGCGAGTACCGGCTGTACTCACGCAAGAAGGATCCGAAGACCGGCCGCCGGCGCAACCTCGGCACGTTCGGCAGCCGCGCCGCAGCGGAGCGCCACGAGCGCGCGGTCCAATTCTTCAAGCGGCACTGACGCGCGAGCTGGCGCCTGTCAGCAGACCTGCCGCGTGTGTCGTGCGATCGGCGCCCATTGCCGGGTGACGAGAGAGTGCGGTCAGCCGACCTGAGGCTGTCGCCAGACGACCTGAGACCGTCGTCAGGCGACCTGGGACCGCTGTCAGACCACCTGAGACCGTCGCCAGACGATCTAAGACCGCGGTCACACGATCCGGAACCGTTGTCAGCTGATGTTGGACCGTCGTCACCTCACGGTTGGCATGGTTCCGACCGTCGCGGGGCGGTGTCCGGGGATCTGAAACCCGTGTCAACCGATCTGCAGCCTGCGTCAATCGATCTGCGGGCCGCGCCAGATGATCTGGAACCGCGATCAATCGATCTGAAACCGCGGTCAGACGATTCGGAGCCTGTGTCAGGCGACCTGGAGCGTGTGTTCGGACTTTCTGTTGTTCTTTTCGGGCCGCTTCAACCGGGCAACGCCTCCACCGCCCGCTCGAGCGCCGCCCGCGCCAGCAGGCGGGTTGAATCGAGGGTCGGCAGGGGCGAATTGCCGTCGTGCATCAAGAGCGGGATCTCGGTGCATCCGAGCACCACGGCGTCGCACCCCTCTCGCTTCATCCGCTCCATCACGCGCTGGAACGTCGCTTCGGCCTCGCGCGTCATCGCGCCCTTCACCAGCTCGCTGAAGATGATGCGGTCGATTGCCGCGCGCTCCTCCGGCTCAGGGCGCCGATACTCGATGCCGCGTGCCGTGAGCGGCGCGGGATAGACGTCGCTGTCGACGAGCCAGCGGGTCCCGGTCAGCCCGAGACGTCTGAATCCGCGCGCGATCGCCGCATCGGCGACAACGCGAGCGATATGAAGCCAGGGACGCGGCGACCGCGGCTCGACGTACGGCATCGCCTGGTGAATCGTGTTGTCGGGACAGATCAGGAAGTCAGCTCCTGCCGCCGCCAGCTTGTGCGCCGACGCCAGCATCAGATCGCCAACACCCTGCCAGTCATCCCGGTTCGCCGGGAGAAGGTATTCCCCGAGCGAGTACGTATGCATCGACACTTCGGGGTGACCGTGTTCCCCGAAGAACGGCTCACCCTCGGCGCAAATCGTCCGATAGCAGAGTGCCGCACCCTCGGCCGAGCAGCCGACGATGCCGATGTGCTGAGACATTGGCGAACAGGATACGCCTGAGCCCGAGGTCATCAGCACGGTGCGGACCATCCACATGCCGGCCCCGATCCTGCAATGAAGGCAGATGGAGGATTGGCAATGAAACGGACGTTTGCAGCAGGTCTGGTCGCAGTGATGGCGCTGAGCGGTTCGGCGTTCGCGCAGTCGGAGAAGCCCAAGGACGAGGCGAAACAGGCTGGCGAGGCCGCGAAGGACGCCGGCAAGGCCGCAGGAGAGGCTGGCAAGCACGCGGGCAAGGCGGCGGCCGATGCGTCGAAGAAGACGGCGAAGACGGTGAAGAAGGCTGTCACGGGCGACGCGCACGCGACCTGTGTGGACGGCACGCGCCAGGCAGGGCCCACCGAAAAGGACGCGGCCGCGGCGTGCTCGAACCACGGCGGAGTAGCCAAGAAGTAAGCGCCAAGAAGGTAAGCAGAGGGATTGCGAACGCGGCAGACGCGCGCTAGTCGCCCACGATCTGCAACACGATTTGCCGCTGCCGCGGGCGCGTGTCGAACTCGACGAGGGCGATCTGCTGCCACGTCCCGAGCAGCAGCTCGCCGTCTTCGAACGGCATCATGACCGATGGTCCCAGCGGGGCCGCGCGGACATGACTCGAGCCATTGTCGTCCCCCCAGCGCAGATGGTGGCGGTATTCGCCGTTGCGCGGTGCCAACCGCTCGAACAGCGCATTGAGATCGTGAAGCGCGCCGGCCTCGAATTCAATCGTCGTCACACCGGCCGTGGAGCCGACGACAAACACGGTGACGGTGCCTGACCGGATGCGCGATGCCGCAACGGAGCGGGTGACGACGCCGGTGAGATCGTGTGTCGCCCGGGCCAGTGGTGGCAACCTCGTGTCTGTGCGTGATGACCACCCAGCTCTCCCGCGAGTCAACGCAGTGTAAACCGGCCCTGCACCCGACACCGGATGGGTTTGCACGACCCTTTTTGCCAGGCGCAGCCGTGACATCGGCGCGCTATCCTGATCGCCTTTTCCCCCATGGAGAAGACGATGCCCAGCCATTTCATCTGGTACGAACTGCTCACCCCCGATGCCAAGGCGTCAGAACGCTTTTACGGTGACGTGATCGGCTGGTCGGTGGCGCCAGGAACGACACCTGGCATGGACTACCGACATCTCACCGCGCCGGACGGCGAGAGTGTCGGCGGGATGCTGCAGCTCACGAAACAGATGACGGATGGGGGCGCGCGGCCGGTCTGGCTCGGATATATCGACGTGCCCGACGTCGACGCCGCGGTCAAGGCGGTCGAAGCGAAGGGAGGCACTACGCAGATGCCCGCCACGACGATCGAGAACGTCGGCCGGATCGCGATGGTGGCCGACCCGCAGGGAGCGCCGTTCTACCTGATGAAGCCGACGCCGCCGCCCGAGCGCGCGGGCCAACCGAGCACCGCGTTCTCCCGTACCGCGGTGAGCCACTGCGGCTGGAATGAGCTGGCCACGAGCGACCCCAAGCAGGCGTTCGCGTTCTATACGGGCCAGTTCGGCTGGACCGACGGTGGATCGATGCCGATGGGCGAGATGGGCGACTACCAGTTCATCAACGACGAGACGGGAATGATTGGCGCCGTCACGCGCAGTCCGGCCGGCGCCCCCATGTCGCTCTGGACCTATTACTTCCGGGTAGCCGACATCGACGTTGCCAAAACGGCGGTCGAAGCCGGCGGGGGCACGGTCGTCCACGGCCCTCAGGACGTTCCAGGCGGCGATTTCATCCTCATTGGCAGCGACCCGCAGGGCGTGATGTTCGCACTGGTCGGCGCGCGGAAAAGCTAAATCGTTCGAAACGTTCGAATCGTTCGAGACGTTCGAGTCGTTCGAGACGTTCGAGACGTTCGAATCGTGCGAGACGTTCGAGACGTTGCCGGAGACGCGAACGGTTTCGAACGGTCCGAACGGCCCGAACGGCCCGAACGATTCGCACGATTCGAACGGCCCGAACGATTCGAACGATTCGAACGATTTTCACCGATCAAGCCGGAACTGCATAGGCATCCGGCTTTACCTGGCAATAGTAGACGCCGCTCACAAGAGAGGACGTTCATCGTGCCGGCACATGTGATCGTGCACTTCGAGCAGCCGCGCGCCTCGCGCGGAAAGGGTATTCAGGAGAGCACGTCATCAGATGTCACCGATCGACTGAGACGACTCGCCGCCGACCACGACGGCCACCTGTCCCTCAATCCGCCGGATCCGGGAACATCCCTCGAAACCATAGCCACCATTACGGTTCCCGACATGGACCGGGCCAACGCGCTTGCAGAAGCGCTGCGCGCTCTCGACGGAGTCGAAACCGCGTACTCCAAACCTGGAGAGGAACTGCCTTAACGACGGAGCAGCGACATGGCACGAAAACGACCGCGTAAATCCGCCCCACAGGCGTCCCCGGCGACATTGCCGGGCGAGCTGGTGGTGGTGACCCGCCGCGAAGCGGCATTCCGGTCATCCGCAGGGCGCTTCGAGTCCGCATCTGGCCAGAACGTGTCCGATCTCGCCAGCGTGCTGAAGCGCCACGGCGCCAGCCTGAAACCGATCTTCGGCCCGACCGAGGAGCGTGTGATGGCGCGGGTGGCGGCGATTAGTGAAGCGGTGCACGCGCCGATGGAGGACCTGTCGGTCTTCTACCGCGTCGAGGCCCCATCCGAACGGCTCGCGGAGTTCCGCGACAAGCTCGCCGCCAGCGAGCATGTCGACGCCGCGTTCATCAAGCCGTCGACCGAACTACCCATCATCAACGAGATGGCAGCGGCCCCGGAGGAACCACCGCCGGCGAGCCCGGACTTCACCGCCCGCCAGATCTATTTGAATGCCGCGCCCGCCGGCGTCGACGCACGCTGGGCATGGACACAGTCGGGTGGCCGCGGTCGCGACATCCGCATCATCGACGTCGAGGGCAACTGGCGCTTCACGCACGAGGATCTGACGCAGAACCAGGGCGGCGTCGTCGCCGGTACACCGCTCGCCGGCCTCAACTGGCTGAATCACGGCACCGCAGTCCTGGGCGAATACAGCGGCGATATCAACAACGTCGGCATCATCGGCATCGCCTCCGACGCCACCGCCAGTGCGGTATCTCACGGCGGCATCGGATCGGCCGCGGCAATCAACCAGGCGGCGGCGCGGCTGCGGGCGGGCGACATCATCCTGCTGGAGATGCATCGGCCCGGGCCGCGATTCAACTTCCAGGCGCGCGACGACCAGCGGGGCTACATCGCCGTCGAGTGGTGGCCGGACGACTTCGCCGCGATCCTCAACGCCACCAGCCGCGGCATCATCGTCGTCGAGGCCGCCGGCAACGGCGCCGAGAACCTGGACGATGCGCTGTATCAGACGGCGGCGCCCGGCTTCCCGGCGAGCTGGCGGAACTCGTTCCGGCGGAGCAACCGCGATTCCGGCGCCATCGTCGTCGGCGCCGGCGCGCCGCCGCCTGGCACGCACGGTCGCGACCATGGACCCGATCGCTCGCGCCTCGAGTTCTCGAACTGGGGCGCGCTGATCGATGCGCAGGGCTGGGGACGCGAGGTCACCACGTGTGGCTATGGCGACCTGCAGGGCGGAACGAACGAGGACCTCTGGTACACGGACACGTTCAGCGGGACGTCGAGCGCGTCACCGATCGTCGTCGGCGTCATCGCGAGCGCGCAGGGGATCGCGAAGGCGCGTGGCCGCGCGGTGCTCACGCCGGCCCAGGTGCGGAACTGCCTGCGCTCGACCGGATCTCCTCAGCAGGACGCGCCGGGACGTCCCGCCACGCAGCGCATCGGCAATCGCCCTGACCTCCGCGCCTTCGTCGCATGTGCGTTCCCCAAGGGCAAGGAACTGGCGAAGGAGATCGCCAAGGAAATTGCCAAGGAAGCCATCAAGGAAGTGAAGGACACCAAGGAAGTCAAGGAGAAGGAATTCAAGGAAGGCAAAGAGATCAAGGAAACGATCAAGCAGGAAGGCAAGGAACTCAAGGAAGGCAAGGAGCTCAAGGAGTTCAAGGAAGGCAAGGAGAAGGACATCTTCGAAGGGAAGGTGCTCGAGACCAAGCTGTCCGAGGTCCTGGGCGGGCCCCAGACCACCGGGACAGCGGCAGGAGGATCGGGGATCAGCGAGCGGCTGTCCGCGCTCGAGCAGACGGTTCAGCAACTGGTCCACTTCATCGGCCAGGAGCTTCGCCCCGACCTCAGTCGATCGGCGCTGCAGGGGAGCAGCCAGGCGGCCAAGGATGAAAAGGATCGCAAGGACACTGAAAAGGGATCCGAGTCGTAGCCCCGAGACCGGCGCCAGGCCGCTGGCGCCGGTCTCGGGGC
>Ga0247825_10002375_pt1 | contig 12391 bp, 7 predicted proteins | sample 13C_Vanillin_Day_FD_194413 | JGI IMG/M metagenome (GOLD analysis project Ga0247825, IMG submission 194413) | Soil microbial communities from agricultural site in Penn Yan, New York, United States - 13C_Vanillin_Day48 | ecosystem: Environmental > Terrestrial > Soil > Agricultural land | place...
GGGGGGCACCATGTGGTTCATCGGCTTCGGCAACGCGATGAACACCAAGAGCCGGCTCGAGCTGCTCGAGGGCAAGGTCGCGGCACTCGAGGCGGCGATGGCCGGGGCGCCGAAGCCGGTCGTTTCACAGCCGGTGCGAAAACCCGAACCCGAGCCGGTGCGGCAGCCCGAAGTCGTCAGAGTTCCGTTACCCGAGCCGCAGCCCGAGTCGCAACCCGAGCCTGCGTTTCAGCGAGTCAACACGTGGGGCCCGGAGTCCGAGCCCCAGCCCCAGCCTCAGCCCCGGCCCGAGCCCGCGGGCCCGGACTTCTGGGAGCGCCTGGTCGGGGGCAACGTGGTCGCGAAGGTCGGCATCCTGGTGCTGTTCGTCGGCGTCTCTTTCCTCGTCAAGTATTTCTACGAGCGCATCCATGTTCCGATCGAGCTGCGCCTCACCGCGGTGGCGCTCGGCGCGCTGGTGGTGCTCGCCTTCGGCTGGCGGCTGCGCGAGTCGCGGCCGGGCTACGCGCTCATCCTGCAGGGCGGCGGCATCGCCGTCCTCTACCTCGTCATCTTCTCGGCCTATCGGCTCTTCGACGTGCTGCCCGGGCCGCTCGCCTTCGTGCTGCTGGTGGGCGTGGCAGCCTCGTCGGCGGCGCTCGCGGTGGCGCAGAACTCGCTCACCCTCGCGGTCATCGCGGTGAGCGGCGGCTTCCTCGCGCCGATCCTCGCCTCCACCGGCCGCGGCAGCCACGTGATGCTGTTCTCGTACTACGCGGTGCTGAACGCCGGCATCTTCGCCATCGCCTGGGTCAAGGCCTGGCGCGTGCTCAACATCCTGGGCTTCGCCTTCACCTTCGGCATCGGCACGCTCTGGGGGGCGAACAACTACCGGCCGGAGCTCCTCTCGAGCACCGAGCCCTTCCTGCTGCTGTTCTTCGCCATGTACCTCGTCATCCCGATCCTTTTCGCCCGCCAGCGCACGGTCGAGCTCAAGGACTACGTCGACGGCACGCTGGTGTTCGGCACGCCGGTCGTGGCGTTCAGCCTGCAGGCCGCGGCGGTGCGGCACATCGAGTACGCCGCCGCGTACAGCGCGCTCTTCGTCGCCGTGGTCTACCTCGCGCTGGCGCTGGCGCTCTTCCGGCGCATGGGCCAGGGGCTGCGCCTGCTGGTGGAGTCCTACATCGCGCTCGGCGTCGCCTTCGCCACGCTCGCCATCCCGCTAGCCTTCGAGGGACGGCTCACCTCGGCGGCCTGGGCGCTCGAGGGCGCTGCCGTGGTGTGGATCGGCGTGCGCCAGGGGCGGCTGCTCGCGCGCGCGTTCGGCTACCTGCTGCAGCTCGCCGCGGGCATCGCCTTCCTCACGGATGTCGCGGAGGGCTACGGCCCCACCCCGGTGCTCAACAGCTTCGCGATGGGATGCCTCTTCCTCGCCGCGGCGGCGTTCTTCTGCTCCGCGTACCTCGAGCGCAACTGGCAGCGGGTGCACGCAGGCGAGGCCTTGCTCTCCTACCTTTTCATAGGCTGGGGAGCGCTGTGGTGGTACGGCGGCGGCGTGCACGAGCTGCAGCGCTTCGTGCCCTGGCCCGAGCGCAGCCAGGCGGTGCTGATGTTCTTAGCCGCCTCCAGCGTCGGGTTCGGCGTGCTCTCGACCCGGCTGCAGTGGCGCAGCGCGCGCTGGCTTTGGCTGCTGCTCTATCCCGCGATGGTCATGCAGGCGGGCCTGGATATCGCGCGCGCCGAGCACCCGTTCGCCCACTGGGGCATGTGGGCGTGGCTCGCCGCCTTCGCCGCGCACCTGTGGCTCCTGTCGCGCTACGAAGGGGACGAGAAGACGCAGTCCCTGGTCAGGAACCTGCACTCCGTCGGCGTCTGGCTGCTCGCGCTCGTGGGCGCCCGCGAGGTCGGCTGGCAGATCGACACCGCGGTGGAGGGCCGGCGGGTGTGGCCCTCGATCGCGTGGGCGATCGTGCCGGCGGCGATCCTGTTTGCAGTGGTGTCGCCCTGGGTGCAAAGGCGTTTTCCTGTTTCAAGGGATCTAAAGGCCTATGTCGTTGGGGGCGGGGCGCCGCTCGCGGTATTCCTCGCGCTGTGGACGGTCTACGCCAACATCACCAGCGACGGCGATCCTTATCCGCTGCCGTTCGTGCCGCTCCTCAATCCGCTCGACATCGCCATCGCCGCCGCGCTGCTGGTCGTCGCGCGCTGGCTCGCCGCGCTGCCCGAGCATGGCCTCGAGGACTGGTGGAAGGCGGCGCGCACGCCGGTCTTCATGCTCTTCGGCGCCGGCGCCTTCCTGTGGCTGAACGCCACGATGCTGCGCACGCTGCACCACTGGGCGGGGCTGCCGTACGCGCTGCAGCCGATGCTTTCGTCGGCGATGGTGCAGTCGGCGTTCTCGATCCTGTGGACGCTGCTCGCCCTCGGGGCGATGATGGTGGCGACGCGCCGGGACCTGCGGCCGCTGTGGATCACCGGCGCCCTGCTCATGGCGGTGGTGGTGGCAAAGCTCTTCCTGGTCGACCTCTCGGGGGTGGGCACGGTGGAAAGGATCGTCTCGTTCATCGGCGTCGGCCTGCTGATGCTGCTGGTCGGCTACCTCTCGCCGGTGCCGCCGAAGCGGGCCCTCTCATGAGGATCCTGCTCGCCGTCCTCGCCGCATGGGCGGGCCTTGCTTGCGCACAGGAACGTCCGGAGCAGTTCGCGCACGCCGCGCGCCTCGCCGGCGTCGGCGATGACTCGCACTATCGGTTCACGCTTCCCGCCGACGCCTACCGCGGCGTTACGCGCGCCGATCTCGGCGACCTGCGCGTCTTCAACGGCGCGGGCGAGCCCGTGCCCTACGCGTTCGTGCCGCTGCGCCTGGCGAAGAAGGATCCCGCCATGCACGGCACGAAGCTATTCCCGCTGCGCGGAGAGGAGGCGAAGGGCCTCGACGGCTTGAACGTGCGCATCCGCCACCATCCCAGCGGCGGGACGTCGGTCGATGTGTCCAGCTCCTCCACCGCGAAAGAGAGAAAGCTGCTCGGCTACATCCTCGATCCGGGCGAGCTGAAGACGCCCTTCGAGGCGCTCGTGCTCGACTGGCAGAGCCGCGCCGGCTTCACCGGCACGGCGCGCGTGGAAGGCAGCGAAGACCTGAAGTCCTGGCGCACGCTCGCGGGCGCGGCAACCATCCTTTACCTCGAGCACGGCGGCCAGCGCCTGGAGCGCAAGCGCGTGGAGCTCTACGGCGCGCGTGCCAGGTACCTGAGGCTCTCCTTCACCGGCACGCCGGCCGATTTCGCGCTGAAGCAGGCGCGCCTCGAGCTGCGGCCGGACAAGGCCGAGCCGGCGCGCGAATGGCTGGCGCTCGTCGGGCGCCCGGTGGAGGACCGGCCGGGCGAATTCGAGTTCGACACCGGCGGGCATTTCCCGGTCGATCGCCTGCGCTTCGTCCTGCCGCAGGTGAACACCGTCGCGCAGGCGCAGGTGCTGCTGCGATCCACCGTGGAAGTCCGAAGCAGGACGCACCGGATCCGCGGGGAACGCCGCACCCGCACCGAAGAGGATTGGCGCCCTGCGGCTGCCGCGACGCTCTACCGCCTGCGCCGCAACGGCACCGAGGTGACAAATGCCGACCTCGCCGTGGCGCCGAGCGCGAGCCGCCACTGGCGGCTCAAGGTCGACCAGCGGGGCGGGGGCCTCGGCAGCGGCGAAGTGCGCCTGGAGATCGGCTGGGTGCCGCACCAGGTGGTGTACGCGGCGCGCGGCGCCGGGCCCTTCACGCTCGCCTACGGGATGAAGATCGCCAAGCCGGGCGCGCTGCCGATCACGGCGGTATTGCCCGACTACAAGGAAGGCGAAGCGATCGCGCTGAAAACGGCGAGCCTGGGCGTGGCGGCATCTCCCGAGCCAAAGGCGACTTCAAGCTTTTCGATCGACTCCGGGGAGGCGAAAACGTGGGCGCTTTGGGCCTCGCTCGTGGTCGGGGTGCTGCTGCTGGTCTGGATGGCGTTTGCGCTGCTGAAGCAGGTCGGTTCGCCCAAGTAGACCGGATATACTGATAAAAATATGTCGTCCCGCTCCGCCCGCGCGGTGCTTTGCCGCGAACTCAACAAGCCCGTCGTGGTTGAAAGCATCGCCGTGGACCCGCCCAGGCGGGGCGAGGTGATGGTGAAGATGGGCGCCTGCGGCGTCTGCCATTCCGACCTTTCGGCCATCAACGGCACCATCGGGCTGCCGCTGCCGCTCGTGCTGGGGCACGAGGCCGCCGGGGTCGTGGAGGAGGTGGGCGAAGGCGTGAACGGCATCGCCAAGGGCGACCACGTCGTCTTCTCGTTCATCTACATGTGCGGCAAGTGCCGCTTCTGCGTCTCGGGCCGGCCGGTGCTGTGCCTGGAGCAGGGGAAGGCGCTTACCACGCCGCTCGAGGGCACCCCGCGCGTGCACGATGGCGCCGGCAAGCCGCTCAACATCTTCTCCGGCTGCGGCACGATGGCCGAGTACGCCACGGTCTCGGCCGAGAACCTGATCAAGATCGACCCGAAGATCCCGATGGAGGTGGCGGCGCTGGTCGGCTGCGCGGTCACCACCGGCGTCGGCGCCGTCTTCAACACCGCGAAGATGGAGCCCGGGTCCACCGCGGTCGTGTTCGGCTGCGGCGGCGTCGGCCTGTCGGCGATCCAGGGCGCGCGCATCGCCGGCGCCGAGCGCGTCATCGCCGTCGACACGCTGGAGCCCAAGCTCGCGATGGCGAAGAGTTTTGGGGCTACCGAAACCTTGAAAGCATCTGCCGGCGACGACTTGGCAAAAATCCTGAAAAAAATGACGGGCGGCGGGCCCGACTATGCCTTCGAGTGCGTCGGCTCGGGCGAGCTCGCCGGCGCCGCCTATCGCGCCATCCGCCGCGGCGGTACCGCGGTCGTCGTCGGCGTCGCGCGGCCGACGGAGAACACCTCGCTGCGCACGATGACGCTGGTGTTCGAGGAGAAGACCCTCACCGGCAGCTACTTCGGCTCCTGCGTGCCCCGCGTCGACTTCCCGCGCATGCTCGGGCTGTATCTCGGCGGGCAGCTCAAGCTCGACGAGATGATCACCCGGCGCTATTCGGTCGACGAGGCGCCGCAGGCGTTCGCCGATCTCGAGTCGGGCAAGAACGCGCGCGGCGTGATCGTCTTCAAGTGAATCCCCGCATCCTGGTCGTCGACGACCAGCGCGCCAACGTGGAGATGATGGCGGGCGTGCTCCGGGCGCGCGGCTACGAGGTGCTGACCGCGCTCGACGGCGAGAGCGCGCTCGAGCGGGTGCGCGCGGCGCGGCCCGACATCGTCGTCTCCGACATCCTCATGCCGGGCATGGACGGCTACGAGATGTGCCGGCGCCTGCGCGCGGACGCCGCCACCGCGCTGCTGCCGGTGGTGCTGGTGACCTCGCTCGACCCGCAGAAGGAGCGCATCAAGGGCCTGGAGGTGGGCGCCGACGACTTCCTCTCCAAGCCGGTGAACTGGGAGGACCTCTTCGCCCGCGTGCGCTCGCTCTTGCGCGTGAAGTCGCTGCAGGACGAGCTCAAGGGCTGGAACGCGAAGCTCGAGGAACGGGTGCGCGAGCAGGTGGCGCAGCTCGAGCGCCTGGGGCGCCTCAAGCGCTTCTTCTCGCGCCCGGTCGCCGAGGCGATCGTCGCCGGCGGCGAGGAGATGCTCGAGCCGCACCGGCGCGAGATCACCGCCGTGTTCCTCGACCTGCGCGGCTTCACCGCCTTCACCGACCGCGCCGATCCCGACGAGGTGATGGACCTGCTGCGCGCCTACCACGCCACGCTCGGGCAGCGGGTCGAGGAGTTCGGCGGCACGCTCGAGCACTTTGCCGGCGACGGCGTGATGATCTTCTTCAACGACCCGCTGCCGGTCGAGAACGCCGCCGAGCGCGCGGTGCGCATGGCGCTCGCGCTGCAGAAGGCCTTCACGCCGATCTCGGCGGCGTGGGCGAAGCTCGGCCACGAGGTCGGCCTGGGCATCGGCATCGCGCAAGGCGAGACCACGCTCGGCATCATCGGCTTCGAGCAGCGCTGGGAGTACGCGGCGATCGGCAACGTGCCCAACCTCGCCGCGCGCCTGTGCGGCGCGGCGCGCGCCGGGGAGATCCTGCTCGACACGCAGACCGAGCTCGACATCGCCCACATGGCCGAAACCGAGACGGTCGGCCCGCTCGACCTGCGCGGCTTCAAGCAGCCGGTGTCCGCCTTCCGCCTCAAAGCCCTGAAGCGATGAGATTGCGCGTCACGCCGGGGACGGTGCTCGTCTTCGGCAGCCTGGTGCTGTTCCTCGCGCTCGGCATCCGCCACGGCTTCGGCCTGTTCCTGCAGCCGATGTCGATGGACCGGGGCTGGGGACGCGAGGTGTTCTCCTTCGCCATCGCGGCGCAGAACCTGGTCTGGGGCTTCGCCCAGCCCTTCTCCGGCATGGTCGCCGACCGCTTCGGCGCCGGCCGCGTGGTGCTGGCCGGCGCGCTGCTCTACGCCGCGGGGCTGTGGCTGATGTCGAGCGCGGCGACGCCGGGCGAGCTCTATCTTTCCGCGGGGGTGCTGGTCGGCCTCGGGCTCTCGGGGACCACCTTCAGCGTCGTCTACGGGGTGATCGGCCGTCACACTTCGCCCGAGAAGCGCACCATGGCGCTCGGCGTGGCGAGCGCGGTCGCCTCCTTCGGCCAGTTCGCGCTGCTGCCGGGCTCGCAGGCGCTCATCTCCGCGAGCGGCTGGGCCTTCGCGCTGGTGGTGCTCGCCGTAGCCGCCTTCCTCATGGCGCCGTTCTCCGCGGCGCTGATGGAGCGGCCGCACGCCGGCGCGCACGGACCCAAGCAGACGATCGGCGAGGCGCTGGCCGAGGCGCGGGCGCAGAAGAGCTTCTGGCTGCTCATCGCCGGCTATTTCGTGTGCGGCTTCCAGGTGGTGTTCATCGGCTCGCACCTGCCTTCCTATTTCCTCGACCGGGGGCTGACGGCGCGCGACGGCATGCTGGCGCTGGCGCTGATCGGGCTGTTCAACGTGTTCGGCAGCTTTGCCGCGGGCTGGTTCGGCAGCCGCTACCTGAAGAAGAACCTGCTCTCGCTCCTCTACTTCTCGCGCGCCGTGGTGATTGTGGCCCTGATGGCGCTGCCGCTCACCACCTTCACGGCGCTCGCCTTCGGCGTGCTGATGGGCTTCCTGTGGCTGGGCACGGTGCCGCTCACCAACGGCGTCATCGCGCAGATCTTCGGCGTGCGCCACCTCGCGATGCTCTCGGGCTTCGTCTTCTTCAGCCACCAGTTCGGCAGCTTCCTCGGCGCCTGGATCGGCGGCTGGCTCTTCGACCGCACCGGCTCCTACGACGTCGCCTGGGTCATCGCCATCGCCCTGGGCGTCATCGCCGGCCTGGTGCATCTGCCCATTGACGAACGGCCACTCGCGAGAAGGGCTACCAGCGGGGCGGCGGCTTCCTCATGATGATGAGGTGGCGGTCCTCCTTGCGCACGTAGCCGCCGTCGGTGAGGTCGGAGAAGATGCGGCTGATCATCTCGCGCGAGGCGCCCACGCGGGAGGCGATGTCCCGGTGGGTGAGCGACTCCTCCACCACCAGGCGGCCGTCGCGCTCCTCGGCGAGCTCGAGCAGCAGGCGCGCCACGCGCCCGTAGACGTCCATGAGCGCGAGGCTGCGCACGCTTTCGGTTAGCAGGCGCACGCGGTGCGCGAGCTTGCGCACGAGATGACGCGCGAACTCCGGATTGCGCTCGAGAAAGGCGGACAGCTCGGCGCGCTTTACCACCGCGCAGCGGCACTCCTCGAGCGCCATGACCGAGGCCGAGCGCGGCCCGCCGTCGAGGGTCACCTCGCCGAAGTACTCCCCCGGGCCGATCTGGTTCAGCTGCAACTCGCGGCCGTTCTCGTCGGCGACGAACACCTTGGCGCGGCCCGCCAGCACGATGTAGAGCGAGTCGGTCTCGTCGCCTTCGGAGACGATGATGGCGTTCTTGCCGAAGGTCCGCGTGGTGGCGAGCGCCGCCATCTTCTCGATGAGCGGCGCGGGCAGGATCTCCGCCGTGCGATCTTTCATAGTGTGCAGTGCAGCATTGTGAATCCGTCACCGCGCGCCGGCGTCCTGGTTCGCTGCTTCCGGCGCGGGGCGCGCCTATTCTGAGGCCGTTCTCGCTTCAGGAGGGGACCATGACGAAATCGGAACACCTGCAATTCCTGGCGTTGATGCTCCCGACGGTGCTGCTGCTCGTCCTCGCCGTGGTCTCCCTCGCCGACCCCGACATCGAGCCCATCATCCAGCAGCCCGCCATCTACGTGCAGCAGGCCGTGGACGACGCCGGGCACGAAACCGCATACTGATCGCCGTTCCTCCGGGCGCCCCCGCTCAGCGCCCGGCACAGGGGGGAAATGAGCGGGGGAGACCGATGCGGTCCGGGAGGCGGCGAGTTCTCGTTGTCATCGGCGGCTCGCTGGCTGCCGCGGCCGTGCCGCTCGCCGCGGCTGCGCAGCCCGCGCGCCGGCCCTACTACCGCATCGGCTTTCTCGGCGGCAGCGACGCCCTGCTGCGAGAGTTCATCGACGGGATGCGCGACCTCGGCTACGAGGAGAATCGCCACTACTCGCTGGTCAACCGCGACTACCACGGCGACCGTTCCCGGATCGCGCCGCTAGCCGACGAGCTGATCGCGCTGCAGCCCGACGTGGTGGTGGTAAACCTCTCGAGCACGGCGGCCGTGCTGAAGTCGAAGAGCGCCAGCATTCCGATCGTCATGGCAACCGCGATGGACCCGGTCGCCGAGGGCCTGGCGGACAGCCTCGCCCGGCCCGGCGGCAACGTCACCGGCATCACCAGCCTCAGCCAGGAGGTGCACGCCAAGGTGGTGGAGTTCACGCACCTGCTGCTGCCAAAGGCGAAGCGCCTTGCCTTCGTCGTCAACCCCGACCACGCGCTCGCACGATCGCACTACGCGGTCGCTGCCCGCTCGGCGCGGAGCCTGGGGATCCGGCTCGTGCCGCTCGAGGTGCGCGCCGCCTGGGACCTGGGGGCGCTGGCCGAGCGGATCGCGAAGGCCCAGGCCGACGCGCTCGTCGTCTCGGCCGACGCGGTGCTGTTCGGGCTGCGCGAGGGCATCGTCAAGGCGGGGCTCGCGGCCGGCGTGCCGACCATCTCGGTGCTCTCGGAGTTCGCCGAGCCCGGCGCGCTGGCGACCTACGGCCACGACGTGAAGGCGAACTTTCGCCGCTCGGCGCGCTACGTCGACCGCATCCTCAAGGGCGCGAAGCCCGGCGAGCTGCCGATCGAGCAGCCCAGCCAGTTCGAGCTGGTGGTCAACCTGCGCACCGCGAAGGCGCTGCGCATCTCCATCCCGCAGGCAGTCCTGCTGCGCGCGGACCGGGTGGTAGAGTAGCCGCGCGAGAGGAGGGCCTTGAAGCCCAGTGAATTCGTCATCAGGGAGCACGTTGCGGCGCGCCGGGTGCATCGCGGGCGGCTGTTCCGCAAGTACTTCCTGCTGATCCTCGCGCTGGTGTGCGGCACGCTCATCATCTCGGGCGGCATCGGCCTTTATTTCGCCTACCAGGAGAACAAGGTCGCGCTGGCGAGCCTGCAGCGCGAGAAGGCGGGCGCCGCGGCGGCGCGCATCGAGGAGTTCGTGCGCCAGGTCGAGCAGCAGCTCGCCTACGCGGCGCTGCCGCACCTCGGCGCCGAGGGAGCCGCGCAGCGCAACCTCGAGTTCCAGAAAGTGCTGAAAATCGCGCAGGCGGTCACCGATATCGCGTACATCGACGAGCACGGCCGCGAGCAGCTCGTCGTCTCGCGCCTGCAGATGAACGTCATCGGCAGCGGCAAGGACCGCGCGCAGGAGCCGGCGTTCAAGGAGGCGCGTCCGGGGCAGACCTGGTTCGGCGACGTGACCTTCCGCAAGGACACCGAGCCCTACATCGCCATGGCCAACCGCTCGAGGGAAGCGGGGCCGGTCACGGTCGCCGACGTGAACCTCAAGTTCATCTGGGACGTGATCACGCGCATCCGGATCGGGCAGAAGGGCAAGGCCTACGTGATCGACGCCAAGGGGTATCTCATCGCCGACCCGGATATCGGGCTGGTGCTGCGCAAGACCAATCTCTCGCACCTGGAGCAGGTGCAGCGCGCGCTGCAGCCGGGCGCCGACGACTCGGTCGCCATGCTCGCCAAGGACCTCGCCGGCCACAGCGTGCTCACCGCGTACGCCCCCATCGAGCCGGCGCGCGACCAGCGCGCGCAGGGCGCGGACGCGAGCACGCTCGGCTGGAAGGTGTTCGTCGAGCAGCCGGTGTCCGAGGTGTTCGCGGCCCTCGACGCGACGATCCTGCGCACCATCGCGCTGCTCGTCGCCGGCCTGCTCTTCTCCGCCCTCGCCGCCCTGTCGCTCGCGCGCAGCATGGTGCGCCCGATCGCCACGCTGCAGGAGGGCGCGGCGCGCATCGGCGCCGGTGAGCTCGACCAGAAGATCGAGGTGCATACCGGCGACGAGCTGGAGACGCTGGCCGACCAGTTCAACGAGATGAGCGCGCAGCTGCGCGAGTCCTACGCCGGCCTGGAGAGGAAGGTCGAGGAGCGCACGCAGGAGCTGCAGCAGACGCTCGAGCAGCAGACCGCCACGGCCGAGATCCTGAAAGTCATCAGCAGCTCTACGACCGACACGCAGCCCGTGTTCGAGGCGATCGTGCAGAGCGGGTTGAAGCTATTTCCGGGCGCCCTCGTCAGCGTCGCGCTCCGGTACGGGGACGCGGTCAACGCTGCGGCCGTCGCCGCGTCGGATCCTGCTCGGGTCGAAGCGTGGCAGCGCACGATTTCCCGTACCCCCCTCGCGCGGAATTACATGCATGGCGCAGCCTTGCTTGACCGCAGGATTGTGGATATTCCCGACGTGGCGGATGCCCCGGCGGAATTTGTCGCCGGGGGCCAAAACTTCCTGACCAGCGGCAACCGCGCGATCACGGTCATGCCCATGATGCGCGGCGATGAAGCGATCGGCGCGCTCAGCGTGGTCCGCCTTGTGCCTGGGGCGCTGTCCGACAAGCAGCTAGCGCTGCTGCGCACCTTCGCCGACCAGGCGGTGATCGCCATCGAGAACGTGCGCCTGTTCAACGAGACCAAGGAGGCGCTCGAGCAGCAAACGGCGACGAGCGACATCCTGCAGGTCACCAGCAAGTCGCCCACCGACGTGAAGCCGGTGTTCGACACGATCCTCGCCAACACCCTGCGGCTGTGCGAGGGCAGCACGGCCGTGCTATGGACCTTCGACGGCCAGAAGCTGCGCATCGGCGCGCACAACAACATGACCGAAGGGGCGGTGAAGTACCTGGCCGAGAACCCGATCGAGCCGGGCGACTGGAATCCGACGGCGCAGGCCGCGCTCGAGCGGCGCACGGTCCACGTCCTCGACGTGTTCGACGAGCCGCGCTATCGCCCCCTGGTGCCGGCGGGCACGGTGAACGCGCGCCCGAACGCGGGGACGGTGCTCGCCGTGCCGCTGCTGCGCGACGACGAGCTGGTCGGGGTCATCACCGTGTGGCGCTACGAGAAGAAGCTGTTCAGCGAGAAGCAGCTGGCGATGGTGAACACCTTTGCGGCGCAGGCGGTGATCGCCATCGGCAACGTGAAGCTCTTCAACGAGACGAAGGAGGCGCTGGAGCAGCAGACCGCCACTGCCGAGGTGCTCAACGTGATCAGCGGCTCGATTACCGACGCGAGCCCGGTGTTCGACGCGATCTCGCGCAGCGTGCTCAAGCTCTACGGCGCGCGCACGGTGGGACTCTACGTGCGCGTTGGCGACAAGATCGACCGCGTCGGCTATGCGCTCTCCCACAAGAGCGCCGACGACCCCACGCAAGCGCTCTGGCCGATGCCGCTCGACGACAAGAGCCTCACCGGGCGCGCCATCCTCGGCGGCGACCTCGTGCACATCAAGGACGTCGACACCGAGCCGGGGCTCTCCGAGCAGTCGCGCTCGGTCACCCGGACCTCCGGCGTGCGCTCGGTTCTGATCGCCCCGATGCAGAGCATGGGCGTTACCACCGGCGCCCTCTCCGTGGGGCGCAGGCCCCGCGGCGGCTTCACCGAGCGCGAGGTGGAGCTCCTGCGCACCTTCGCCGACCAGGCGGTGATCGCGATGGAGAACGTCCGCCTCTTCAAGGAGATCCAGGACAAGAGCCGCCAGCTCGAGATCGCCAACAAGCACAAGTCGGACTTCCTCGCCAACATGTCGCACGAACTGCGCACGCCGCTCAACGCCATCATCGGCTTCTCCGAGGTGCTGATGGAGCGGATGTTCGGCGAGGTGAACGCGAAGCAGGCCGACTACCTGAAGGACATCCACGAGTCGGGAAAGCACCTGCTCTCGCTCATCAACGACATCCTCGACCTTTCCAAGATCGAGG
>Ga0247825_10002376_pt1 | contig 12387 bp, 13 predicted proteins | sample 13C_Vanillin_Day_FD_194413 | JGI IMG/M metagenome (GOLD analysis project Ga0247825, IMG submission 194413) | Soil microbial communities from agricultural site in Penn Yan, New York, United States - 13C_Vanillin_Day48 | ecosystem: Environmental > Terrestrial > Soil > Agricultural land | place...
CGCGATGCTCGCGATCCTGACCTACCTCGGCATCGATCTCGAGTTCGGCTGGCCGTACTTCCTCGGCCTCGCCGTGGCGTGGGGACTGGTGGTGGTCCACTGGCGGCTGATCCGCGGCCGCACCCGCGCCGGCTGCTTCAAGGCGTTCATGCACGCCAACTGGATCGGCGCCGCGGTGTTCCTCGGCCTCGCCTTCGGGCTGTGACATGAGCGAGCCCGGCGCGGCGATCACGCGCTTTACCTTCGAGCGCGGCGAGCTGCGCGGCTCGCAGCTCAGCCTGTTCCCGGGCTGCCTCGTGCATCGCAGCGAAAACCACCTCGAGACGCTGCCGCTCGGCGGCGTGACCGCGGTGCGCGTCACTTTCGAGCGCGAAACGCGCAAGCTCGGCTGGGGCATCGGCCTGGTGGTAGCGGCCCTGCTCATGCTCGCGATCGCCGGGCCGATCTCGAGCTTCGCCAGCAGCGCCGCCAATGACATGGCTTCCGCAGGTGCGCAGGGCGTACCGCGTGCGCTGTATGGCTTCTTCCGCGCGCTCGAAGCGCTCGGCAGCCTGCTGCCGGTCGCGGCGCTCGCCTGCGTGATCGGCGGCGGCGCGCTCGGCGCGTTGGGCTGGATGGGCCGCACCACGCTCCTCGTCAGCCTGCCCGGCGCGGAGCGCGTCTACTCGGTGCGCGGCCGCGACACGCTGCTGCTCGACTTCGCCGAGGCGCTGAGCGAGCGGCTGATGCTGCTGCGGCGATGAAGTATTCCGATCTGCGCAGCTTCCTCTCGCAGCTGGAAGCGAGCGGGGAGCTGAAGCGCATCCGCACCGAGGTCTCGCCGCGGCTGGAGATGACTGAGATCTGCGACCGCGTGCTGCGCGCCGGCGGCCCGGCGCTGCTGTTTGAGCGGCCGAAAGGGTACGACATGCCGGTGCTCGGCAACCTGTTCGGCACCGTCAAGCGCGTGGCCGCGGCGATGGGCGTGGCGGAGCCGCAGGCGCTGCGCGAAGTCGGCCGCATGCTCGCCCTGCTGCGCGAGCCCGAGCCGCCGAAGGGCCTGCGCGACCTGTGGGACAAGTTCCCGGTCTGGAAGCAGCTCCTCAACATGCCGCCGAAGGCGGTGTCGGGCGCGCCCTGCCAGGAAGTCGTGGCCGAGGGAAAAGAGGTTGATCTCGGCCGGCTGCCGGTGCAGACCTGCTGGCCGGAAGACGCGGGGCCGCTGATCACGTGGGGCCTCACCGTGACCAGAGGCCCCGCCAAGCCGCGCCAGAACCTCGGCATCTATCGACAGCAGGTCATCGGCCGCAACCGCGTCATCATGCGCTGGCTCGCGCATCGGGGCGGAGCGCTCGATTACCGAGATCACTACCTGCTTTCGAAAGAGCCTTTCCCGGTCGCAGTCGCGCTGGGTGCCGACCCGGCCACCATGCTCGCGGCGGTCACGCCGATTCCCGACACCCTGTCCGAGTACCAGTTCGCCGGCCTGCTGCGCGGCGCGCGCACCGAGCTCACCAGATGCCTGGGCAGCGAGCTCGAGGTGCCTGCGAGCGCGGAAATGGTGCTCGAAGGGACGATCGCGCGCGACGATCTCGCGCAGGAGGGCCCGCACGGCGATCACACCGGCTATTACAACGAAGCCGAGCGCTTCCCGGTCCTGACGGTGGAGCGCATCACCACGCGCCGCGCGCCGATCTACCACTCGACCTACACCGGCAAGCCGCCCGACGAGCCTGCGGTGCTGGGCGCGGCGCTCAACGAGCTTTTCGTGCCTTTGCTGCAGAAGCAGTTTCCGGAAATCGCCGACTTCTACCTTCCGCCCGAAGGCTGCTCCTACCGCCTCGCGGTGGTGAGCATGAGGAAGCAGTATCCCGGCCACGCCAAGCGCGTGATGTTCGGCGTGTGGAGCTACCTGCGGCAGTTCATGTACACCAAGTTCATCATCGTGTGCGACGACGACGTCAACGTGCGCGACTGGAAGGAAGTGATCTGGGCGCTCACCACGCGCGTCGATCCCGCGCGCGACACCACGCTGGTCGAGAACACGCCGATCGACTACCTCGACTTCGCCAGCCCGGTTTCCGGCCTGGGCTCGAAGATGGGCATCGACGCCACCAGCAAGTGGCCGGCGGAGACCGCGCGCCGCTGGGGCCGGCCGATTGCCATGGACGCCGAGGTCAAGCGCCGCGTCGATGCCCTCTGGCAGGACCTCGGGCTGTAAAGAAAGCCAAAGAAAGTCTTGAAAAACCGGACCCTGACCGCTATTATTAGCACTCGCAGTTGAGGAGTGCTAAACCCCTTTAGCGTGTCGCTTGGTGCATCCAAGCCATTGTAATACTTCGATATTTTTATTTGGGAGCTACCGCATGAAAATCCGTCCCTTGCATGACCGCGTGATCGTCAAGCGCATCGAGGAAGAGCGCAAATCCGCGGGCGGCATCGTCATCCCCGACACCGCTGCCGAGAAGCCCGATCAGGGCGAGATCGTCGCCGTGGGCAAAGGCAAGAAAGACGACCAGGGCAAGCTGATCGCGCTCGACGTCAAGCCGGGCGACAAGATCCTGTTCGGCAAGTACTCCGGGCAGACCGTGAAGGTGAAAGGTGAAGAGCTCCTCGTCATGCGCGAGGAAGACATCATGGGCGTGATCGAAGGCGCCTGATTCTTTCGAATCCAGACTAGGAGAACGCAACAATGCCAGCCAAAGAAGTACGTTTCCACGAAAGCGCGCGCGCCAAGATGGTCCACGGCCTGAACATCTTGGCCGACGCGGTGAAAGTGACGCTGGGGCCCAAGGGCCGCAACGTCGTGCTCGAGCGCTCGTTCGGCGCCCCCACCGTCACCAAGGACGGCGTGTCGGTCGCGAAAGAGATCGAGCTGAAGGACAAGTTCGAGAACATGGGCGCGCAGATGTGCAAGGAAGTCGCGTCCAAGACCTCCGACGTCGCCGGTGACGGCACCACCACGGCCACGGTTCTCGCCCAGGCGATCGTGCGCGAGGGGATGAAGTTCGTCGCCTCCGGCATGAACCCGATGGACCTGAAGCGCGGCATCGACAAGGCGGTCGCCGCGGTGACCGAGGAGCTGAAGAAGATCTCCAAGCCGTGCTCGAGCTCGAAAGAGATCGCGCAGGTCGGCTCGATCTCGGCCAACGCCGATTCCGACATCGGCAAGATCATCGCCGACGCGATGGACAAGGTGGGCAAGGAGGGCGTGATCACGGTCGAGGACGGCAAGTCGCTCAACAACGAGCTCGACCTGGTCGAGGGCATGCAGTTCGACCGCGGCTACCTGTCGCCGTACTTCATCAACAACCCCGAGAAGCAGATCGCGGTGCTCGAGGATCCCTACATCCTCCTGTACGACAAGAAGATCTCGTCGATCCGCGAGCTGCTGCCGATCCTGGAGCAGGTGGCCAAGGCCGGCAAGCCGCTGCTGATCATCGCCGAGGAAGTGGAAGGCGAGGCGCTCGCCACCCTGGTGGTGAACAACATCCGCGGCATCCTGAAGACCGTCGCGGTCAAGGCGCCGGGCTTCGGTGACCGCCGCAAGGCGATGCTGGAGGACATGGCGATCCTCGCCGGCGGCACGGTGATCTCGGAAGAGCTCGGCCTCAAGCTCGAGAACGCGACGCTGAAGGACCTCGGCCGCGCGAAGAAAGTCGAGTCCGGCAAGGAGAACACCACCATCATCGACGGCGCCGGCGACAAGAAGCAGATCGAGGCGCGCGTCAAGCAGATCCGCGTGCAGATCGACGAGGCGACCAGCGACTACGACAAGGAGAAGCTGCAGGAGCGCGTGGCGAAGCTCGCCGGCGGCGTTGCGGTGATCAAGGTCGGCGCGGCCACCGAAGTCGAAATGAAGGAGAAGAAGGCCCGCGTCGAGGACGCGCTGCACGCGACCCGCGCCGCGGTGGAAGAGGGCATCGTGCCGGGCGGCGGCGTGGCTTTCCTGCGCGCCAAGCAGGCGCTCGAGGGCAAGGTGAAGGCCGACAACCACGACCAGGAAGCGGGCGTGAAGATCGTGATGCGGGCGCTGGAAGAGCCGCTGCGCATCATCGTCGACAACGCCGGCGCCGAGCCGTCGGTGGTCCTCAACAAGGTGCTCGAGAACAAGGGCAACTACGGCTTCAACGCGCAGACCGAGGAGTTCGGCGACCTCGTGGCGCAGGGCGTGATCGACCCGACCAAGGTCACGCGCACCGCGCTGCAGAACGCCTCCTCCGTCGCCGGCCTGATGCTCACCACCGATGCGATGGTGGCGGAGCTGGTGGAAGAGAAGAAGGGCGGCGGTGGCCACTCGCACGGCGGCATGCCCGGCATGGGCGGCATGGGCGACATGGATATGTAGTCCAAGCCGTTCGCGGCAAACGAAAAGGGCGCCTTCGGGCGCCCTTTTTGTTGGCTTATAATCCGCGCCTTCCCGCAGCACGCCTCAAACGGCCAAGTAGCTCAGTTGGTAGAGCAGAGGACTGAAAATCCTTGTGTCGGCGGTTCAATTCCGTCCTTGGCCACCACTCCCTTCCCTGACTTCCGAACTAGCGTTCGGCGTACTTCGCGTTTCGCGCCGGCGGTGTTTCCTCGTAGCGCGGGTCGATCGTGATCGCGTCGTAGTAGTAGGTCTTGCTGGTCGCGGCTGCCTTGCGCAGCTTGGCGGGGTCGAGCTCGCAGATGTAAATCGGGGTGCGTACGCCGCCGGCGTCGATCCACCCCAGCACGGCCTTGGGCCGCCCGGCGACGAACACCAGCTCGGAGACGCGGCGGAATACCTGCTCGCCGGCGCGGTGACGGTGGATCACCTTAAGGCCGAGCCGGACTCTGCGACGATTCTGCATGGGAGCCTGGAGCCATGCAGGGTTCGTGCCGATAGTGGAAAGGGCGACAGTCCCCTAAGGGCGCTCTGCGACCAGAACTACGTTGGATCCGCCGAAGGCGAAGGAATTCGACATCACCGCGCGCGGCTTGTCGACCTGCTGGGCGACCCGCGCCACATGGCGCACGGCGCATGCCGGGTCGGGCTCTTCCAGGAAGCCGGTCGGCGGAAGGATCCCACGATCGAGCGCGAGCAGCGCGGCGGCGAACTCGAGCGCGCCCGAGCCGCCGAGGAGGTGGCCGTGCAGCGACTTGGTGGAGCTGACCGGCACGTCGCGCGCGGCCGCGCCGAAGACCGCATTGATCGCCTCGGTTTCGACCACGTCGCCCACCGCGGTCGCGGTGCCGTGCGCGTTGATGTAACCGACGTGCTGCGGCGCGAGCTGCGCCTCCGCCAGCGCTTCCTTCATCGCGCGGATCTGTCCATCGCGATCGGGGCGCGACATGTGCACCGCGTCGCACGAATTGCCGTAGCCGGTAAGCAAGCCATAGATCTTCGCGCCGCGCGCACGCGCGCGCGATTCCTCTTCGAGCACGAACGCCGCTGCGCCTTCTCCGAGCACCAGGCCGCCGCGGCGCTTGTCGAAGGGCTTGCAGCTCGCCGCCGGATTCGCCGCATCGGCGGGCGCGAGCGTGCGCAAGGCCTGCCATGCCACCAGCACGCCGGGGACCAGCAGCGCCTCGGAGCCGCCGGCGATCATCGCGTCGGCGCGCCCGGCGACGATGTGCCGCATGGCTTCGCCCAGCGCCATCGCCGACGACGAGCAGGCGGTCGAGTAATTGCCGAACGGGCCGCGCAGCCCGTGGCGCACGGCCACATTCGAGCCCGCCGCGTTCGCCATCCCCATCACCACGGTGAGCGGCCGCACGCGCCATTCGCCGGCGCCGTAGACCTGCTTGTAGCTCGCCTCGGTGGTATGCGCGCCGCCCATGCCGGTTCCCCACGAGACGCCGATGCGCTCGCGCGGCGCGTCGGCGCTCGCGAGCAGCCCGCTCTCGGCGATCGCCTGCCCGGCCGCGGACAGCGCGAACTGCGCGACGCGGTCGAGGTTGGCGGCTTCGGCCTCCTTGAACAGGCCCGCCGGGTTCCAGTCGATGCTCGCGCCGACCTGGACGCCGGAGCGCTCGGCGAGCTCGGGCGGAAGACGGCGGATGCCGGAGCGTCCGGCGCTCAGCGACTCGTGGAACGCCGCGAGCGTGGTGCCGAGGGGAGAAACTACGCCCGCTCCGGTGACGGCGACGCGCCGCATTCCCCGCAGATCAGGCCTTGCCGGCGGCGGCCAGCGCGGCGGCGACGTGCTTCTCGAGGTCGGCGAGCGTTTTGATCGACTTCAGGTCCTCGTCGGACACGCTGACGCCGAACTCCTCTTCGACCTTGAACATGAATTCGATGAAGCTGAGCGAATCGATGCCGAGCGTATCGAGCGGCGCCGCCGGGTCGAGCCCGTCGGGGTTGATCGAGAATTCCTTCGCTGCCAGCTGGCGGATGCGCGCGAGCGTGTCCATCGGGGATGAATTATAGTCTGCGGCAGTCATGGCTGCCGCACGGCCGCGCCGCAAGTCGCCTGCCAAGCCCGCGCTGCGCATGTCCGCGCTGCTCGGCCTGCAGAAGGTCGATCTGTTCAAGGGCCTGGACAGCTACACGCTGCGCGAGATCGCCGCGCAGTGCAAGTGGACGCGCTGCAAGCGCAACCAGGTGGTGATCCGCCGCGACGGCACCGACCGGGACGTCTACTTCGTGATCGCCGGCCAGGTGCGGTTGACCGCGCTCGCCGGGCGCGGGCGGCGCATCATCTTCCGCGACCTCGGCGCCGGCGAGCTGTTCGGCGAGCACTCCGCGATCGACGGCCGCGCGCGCTTTGCCGACGTCGTCGCGCTGCGCGAGGCGCTGGTCGCCTCGATGTCGCCGGAGGCGTTCCGCGCGATCCTCGCCAATCACGCCTCGGTGCGCGAGCGCCTGCTGCGGCGCCTGACGGGCTCGGTGCGCGAGCTGACCGACCGCCTGCTCGAGCTCGGCGCCCAGCCGGTGCAGCGCCGCACCTGGATCGAGCTGCTGCGCCTCGCGCGCGTTGCCGGCGTGCAGGATAACCGCGCGCGGGTCGAGCCCGCGCCTACGCACAAGGACATCGCCAGCCGCGTCGGCACTTCGCGCGAGCAGGTCACGCGCGAGCTGTCGCGCCTGGTGCGCGAAGGCCTGCTCGAGCGCTCGGGCCGCAGCCTGCTGCTGCACGACGTCGCCGCGCTCGAGCGGCTGGCGGGCGACGTGCGGCCGGAAGCGGAAGCCGCGGCCGGGCCGGACGCGCCCGAACCGCGCGCCTTCACCGGCATCACCTCGCCGCGCCAGCGGCGCGCGATTCTGGTCGCCGAGATGAGCGACTCGATCGCGGCGATGGAGCGCGACGAGGAGCGCGCCGTGGAGCGCTGCCGGTCGTTCCTCGCGCACGCCACCTCGCACACCGTGCCGACGCATTCCGGACGCAGCATGCTCAAGGTCCCGGCCGACGGCTTCATCGCCGAGTTCCCCGACGGCACGCAGGCCCTGCACTGCGCGTTCGAGCTGCATGCCGATCTCGCGCGCTTCAATACCCACCGCGACGCCGCGCCGCTCGGCATGCGCGTCGGCATCCACATCGCCGAGGTGATCGTCGAGGCGTTCAACGTGCTGGGCGACGGCGTGAACGTCGCCGCCGGCCTCGCCGAGCTCGCCAACCCGGGCGAGACCATCGTCTCCACCCAGATGCGCGACCAGCTCACCAGCGGCGTCGACGCCTCGGTGGAGGATCTCGGCGAGCAGCGCCTGCGCAGCCGCAGCCGCGCGGTGCGCGCGTTCCGCGTCTGGCCGCCGTCGCAGAACCGGGTGTGGACGCCGAGCGCCGCGGTGCAGGCGCACGGCCGCCCGTCGATCGCGGTGATCCCGTTCCAGCTGCGCTCGGACGACGCGCGCTTCGAATCGATCGGCGACGGCCTGGCCGACGACACCATCGCCGCGCTCTCGCGCATGGCCGACTTCTTCGTGGTCTCGCGCCTGTCGACGATGGCGTTCCGGCACGCGCCGGTGGGCGTGCGGCGCATCGGCGAAATGCTCGGCGTGCAATACGTGCTTTCCGGCAGCGTGCAGACCGCGTACCCGCGGGCCCTGCTGGTCGCCGAGCTCGCCGACGCGCGCGACGGGCGCATCGTCTGGAGCCAGCGCTTCCAGGGCGACGTCGCGGACATGTTCGCGCTGCAGGGCGAGCTCGCGCGCAAGGTGGTGCAGAGCCTGGCGCCGTTCGTGCGTTCGTTAGAGCTCAAGCGCGCGCGCATCACCAACTTCGAGCAGCTCGATGCCTACGCCATCACGCTGCGCGGGGTCGAGCTGATGCACCGCCTTTCGCCCGAGGATTTCCTGCAGGCGCGCACCGCTTTCGAGACCGCGATCGCGCGCGACCCGGTGTCGCCGCGCGCGCATGCGTGGCTCGCGAAGTGGCATGTGATGCGGGTGGCGGTGGGCGCGAGCAGCGACGCCGCGCGCGACGCCGTCGATGCGACCGCGAGCGCGGAGCGCGCATTGGCTTGCGATCCGGACGATGCGCTCGCCTTGGCGGTCGACGCGCTGGTCGCAGCCTGGTCCCGCCACGACCTCGATGCGGCCGAAGGACGGCTGACGCAAGCGTTGGCGGCCAATCCGAACGAGCCGCTCGCCTGGCTATGGAGCGCGATGACCCACGCCTGGCGCGGCAATGGTGCGGAGGCGATACCCCGTGCCGAGCGCGCACTGTCGCTATCGCCACTCGATCCGATCAGCTATTACTTCAACTCCCTCGCCGGCACGGCGAACCTCGTGGGTGAGCGCTACGACCAGGCGATCGAGCTCGCGAACCGTTCTTTGCGCGACAACTCGCTGCATACACCATCGTTGCGCTGCCTCGCCGTTGCTCAGGTCCTTTCCGGACGCGTGAATGAAGCGCGCAGCACGGTGCTGCGGTTGCGCGAGCTCGAGCCCGCGTTGACGGCTACCGCATTCCGGGAGCGCTACCCGGGACGCGATAGTCCGCAAGCGGCGCGCTTTGCGGCGGCACTGGAAGCGGCCGGATTGCCTGCATAGAAACGCCAGCCGAGATCGCCAGGAACGCGGTGATCTCCAGCGCCGACGGAATTTCACCGAGGAAGACAAGCGCCAGGAACGCGGTGAGCACCGGCACTAGCGCCACCAAGGCACTCGAACGTTCGGCGCCGAGGCGGGCGATCGAGTGATTAAGCGCGACCAGGGCCACGCAACCGATCAGCACGCCCTGCCAAAGCGTCTGCCAAACCAGCTCGCCGGGCGCGAAGCGCAGGAGACTTTCGGAGGCGGTCCAGAAATGCCAGGGGACGACGAGCATCGCCGAGTACAGTGAAACGATAGCGGCGCCTTGCATGGCGCCGATTCCCCAGGCTCTGAGGTGCAGGACGTAAAGCGCGCCAAGCGCGGATGCCGCCAGAAACATCCCATCGCCGAGCAGCACGACGGCGGGATGTCCCGCAGCACTCCAAATGACGAGCGCGATTACGCCACCGATGCACAGCGCGCTGCCCGCGACAGCTCGCAGCGTGGGGCGCTTTGCGAACAGGAGGAATCCGAGCAAGGCGACCCAGGCAGGCGACACGCCGGGCCCCAGCGCCGCCGCGTGATAGGCAGGCGCGAATTGCAGGCCGCAGATCACCAAGGCGCCCATGCCCGCGCCTTGGAACAGCATCAGTGGAATCCCTTTCAGCCACGCGGCACCCCGGATCTGGCGAAAATGCACGATCAGGAAAGGCAGGAAGAGCATTCCTCCTACTCCGAAGCGCAGCGCGACCAACTCCTGCGGCGAGAATGAACCGGTCACGCCCGCTCGAGTGGCGACCGGATACGAGGCCCAGATAAGAACCGCAACGGCGGCGGCGGCGTATCCGCTCATGCGTCCGCCGTGGCGTGCATCGGGCAGGCGCCGCGGCGGCGGCGGCGCACGGAGGTGGCATACGCCCCCACCGGTCGTGCCGGATCCAGGTTCGGCTTGACGATGGTCTGCTCGTAGCGCTCCCAGGCGTCCCGCGGGAAGTTCGCCAGGTTATCGACCAGGCCGAATTCGTTCGAGACTACCTCGGCGTACGTGCTGCGATGGAGCGGTTGCACCTGCACCAATGGCGTTTCGGTGCTGAAGTGGATCGGCACATCGGTCTTGATCAGACGGATGTTGGTAAAGAGAGGGCCGAACCAGCGATCGGTTTCGACGATGCCCTCGTAAAGGTCGTACGCCAGGCTGCGTGGAAGGTTCGCCGGCGGACGCACCAGGATGCTCCAGTTGTCCGCGCTGCTGATCATCAACCCCGTCCATAGCTGCACGATTCCGGGTTCGGGAACGGCGGTCAGGAACGGCGGAGCGAACCCGCGCAGCCGTTTTGGTGCTGCGCGGTCGAAAACTGCCGAGTAGCCGGGGAATTGCGCGCTGGTTAGCGGATACCACGCCTCAGCCCCGCGATAGGTCCAGAGAATCTGCGACCCATCCCATTGAAGGGTGAAGTCGATGGGGGGGAACACGTACCAGCCGAAGGACGAGGCCGCACGCAAAGCCTCGCAGTATTGAAAGCCGCGCGAGGGCAGCGTCCCGAGCACCGAGGGGTCCGCGCGCATCGGCGCACGGCACCCCGGGATCGCCCCGTAGAAAGTGACTGCCGGGTTCGGCTGGTGTGTTGCGTCCATGGCGGCTAGCTATTTCCTCAAGCTCGCCGGGGTCATGCCCGAGCCGAAGCGCACGGAGCCGGAGTCCTGGGTGGCGACATCCTTGGCGCGCACGGTGGCCGGCGCCATCCCGGATCCGAAGCGCACACGACGCGGATCGGCGATTTTCTTGGAAGGCTTGCGCACGACGGGCTGTTTCCTGCTGGACATGAGTGGTTTCTCCTTGTAGCGGTTATCGATCTGGTTCAAATTGCGAATGCCGCTCCGGGTGGGCGGCGGCCTGCGAAAGATGCCCGGTCGGCGGGCCCTTCATCAAACGGCCACCCCTGCGGAAGAATGAAAGGTTTGGCTGCAGGGATGCGCTACGGGGGACGCTTCGGGCGCAGGAGAGCCGATTCGGCGCGCTGAGTAGCGCAGTCAGCACCCAGACAGCGTCCGGAGCGCCTTTCCCGCTGAATGTGTGCGTAAACGCACAACTGGGGGCCGAATCTTCAAGTCCTTTTTCTCTCGCCGAGAAGAGCGCGCGTCAGCGCGGCTTATCGTTTCTCCCAATGATCCGGGTAGTCCTGATTGATGACCATGCGCTTATGCGCGAAGGCGTGACCCGGCTCCTCGAGCAGGAGCCGGACATGCGCGTGGTGGCATCGTTCGCCGACGGCCACGCAGCAGTGCGTTTCGCCGCGCGCGAGGAGCCGGACGTCGCGATCCTCGACGTCACCATTCCCGGCGGCATCGACGTCGCGCGCCGCCTGCGCGCGGTAGCGCCGCGCACGCGCCTGCTCGCGCTGTCCATGCACGCGAAAGCAGAAGTGGTGAACCAGGCGCTGTGGGCCGGTGCCAACGGCTACCTGCTGAAGGAAGCCGCGGGACACGAGGTGGTGGCGGCGGTGCGCGTGGTCTACGCCGGCCAGCGTTATCTCGGCGAGGGCATCGCGCTCAATTCGATCGCGCCCGCCGAGCGCGAGGATCCGCTCGAGCGCCTGAGCGCGCGCGAAATGGAAGTGCTCAAGCTGGTGGTCGAAGGCAACACCAGCCTGCAGGTCGCGACGCAGCTCGGCCTCTCCCCGAAGAGCATCGACACCTACCGCAGCCGGCTCATGTCCAAGCTCAACCTCGACGACCTGCCGGCGCTGGTGAAATTCGCCATCCGGCGCGGGCTCACCAGCGCGTGAGCGCCTTCGACATCCTGCTGGTCGAGGACAACGCCGAAGAGGCCGCGGCCACGATGCACGCACTGCGCAGCGGCAACCTCGCCGGCGGGCTGCACTGGGTCAAGGACGGCGAAGAGGCGCTGGAATACCTCTTCTGCACCGGCCGCTACGCCGGGCGCGACAGCCGTCAGCCGCCGCGCCTGGTGCTGCTCGACATCTGGACGCCGAAGGTGGATGGCATCGAGGTCCTCCTGCAGCGCGGCCGCACTTCCGAGCTGAACCAGGTGCCGGTGGTGGTGATGACCTCGTGCGAGGAGGAGCGCCATGTGCTGGCGAGCTACCACCTCGGTATCCACGGCTATCTCGCCAAGCCGGTGCAGCTCGACGACGTCGCCGATACCGTTTCGAAGATCGGTCTCTAGCGGAAATTCCCTTATAATCTGCGGCCTTGGCCGCATCCCTGCTCGCCCTTGGATTGAACCATCACACCGCGCCGCTCGCGGTCCGCGAGCGCGTGGTGTTCCACGTCGAGCGCCTGCAGGAAGCCCTGGTCGAGCTGAAGCGCGGCCTCGCGCACGAAGCCGCCATCCTCTCGACTTGCAACCGCACCGAGCTCTATGTCTCGGGCGACAAGCCGGATGAGCTGGCGGCATGGCTTGCGCAGTACCACCGCCTCGGCGAGAGCGATCTGCAGCAGTACCTCTACAC
>Ga0247825_10002378_pt1 | contig 12387 bp, 21 predicted proteins | sample 13C_Vanillin_Day_FD_194413 | JGI IMG/M metagenome (GOLD analysis project Ga0247825, IMG submission 194413) | Soil microbial communities from agricultural site in Penn Yan, New York, United States - 13C_Vanillin_Day48 | ecosystem: Environmental > Terrestrial > Soil > Agricultural land | place...
TTCGCGAACGTCAGCAATCAATCGAATCGCGGCTCATGGAGTCTGCATCCACCCGGGCTCAAAACTCACACCCGACGACGCGGCCGGAACGAACCACAACATCGCCTGTCGCTCTTCGCACGTTGCAGAACACAGGGCGACGCGCCAGGCAGATCTCGTCCGCATCGCTGTGAACACTCGCAGTCGGCTGCATGAGACTCGCGTGGAGGTCCACCAGGCTCTTTCGACGAGCTGCGGTCGGAGCCGTCGTGATTGGCACCGCATTGGCACTCGAGACCCGTCGGGCCCGCGACTGAGATGTATGACGTCCGACAAGAGGAGACAGCAATGGCCAAGAGGAGTCAGCGGGACGCATGAAAACGGTCCCGGCCAGCGGCGAAGCGTGACCTGGTCCGCCGTCCGAAGGCCAGTTCCTATGCCAAGCGCACCGCTCGCGGGAGTTTCAAAGAGATGGACGACGTAGGTCGATCACAAAAAGCTGACAAGCCGCGCAAAGCCACGGATGCGCCGGTTTTTCCTGGCTGCATCGTGCCTTCACAGCTCATCGGAGTGATCGAAGCCCAGCAAACCGAAGACGGTGACACCGAAAGAAACGATCGATTGGTCGCCGTCGCCTCGAATTCCTCTGCACACCAATCGATACGCGAGTTGAGCGATCTGAGCCAGGACCTTGTCGCGCAGATCGAGCATTTCTTTGTCTCATATAACGAGATAAAGGGTAAGCAATTTGAAATGAAGGGGCAGGCGGGCAGCAAACGCGCACTCGCATTGGTGACTGCCGTAATGAAGAAGCGAAAGCGACGATAGGCTCAGGAGGATCAAATGGCGAAGTATGGAAAATCTGCGTCGAAGAACGTGAAATCGACAATGCACCGCCGAAAGAAAGGCACGCTGAAGAGTGGCTCTGGACGAACGGTCAAAAGCCGCAAACAGGCCATCGCAATTGGCCTCAACGAGGCACGGAAGAAGGGCGCCAAAGTTCCACGCAAATCCGCCGGCAGCCGAAAGCGCGCAGGCAAGAAGCGATAGGAGCGCCAGTCAGGTATGCGTTCGGTACGTAGAGGAAATTTTCTTCGCGACTCCCACATCGCGGTAATTGGCTTGCGTGTTGCAGACGCCAGCCCTGACGTCTTGACGTTTGTGGCCACCATGGGAGGCTAGGGCGAGTCGCAGTTTCCGCAACTCTGCCACTTCTCGTTTACAGAGTTTGCCAAGGCCTTATGAGGATTTCAATGCCGGCGTGCCGCGTCCTCCCTGTTCTCGCGACTGTTGTCGTCGGTGCAATCACATCCGGATGCGATGCGATCGGAGCTATCTTCAACGCCGGCGTCATGTTGGTTGTAGCGGGAATCGCCATTGTGGCGTTGGTTGCAATGAAGGTCGGAAAGTGAGCTGGGGCAAGGCACGGATTTGCGGCACGCGGCAGGATCAGAGCGGACGCGGGCAACTTCCACAAGCGCTCCATGGAGCAGATCGGCCGGGCCGGCGCGGTCCGGCCTAGTCGCTGGCAGCGGGCGGGATGTTCTGGTTCACATGAAAAACGTTGCGAGGGTCATACTGGGCCTTCACTCGTGACAGCCGCGCGTAGTTCGGACCGTACGCCTCGCGCACGCGTGCGGCTCCTTCGTCCTCCAAGTTGTTCACGTAGACGCCCTCGGCGAGCGGTTGCAGGGAGTTATGCAGGGAGCGCACCCATGCTCGTGCCTGCATCCGTCGTTCCGCGTCCTGCCAGGGAGCGGTGATGAAGAGATCGAAGCCGCGCCGGCGCAGCGGAAAGGCCGTGGCCTCGATCGGTACGCGCGTGACGGCTCCATGAAAGTCGTTCCACATCGCGCTCGCATCGAGCGGAGCGTTCGGATATGACGAAGCGAGCACGTCGATGACAGCGTCGCTCAGCTCCGGCAGAAAGGCGCCGCCTCCGGTGCTCGGCCCATGACCCATCGAGAACTCCGCCGTGTAGGGACCTGACTGCACGGTGTCCTTCGTTGGCCGCAGCCACTTCCGCCAGAGATCGGCGATGCGGTCCCCGTGCGCGAGAACGCCGCAGTAGCAGAAAGCCACGATCAAAGCCGGGCCTTCCGGCGTGCCCGTCAACCCACCAGCGGTCTGCAGTTCGTCCGGGCCCTCCGCAATCAAGTTGCGGTAGACGTGAAGCACGTCCGCCGTTCGAGAGACTGGGAAATAGAAGAGCCCCGACAACACGGAGTCGAGACGGAACAGCTGATATTCGAAGCCGGTGACGATCCCGAAGTTGCCGCCGCCGCCGCGAATCGCCCAGAACAGATCCGCATGCTCCCGCGGATTCGCCACGACAAGGCGCCCATCCGCCAGGACTACCTCCGTTGCCAGCAGGTTGTCGCACACCGCCCCATAACGCGCCATCAGCATGTTCTCGCCTCCGCCGAGGGTCAGGCCGCCGAGGCCAACGTCCGCGCATCCACCGGTCGGCGTCACGAGCCCGTACGGCTTCCATGCCGTCATCAACTCGGAGACGATCGCCCCGCCCTCCACGCGTGCGCTCAGCGAGGACGGGTCGACGACCACGCGATTCAGGGCGCGCAGGTCGAGCACGAGCGCACCGTCGGCAACGCCGTGACCGGCCTGGCTGTGCCCGCCGCTTCGCACCGCGATTTCGAGCCGGTACGTCAGCGCGAACTCGAGACCGCGGCGGACATCGTCGACAGAGGCACAGCTGACAACGGCGGCTGGACGACGGTCCACGGCACGGTTCCAGACCTGTCTCGCCTGGTCGTAGGCGACGTCGTCCGGCAGGACAATGATGCCGTCGAGAGTCGACGCCAAGTGGCGAAGACGCTCGCGACCGACCGCCGAGGACGCACGCGTCATGTCGGCCGCAGCACCAAATGCTCGAATACCACGCCGGTTTCATGAAGCGTGCCTCGCTTCCGCACAACAGTCTCCAGGTCGAGCGGACGCGAGTACATCGGCGTGCCTGGCTCGCCGCCGGCGACCGGCGACGTCGTGAGATAGAGGTCCTGCACGAGACCCGCGTCGATTAAGTCGGCGGCAAGGCCCCGTCCGCCGACAGCGGAGATTCGCCGTACGCCCATGGCTCGCAACTGTTCGAACGCGTCGATAAGTGTGTGGCCGATATCGACGACGATCGGCGTGATCCAGGGACGCTCGGCGAGCGCCTCGCGCATGACGGCGATGCCACCGGGCGCGGTCAGGAGAACGACACGGAGCTCGGGAATGTTGTAGAGGAGCTCGCGATCGATGGGGACACCGCGGCGTGTCGCGATGATCTGGATCGGATGACGCGGCTGGCCGAGAGTCTGGCGCAATCGGACAAGCTCGGGATGCCACACGGAAAAAACCAAGCTCCCGCCACGAACCGTGGACGAGCCCGCCATGACTGCGTTTGCCGAGACGCGAGCGAGCCCTTCGTAGATGAGATGCTTGTCTGTCTCCCCGCCGCCGAGTGTCTGAGGATTACGGGCGCCGGTATTGCCATCGAGCGACTGCACGAAGACGAGATGACACGCAGGCAGCCGCTGCGGCAGCGGCGACAGGAAAAACGGGCCGGCGAAGAGGCGCTCGGTCCACGGTGACCCGATGGCGAGCATACCGTCGAGCGGGCGTTCCAGCTCGGTGCTGTAGGGAGGGAGCTCCGCCGCAACCGCCGCGCTCGTTTTGCGAGCGATGAACGCGTCGAAGCGACAAAGCAGTTTGTTGCGCACGCTGCTGCGATCAACATCGCAGTGCAAGCGGTTTGGTTCCACGGCCGGGTCTGTCGACATACACCTCAATGCCTACTCGGGCGGTGCACCTTTCGCCTCAGCGCACTTCTGCAGATGCATCGGGCGCACTCGAGTTCTCCGCATAACGCACCAACCACAGCAGCATTTTGCGTACCTGGTTCCAACCGCCGAGTCGCTCAGCCCTGCCACGCTACATTTACAAGCTGATGGATCTCGGGGTCACGATGCGTGAGCCAGGAAGAATGGACCGCAACGAAGTTGATCGACTTCAGTCATCGCCTTCACCTTCACGAAATGCTGGACGTGCCTCTCGCTGGCACACGAAATGCTCAGCCGACAGATGTGGAATGGCCGGTCGTACATGACGCCTTGCGCGCTTCCGCCGCTAGTTGAATGCGTCAGCTCGTAAATCGCTGCTGCCACCAGCTATGGTCAGTCACGATTTCGATAGGACTATCGTCACGAGAGCCGCACACCGGCCCTGGCCGATGCCTGAGACGCCATGGCTGATGACGTAAACCTGGCATTGGCTGCTTTTTGCTCATTGGCGCGTGGACGCGACGCAGTTGCGCCCGATGATCGCCGCACCGTTCGAGCTCGATCTCTTCGATGGCGAGGCGTGGTTGGGCGTGGTGCCGTTCTACATGACGAACGTTGCGTTCAGGGGAACGCCATCATTGCCCTGGATCTCCTCATTCCCCGAACTGAATGTACGGACCTACGTGCGCATGGGGGATCGGCCGGGCATCTATTTTCTGAGCCTCGATGCCGGACGTCGTTTGGCCGTCGCCGCAGCGCGCACGCTGTTCAACTTGCCGTACTACGCCGCCTCCATGACCGTGGATTGCCTCCCTCACGGCATGCGCTATCGTAGTGTCCGCCGAGCAAGCACACCCGCTGAATTCAGGGCAGAGTACGTCCCGACCGCTGCACCGTTCTCAGCGCCCGTCGGTTCCCTCGAGTACTTCCTGACCGAACGCTACTGCCTCTATCACCATGATCATCGGGGTTTACCGTACCGGCTGGAGATTCACCATGCTCCGTGGTGCCTGCAGCCTGCACGTGCTGAGATCGCGACGAACACGATGGCGGCAGCCAGTCATCTCACGATTAGCGGCCCACCAGCGTTACTGCACTTCGCACGACGACAGGATGTCATTGCCTGGGCGCCAACTCCCCTTCGCGACGGGTCGCTAGAACGTCAACATCAGCTGGCGGCAGATGACATTTGATGTCGGACTCACGAGTCGCCCGATAGGGCTGTTCTAGATTGCAGAGAGCAATGGCAACGAACAGAAGTCCGAGCAATACGCCTCGCGTCGTGCGCTCAAAGTGCCAGAAGGCCAGCAGAGTGGCCGTCCGTAAATCGACCACTCCACCCGTGGCCGGAGTGAGAATCTCTCATCCCGACCGCGTGATCTACCCTGACCTCGGAATATCGAAGATTCAGCTCGTTCGCTACTACGAGCGTATCGCCGACTGGATCATGCCCCACATCATCGGCAGACCCCTGACGCTTGTTCATTGCCCTGCCGGATTGAACGCGCCTTGCAACTACCTCAAACACGCCAAAGCGTGGGGGCCAAGCGCACTACGCAGGATTCGAATCCAGGAGAAGACGAAAATTGGCGAGTACCTTGTCGTCGACTCGATCGAGGCTGTTGTCTCGCTTGCGCAGATGGGGATCGTCGAAATCCACACGTGGAATTCCACCGCGAAGGACATCGAGCATCCAAATCGAGTCGTATGGGACTTGGATCCGGGCCCCGAGGTCGCGTGGGCACAGGTCGTCGAAGCCGCGCGACTCGTACGCAGCGTGCTCAAGACATTGGGCCTTGCGTCGTGGGTAAAGACTACCGGCGGCCGCGGCCTGCACGTCGTTGTTCCTCTCAAACCGAAGCCAGCGGTATCAGCGTGTCTCGAGTTCTCGCGCGCAGTCAGCGAGTCGATCGTGCAGGCGGATCCACTGATCTATACAACGAGATTTGCAAAGGCGGGTCGCGAGCGCAAGATTCTGATCGATTACCTGAGAAACAACCGTACCAATACGTCGGTCTGCGCGTTTTCGCCACGCGCGCGCCCTGCAGCGACGGTGTCGATGCCCGTCGACTGGAACGACCTGGACGAACGACCTGAACGCTGGACGCTGTTGAATATCCCCCGGAGACTCGCCAGTCTCCGCAGAGACCCGTGGAGACAGTACTGGGTAAGCGCTCAAGAGATTTCGGCAGCGTCGCTTGCGGCGGCCGGTCGCGCCGTCGTGCGCGATAGCCACTGATCCGAGAGACCACTGATCCGAGAGACCACTGATCCGAGAGAAACGCTTCCCGTACCTTTGATGGAAGCATGTATGCCATTCAAGAGCCAGGCGCAACGACGCAAGTTCGCGCAACTGCTCGTCGAAGGAAAGATCTCGAATGAGACTTTCGAGGAGTGGAATCGCGAGACGGGCAGAAAGAAGTTGCCGGAACGAGTTGGATCGCGATCGAAGAGTGCGAAAAAGACTCGGGCTGCGGGACGACGACAAACCGCCGCGACGAAAAAATGATGTCGCACATCACAATGGCGAATCCGACTGATCGACACGTCCTCGACGTCACGTCGTCCTAAGGATCCTTTCGCGGATGCGCCACAGACCTCGTCTAGTAACGCTAAGGTAATTTTCACACCAGCTCATGCACAAACGGGCTCCGTCGCGCGCGGGCGCTGATCAGCAGCTGATTGAGGTGGGCTCCTGTCGCTGCCGGGGACCGGTGCGAGCGCGGATGCCTGTGCCGCTCGCAAGCGGGTGCACCTCCGACCGCGTGGCCCCTGTGAAGCTGGCGGCGCTCTTGCACTTCAGCGTAGGCGTCAACGCGTCTCTAATGACGCGAAAGTGGAGTGCTGAAGGGAGCAAGAGATGTTGATGACACTGGCCGTAATTCTGCTCATCGCTTGGTTGCTCGGCATCGTAGGCACGTACACCATCGGCGCGTTCGTTCATGTGCTGCTCGTGATCGCGATCGTGCTGTTCCTCGTCAGCATCATCAGCGGCAGAAGGACCGTTGTCTAGCCAACGACTTTCGACGTCAGGCGCTCGTCTGGCAACTCGTAGGCCTGGTCGGCGTCGTGATGTTGTCTGTTGGCGTAAGCTTGGCCGGTGCGCGGGCAATACTGGCAGAAGGGCTGTGCCTGATGACACGAGCCGGCACCGCGCGTGAGCGCACACGAAGCGCGCGCCTGAGCACCGCGCGTTAACGTTCACGCGCGCATGCCGCAGGGTTCTGTGACATGACAGCTGCCGCATCGCTCGCGGTCTGAGAGTCCGCAGCCTTTGAGTCTGTGCCCACTAGAGAGTCTGTAGGCTGGCGTTTCCTCGCCGCCTCCGCCTCACAACCTTCCGCGAGTACGCTGCTGCCGTCGCTCACCCGTTCAACTCGCCGCATCAAACTGAGCGTGAACCACAAGGCATGTAGCTGACGATCCTGCGAATCGCCCAATGGGATGCTGGCGTCAGGTGCGAATTTCAAGGTGGCCGTGGCCGCCGTTGTCTCGACTATGCCAGTTCCTTCGGCCGCCAGTGCCCCAAGAGCGTCCCTCGCGTCGACGGTTTGAGATCCCGCCACTGCTCGATCGGCAGGGCAATCTGCGCGAGGGCGGCCGTCGGCAAGTCCTGCGGCTCGCCGGTCAGCTGCGTGATCAGCTCCTCGAGCCCGGGATTGTGCCCGACGATCATCACGGTCTCGGCGTTCTCCCGCACCGTTCGCAGCAGCGACAGGGTGTCGGCCGGGCTGGCCATATACAGCCGCTGGTCCAGCAGGATCTCTCCCGCATAGCGAGCCGCTTGGACCACGGCTTCAGCCGTCAACCGCGCCCGTACCGCGTGGGAGCTGATGACCACATCGGGCATCAGTCCGTACTTCCGCACCAGCTTTCCCATCCGCGGTCCATCCCGCCGGCCACGCTTATTCAGCGGTCGCTCATGGTCATCGAGCGCCGGATCGCTCCAGCTCGACTTCCCGTGCCTAAGAACGAGCAGGGTCTTCATCCTGGGGAAGATTGGACGCCTTCGACATTGTCAACGTCAATGGCTGGCGCGTAATTTACCCTTGGTCGCCACGGGACACGCGAACATCGTCTGTCGCGTCGGCGACAGAACGGCATTTGTAATGCTCCGCTTTGACAATGCAATCCGAGCCGGCACCGCACGTGCCCGACAGCATCGGCGGCGGCCTGCCGACGCCGACACAGCTCGACTCGCTTGACTGCCGAGCGCTGAGACGTCGGATCCTTCGTTTGAAGTGGAAGAACTGAAGCTGCGCTTGGAGAATTTTGTCCGAAATAATCCTTGAGAACCATCCGGGCAATCGCACTACAGGGATGGTTCAGGGCGTTGGTTGCCCAAACCCATTTGATACTCATCGTCTTTAATCTCGAAGTCATCTGGAAGCAAGACCGGCTCAGATTGTGGATGAGGAAGCAGGCCTCACCCTTCGCATGCTCGAGTCATTGCGCGAGGCGGCTACTGCGGCGAAGCATTTGGCACCCACCGACTCCTGTGAATGATGAGCGAACCACTGCCAGTGGCTCTGGCGATATCAATTCGCGCTCGAGTTTTGCCACTTGCTGGCATGTAACGTGCTCGTGCCACTAACGGAGCGGATGATCTCCGCGGTGTGTGTTAGAGCACGGAGGCCGGCTATGAAGATCGTCAATAGAAAAACTCGCAAAGCGATTCGCAAGAGCGTGAACAAAGTCCTCAAGAAGCACGGACCGGAATTCGCGGCCGGTCTGGCGGGAAGTGTTGCCTCTGCACTGGCCACGCTCGCAAGTACCCAGGCACCCGGTCGCGGCAAGAAATCGAATCTTGCGGCCATGTCCGAGAGGGTGTCCGACGCATTGACCACCAGCAGCGAATCGCTCACGAAGGGGCGTTCCGCTAAGAGGGCCGACAGGAAGAAGGGGAAGCACGAAAAAAAGCGGGCCCGCGAGGAGGAACAGCTGGAAGCGATGTAGATACACACGTGATGGTTACGCAGCCACTCAGACGCGTCGTGCGCGGTTCGAAAGACGCCGCGCTCGCCTTCGGCGTGCGAACGTACTTCAATAAGAGGCTGCGCAGGATTGGCGAGATGACCGAGCTCTCAATCGATACAAAGAAGCGAGTGCTTCATGTGCGCATGGACTTGCGGGGTGAAGCCGCCCCCATCGAGATTCACGTGAACAAATACGACCTCAAGAAAAGCGGTACCGCCACGACCCTCACGATCGTCGAGGCGACCGCCTCCCGCGAATGGCTCGCGGAGGCGCTACGCGAATTCGTTACAGGCCGCAGCTTCAAGCTCCCTGCAAGTGCCGGTGCTGTATTAAAGCTTTTGACTTGACGTGCTCGCTACCACGCATTGAACGTCGTCGAAGGTGTATCGGATTAGCGACAGCTATTCGGCGACGATTACGACGTCAGCCTCGACCAAGTCGATGCCTTGGATAATCCCGCGCGGTGTGACCCCTTGCTTGAAAGATTCGCGAGGTGCCGCGTGGTATGCAGCGCCTCGTTGCCGGCGCCCCCTGTTCCATCAATCATGTGTTCGATGTATGTGCCGCTTGGGGCCACGCACTGCGGGCCGCATCGAAGGCCCGCTCCTTTCGCCCACCGCGTGCACACGACAGCTTTCAGCTCTTGTTGTCGTCCAACCGCTTCACAGACGCTTCAACGCGGTCCACGTATTCGCGCACACGCGCCTGTGTCACGTCCCACCAATCGTCAGCTGACGCCGAACGCAACCTGTCAGCATCATCACCGAGTTTCTTCGCCCGAGCGCGCGTGTCCTCGATTTCTGTTTCCTGCGCACCACGAGCTTTCACCCTGTCGAGTGCTTGCTGCATTGCATCCACCCGTGCACGGATGTCGGCCACGAACTTGTCACGACGTGACGTGAACGGATCGGTGCTCACGTTCTCGCCTGTCGCGCGGCTGGTAGCTTGTGGCGGTGCTGGCGTGACCTTTCCGGCAAGCCGCGAGACATCCGCCTCGATATCGCTAGCGGTCTGCTTCATTGCCGCTTCCTGTCGATCCCACCAGTTCTCGGGCGTTGTCGTCCTGAGGTCGTTCACCGCTGTTTTGACGTTGGACACGTCTTCCTTCAACTCCTCGCGTAGACCGGCGGTTGCGGTTCTATTGCCACTCACAACCTTCTGATTCGCCTGCGCGTAGTCTCGTTCGATGTCAGCCACGCGCTTGTCGAGCCGTGAGATTTCTTCGTTGCGCTCTCGCTGGAGTTCCGCCGCGCGATCGACGGCAGGTGTCCGTTCTTCGCGGGCAGTGTCGCGCGACTCGCCGACGTCCCTGTGGCACCCGCCAGCAGCCAGCACCAGGGCAACGATGCCAGTGGTCGCCAAGTTCTGATAATGCATGACGGTCCTCCTTGGACGGCTCTACAGTCCCTCCAAAAATAAGTGCAAGAGCACCGCCATGGGTTCACAAGGAAAAGAGAGGCCGCTTGAGTTGCCTGAAAGGCGCCGCCCTTCTATGCCGAGAACTGGACTACCGCTGCGCTGCAACAGGTTGCTAGAAGCGCCTAAATCCTTCGAGCGATTGCCGCCACCGCAACCCCTCAGTTAGGAACGGCGGCGGAACCTCCAACCACGTCCTTCCACAATGCCCCGGTGCAGACTCAGGCGTTTGGCGAATGCTCTGTCAAAGGCGGGTTCGGAGACGATGCGTTCTGCGCCGCATTCGACGATGATCTGAAAGCGCGCCTGGCCCGCGATGAGAAAGCTGAGGCAGCAGCAGGCGAAGCGGAAGGTGGAAAAGCGGGCCGGGGAGATCGGGGCGATAGGTAAGGTGTTCGTCTTCTTCTCGAACCGACTCGGGTGTGCGGGATCGCTGCTGGTTACTGTGGTGCTTTCGGCACTGTTATTCGTGCTAATGCGCGGCTGCAGCGGTCCGCCAAACGCGTTCTGACGCTACGGCAAAGCAGGGGGCGTCACATGATCCACACGAAACCGCAGCGCCCGCAGAGGCACTACAATCCAGTCCAACTACGTCCGATCCCCCGCACGCCCCGCGTGGCGCAGCGGGCACACGACACAGCTGGAGCAAGTCGTGGTCGCGTCTGCCGCCGCGTGGCTTCCACGTCGGTCACCCAACGTCCCCCGGTTTTGAGTAGCGTTTCGTTTTAGAGTCCCGCACTGAGGGAGGTGGTCACGACACACGCGTTTCGGCACTAAGGGCGGCTTTCGTACTACACTTCGCCGATGACGATGGGCAGAATGAACGCGATCGGCAGCCGGCGATATGGGTCACGGCCACGAACCCACCGACGGCGGCCAGTCACCCGTTCTACCGGCGCTTGAATCAACTACTTCGAGAGCACGGGGTCGACGATTTCGTCGAAACCCAGTGCGCCGGCTTCTACGCGGAGACAATCGGTTCGTTCACAAGCGTCGGGGGTTTAGTACTTTCATAAACGCCCGTCATTCAGTAGTGGAAATGGAGGAGATATAGGCATGGCATCAACCACCGGCCACGATCAAGCGCAAGACAGACAAAGGCTTTGGGTTCATCGCTGCGGCGGACGGTACGGAATACTTTTTTCATCAGACCGGCTGTGTCGCGACGAGCTTTGATGAGTTGCGTGAAGGACAGCGCGTGTCGTTCACTGTCGGGCAAGGTCCGAAAGGACCGAGAGCTGAAAATGTAAAACCGGAGTAAGACCAGCCTGGCTGGCTGATGCCAAAGCGATTATCGAGGCGTGGCGGGTCGACGACAACACGGTGCGCTCGCTTCTCAACACGCTCGGTCGTGACCTGCCTCCAGCCAGGGCTGTCTGGGCTCGAGTTGTTTGACGGACTCGTCGAGCGTCATCCTTCGCTTCGGGTGCTGTCATATGAGTTCCTAGGTGTTCGAGGGCTGCGACCCCGACGGGCCAAAGCTCGCGATCGCGTCCGATTCGGAATCGTACGCCTCCAGGATCGTCAACAGCCGCGTCGTGGCCAGCACGGCTCGAACGTGTGCAGTCAGGTGCAGCAGCTTCAGGCACCCTCCTTGTCTCCTCGCCGCGACGTACGCCTCCACAATGTCGCAAAGACCTGTTGTGTCGAGATAGGGGACACTCGTCAGGTTCAGCAGAATCTGCCTTTGTCCCTCCTGCAGCAGCCGCCGCACCTTGACCGTGAGCGGTCTGTCGTTCACGGTCTCGATCGTCATGCGTCCGTCGACGTCGAGGACGATCGCAGAGCCAGAAGGCCGTTGGTCAATCGTCATCGCGACACATCCCTCATTACCTCCTGAGGGTTCCTCAGGTGCCGAACGCTCTGCCTCTAATAGAGACAACGTGCGCGCCGGCGAGGTCGAACGTCCAGGCGCTGCGTAAACTGGGCACAGCGTAGAGTTCCATCGCTACCGTAACCTCGGTCAGAGCATTCGTTCGCGGCGACCACGCGGGCCTGCGCTTGTGAGCTCACACGAAATCACGTGATTTTGCGGCCCCATCCAGCGCGACCGTACCGCGGCCTACCCATTGCATTTAGAGTGGGCGACTGTAAGCGCCCTGACGAAAGAAGGATGCGATGGCGACTCTAGTTTCCCATCGGTCTGCGACCGACCCACGTGGTCATGAAACACGCTACAGTGTCCACCGACGCTGGCACCGAGGTCGGCTGCTCATTGGTGCTGGAAGCCCGT
>Ga0247825_10002379_pt1 | contig 12381 bp, 10 predicted proteins | sample 13C_Vanillin_Day_FD_194413 | JGI IMG/M metagenome (GOLD analysis project Ga0247825, IMG submission 194413) | Soil microbial communities from agricultural site in Penn Yan, New York, United States - 13C_Vanillin_Day48 | ecosystem: Environmental > Terrestrial > Soil > Agricultural land | place...
CTCGAAGCGCCCATACATCGACTGCATCATCCCGACGCTCGTGGACCCGACGATGGCGCCTCCCGGCAGGCACACGATGAGCTGCTTCGTGCAGTACGCGCCGTACCACCTGGCCGACGACAACGAGTGGACCCCCGAGCGGCGCGACGCGTTCGGCGAGACCGTGATCGACACGCTGGAGGAGCGGTTCCCGGGCATCCGCGAGAAGATCGTCGGCAAGCTGGTGCTCTCGCCGAAAGACATCGAGGACTGGACCGGGCTGTCGGAGGGGAACATCTTCCAGGGCGAGCTCTCGCTCGAGCAGCTGTTCTTCAACCGGCCGGTGCCGGGATGGGCGCGCTACCGGACACCGGTGCCCGACCTGTGGATGTGCGGGTCGGCCACGCACCCCGGCGGCGGCATCATGGGCGCCAACGGCCGCCTGGCCGCCCTCGAGTACCTCAAGGAGAAGAAGAAGGGACGGAGGGCGGCCTGATGGCGAAGTCTGAGATCGTCGTCATCGGCGCGGGCCACAACGGCCTGGTCGCCGCCGCCTATCTCGCGAAGGCCGGGCAACGGGTCACGGTGCTTGAGCGTTCGTCCGAGGTCGGCGGGATCCTGCGGAACACCGAGGTCGCGCCCGGCTTCACGGCGCCCGGGGTCGGCCACACGGTCGGTCGCCTGCGCGAGAGCGTGATCAAGGACCTCCGGCTCACGCAGCACGGGCTCGAGCTGCTCACGCCCGACGTTCGCGTGTTCGCCCCGCAGCCCGACGGGTCGGCCGTCACGTTCTGGGCCGACGCGGCCCGCACGGCGGCCGAGATCCGCGAGCGCAACCCGAAGGACGCCGACGCGTACCTCGCGTTCGACAAGAAGGTGCGCGTGATCGCGAGCTTCCTCGCCTACGTCAACGTCGCGACGCCGCCCGACGCCAAGAGCCCGTCCCTGTCGGACGCGATCATGGGGCTGAAGCTCGGGAAGGCGTTCAAGGACATCGGGGCCGTGGCGGGCCGAGAGGCGCTCCGCGCGCTGCCGATGGCTGCGGCCGACCTCGTGCAGGAGACCTTCGAGGACGAGGCCCTGCGCGGCCCGCTCGCGACCCGCGGGATCAAGTTCACGGCCACGGGACCCTGGGCGGCCGGGTCCGCGTCGGTCTTCCTGAACGACTCCGCCGGCAACGACGGGGGAGCGCCGGGCGAGGCGACGTTCGCGAAGGGCGGCACGGGCGCGCTCGCGGCCGCGCTCGCGAAGGCCGCCGAGACGTTCGGCGTCACGATCCGCACCGACGCCGAGGTGACCCGGATCCGCACCGAGGACGGGCGCGTGGTGGGCGTGACCCTCGCCGACGGTTCCGAGATCGATACGCCGGCCGTGGTGACGGCCGCCGACCCGAAGCGGACGCTGAACCTCTGCGATCCCGTGGAGCTCGGCCCGCACATGGTCTGGCGCGCGAACAACATCCGCACGCCCGGCGCGACCGCCAAGGTGAATCTCGGCCTCTCGGGCCTGCCGACGTTCCACGGCGCCGACGACCCCGAACGGCTGAAGGGCCGGATCGTGATCGCTCCGTCGATCGACCACGTCGAGAAGGCGAAGGACGCCGTGAAGTACGGGCACCTCGCCGAGGAGCCGTGGCTCGAGGCCACGATCCCGACGCTCGTGGACGCGTCGCTCGCGCCCGAGGGCAAGCACGTGATGAGCGTGCTCGTCGAGGGCGCGCCGCGACATCTGCGCGATTCGACCTGGGAGGCGGAGCGCGAGCGCCTCGGCGACGTCACCGTGAAGACGCTCGAGCAGTACGCGCCCGGTCTGGGCGAACTCGTCGAGGCCCGTGAGGTCATCACGACCGAGGACCTCGAGACCGCGTACGGCCTGTCCGGCGGGCACGTCTACCACGCCGAGCCGGGGCTGGATCAGTTCTTCGCCTGGCGGCCGCTGGCGGGGGAGGCGCGCTACCAGCTCGTCGTCGACGGCCTGTACCTGGCCGGCTCCGGCGCCCACCCGGGCGGCGGCGTCACCGGCGGTCCGGGTGCGAACGCCGCACGCGCGATCCTGAGCGACCTCGACAAGCGGTAGCGCGTCCGGGCTCCGCTCAGGCCGGACACGGCCCGATGACGGCCTCGATCCCGTCGTGGTCGGAGCCGGGGACCGCGTAGGTGTCGGCGCCCACCCCGCACCAGTCCTGCGGAATGAACAGATAGTCGATCCGCAGTTGGAAGATCGGCCAGATCTCGCCGTGATAGGTGGAGCGGGGCCACCCGCTCGTGCGCATCGCGTCCTGCAGCGCGCCGTCGAGGATCCGGTAGCTCAGCGTGCGGTCGCTCATGTTGAGGTCGCCCATCATGATCGTCGGGGCGGTCTCGTCCTGGATGTCGCCGATCAGCCGCTCGGTGAAATCGCGCTGCTGCCCGAAGGTCGACTCGTGGAGCGGGTTCGCGCCGTGGACCACGTACACGATCAGCCGGCCGTAGGGCCCGTCCACGGCGACGCGCATCACCTTCGATGTCTTGAGGTCCTGCGGCGTCTCGAGCCGGGTGACCGGGAAGCGGGAGCGGAGCCCGAGCTCGCCTCGGGTGACGCCGTACGGGAGCTCGGGTCGCTCCTCCAACGCGGGCCAGAACGCCCCCGGCATCTCCACGGTCGCGATCACATCGGGCTGCCGACGCACCAGGGTGTCGACGGCCGCTTCGGTGTCATCGTTCCCTTCGTAGACGTTGGCCGAGGCCACCCGGAGCGGGGAATTCGGGAACGCGGTGGGCCGGGGCATCCGAGGCGCGAGCGTCGCGATCAGGGTCACGGCGACCACCGACACCCCGACAGCCGCCAGGATCGGCCGGACGAGGATCACCGAGAGTACGAAGAGGGTGAGCGCCCCGAGCACCCCGAAGACCGGGAGCGCCACGCCGATCGCGTCGATCCGACCACCGGCCGCGCGCACCGCGAACCAGAGCCAGGGCGTGGCCACGGCGACGACGCCCAGCAAGGTGACCCGATACCGGCGCCGCGCGCCCGGGGGAAGGGAGCTCATCGTCCGAGGAGCCTACCGGCGCAACGCCCCTCGGAGTGTGTCCGAACCGTGACTTCTCGACGGGCTCGCGCCCGGCGCCGTGTGGCAGACTCGCCCGCATGAGTGACGCACCCGACTTCCGACTCGAGCGCAGCGAGCTGCGCGGCGAGGACGAGTTCACCGAGTTCGCCTCCGCCGACCTGCCGTACTACTCGGACTGGCACGGCTCGTTCGAGAAGCTCGCGTGGGCCGCCGACGACGAGTCGCTCCGCGCGGCGAACGCCGACGTCGCGATCGTGGGTGCGCCGCTCGACGAGGGCGTGTCGTCACGTCCGGGCGCGCGTTTCGGCCCGCGCGCGATCCGGATGGCGCCCACCACGTGGGGCACCGACACGGCGTGGTCGATCCAGCTCGACACCGAGCCCTACGCGAACCTCACGGTCGTGGATGCCGGCGACGCGCCGATCGTCCCGACCCGGTTCCAGCGGGGGCTACGGGTGATCCACGAGAAGGTCTTCCGCGTGGCCGAGTGCGGGCCGATCCCCATCGTGCTCGGCGGCGACCACTCGATCACGTTCCCGAGCGCGGCCGCGGTGGCCCGGCACGTGTGGCCGCGGAAGGTCGGGATCGTGCACTTCGATGCGCACGCCGACACGGGCGCCGACCAGTGGGGGAACCTCTACGGCCACGGAGAGCCGATGCGGCGCCTGATCGAGGAAGGCTGGGTCGCCGGCAAGAACTTCGTGCAGGTCGGATTGCGGGGCTATTGGCCCGAGCGGGAGACGTTCGACTGGATGCGCGAGCAGGGCTTCCGCTGGCACCCGATGGTCGAGATCGAGGACCGGGGCGCCGAGGCCGTGGTCGCGGACGCGATCGCGGAGGCGCTCGACGGCCCCGATTGCATCTACCTGAGCGTCGACATCGACGTCGTCGATCCGGGCATGGCGCCCGCGACAGGGACGCCGGAGGCCGGCGGGATGCTCGCCCGCGAACTCCTCCGGGCGGTGCGACAGATCGTCGGCCAGGTCGACCTCGTGGGCATGGATGTGGTCGAGGTGTCGCCGCCGTACGACCACGCCGAGATCACCGCGATCCTCGCGCACCGCGTGGTGATGGAGGCGATCAGCGGCCTCGGCAAGAAACGGAACGATGCGTCGTGAGCGGCGCCGAGGGACACGAGCAGGAGCTCGCCGAGAACCGGAGGCTCTGGGACGCCTGGACCGCGATCCACACGACCGGCGAGTTCTACGACGTGCAGCGGTTCCGCGACGATCCGAACGACGTCCGGATCGAGCCGTGGGAGCGGGCGGAGGTTGGCGACGTCACGGGCAGGACGGTGCTGCACCTCCAGTGCCACTTCGGGCTCGACACGCTGTCGTGGGCACGGCTCGGCGCCGCCCGGGTGACCGGCGTCGACTTCAGCCGGCCCGCGATCGCCTTCGCGACCGCGCTCGCGTCCGAGATCGGGCTCGCAGACCGGGCGAGGTTCGTCGTCTCGAACGTGTACGACCTGCCCGGGCCGCTCGACGGCGAGATCTTCGACGTCGTGTACACGGGACGGGGCGTCTTGAGCTGGCTGCCCGACCTCGGTCCGTGGGCCGAGATCGTGGCCTCGTTCGTGAAGCCCGGGGGGATCTTCTACATCCACGAGGGGCACCCGGTGATGTGGGCGGTCGACGACGACCAGACGGAGCCGAACGGGCTGCGACTCGCCTACGACTACTGGGGCGGCGAGACGCTCTCGTTCCCGGTGGAGGGCTCCTACGCGGATCCTGAGGCGGACGTCGACGCCGAGGTCGAGCACGGATGGAACCACTCGCTGGGCGAGATCGTGACGGCGCTCGCCGCGAACGGCCTGCGGATCGAGCTCCTCGACGAGAAGCGCGTGCTCGACTGGCCGGCGAACTTCCTGCGCGAGCTCGACGGCGCCGGCCACTACGGGTTCCCCCCGGGGCAGACGGGCACGATCCCGTTGATGTACTCGCTGCGGGCCCGTCAGGATCCCTGAGGCGGTTCCGGACGGAACCCTATCGCTCAAGCGCGCTCGCGCGCGAGTCGAAGCCTCACACGTGATCGAACCCACGCCCGCAGGGGGCGCGCCCACGCACGCGTTCAGGCGGCTCGTCGACAACGTCGAGCGCGTGATCGCCGGGAACCGCGACGCCGTCGAGACCGCCGTGATCTGCCTGTTCGCCGACGGGAACCTCCTGCTAGAGGGCGTGCCGGGGGTCGGCAAGACGACGCTCGCTCGCGCGCTCGCGCGTTCTATCGGCGGGGAGTTCAGCCGGGTGCAGGCCACCCCCGATCTGCTGCCGAGCGACCTCACCGGGATCAGCGTCTACGACCAGGCGAAGGGCGAGTTCCGGTTCGTGCCTGGGCCGGTCTTCGCGAACGTCGTGCTAGTGGACGAGATCAACCGAACCACACCCCGGACCCAGTCCGCGCTCCTGGAGCCGATGGAGGAGCGTCAGGTCACGGCCGAAGGCACGACCTACCCGTTGCCGATCCCATACCTGGTGATCGCGACCGAGAACCCGATCGAGCAGCACGGCACCTACCCGCTCCCCGAGGGGCAGCTGGATCGGTTCGCCCTGACCGTGCAGGTCGGCTACCCCACGCGTGAGACGGCGACCGACGTCGTCCGCCGCCAGCTCGCGAGCCACCCCTTGCACGCGCTCGAGCAGGTGCTCTCGCCCGAGGACGTCGTCGGGTGCCAGCGGGCGGTACGAGCCGTGTACGTCGACGACACCGTCCTCGACTACGTCGTCGCGCTCGTCCAGGCGACCCGCGAGGCGCCCGAGCTCGCGCTCGGCGCGTCGCCGCGCGCCACGGTCTCGCTGACACGCGCCGCACAGGCCAAGGCCGTCGCCGAGGGTCGTGACCACGTCCTGCCTGACGACGTGAAGGCGCTCGCGCCCGCGGCGCTCGGGCATCGGCTCGTCTCCCGCCAGTCGCGCGGCGGCGCCGCGATGGCCCGCGAGGTCGTGCGCCGGCTGCTCGACGAGGTCCCCATCCCGCTGCGGGCCGTCGGAAGGGGCTGACCGTGCCGCGCCTGCGCAAGCGGGCCGTCGGGATGTCGATCGGCGCGGCCGTCCTGTTCTTCCTCGGGACGAACGTCCAGGCCGGCTGGCTCTTCGTGATGGCGGCGCTGCTGCTGGGTGCCGTCGTGGCCGGGGCGTTCCTGCCCGCCCGGATGGTGCGTCGGGTCGACATCGAGCGCCACGCGCCGGCCGAGATCCACCAGGGCGAGGAGGTCATCGTCGGGTTGAGCGTCTCGAACCGCGGCCGCGGGATGCGCCTCGGACTGGTCGCCTCGGACCCGTTCCTGTCGCCGATAAGGGTCGTGGTGCCACCGTTGGCGCCCGGGGACCGGACAGAGATCGCGACGCGCCGGCGGGCAGCGCGTCGCGGACCGCAGGAGAGCGCGCTCGTCGAGCTGCGGTCGTCGGCGCCGTTCGGCGTGGCCGATCGTCGTCGGAACGTGTCGGCTACCGGCACCCAGACGCTCGTCCTACCGGCCGTGTTCCCGCTCGGTGCGCTCCCGTTCGTGCGCTCGGCCGCCACGCAAGCGCACGCGATCCACACGCTCCCGCGTCGGGGGCAAGGTCCCGACTACCTCGGGATCCGCGAATACCGGCCCGGTGACTCGATGCGGCACGTGCACTGGCCTTCGACGGCACGGACGGGCACGGTGATGGTGCGCGAGTTCGAGGAGGAGCAGACGCGACGACTCGCGATCGTACTCGATGCGTCGGACGACGCCGGCGAGGTCTGGACGCCGCTCGACCGGGCCTGCGCGGCCGCCGCATCGGTGGCGTTCGCCGCCGCCGCTCATGGGCACGGAGCCCGGCTCGTGGCCGGCACCGAGGGCGGCCCCGAAGTGCTGAGCCGCGTCGATGCCGACGAGCTCCTGCGGCACCTCGCGCGCGTGACGCCCGAGGGACCGCCGTTCGCCGAGCTGCTCGCCCGCCTGGACCCGGAACTCCGCGGCGTCGAGACCCTGGTGCTCGTGGCCCCGACGTGGCGCGCGAACGGGGCGGACGGCCCGCTGCCAGGCGTGGTCGCGGGTCTCGCAGACCGGTTCCCCACGGTCGTCGTGATCCTGGTGGCCATCGATCCGGAGGAGTCCGGGCGCCGAGCGCTCGACGACGCCGGCACCGACGTGCTCGCGACGGCGCTCCGCACGGCAGGCGCGGACGTCGTGAGCTGGGGCGAGGGCCAGGACCTTGCCGCGCGACTCGCCGGCCGCGAGGGGACGCAGCCGGTATGAGGCTCGAGCTGAAGCGACCCACCGGCCCACCCGAGGACTCGATCCCGATGCGGGTGGTCGTGGCGCTCGCGGTCGAGATCGCGATCGCCGCGGTGGTCGCGCAGCACGCCGTGCAACCGCCGGTCGCGATCGCGGCCCTGGTCCTTGCCCCGATCGGCTACCTCTCCTCGTACCGTCGGCGGAACCGGACGAACCTGGCGCTGAAGCTGGTGCTCACCGCCGCCCTCCTCGCCGCGACCGGCCAGTTCTTCGCGTCGGTGCGCATGGCCGCGAACGTGGACGCGGCCCGGATCCCGCTCGCCACCCTGTTCCTGTGGGTGCAGGTCCTGCACGCGTTCGACGTGCCGCGCCGGCGCGACCTGGCGTTCTCGATGATCTCGAGCCTGATCCTGATCGCCGAGGCGGGGGCGCTCTCGCTCACGACCTCGTTCGTCTGGTTCCTGCTGCCGTGGTCTGGGCTGGCAGGGACGTGGCTCTACCTCTCGTCGAGACCGCGCCTCGACCGCGAGACGGTCCCGGTCTCGGTCCACCGGGTCCGCTCCGAGGGGCCGCCTTGGAGGCGGGCGGCCCCCGCTCGCGCGGTGCTGGTCCCCGCGACCGCGGCGATGCTCGGCGCGTTCCTGGTGTTCCTCGCGATGCCCCGCGTGCCTGGCTCCTTCGTGAAGACCCCGCCGTTCTCGCTGCGCAACGCCGCTCCGCTCCAGGGGTTCGACGGCGGCGTGCAGAATCCCGGGCTCGCGTCGTCGGCCGGCGACGGGGTCGTGGACTTCGCACCCGATGCCTACCCCGGGTTCAGCGACGTCGTGGACCTCCGCGCGCGCGGACGCCTGTCGGACGAGATCGCGTTCCGCGTGCGCGCGCCGCAGGCCTCACTGTGGCGTGCCGAGACGTTCGACACCTACGACGGGACCAGCTGGACGATCGCCGACGACCGGACCGAGCCGGTCGCGCAGGGGTTCGACGATGGCTCGTACGAGCCGGGCCGGGACGCGGGCCAGGCGGCCACGCTCGGGACGGACGAGATCACGCAGACGTTCTACATCGACACGCCGCAGCCGAACGTGCTCTTCGCCGCCGCGAACGCACGCACGGTCTACTTCCCGGCGGCGGGGCTCCGCGTGGACCGGTCGGGCTCGATCCGGTCTCCGATCACGTTGGACGAAGGGCTCGTGTACTCCGTCGTCTCCGATGTCCCCGTGAACGACGCCGGGAGCCTTCGCCTCACCGATCGGCCGGCGCCTCCCGCGCTGGCGGCCCGCTATGTCCAGCTCCCCGACACGCTGCCGGCACGCGTGCGGACGCTCGCGCTGCGGATCACGGCGGGCCGCACGAACGACTACGATCGCGCGGCCGCGATCGAGGCGTGGCTCCGCGCGCACACGGTCTACGACCTGAACGTCCCGCGCGACCCCGAGGGCGTCGACGCCGTCGATCACTTCCTGTTCGAGACGCGGCGTGGGTTCTGCGAGCAGATCGCGAGCTCGATGGCCGTGATGCTCCGTTCGATCGGGATCCCGGCCCGGCTCGTGACCGGTTACGGCCCGGGGGAGCGGAACGCCTTCACCGGGTACTTCGAGGTCAAGCAGTCCGATGCGCACGCCTGGGTCGAGGTGTACTACGGCGGCCACGGCTGGGTGGCGTACGACCCGACGTTCGGGGTGCCCCTGGCCGATCCGGGCGTGGCGAGCCGGTTCATGGCGGGGCCCGTCTTCGCGGCGATCGGCCGATTCCTCGGCGCCACACCCGAGCCGATCAAGGAGGTCGTCCGGGGCGCAGGGCACGCGATCGCGATCGTCGGGCGCAGCGCGCTCGCGGCCTGGCCCTTCGTGCTGATGGCCGCCATGCTCGCGGCCGTCGCCGGCGCGATCGCCCGACGACACCGCCGGGTCCGCGCTCTGGCGCCGCCACCGACCGGCGCCGAGGCCGCCTTCGAGGAGCTGCGCACGGCGCTCGCCCAGGCGGGACACGACCGCGGTCCCGCAGAGACCCCGAGCGAGTATCTCGCGTCGATCGCGGCCGACCCGGGGTTGGCCGTCGCGGTGGTCGCGGCCGCCGAGCTGGTCGTGCGCACCCTCGAGCGGGCTCGGTTCGCTCCCGAAGGCGCCCGCCCCAGCGAGGCCGACGTCGGGCGGGCGCGAGCGGCGGCCACGCGTGTCGCTGAGCTGGTTTAGGCTCGACCCATGTGTCGCAGCATCAAGACCCTCCGCCGCCCCGACGAGGCCGCCACCGAGGACGAGATCCGCGCCGCCGCGCGCCAGTACGTGCGCAAGGTCAGCGGCTACCGTGAGCCCTCGAAGAAGAACACCGAGGCGTTCGAGCGTGCCGTGGACGAGATCGCGGGCGCCTCGCGCGCGCTGCTCGACGCGGTGTCGTCGCCGCCGGCCTGACGGCAGCACCGGCGCGTCGAGCTTCGGGTCCGGCCCCGTTACGATGGTCGCCATGTACCCGCTCGACCCGGCACCGCAGGACATGCGCGCGATGGGCGAGGCCGCCCTCGACTACCTGATCGGGTTCATCCACGGGCTCGACGACGCGCCGGCCGATGCCACCGAGGGAGCGATCGAGCTCGCCCGCGAGCTCCGCGCGACCGCCCCCGAACGAGGCGGCGACTTCGACGAGCTGCTGACGGAGGCGCAGGCCGCGATCGCGAAGACGTTCGAGTACGCGGGCCCCGGCTACCTCGCCTACATCCCGGGCGGCGGCCTGTACACCGCCGCACTCGCCGATTTCATCGCGCAGGGCGTCAACCGGTACGTGGGCCTGTGGCAGCCGAGCCCCGCGGTGGTCCAGATCGAGGAGAACGTCACCCGGTGGCTCTGCGATCTCTTCGAGTACCAGGAGGGATCGCAGGGGCTGCTCCTGTCCGGGGGCTCGATGGCGAACCTATCGGCGATGGTCACCGCCCGCCACGCGAAGCTCGGCGAGGACTTCCTCGACGGCACCTACTACGTCAGCGAGCAGGCCCACGCGAGCGTGCCGAAGGCCGCGACGATCGCGGGCTTCTCGAAGCGGAACGTGCGCGTCGTGCCCACCGACGACCAGCTGCGGATGGACCCCGAGGCGCTCCGACGGATGATCGCCGAGGACCGCGCGGGCGGGATGCGCCCGTTCCTCGTCGCGCCGAGCGCCGGCACGACGAACACGGGCGCGATCGACCCCCTCGCCGACATCGCCGACATCGCGGACACCGAGGATCTGTGGCTCCATGTCGACGGCGCCTATGGAGGGTTCTTCCAGCTGACCGACCGGGGTCGCCAGTGGTTCCACGGGATCGAGCGGAGCGACTCGGTGACCCTCGACCCGCACAAGGGCCTGTTCCTGCCGTACGGGACGGGCGGGCTCGTCGTGCGCGACGGTGAGGCCATGCGCGACGCGCACTACGAGGGCGCGGCGTACCTCCAGGACCTGCCGCCGACCGGCGAGCTGCCGAACTACAGCGAGCACTCGGCCGAGCTGTCGCGCGACTGGCGCGGCCTCCGCGTGTGGATGCCACTGAAGCTCCACGGGGTGGCGGCCTTCCGGGAGGCGCTCGACGAGAAGCTCGACCTCGCCCGGTACCTCGCCGACGCCTTCGAGGACGACCCGCGGATCGAGCTCTGCTGGCAGCCCCAGCTGACCGTGATCCCGTTCCGGCTCGCCGGCGCCGACGACGAGACGCAGAAGGCCTTCCTCACGAGGATCAACGCCTCGAAGCGGGTCTTCCTCTCGAGCACGATGATCCACGGGCGATACGTGCTCCGGGTCTGCATCGTGAGCCACCGCACGCATAAGGACCGGATCGACGAGTGCATCGAGATCGTCGACCGCGTCGCCGACGAGCTGCTCGCCTAGGGGGACGCCGTGCCCGAGATGCCGGAGGTCCAGGCGCTCGCTGAGCGGCTCGACGAGGTGCTCCGGGGGGCCACGCTCGAGAAGCTCGATCTGATGCAGTTCTCCTCCCTGAAGACATTCGCCCCTCGGCCGGACGAGGCGCTCGGGCGGAGGATCGAAGGCGTCGGCCGCCGCGGGAAGTTCCTGGTGCTCGGTCTCGACGGCGGGCTCCGCGTGCTGGTCCACCTCTCGCAGGGCGGCCGTGTCGACGTCGAATCGCCGCCGAAGATGACGAAACCGCGGGGGTCGGTGCTGCGGATCCGCGCGGCCGACCGCCCGAGCGTGCTCGTGAAAGAGTTCGGCACGCAGCGCAAAGCGGGCTGGTGGGTGCTCGCCGCGGGCGACGATGGGCCGCTCGCGAAGCTCGGTCCCGAGGTGCTGAGCCCGGAGGCAGACGCCTTCTTCCGCGAGAGCGACGACACGCGACGCGTGCACACGATCCTGCGCGACCAGCGCACGGTCGCGGGTGTGGGCCGCGGCTACAGCGACGACGCGCTACACCGCGCGAAGCTTTCCCCGTTCGCGTCGCTCGGCAAGCTCGACGCCGACCAGCGTGAGCGGCTGATCGCGTCGCTGCAGGGCGTGCTCGACGACGCGCTCGAGGTGGAGCGCGGCCGGGCCGGCGGTCTGCCCACGAAGCTCGGCGACCACTTCATCGTGCACAACCACGCCGGCGAGCCGTGCCCTGTGTGCGGCGACGATCTGCGCCGGGTGAGCTACGAGTCCCACGAGGTGGTCTACTGCCCGACGTGCCAGACCGGCGGAAAGCGGTTGAGCGATCGGCGGATGGACCGCCTTCTGCGTTGACCCACCGCCTGCGGGGCTCACCTGAAGGGTTCCCTCGGGCGCTGACAGCCCATCGTCTGCCCTCGATCACCTCCACACGGGTGGGAAGGCGTTGGGATCCAGATGCACGTCGCGCGTGATCTCGATCGCCTCAAGCTGCGACGCGAGGATGTCGTCGATGGCCGCCCGGCTCGCAGCCACGTACGTCGAGTACCCCTCGATATGCGTGATAACGACCCATGCTCGATCTGCCGGCCACCACAGGTTGGGCGAGACGTGCCATCCGTCTGGCTCGAACCGACGGGCGGCGTCGAGCGGGCCATGGAACAGGAAGCAATCCCCTAGGCGTGTATGGACCTTCGGGGTGGACTGAAGGAATCGATCCTGTTCTTCGGCAGCCCTGCGACGTAGCGATCGCTCAGCCGCGGTCTCTGCTTCGGGCGCGACCTCGGTGTGGGCGTAGCTCCAG
>Ga0247825_10002381_pt1 | contig 12379 bp, 14 predicted proteins | sample 13C_Vanillin_Day_FD_194413 | JGI IMG/M metagenome (GOLD analysis project Ga0247825, IMG submission 194413) | Soil microbial communities from agricultural site in Penn Yan, New York, United States - 13C_Vanillin_Day48 | ecosystem: Environmental > Terrestrial > Soil > Agricultural land | place...
AGACGCTTATTCAACTCGCGTCCGACCGCCGCATGCGCGGGCGCGTGCTGGGCCTCTATGGCCTGATCTTCCGCGGCGCGCCCGCCATCGGGGCGCTTGCGGCAGGATTGGCCTCGGCGCAGTTCGGTTTGCGATGGCCGGTGTTCGCGGGCGCGCTGCTGGTCGTCGTGGCGTGTGCCTGGACCTGGGCGAGGCGCGGGCAGATCATTGCCTCGATGGCAACGGGCGACGTGAAGCCTGCCGGCGATTCCTCTGGATAAGAGCGGGCGTCACCATACGGCGGCGTCATGCGCGGGGCATAGCCGTCCGAAGGACGGCGTCGCTTCGCCGCCTATGACCCGCGCATCCATGAGATTGCGCAACGAAGGATTGACCACGCGGCATCCGCTCATGGATTGCCGGGTCAAGCCCGGCAATGACCGCGGAGAGAGCGAGCTCAATGACAGCGGAGAGAGAGCAAGCCCCGCAATGACAGCGGAGCGCCCAGGAGCAAGACGTGGCCGAGAGTTAAATCAGGTCCTGATCGATAACGACCTGCATGATGGCGCCGCGCGACAAGCTGACCTGCTTCCGCTCGCTGAAATGAGACAGGTGCGGCTTCTCCGGCGCCTTGCGGGCTTTCTCGAACAGGACTTTGCCCGCGTATCCGCCGAATTCTTCGAGGTGGCGCTCGTCGCAGGTCGCAGCGACCGCAAGCGCAATCGACTGCAGATGCGACCGCCGATGGCAATAGAGCGCGAGCATCGCCCTGGTGCTGGCCGGCACGGTTTCGATCAGACTTTCCAGGCCGTGGGCGCTGGCCCGGTAAAGCTCGCCGAGCAACTGCTCGGAGACGGGACAAGTCTCTTCCTGGGGAATTTGCAATGGCTTCATGAAAAAGACTCCTGGAAGCAGACCATTGCGCACAACGCGTTAACGATTCGTGAACCCTCGCCGGCCGGAAGCCCGAGAGAGTGGGAAAAGCAAACGCCGCCGCGCAGGGAGCGCAGCGGCGCAGGCCGATCGAAACCGACGATTCGATGATCAGCGGCGCTTCTTGCGCGGGCCGCGATACGGCAGGTTTGCTGGCTCCAGCATCAACGACGAGATGCCGGCGGCCGCGCCGAGGCCGGTCTGGCTCTGCACGCTCACCGGCTGCAGCGAGATGGTCCGGTTGGAGCCGCCGAACAGCGCGTTGGCGCCGACGCCGATGCCGACCGTTGCGTTCATCGAGCCGCCGAAATAGCTGCCGGCGAGCTCGGCCGGGCCGAGCCGGCGGGTTGGCGCGTACACCTGCCAGTGCACCCGCGTCGTCTGGTTCCAGCCGATGTCCAGGCCGAACCGGTTGATCGTGCCGTAATAGGGCTGCGGCCGGCCGCCGATCGGGCGGAAGATGCACTCCATCCGGGTGACCGAGCCGACCACGAAGGCCGTCGAGGCGCCGCGGCACTCCAGGTGTCCGGCTGCGACCGCGTTCTGGGCCTGGGCCTGCGAACCGGTTGCGGCGACCGCCGCGGCGAAAGCGATGCCGATGAGACTGCGCATGGTTGTTGCTCTCCTTTTTGGGTGCCATCCCCTTAACGGAGGACGTCCCCCGCGGAAAGCTCAATTGCCGGCGAACACAATGTGAACACTGGTTTTCCGGCCGGTGTGGGCGCCATACAACAACCGGTGTTGTTGCGGCCACGCGCTGGCGAGCGCAGCGAGCGGCCAGCGCGTGCACTTTTAGTGCACCACGCCGACTCCGCGCTTCCCAAGGTCCTCGTGTCCGGCTTGTTTCCGACGCACTGACGCCGGATTCGACAAAGACAAACGGCCGCAGGGGGGGTGGTCAATCAGGAGCATCCTGCATGAAGGCAATCACCATCGCGACGATCCTTGCCGTCGTTTCGACGCCCGCGCTCGCCCGCAAGGCGGACCATCCCAGGCACGCGAAACATCGTCACACGCACGTGGTCGCCACCGACGCGCAGACGCCGTTCGCAAGCTGGCCGACGGCGATGTCCCCGGGCTGGAATGCGCAGGCGCGGGCGCCGCGCGTCGCGCGCAATGCCGCACCGGGGCAGGGCGCCTATTCGGCGATGGTCGCGCGTCACGCCGCGGCGAATGGCGTTCCGGCTTCGCTGGTGCATCGCGTGATCATGCGCGAGAGCCGCTACAACCCGCGCGCGGTGAGCAAGGGCAACTACGGCATGATGCAGATCAAGCTCGGCACCGCGCGGGCGATGGGCTACACCGGCAGCGCCGCGGGCCTGCTCGATCCCGAGACCAACATGACCTATGCGGTGAAGTATCTCGCCGGCGCCTACAAGGTCGCGGGCGGCAGCGAGAGCGGCGCAGTCGCGAACTACGCCCGCGGTTACTATTACTCGGCCAAACGCCGTGGCGTGTCGCCCTATGAGGCGCCGGCCACGCAGGCGTTTGCGATGCAGCCGACCGTTGTGATGCAGACGTCGGCACCGGTGCGTTCCTCGCGGCGCGCCGCACGCGCCAGCTCTGAATACTTCGTCCGGGCGCCATCGGATCGGCACGCGGTGTTCTAAGGCGCGATCGTTCGTCGGCAACACCGCCGATGCCGCACCATTCAGCTCAAAAGAAAACCGGCGGCGCCGTGCGCGCCGCCGGTCGCGTTTTTCAATGTCAGTCGTTCAGTGCACGGCGATCGCCTGCGGCGCCGCCTTCGGCGTTTCCATCGCCGCCACGCGGTTCTTCACCGCCTTCTGCACCTTCTCGAAGGCGCGCACCTCGATCTGGCGCACGCGCTCGCGCGACACGCCGAACTCGGCGGCCAGGTCCTCGAGCGTGACCGGATCGTCCGCAAGCCTTCGCGCCTCGAAGATGCGCCGCTCGCGGTCGTTGAGCACTTCGAGCGCGGACGACAGCGCCTTGCGGCGGTTGTCGAGCTCCTCGTGCTCGGCCATCACGGCTTCCTGGCTTTCGCTGTCGTCGGCGAGCCAGTCCTGCCATTCGCCGCTCTCGCCGTCGTCACGGATCGGCGCGTTGAGCGACGCATCGCCGCCGAGACGGCGGTTCATGTCGACGACGTCCTGCTCGGTCACGCCCAGCCGCTTGGCGATGGTCTGCACCTGATCGGGGCGCAGGTCGCCCTCCTGCAACGCCGAGATCTTGCTCTTGGCCTTGCGCAGATTGAAGAACAGCTTCTTCTGGTTCGCGGTAGTGCCCATCTTCACGAGCGACCACGAGCGCAGGATGTATTCCTGGATCGACGCCTTGATCCACCACATCGCGTAGGTCGCGAGGCGGAAGCCCTTGTCGGGCTCAAAGCGCTTTACCGCCTGCATCAGGCCGACGTTACCTTCCGAGATCACCTCGGAGATCGGCAGGCCGTAGCCGCGGTAACCCATCGCGATCTTGGCGACGAGCCGCAGATGGCTGGTGACGAGCTGGTGCGCGGCGTCACGATCGCCGTGCTCCTTCCAGCGCTTTGCCAGCATGTATTCCTGCTGCGGTTCCAGCATCGGGAACCGGCGGATTTCTTCGAGATACCGTGTCAGGCCGCCTTCGGCAGTGACAATCGGCATTGTAGCAACGCGGGCCATGACAGCGCCCTTTCCATAGTTTGCCCCCGGTTGCCCGGCGGGCGATGTATGCCGCTGCTCCCCGAGCCAACGGCACCTCATTTCGCGGTTGCGAGATTCCCCCAACCGCATCTGCAGCATACCGGACCGAATGGGGCGAAAGGAAGAACATCCCCCTTCACACCCTCGTGACCCCCGGAGCCCCTTGTCGCACCCTCAACCCTTTGGCCGGGAATGCTTTTTAGGGCTGGTCGAGGGCGGGTCCGGTGCCGAAAGGCTGACATGTAAACGGGCCAAGTCAACGGGCAGTTCCGAACGGAACTCCAGTTGCCGGCCTGTGGTCGGATGTCGAATGGACAGCAAATAAGCATGCAGGGCCTGTCTTCCAAGACCCTCCAGGGCGTCGCGGGCTTGCGGGGGCAACTGGGCGGCCTTGGTGCGAAATCCAGGGCCATAGACCGAATCGCCGAGCAAGGGATGCCCGATATGGGCCATATGCACCCGGATCTGGTGGGTGCGGCCGGTTTCCAGCCGGCATTCGATCAGGCTGGCGATGGGAGCGTCGGTTTTGGCGCTTCCCTTGCCCGGATAGCGCTCCAGCACATGCCAATGGGTGATCGAGGCGCGGCCGTCGCGCCGCACTGCGATCTTGTCGCGGCTCTTTGGATGGCGCCCGAGCGGTGCATCGACCGTGCCCTTGGGCCGCGGCGGCGCGCCCCAGGCGAGCGCCAGATAGCCGCGCTTGAGCGGGCCGGTGCGGCCGTGGTCGGCGAACTGCGCGGCGAGCGCCTGGTGGGCGCGGTCGGTCTTGGCGACCACCATCAGCCCGGTGGTGTCCTTGTCGAGCCGGTGCACGATGCCTGGCCGCTTCACGCCGCCGATGCCCGACAGACTGTCTCCGCAATGAGCGATCAGCGCGTTGACCAGCGTGCCGGTGGCGTGGCCCGCGGCCGGATGCACCACGAGCCCGGCCGGCTTGTCGATGACGATCAGTTCGTCGTCCTCGAACACGATCTTGAGCGGGATGTCCTCGCCCGCGGGCTCCGCCTCCTCGGGCTCCGGCACGTTCACCACGATCGCGTCGCCTGCGTTGACCCGCCGGCTCGGATCGCGGATCGTGCGACCGCCGACCGAGACCTCGCCATCCAGGATCAGCGCCTTGAGACGGGTGCGGGACAGCCCGGAATGTCCGGCGAGCACGCGGTCGAGCCGTCCGCCCGCCTCCTTGCCAGAGACGGCGATTTCCTGTTGCGTGCCGGAAGATTTGCGAAGCGATGACATTCGAGCCGACATGGTGATGCCCGATCATAACGCCGATGACGAGAAGCCGCTCAGCCCCGAGCAGCAAAACATCGTCAACAAGGCGCGCTGGCTGATGCTGGTCTCGGGCCTCGCCACCTTCCTCGGCATCGCCGTGGTGATCGGCGTGGTCGGCTACCGGATCTTCCGCAGCGACGGCAACGTCGCGCCGCGGGAGGTGACCGCCATGCTGCCCAAGGGCGCGAAGGTCATCCAGACCGCGGTGTCGGAGGACCGGATCGTGGTGACGGTCGAGCTCGGCGGAACGGTGGAAATCCGGGCGTTCGACGTCAAAACCATGCAGCCGACCGGGCGGTTGAGGTTTGCCACCGAGCCTTGAAGGCGGGTTGCGACAACGCTCCGGCGTCATTCCGGGGGCGCGCCGTAGGCGCGAACCCGGAATCCATGGCACCCGAGGCTGCCGGCGCTTGCCTGACCGGCGGATCGGGGCTATCTGAACCGCCTTGCCGGCAGGCTCCCTTCGTCTAGCGGTCTAGGACGCGGCCCTCTCAAGGCTGAAACACGGGTTCGATTCCCGTAGGGAGCGCCATATATTTCGACAGCCTAGACTCTCGTCCCCCAGCCAGCGCGGGATGCAGCGTGATTAGCCAGTCACTGTTTGGGACTGATCCCTTGCGGCCGCTTTCGCGTTGACGAACTCCGCCGCCGCGCACCCTGCGTTCCATCATCTTCCAACAAATGGCGGAGCGGCAATCGCGTCGTCTGCTTCACGCGATCGAGCACGACTGAAGACTGCACGTGCCCGACGCTCCGATGCGGCAGAAAAACGTCATTGAGGATGCGCGACAGCGTCTTGAGGTCCGGCACCACCAGCTTGACCAGAAAGTCCGCCTCGCCGGTCAACGAATAGGCCTCCTGAACTTCCTCGAGGCCGCGGATCAGCTTCGCAAAGGCCTGGCTGCTGTCAGGCGATTGCGTCGCCAGGCTGACCTGGATGAAAACCACCACATCGAGGCCGATCGCTTGGTTCGCGAGGGCGGCGTGATAGCCCTCGATCACGCCGGATTGCTCCAGCGCCGTGCGACGGCGCGAACATTGCGAGGGGGACAGGCCGATCCGCTCGGCCAGTTCGAGGTTGGTCAGCCGGCCGTCCTCCTGGAGCGCATTCAGCAGTTTGTGATCGAAGGCATCCATGCACTGATATCGCGTATTCAACGAAAAATATGACGATATCGTGCACATCCATGCGCTTCAAGGCCGCTTTTGCACACCTTGGCCAATCATGGCGCGGTACACATATGAGCGAAGGGTGGGGAGCACGGAGGATCGGCTGTGGGCCCATTTCCGCATGACGCGCCGCCCGCCAAAATCGACCCGCAAAATCCCGCGGGCACCGACGGTTTCGAATTCGTCGAGTTTGCCCATCCGCGGCCGGACGAACTGGCCACCCTGTTCGAGCGCATGGGCTACACGCCGGTTGCCAGGCACAAGACCAAAAACATCACGGTCTATCGCCAGGGCGACATCAACTACGTCCTCAATGCGGAGCCAAGCTCGTTCGCGACCCGCTTCGTTGCCGCGCATGGCCCTTGCGCCCCCTCGATGGCGTGGCGCGTCGTCGACGCAAAGCATGCCTTCGAGCACGCCGTAAAACTTGGCGCCACGCCCTATGCCGGCGCCGACAAGACCCTGGCAACGCCTGCCATCATGGGGATCGGCGGCTCGCTACTCTATTTCGTCGACCGCTACGGCGCCAAAGGTTCGCCCTATGACGCGGAATTCAACTGGATCGGCGCGCGCGATCCCAAGCCGGAGGGGGTCGGCTTTCACTATCTCGATCACCTGACCCACAACGTGAAGCGCGGCAACATGGACACCTGGTTCGGCTTCTACACCAGGCTGTTCAACTTCCGGCAGATCCGCTTCTTCGACATCGAAGGCAAACATACTGGTCTGTTCTCGCGGGCGCTCACCAGTCCGTGCGCGCGCATCCGCATTCCGATCAACGAGTCGGCCGACGAAAATTCCCAGATCGAAGAATATCTGCGGGACTACAAGGGCGAAGGCATCCAGCATATCGCCGTCGGCACCGACGCGATCTACCAAGCGACCGACGCGCTGGCCGCCAACGGCCTGCAATTCATGCCGGGACCGCCGGATGCCTACTACGAGAAAAGCTTTCATCGAGTGCGCGGCCACACTGAGCCGATCGAGTGCATGAAGAAACACGGAATCCTGATTGACGGCGAAGGCGTCGTGGACGGCGGCGAAACCAAAATCCTTCTCCAGGTGTTCTCCAAAGCCGTCATTGGCCCGATCTTCTTCGAGTTCATCCAGAGGAAGGGCGATGACGGCTTCGGCGAGGGCAATTTCAAGGCGTTGTTCGAGTCGATCGAGGAAGACCAGATACGGCGCGGCGTGCTGACGGCCTAGCCGTCGGATGTTGCGGGAGAGTGAGCATGTCAGTCGCAGTCAGGGACGGCACTGTCGAGTCGGGCTCGAAGAACCGGTACCGCGATGCGCCGCGCAATCCGGATTTCACCATCAGCCAGGACTGGCCGTCCTATTCGGCCGCGGAGCACGATCGCTGGGATCGCCTGTTCAAGCGTTCGCGGGAGATTCTCCAGGGCCGCGCCTGCGACGAGTTCATCGCGATGATGGACACGCTCAAGTTCTCCGAATCCGGCATTCCCGACATGGAACGGTTGAGCGACCGGCTCGAAGCGATCACCGGCTGGCGCGTCGTTCCGGTCGCCGAGCTCGTTCCCGACGATGTGTTCTTCAGCCATCTTGCGAACCGGCGATTTCCGGCCGGGGCCTTCATCCGCTCCGAGCAGGAGATGGATTATCTCGAGGAGCCGGACATCTTCCACGATGTGTTCGGCCACGTGCCGCTACTGGCGAACCCGGTCTATTCGGATTTCATGCAGGCTTACGGCAGGGGCGGCGAGCGTGCGATGGCGCTCGGCGTGCTGCCGAACCTCGCGCGGCTTTACTGGTACACGGTCGAATTCGGATTGATCCGCACGGCAGCATCCTTGCGCATCTTCGGCGCCGGAATCATGTCGTCCACCACCGAAAGCGTTTTCGCACTCGAAAGCTCTTCTCCCAATCGGATCGTCTTCGAGCTTGAACGCGTCATGCGCACCCGATATCTGATCGACGATTTCCAGCAGACCTATTTCGTGATCGAGAGCTTCGAAAAGCTTCTCGACGATTGCTATCAGGACTTTGCTCCGATCTATGAACGGATCAGGACGGCGCCCGACATCGAGGCCCATGAAGTTCTGGACAGCGACGATGTGGTGACGCGAGGCACTCTCGCCTACTTCAAGAAAAAGCGCGCGTAGCGACGTGCCGCGCCGGGCGGCTCGATGCCGAACGTTTGACGCAGCGTCATGGAGGCAATGGCGCTGCGGGCGGCGGCTGCACATCTCGCGGGCCGCGCAACCGAAGGGCAGCCAAGCCTCAGAATCAACCTCTCACCAGCCTGAAGCCCAGGTTTGTCGGAGGGATCCCGACCGCGCAGCCGCCGCTGCGGGCGTCGCGGACAAAGTCCGTCATGTAGGACCGGTGACGGCCCGCCACGACCCGCACGCCGCAATTGACGCGGGCCGTGCCGGCTTCGGCGCCCGCCCCGTCAAGCATCGCGCGCCGGTAACAGGTTTCGGTCCACTCCCACACATTGCCGCCCATGTCCGCGAGTCCGTGCGCGTTGACGCCGAACCAACCCACCGGCCGCACGTCCTTGTCCGGATTGTCGCGCGCCGATTCCATTTCATACCGGGCGAGCCATCGCTTCGCGGGATCGCGGCTGTCGCCATCCGCAACCGCATCGTCGGTGAAGCGATCGCCCGCGGCAAACACCCATTCCTCGTCGGTGGGCAGGCGATAGGTCCGGCCGGTCTTGCGGCTCAGCCAGGCCGCGTAGGCGCTGGCATCGCGCCAGCTGACCTTCACCACCGGCCGCTCGTGTTCGTGGGCATGGTCCTGCGCCGAATGCTGGCAGGCGCCTTCGCGCACGCAGTCCTGATATTCCGCCGCCGTGACCTGCCGGCGCATGATGACAAGCGGCCTTGCCATGCGCACCGAAACGACCGGCGCGTTGACCGCGGCGCCGGCGCGCGTGAATTCGCCGGCCACCCGGTAGCGGAACGCTATGGGGCGCAGCATCGCCAGCTCCGGTTCGCCGGGACGCAGATCGTCGAGACGGGTTTCGGCGGAATCGGGGCGGTCGGCCAGCAGGCCCGGCAGAGTGAGCCCCAACGCCGTGCCTGCGGCGGCGCCGAGTACGAGTGCAATCTTCAGGGCAGACAACATTGCTCAGCCTCCTCGCGCGAGGCAGGGCGGTCCGCCCCGATGTCGGGCGGACCGCCGGTCGGCCTAGCGCCTCAGGGCGCCATGGACCTTTGCGGCCGGCGGGATCGGCTGCGGCGGCGCAACCTGCTCCATCAGGTCGCTGTTCCACTCACCTTCGACCTTGAAGTGCGCGGTCGCACCCAGCTCCACGGCCTCGATCAGGTTGTGGTTGACGTAGGCGTAGATGCCGGGCTGGCGGAACGTGTAGAGGGCTGCGCCCGCCGAGCCGCCGCGCACGAACCAGGTTTCGAGATCGACCTCGGGCGGGTTCCGGAACTTGCCGGTCTCCCACACGTAGTCTCCGTGCCCGCCGATCAGGTGAGGCCGCGTGTCGCGGTTGGCCTGCGAGTGCACGATCAGCACCGTCTCGCCGACCTTCGCGGTCAACGCGTTCTTGCCGGTCAGCGCGCCCACCTTGCCGTTGAACACCACGTGGGTCGGGATCAGCTTTCGCATCACCTCCATGGTCTCGACGTAGGAGTCGCCGAGCGTCTCGTAGATTTTGTATTTCCCTTTCTCGTCGCGCGGCACGTAAAGATCGTGCTCGCCGACGTAATAGACCCGGTCGTAGCGAAGCGGCTTGCCGGCCGCATCCTTCAGTCCGTCGCGCGGCAGCACCATCACGGTTCCGTGCATGCCGGCGACCACATGCCAGGGGATCATCGAGCCCTCCGGCGCGCAGTGATAGACAAACGCGCCCGGGCGGTCCGCCTTCCAGCGCAGCACCACCTGCTCGCCGGGATTGACCAGCGTCAGGGCCGCGCCGCCAAGCGCCCCGGTTGCCGAATGAAAGTCGATGTTGTGCGGCATCGTGTTGGTGTCCGGGTTGACCAGCGTCAGTTCGACATAGTCGCCCTCGTGCACGATCATCAGCGGGCCCGGCATCGACCCGTTGAAGGTCATGGCCTGGAACCTGGTGCCCTCACCGTCGATGACGATCTCCTTCTCCTCGATGACCATGGTGAACTCCATGATGCGCGGGCCGTGCCGGCTCACCTGCTCGTGCGCGTGTGCGAAAGGCGGTGCGACCAGTTCGACTCTCTGGCGCGGCAGCTTTGGCGCGGGTCCCCCCGGCGCTGCGGCGACCGTGGCAGCGTTCGCCGGATTGGCCAGGGTCATCGCTGCGGCGACCGCTGTCGCAGCCATCAATGCGGACCGTCTCGTCATCATGACATCCACCTTCGTTCATCGGTTTCGATGAACGCAACATGGAGCGGCGCGGCCGAACGTTCTTTGCGCTGCAACAAATCTGCCGGCTTTTTGCGAAGTGCCGGTTGGTTGCGCTGGCGCAAAGAACCGGCCCGAGGTTCGCCTACATTCGGCATCATGGCCCGACGCACCCCAGAGATCGCTTTCGATACCACCGTGGATGAGGTGATGCGGCTGTGGCCCGCGACCATCCGCGTGTTTCTCGATTTCCGGATGGGCTGCGTTGGCTGCCCGATCGCCACCTTCCACACGGTTGCCGACACGTGCGGCGAACACCGGGTGGATCGCGAAACCTTCCTTGCGGCACTGCGCGGGGCCGCCGCGTCGGAAAATCCGGATGGATCAGTCGCCGGACGTCTTTTCGGCAATGCCGAACAGGCGGTGCGGATCGCGCAGGACGATGCGCTGGCGGCCGCTCTCGACCAGACCCTGCTGCTCCCAGGCACTTAGGATCCGGCTGACGGTGTGCAGGGTGGTGCCGGTCATCTCGGCCACGTCCTGGCGGCTGATCGGGAAATCGATCTCGATGCCGGCTTCCATCTTGCGGCCGGCCTGCTTGGCCAGCCGCAGCAGGGCGTGGGCGACGCGGCGCTCCACCTCCTCGGTGGTCATCTCGATCACGCGGGTATGCGCCTCCTGCAGCCGCGCGCCGACGGTCTGCAGCGTGTTGGTGGCCAGCGCCGGATGCTGCGCCACGAGACGCGGCCATGCGGTCGAGGGCCAGGCGAGCGAGACGCTGTCGACCGCCGCGACCGCCGTGGCGGGGTAATGCTTGAGGCCGATCGCCGGCGCCACGCCGAAGACCTCGCCCGCCGAGACGTAGCGCACGACGATCTGCTTGCCGTCCGGCGTGGTTTTCTCCGCCCGCACATGGCCGTGCAGGAGAAGGAAAATAGAAAGCGCCTCCGCGCCCTGTTCGAACACGTTTGAGTTTTTCGCGTGGCGGACGGCGCGGGCCTCCTTCAGGAGGTCGTCCAACTCGGCGGCAGACAGCCCCGCGAACAACGGCAACTGCGCGACAAGTGAGCGGTCGACCGAGGCCATGCGTAGCAGTCTCTCTGTGTTTTCGGGAGCCTAGTGTTGCATGCTTATGGCACAGGATTCGCCGGAGTGTCGCGGCCGCCCTGAGGGAACAGGCAGGTCACCCTGGATTCGAAGCCAAGCTTGCGCCAACGCAAAGAGCCACGATCCCTGCCGTCCTATTTCTTGATCACGGCCGGTGCGCCGGACAGGCGCCAACCGGCCCCCAAACAGGAGGGCATCATGGGCTATGCATATGAGCGCCACATTCCATCCCGGGCGGAAATGGTCGTCGGCATGGCGGCGGACGCCATCCGCCGCTGGCGCGACCGGTGGGACTTCGACCGGTTCGTTCTGGACTGTCCCGGCGAAGCCGACCGGCTGGCGCGGGATCTGAACATCGACAAGGCCGACCTGCGGCAACTGGCCGGACACCGAAGCGGGCCGCCCGTCTTGTTGAACCGGCGCCTGCGTCTCCTCGGCATCGATCCCGAGCAACTGCGCCGCGCCGAGCCCGCGGTATCCCAGGATCTCGCGCGCTGCTGCACGCTTTGCGGCAGCAAATCCCGATGCGCGAAGGACATGGCCCGCGATCCCGGCGCCGCGGACTGGAAAAGCTATTGCCCCAACGAGCCGACACTCGCGGCTCTCGGCCCGCAATAGGCCGTGCGGACGCGGGGGGGGTCAGCCCGCGCCGCAACGCCGGTGCCAATCAAACAAAACTTGCGCTGCAACAACGAGCATGAACAGCGGCAGCGATACAATTCGATTGCAAGGTTCGAGACGAGCTTCAACGAAAGGAAAAGACTATGCGTAAATTGCTGATGCCGGCGGCGGCGCTTGCGATGCTGGCGCTGGCGCTGACGCTGCCGGCTGCCGCCGAGGAACTGGAAATCAAGATGCTCAACAAGGGCGCCGAGGGCGCCATGGTGTTCGAGCCGTCGCTTCTCAAGGTCGCCCCGGGCGATACCGTGAAGTTCGTCCCGACCGACAAGACCCACAACGCCGAGAGC
>Ga0247825_10002384_pt1 | contig 12375 bp, 18 predicted proteins | sample 13C_Vanillin_Day_FD_194413 | JGI IMG/M metagenome (GOLD analysis project Ga0247825, IMG submission 194413) | Soil microbial communities from agricultural site in Penn Yan, New York, United States - 13C_Vanillin_Day48 | ecosystem: Environmental > Terrestrial > Soil > Agricultural land | place...
CACATATGTCAGGTCTGCCATGAACCCGCCGCGCAGTCCAGGATTCCTGAACACCATCGATGGTGAGATAGTTGCAACGACCTTGACATCTGGTCGACCTTTGAAGTCGAAGATCTGTCCACGGTACTTCATGATGCCCGAGCGACCTGCTGCAGCCTGCAGCGCCTCATTACCCAGGGCGAGTACCCAGCCCGGCTTGATGACATCAATCTCGGCTTCAAGATATTTGCGGCACGCAGCCATGTCAGCCTTGGTAGCTTCGGTGCCATACGTAGAACATTTGGTAACAGACGTGAACGCCACGTCGGCGAGGTCGATACCCGCACCCTTCAAATAGTCATGCAGCTCAGCCCGATTTCTCGGGCCAAGCGGCAGACGTGTCAACACCAGAAGGTTTGCAGTTTCACTGCCCTCAGCCGTGATGCAGTTGTCAAGGCCCATGGCCGACAGCGCGCAGTCAACGCAGCCATCGGGATCACGCACCTTGTCCCGCACTACGGGATTCATCAATGAAACTTTCATACTTCTATCGTGTCACTTGAAAGCTAGAATAGTCTTCACGGACACGGAACACTTCGATGTTCGACTGGATCAACAACTCGAGTCCCTCACGCAGACGGTAGTCGTGCTCGAACCAGACCCGGGTGATACCGGAGTTGATGATCAGCTTGGCGCAGGCAAGGCAGGGCTGATGTGTGGTCCAGAGCTCAGCCCCTTCGACGGCCACACCATGACGAGCGGCGAACACGATGGCGTTAGCTTCGGCATGTACCGCAGTCTCACATCCCGTCGCGTACTCCTCGGAGTAACGACTCGGGTGTTTGTGATGACAGTGCACTGCGCCGGCGACATTCCCGTTATACCCAGTGGAGATGACTCGTGAATCACGCGAGATGGCTGCACCTACCCAGAGCCGGTCGCATGTCCCGCGCAACGACACCGAGCGGGCAATGCTCATCATCATCTCGATCTTAGTTGGCCGGCTCATTCTGACACCAGCGCGTAGAACTCTTGGTCGTACGCCTCGAGCAGGTTGACGTGGAAGGACTCGAACGCCTTGACCACGGAATCCATGGCGGGGGCGAATGCCTTGACCATAGCCTCAGCCATTGCGTTGACATCCTCGCCCAGCAGAATGAACCTGCCTTCGATGGAACCCATGAGATGTTCCCGACGACGTTGGTCGAGGATCTGCATTCCGCGGTTCATGTACAGCATGGCAAGATTGGGCTGGTTGGTCAGGATGGCCTTGTGTGCCTTCGCAACATAGTAGTCAGGGTTCAAAACTCTTGCCTCGTTTCGGGTCCAGCCGACATAGCGGCTTCGTTGAAGATCGCGTAGCTCATGGGGTACATGAGAACGCGGACGTTTTGCGGTGTTCCCACGGGAACGTGCATTGAGGACAACGCGGAGATAGCAGCCATGCAGAACGTCAGCCGCTGAGCTTCAAGTGCAAGCTCGTAAGCGTGGAACGCGTGCAGGTCCGAGTCATATGCGTGGTGACGATCACTCATTGCAGTTCCTCAATCTTCGCGGTGTCCCCCACGAATCCGTGGAGTGAGACAACATGTGTTGTCAACTGACCCAACGATACATCGACGTTGTGAGTTAGGGCTAGCTGTTCAGCTACCCATTGTCCCAGTCGTACGGCCATATAAATGTCGTTGGTAAAATGGCGATAGATTTCACAGGACCGAAGATTGTACTGAACGTGGAGTAGTCCATCTCGAATGATAAAGTGATACCCCAACGAGCAAGGGACTCGCTGTCCAGCAGTCGCTCCTGTGTCCTCCGGGAACCATATTGGAAGATAAGCCTGACGAGTTCCAAGGTCGCTTGCGAGCTGGGTAACGACGTCATCCAAATCTCCTACTGGGAATCGGTATCCGCTGAATCGGAACTCGCCCGACGATAGGGTTTCATCAAGCCCGTTCCTAAGCTCGACTTTACGACTAAGCCCCTTGGGCCAGATACGCTCCATGTAGTTGTGGTCGTACTTGCCTCCCTTGACGTGCAGGTCCGCACCGTTCGCGTGGTACGGCCAGTTCGCATGTTCCACACCAGGGTTGATGGGTTTGCGCCCGACGCGTTCCTGGAAATGTTTCTCGGACCAGGGCAGGTCAGGGTCGATGTGCTTCTGTGCACCCTTGACGGTTTGGGGCATCTGGTACATCATGGTGACGTTCAGAAGTTCATACGTGTCGTGGATGCTTGATTTTGAAATATCAAGCGATTGCCACTTCCCCTGATTCTGGGGAGTTGTGAGTAGCAGACGTTCGGCGAGAAAGGCACGAGCGTCGCGGAAGTCTTTCTTTCCCGCAACAATCAGGTGCCCATTCCCGCCTTCGTCGCTAAAGCCCAGAATGCTCACAGCTCAGCAGGGGCTTCCAGGTCGGCGTGTACCTGACGGTCAGTCACCAGTGCGCTCCGGCTTGAGTACAGCTCGGTGAGTGACCAGTCGATCAGCTTCAGCTCCTTCTCGGCACGGGCGAGAGCAGACTGGGCCATGGTGACCTGAGTCTCGCTCTGCACCTTCTCCCGCTCGGTCTTCTCGATCTGCTCATCGATCAGGGCCAGGGCTGTTTCATGTTTACTCATCGTCATCCTCCATATATCCTGAGAGGTCGGTGTCGACCCCTTCTGTTTTACGCAAGCAATCGAACGTCAGTTTGGATGCTGGTATCGAGGGTAGGATTGGGGCAACCTTTGCCATTCCCGCCGACTTGAGTCGCGTACCGCCTTCCCAGGGCTTCCCATATTCGGGGCCATGTACCTCAGTGTGGTACCGCCGTCGAATACGTAGTTGTTGGGAGAAAGACATGTTGCAGTAGAGGAGACCTTCCTCATCCATAGAAAGAAACTCCTGGAACCGCATCTGCGACCGCCAAAGGACAGGTGCACGTAGCTTGAGGGCTTCAGTGTGAGGCTTCTCTTCGAGAAGTTCACGGTCACGGTCATGTTGGTAAAACCAGGCCAGTGATTTGAAACTATGGAACTGTGCTGCCTCGAGATGCCACACAAACGAGATATCCTTTGGCTCGAGCCCGAGACGCTTGCCAATTTCACGAGCAAGGACGTGAACCAGACAGAGATCAAGCTGTCCGACATAGCCGAGATAGGTGGTTCGTGAGTGGAGTGTGATCTGGGGTCGGGGCAGTGCCCGGTATCCGAAGCCCAACATGCAAGAGCCCCAGACTCGCCATTCCTTATTGTTACTAGCGGTGGTGCGCTTAGCCACCTGATTGGTTCGCATGAATGACAATCCACGCTTCTTACCTTTCAGCTTTGCTTCAATTACATCGAGCCAAACCTCCAGCGCCTCGGGGTCGATGTACTGCCTCACCAGTGTTGTCCACCGGCTGTGTGTGACCCAAACATCTTTCAGGTCGAACTCGTAATCACAGGACTCAGCCTCGACCACGACGTTGTGCAGCTGGAAGTCCATGCTGTTCGCCAGGTCGATGTCCTCGGGGCGTGCGTACACCAACCGCTTCGTCAGCTGGTAGCTGAGCTCGGTGATGTCTTTGTAGGTTTTTGCGAACATCAGACGAGGGTCCCTGTCGTGTTGTAGTGGCAGCAGGACTTTTCCGGGTACACGTTCGACTGATGACAGGCAACAGCCTCATCATCAAACGCACGGTGGCATCCCCGACATTTCCCTGTCACTCCGTCGTAGCCGGCCTCCTGGCGGTCAACGTTGATCTGATGTTTCTTCATGTACCGCTCGAACAATTCTTCGGCGTCCATGCCCGAGACGATGAGCAGGTTCATGAAGAAGTGCCAGGCGTCGACCATCTCACCCTTGACCGCTTCCACATTCCAGTGCTTCGACGTGGCCCAGATTTTCCAGCCAATCTCGTCGAGTGCCTCGTGGAGTTCATCCTGAAGCGCGAGCTTCATCTCCTTGAAGAACTGGATGCGGTCTACGCCCGTCAGATCCTCGACCTGGGTGCCGAAGGATTTCTCCTGCAGCTCGGACTGCATGTTCAGCATGATTGCCAAACGGTCGGGTGCAGGCTGCTTGACCTCTTCGGGTTTTTCCTCATTCATACTTGACTCCTCGCCAGCTGTACTTGTGATGTTTCGCGGCGGCAAGGATACCGTGATACCCATGCTCCGCTTCGTCGGGTGCCTGGTAATCATACCGGCAAATGTGGGAGTCGAGCGGCCAGATGTGGAGCATCATCCTGTAGCATTCCCAGATGTGCTCAATGTTCTCAAGCACTCCGTCCATCTGACCAATCTCGCCGGCGACGTTCTCACGCACCGTGTCGAGTGAAGGAAGGCAGATGACCACGAGTGCGTGCCGACGCATGTAGCGCCGCATGTATGCAATGGCCGGATTCGTCATCTCGAAGCCCGGACGCACAGAGCCACGAACAGTTGGTCCGTAGATATGTTCCGAGGTCAACGGGTGACGGTCGTAGATTGACAACGGCTGGGAATCCCAGCTGTGGATGTCCTTCTCGGTCCAGCCAAACAAATCCTTGACTGGTCCCTCGATGGAATCAGATGCACGCGCATGTGCAGGCAGCCCAGTGTCTTCACACAGCCGACGCAGGAGCGTTGTCTTGCCCCCACCGTCTGGGCCTTCGAGCAGGATCATTTCATCAGCCTCATCCAGTAGAGAAGTGTGCGTAACCTGCGGCGTCGGTGACGCAGCATCATGAGTCGCATTACTTCCTCCTTTTCTTTGTTGACAGTTTCATCATCGCATCAAAACGTGAGTCCGAACCTACATGTAGATCCACACCGGTAAGGAGTTTCCTCGGGTTGCGCAGGATCGCCTTGCCAATGTCACCATCGCTTGCCAGCGTGTCCATCAAAAGTTCGTCTACACTGTTGCGGGCAACGATGTGGGTGAACGTCGTGGAGTTTCGGCTCAAGGCGATACGGTCACAGCACTGGGTGAAATCTACCCACGATGGCGTGTGACCGTACCAAATCATGTGGGCCGCTGTGGACAAGTCGATTCCGTAACCGGCCGCAGCGGGTTGGACGATCATCACACAAGGGTCCTCTTCCGCCTTGAACGCCAGGATTGCAGCATCAGAATCCGTGCGCTTTACGCCACCGCGGATCGACCAATGCTTGAACCCTATGTTGTCGCACATCTCTTCGATCAGATCGAGGTCTGCTTTCCATCGAGCCGCGACAACAATCTTCTGACCCTTTTCGAATTCCTCAGTAAGAATCTCTTCCAGGGCGTCGGCTTTTTCAAACCCAATACGTCGAGTCTCACCTGTATCGGTAACGACAAACCCTGAAGTGATCTGTGACAGTCTAAGCTGTTGGACCAGCGCGATTGCTGCCTCACTGATTTCACCATCCTCTAGTAGGGCAATCATTTCCCGGGCCATCTGATCGTAGACGGGCCGGCTTGCTTTTAGATCGACATACCTGACAAGATCTTCGCGCGGAGGGAGGTCAAAGCAATCCTCTCTTCGTACGACAACCGCATCTCGACGGATCCTGTTTTGTAGTTCCTCGAAATTGCGCGGGCCAATGTACTTGGGGAACTTCCGTGTCGAACCCGGTTTCCCTCTCTTGTCCGGAATCTCGATGTCGATCCACTTGCCATAGTGAGCCTTGAACTTGGCCAGTGTATCGAACTCGGCAAACCTCTCTGGGTTGAGGAACTGCCATTGCATGTAGATGTCATAAGCCCGCTTCGCTTTCGTGATGGGTGTCCCGGTGAGGATCAGCTTGTACCCGAACGGATTGCCCAGGTTCACAATCATGTTGGAGGCCTTGCCCGACGGCGACTTGATACCGTGCGACTCGTCGATGACAAAAGCAGCCTTGCTGATGTCACCGGCCCACTTCAACAGGGTCGACTTGTTCTTGTACCTGCCCGATGCCTTGGACTCACGGCCAGACTTCGTCTTGCGACCTGGTGTGGAAAACGCTTGGTAGTTCACCAGGATGACGTGGAGCTGATGTGTGCCCGTGACTGGGGGCGGCGGTGACTGTCGGGCCTTAGCATCCCACACCGTGATGTGGAAGATTCGTGGGCAGTGAGCGTGGAACTCGTTGACCCAGGTTCCCATGATTCGGTTCGGGGCTACAATGATGACGCGGTCAATCCAGCCCAGTTGGTTCAAGCATGACAGCCAGTCGATGGTTGTCTTCGTCTTGCCGGTACGTGGTTCCATGAACAACGCTCCGCCCCATTTCTGCTTGAGCAGTCGGGTCAGTGCGTCACGCTGGTGGGTGTACGGCTTCGTCCGAAATTTGTAATGCAGATGAGGCATCAGACAGCCAGGGGGTGAGCCATCAGGTAGGCGCGTCCTGCAGGTGTTGCCTGTAGCCCCGCGATGGCCCGTCGGACCATATCGGCATCGGTGCTTTCTGTGGCAATCTCGAACAGTGCCTCTACGTGGATAAGCTGGTTAGTCATCAGTTCAGTGACCTGGTTGTCGTTCATGTAATTCCTTTCGCGTCGTGTTCAATTGTATGCGTCCCAGAAGAGACTGGGCGTGTCTGTGGGCGCCTAACGGGCGTTGTTGCGTGTGAACATGCACAGCGATACAATCGGGCGCGCAAATCGCTCTGTACGCTCGCCATGCTGCAACAAAGCCCCTGGGCCGCAATCCCAGGGGCTTCGTCGGGTCAAGCAGTTGAAAGGCGACGGGCAATCAACTACGACCTGATTTGCACGCTCCCCCCGCAAAAAGGAGCAGTACAGTTGTGGCCACGATCTGTATCCAGTAGATCGGATTCCAGATCAAGGCAATCATACACCCAACCATCGCTACCCAGAAAATGTACTGGAGAGTGGTCAGCCAAACCTGTCGTCCATGTTCCCGACGGAACACGAGCTCAGCCCGAATGTCAAGAGCACTCATGGCTAGGCCTTCAGGGATTCGAACTGGTACCGGCATTCGTAGTCGTTCGAACTGACGAGCCGGTAGAGAGCCTGAGCCGAGATGGTACGTTCGCACATCTTGAGCGTCGTCCTCACGGTGACGGGCAGAATGATGTGGTCCAGGTTTTCCTTGACGTGGAGAGACACTCCGTCATAGGGGCCTTCACCGAAGCGCGCGAGCATCGTCGTCACCCTTCGTGCAACGTTCGGAACCGACGAAGGCTCCCGGGTGAGTCCAGTGAATCACGTTGCCGGTTACCGAGCGGTGGTACTCGACCCCACACCGGTCACATCGTTGGTTCATCACGCATCAACTTCTTCATCAACGAAGGTCGGCTGGAGCTGGATGTCGCATTCCTTGATGCGTTCGTGGAGACGCTGCAGGCGATCAGCGCGGGCCCTCAACCGGTCAGCGCGGAGCTTGGGATTCTTCGGCAACTCGAGCATCTGTTCGATGGTGATGCCCGGATCCTGATCGAGATAGTCGAGCGGATCGACCTTTTCCTTGGCCGGCTTCGACTTGTTCCATTTGTGGAAGTCGCGGTTCAATGTCTTCAGATCGGATTCGGTGAACATGTAACGCCCGCCGATTCCTGCGGTGTTCCAGTTGTTGTCGCTGCGGAGAAAGCGGCGAAGGAGCCTTGGAGTCGTCCCAATTTCGGCGGCTGCTTCGATGGATGTGTACATAGTTCAGTCCTTTGCGGGGTCAAAAATGCGGTGAATGTGAGTGCACCGTACGACATTGCATCATGCAAAGTCAAACGGGAGACTAGAGATCGTAGATTTGATCCAGGTCTTCGCGCACCTGCGCGAACAGCTCAGCGGGTGACTTTACGGAGGTCACATCGTAATGGAAGTCTTCGTGGTCGTCAGGGTCGTCTGTATTATCGACGTAGACCTGAACGCACTGTGTGCCAGCTTCCCCAATATATGCCTTGCAGTCGAACGTGAAACCGTACTTCGTCAGTTTCTTCTCTAACAGTAACAACGTGCCCCTCGCCAGACCTTCTGGTATTGGTGGACATTGATGTGCATTCGAATCTTTTGCGGTCATCGTCGCAGCACCCCAGCTTTCTTATTCTTTCAACGAATCCTCAACAATTCGTTTGATACATTCATATTACATGATGCATGACGCAATGAACAACCCTGAAGAGAGACCCGACGATCACTTGGTATTTCAAGCGATATACCGTCGGGCCTCTCGTCATTTGTTACGGGGCTGCGTACACGCGTACCCAGTCAACGTCCATCCAGCTGGGGTTGGTAGCCTGTCCTGCGACGGGGAACCAGTCAAGCTGGAAGGTCTGCTTCATCGCGGCCGTGGGGATGTGCGCCGAGTTCGTGTCCCGGAACCATTCCACACCATCGATGTAACCGATGACGCCAGTGGCTGACCATTCGACTGCGTAGTTGTGGTACGCCGTCATGTCGATGGCCTTGTTGGCTGAGGTCTGCTTGTCGGTACCGCTGCAGGCGTAGTGCAGGAACAGGTTGGCGTTGGTCAACGATCCGTTCTGTTCGAAGTAATCCAGTTCCTCACAGCGGCTCGACGTAGCGACGGGCCAGAGAATGGACACGCCGTGGTACTTCGGCTCGTTGCCACCCGTGCGGATGCGTGCTTCCCAGCGTCCATACTTCTGGTTGGCGAACTTGGCAGACATGCCGCCTGTTGTTCCGTCAGCCGTTCCCGCAATGGACAGGTGATCCACGTCAATCCAAAGCTGGTTCGGCGAGCGTACGCCATTGCCGGCATGACCGGGTGAGTCGTAGCTCGACCACTTGGTCGAATCGGGACGGCCCACGTAGTTGAACTCATCACCTGCGATGACCGAACCCCAGCCCATGGCTGTGGCTGCAGTGCCATCGGATACCGGACCCGAGCCCCAGGGCTGCGTCATAACAGGACGGCCAACCGTGTTGTTCACCCGGGGCAGACCGTAGGCATCCTGGACAAGCGTGAGCAAGTCGTACAGGTCGATCCGAGGCGTAAAGGAGTTGCCCACCTTGACGTTGGCACCCACCATCACGGTCGGGATGTGGTTGTCCACGGTGTTGTCATCTTCATCGAACGTCACGATCAGCAGGCTGTTGTGGGTCTTGGCCCACTGCGCGTAGCCATCAAGGTTCGACTGCAGCCAGGCATCCCCTGTGTTGATGGATCCGTCGTGCATGTTGTTGTTGTTGTTCGGAATCACCATGGACACGGTGGGCAGCTGGTTGTAGTCCGTGGGGAACTGAGTGAAAGGCAGGCTCTGCGTTGCCTGGTTCACACTGGTGAAGTTCACCCACGGTGCGTGACGCCGAGCGTAGGCTCCTGAGGAACACCCGGTGTAACCTGCAGACGGCATCGTTTCCGCGTAGCCCTTGAACGATTTGCCAGCAACCTCGAGCTGCTGTTCCATGTTGTTCGGGGACGTGTATGTGTGGGGGCACGAGTCATCAGTCAAGCCCTGCTTCGATCCTGAGAACAAAGCAATGTAGTTCGGCTCGGACGGATGGATGATGCCATGCGCGTCAGTGAAGTTCGTTCCCTGGGCGGCAAGGCTGTTGATGTAGGGTGCGTTGGACGAGCCCATGATCTGGGTCGTGGAGTGGTTTTCCATAACCACGATGACCACGTGATCCCACACCGGGACACCATTGGTCGTCGTGGCTGATGCCGGCTGCATCATGACAACACCCGTGATGATGAGAAGCACGGCTGCAATAGCCGCAACTATCCGTTTCATTCTTTTCCTTTGGGTTGATTGGTTGAGACCGTAACCCCCAGCTACAAACTAACCCGGTACGAGGTCTGTGGAGGTTCGTACCGGGTTAGTAAGTTAGTTCGGTCAGGGCGGGGAGGAGATGTGCTTTAGTTCCTGGGTCCCCGTTTACCTGGCACTCACAGAGCCTGACCGAAGATTAGATGTCGTCGACCTCGAGGTCGTCGTCGTCTTCCTCGGGCTCCGGAGCAGCCTTGGCACGAGCGCGGGACCGAACGGTCTTCGCCGGCGCAGCCTTCTTCGAAGCGGCACGCTGTGCCTTCAGTGCGTCGAGACGTTCCTGCTTGGCCTTCTCGCCGGCGCCGGACTTGACAGCCTTGACGATGGCGACGACCTGCGGATCCTTGGCGCCCTTCGGGAAGTTGTACCGCTGGCGACCTTCGGAGTCACGTTCGAGCACACCGTCCTTGGTGAGCTTCCGGAGCAGGATGCGAAGGGCGGAGGCAGTGTACGACGTGCCGGCCTGGGTGTTGACGTGTTCGACGAGCCACGCGGACCCGTATTCGATGGCTTCCTTCGGGGGAGCAGCCTTCGCTACGGGTGCGGCCTTTGCTCGGCTGGCGGGTGCTGCCTTTGCCTTGGCAGCGGGCGCTGCCTTCGTTGCGGTCGTGCGACGAGTTGCCATGTCGGTCATCTCCTTGTTGATGGGTTTTTGCTTCGTGTCGAAGCGTTGTTCAAAGCGTTACGTCTAAACTATAACACAGACTTTGCGTATCGCGCAGACGTGAGAGTGGGTCACTTTTCGTGTTCGATTGCGGAGTCGGTAAGAGCCCAGCCTGTGCAGAGTTTGAATTCAACTGTGCCCGCATCATGTACGCGCGCCCAGCATTCCTCCTCCGTTTCAGCTTCGATGACGACCACACCGTCGATGATTCCCCGATAGTGTACGGTCATCTCTGTCATCGCGTCACGCAGTTCCTCGAGAAGTCTGTTGAGAAGATTGCGTCGGATGAGCAGATTGCGACGTTGTGACTCGGACAGCGAATCACCTTTACGTCGCAGGAATGATGGGATAGTCTTTGCCTCGGTGTCCCATCGTGACATCAGATCGAATAGATCTGTGGGCGCGTGATTTGTCATAAATCAATCATGTCACAAGAGTCATGCGATGTGCAACAAAGTCTTGTCACAAATTTTACAAAAGTTTCCAGGTTCCCCTCCGGGGTTATCTGTGTGGCCCGTAGCCTCCCGGTTTCCTCCGCGTTTGCTGCGAAGCTTGCAAGTACGCGGTAGGGCTAGATGTGATTTTTACATATGTGATACGATTGACACGTCGTCTCGGAAACGGACACTCGTTCACTACACAGCACCCGCAGGCACGGTACACAAAACCCCTCGCATCTTACGCATCTACTAAAAAAGGCCCCCAGCTGAATGAACAGCCAGGGGCCTTTTATAAGGGTAGATCAGACGGCTTCGTGACGCCCGTCGGAGTTGAGTACCTCAGCAGTCGTCAGCGACGGGCTGCCGTCGGTCAGTGCAGCCGTAGCCAGCGAGGTGAGGTAGGACATGAGCAGTGCACCGGCGGCAACACCAGCCATGTTCACGAAGTCTGCCTGGAAGACGTTGAACAGAACGTCACCGCCGAAGTAGGCGAGCAGCACAAACTGTGCAGCGGATTTGATCGCGCGTTCAGTAGCAGCTTTCCAGAATGCAAGAGTCCACATGTTATTTCCTTCAGAGTTTTCGCAGGTCATGCCAGCGATGATTTTTGGTTATAATTCCTATCGTGCGGAGACCGTACAACGCCATGATGCCGAAGCCGAACAGTAGTCCAGCTTCGGCACTTCTTGCATAAAATTTCATGACGTAATAATGCATGTTTACGTGAAGCGAAGTCTTATTCTTTGGGCTTCAGATTCACGTTCACCGTGGTGTCGATGGAGTCGATGGCTTCCTGCACGCCAGCAGCCGCCAGCTCATCCACGTTTTGGATGCCAGCTTCGACGCGTGCCTGGATGCTGTCGAGCAGCTTGGCTTCGTCAAAGGTCTGACCCTTGGACAGTGCAGCCACTGCGCCGACGAGCGACTTGATGACTGCATCCTGCGCGGCGTTCTGGTTCATGATGTTCCGCAGGTTGCTGTCCATCCATGCGACCATGCCGCCGAGGCTCGTGGTGCCAGTAGCACCCGGGCCCTGACGAGCAAAGCTCTTGTTGAAGAAATCGTCGGGTGTTGCCATTTCGAATGCATCCTTTACTGGGGGTTTGGGTGCCGGCGGCTTGGGAGCCGGGCCAGCGAGGATGGCGTTGATCGATGCACGAAGCCCATCCATGTTACCGGGCCAACCAGCAGGATCAATCTTGCCTTGTGAACTGTATTCGTAGTGGGCAGCCTGAATTCGTTTCTCAGGCGGAAGCCCCATCAGGAATCCCTTTTCAAGCGCCGCGCCCAGACGGGGTGCCCAGTACAACTGTTCAGGGGTCCAGTCCCAGGGCTTGATGCCAGAGGATTCCATCTCGATGCCGATGAGATAATGGTTGCCCATATCCCTCGGAATGCCGGGCAGATAACCTGCGCCAGCGTGATTCGCCACACCAGTAGCCACGATGTACACCGTGCCGTCTCGGCCGAAGCCAAGGTTGCACAGCGGACCGGGCAGATCGGAGCGGCCATTGATGAGCATGTTCAGCGTCGGTATGTTGTTACCGGCAAACTGCAATCGGTTCGTTGCTGTGTGGTGCCAGAGAACGCCGAGGCATGCTTTCAGATCTTGCTGTGCATACCCCCGCGTTTTCC
>Ga0247825_10002385_pt1 | contig 12375 bp, 16 predicted proteins | sample 13C_Vanillin_Day_FD_194413 | JGI IMG/M metagenome (GOLD analysis project Ga0247825, IMG submission 194413) | Soil microbial communities from agricultural site in Penn Yan, New York, United States - 13C_Vanillin_Day48 | ecosystem: Environmental > Terrestrial > Soil > Agricultural land | place...
CGGTATCGACACGTTCACAGATGTGCTCGTCCTTCCCGAGCTCACTGAGAACGGTTGGGATGAGGCTTTCGGGTACGCCGGGGAACCCAACATGTGTGGGTCTGGGGTTCCCACCGCCGTCCCTGGCCAGGAAATCGACCTCAAGCCGTTCTCACGCTGGGATGTTGCCAAGCTGTACGGCGCTGACCCGGGAGAGTACGACGGCAAGAACTGGATCTGTTACGGTAAGCTCAGAGACGGCCGGTGCTTCTTCCTGTCTGCTGGGTGTGACTACACGGGCTGGGACTGACAGGCCGGAGGAACGGCCACAGTTGCGGCCACCAAGAAGGATATCATTCGATTCGCCATGGGGGAAGAGGATCGGTACCGACTGAAGTGCTCGCTGCCGGACTTGGACGCCAACTATCTCAAGCAAATGGCGGAGGCATCCAGTGACCCGTCTTGAGCTCTTCACCCAGAAGTGGCGGCGCGGCTGCGGGTCGGACCAGTGCTCCAAGGCCCGCGTCGTGCTCTACAAGGGGACTCTGCCCTGTGACCTCCTGTTCATCGGGGAGGCTCCCGGCGAGAGCGAGAACGTCCTCGGCCGCCCGTTCGTAGGCCCTGCGGGTAAACTGTTAGACTCGATCATCGAGGACGCGGTTGGTGGTCTGGTCCTTGGAGCCGGGGCCATCACCGAGAACGATATCTCCGACGGGGAACCTGTACGGTGTGCCTTCACCAACGTGGTAGGCTGCATCCCCCGGGAGTCGGATGGCGAGAAGGCCAAGGAGCCGGAGCACGAGCAGATCCTGTGCTGCCAGGGGCGTCTGGCGGAGTTCGTCAAGCTGGCCAACCCGCGCCTGATCGTCTGTATCGGTGCCCTCGCCCGGGACTACACCGACCCGATGCTCAAGGACGCCTGTCCGATCCGAGAGGACGTACCACGGGTGGCAATAACCCACCCGGCCGCGATCCTCCGCGCCAACGTGACCAACCGTGGCCTGATGCGGCAGAGGTGCGTGGTGACCCTCCGCAACGCCGTGCTTGAGTTAGAATAGTCCCTCGGTTCCCTACCTTCCTGAACGGAGTCTGTCCATGCTCGTACTCAGTCGTAAGCTCGGTGAACGCCTCTGGATCGGCCCCAACATCTGCATCACGGTCGTGGACATCGACCGGGGCAAGATCAGGATCGGCGTCGAGGCACCCAATACAGTGAACGTGGCCCGCAGCGAGCTCGGCCGTCCCAAGTGCGACTCCTGCCACGGTGCGGGGTGTGAAGGTTGTGCGTTCGGGGAGCAGTTGGTGGCGTTCCACAACAAACCTAAGGGTTGAACAACATAAGGGAGCAAGCCATGGGACTCGTTGACAAACTCAAGAATAAGAAGCTGCGACAGCCGCAGCCCCAACGTAAGGGACCGGTGTGGGGTGGTCCCGAGAAGGAGGGTATCACGTTCAGCCTCCTCTCACGTTTCCTCACGTGCCGGGAGCGTTTCCGCATCCTGGTGGTGGAGGGCCTCAAGCCGGTCGAGCGGTGGAATCACAGACTAGGTTACGGTAACATGTGGCACGTGTGCGAGGAGGCGTTCGCGTCGGAGGTCAGGCACTTCGACGGGGAGCTCAACGGGGTGGACACCACGCTGTGGAGCGACAACCTTCAAGAGTACTGCAAGAAGCTCTGCCAGCAGTACCCCGTGGACCAGAACGACATCGACAAGTGGTACAACGTCTGCAAGGTCCAGTTCCCCATCTACGCCAAGCACTGGCGGGAGCACCCCGACGTGGTGGAACGGACACCGCTGCTACAGGAGCAGGTGTTCGACGTGCCGTACAAGCTCCCCTCAGGCCGGACGGTGAGGCTGCGCGGTAAGTGGGACAGCGTGGACCTGATCGGCAAGGGGAAGGGGGCTGGTATTTTCCTCCAAGAAAATAAAACAAAGGGGGATATTGAACCAGAGCAGATGCGGCGACAATTAACTTTCGACCTCCAAACGCAACTATATTTAGTGGCGTTGAGATCTGCTATTGAGCTCCACCGACAAGGTAACGACGTCGGTTTACCGGAGGAGATGTGCATCTACCGTCCTGACCACGTTCACGGTGTCCGCTACAACGTCGTCCGTCGGCCCCTCAGCGGTGGCAGGGGGACCATCAAGCAACACGCCCCAACCAAGTCGAGGCCCATGGGCGAGTCCAAGGAGGACTACTACGACCGTCTGCGGGGTATAATCGATGGCTCATCCGAGGACGCGCCCGGCCCTGACTACTTTTTCATGCGGTGGAAGACGGAGATCAGCAAGGCGGACGTCGACCTGTTCCGCAAGCGGTGCCTGGACCCGATCCTCGAGCAGCTCTGTGACTGGTGGGAATGGATTACACAACCTGGTGATGACATTCTCAATTGCTGTGGACCTCACTGGCAGCACCCGTTCGGTTGTGTGAACACCATCGACGAGTACGGACACACGGACCTCGACGAGTACATCCGCAGCGGTTCAGAAGTCGGTCTCGCTCGCACCCAGAACTTGTTCCCGGAGCTATAATGCCAGCTTATCCATTCCACCACACCGATGATGATGGAGACGCCCTTGAGATTCATGAAGTAGGTGGCTTTGGACAGCCAATGCTGGTCATTGCTGTAACTCAAGACGGAGAACGAAACGCCGTCAACTATCCAGTCAGGAAGTTGCGGCACCTAATCAACGCCTTGAAAGACTTTGAAGAGCCGTCTTACTCAACCGAACAGGAGCAAGCCGATGCCGCCCGTCCCTCAGAAGCAAACCACGAGATCAGTGCCACAGACGAACAACGGTAAGATAAGCGTAGTTGACCGCATCAAGCCGGTCAAGTCCAAGGTCGAGTCGATCATGATGAGCCTCTATGGGAGGCCCAAGACTGGCAAGACGAGGCTGGCGTGCACGTTCCCTAAGCCTCTCCTCATCATCGGGTCGGAAGACGGGACGGCCAGCGTGGTTGGGATCAAGGGCGTGAAGTTCGTCCAGCTGGATAGGACGGATGAGATTCACGAGCTAGCCGAGGGACCACTGGCTACCAGTGAGTACGCCACGGTGGTGCTCGACAACGGCACCAAGCTGCGGGACATGCGCATAGCCGAGCTGTGGGAGTCGAGGGGCGGGGCCATCCCGGCGAGGAAGCCGTTCATATACGCCGACAAAGCCTGGAAGGAGGTGTGGACCCAGTGCTCCAACGACATGAAGAGCTTGATGCGGCCGATCCTCAACCTGGGCCGGCGGCGGGTGGTCAACGTGGTGGTGATCGCCCACGAGCAGAACTTCAGCGATGACAGCGGCCAGTCGAGTGATCTCATAACCCCCAGCGTGGGGCCTGCGCTCGGCAAGGCGGTGTGCGACTGGCTGAACGCCGAGTGCGACTACATCGGGCAGACACTCCTCCGCCCAAAGATGGTAGAGAAGGAGCAGGTGATTTCCGGCAAGGTGAAGAAGATCATGGAGGCTAGCGACAAGAACGAGTACTGCCTCCGCGTGGCCCCCCACGAGATCTACCAGGCAGGGTTCCGCGTCCCCATCGGTCGAGAGCTCAAGGAGGACTTCGTCGTAGACCCGACCTACGACAAGATCATCAAGTTGATCAACGGGTAAGCTATCACAGAGTCCAGTGTTCTATCCAACCACGTTCCTACCAGGAGCAAGCAGATGCCACCTACAGTGAAGAAGTCAGGGCTGATGGCCAAGTACGGGGCCAACCTCGACAAGGCCGTGAAGACGCACGCCGGCGACGAGACCAACTTCGGGTTCCAGCGCCTCCCCGCGGGGATCAACAACGGGATCGCGAAGCTGGTCGAGTGCACGTTCGGCGTCGTCGACCAAGGTAAGACCAACGCCGGCGAGTACTACTTCCGCGCGGCGGGGGTGGTGGTCGAGCCGAAGCTGGCGCCGGACGGGACGCCGGTCGCCGGGATGCAGACCTCTATCATGGAGATGGTCTGCGACACGACGAGCGCCGCCGGGGCCGTCACCACCCAGGAGGAGCACGTAGAGCGCATCCTCAACGAGATGAGGAAGCTCGGGGCCGACACGTCGAACGCCACGGGTGCCGACCTCGAGTCCCTGGCGGCTGCCCTCAAGGAGGCCGGGCCGTACTTCAAATTCTCGACGTCGCTCGGCAAGACCCAGCTGGAGAACGGCAAGCCCAAGGTCAATCCGGCCACCGGCAAGCCGTACGAGCCGCGTGTGTTCGAGAACTGGAACGGAACCCGCGGGCTCGAGAGCTGGACGCCGTCTGACGACGACGGGGCGGTAGTGGACCAGACCGGCGACGCCGCGGCTGGCGGCGGGGACACCCAGTACTCCGACCAGGACGACCTCGACTCGCTGGCGAAGCGGGCCGACGGCGGGGAGGACGCGGCGATCGACAGGCTCACCGAGCTGGCCCACAACGCCGGGATGGACGACGACGCCATCCGCGAGGCGGGCGAGACGTGGGCCGACGTCGTGGCTGCCATGTCAGGGGGTATGACTGGCGGAGAGGGTGAGACAGCAGCCGCTGAGGAGGAGTGGGAGCCCAAGAAGGAGGAGGTCTACAAGTACCAGCCGGTGGACGCCAAGGGTAGCCCGCTCAAGGACGCCCGCACCAAGAAGGCCATCAAGCCGGTCGACGTCGAGGTCACGGCGGTCAACAAGGCCAAGAGGACGGTCGACGTGAAGAACCTCACCGACAAGAAGCCGGTCAAGGGGGTGGCCTGGGACGCCCTGGTCCGGGACTAGGTTTACTCTCCCCGCCCCGGGGTCGTATGATAGGGGTAGACGGTAGGCGCGGTTAGACCCGTCTACAGCCCGGTCGTAAAGGGGCTCGACCGGGAGTCGCCTCTGTCCCGAGCACCCGTCGCTCGCCCGAGGTTACTTCTATGGCCGAATGGAGGACAATGCTCGCCCGTTCTTTCGACCCGAGGGACTGGTTCGGCGGTGGGGGGTCGAGGTGGTACTACCGCAGGGAGGACAGCGGCCGGTATTCAGTCGGGTTGCTCGAGGACGGGCAGTGGTACCCCAACGGCGAGGAGTATGCCACGAGGCACCAAGCCTCTGCCAGGATACGGCAGTTGAACACAGGAGGACAGCTAGGGATGGCTTGATGGTACAACCCGCGCGGGGAGTTAGAGGGCGCTCCCCCTCACGGCTTGCTCCGCTCCAGCATGATGCATCCGCGCGGGTTTTCAGTTCATGACCGAAGGGGAGAGGTCGGTCAGTGATGTGCAGGCGGTAGCTCAGTCAGGTTAGAGCACCGGGTGCTGACGCAAGCAACCGGAGGTCGTGGGCTCATATCCCACTCGTCTGCCTACCAGGTTAGAACCATGTACACTCGCCCCTGGACTCCAGAGGAGGACGCTCGTCTACACGATGCCCTCTATGAGGGAGCCACGCAGTCGGAGATAGGCGAGGAGCTAGGTAGGACTAGGCCAGCCGTAGCGCAGAGGGCGAAGCAGCTCGGACTCCGTTGGCCGATGGGAGCCCCGGTCAACCCCTACCGACGGGCGCAGATCCTCGCAGGACTCAGGTCAGGACTATCCCACGAGACAATCGGCAGACAGGTAGGTGTCAAGGGTGGCACCGTACAGAGGACCATCGTCCGGCTAGTACGCGACGGGGTGCTCAAGCGCGTTATCATCAACGGCCGGGTGAGGTACCTCGAGACCACCGACAGGGAGATGCGACGTGTCAGCCTCAAGACGCAAACCAGACAAGCCCAAGCTCAAGCACCCGCTGATCAACGTAAGCACTCGGCCTAAGAAGCCGGAGAAGCGCGTCGACGTGCAGTACAGTGACCAGTCAGGGTGCTGGCATCTGTTCCTGGTGTTCCCGGACGGCACCCACGTTGAGGTTTCTCAGCATTGCGACGAAGCGGAGGCAGAACAGGCTGCCGCCGACATCACTAGGTTCGCTCAGTCATAACAAGGAGCAAGCAATGGCAAAAGTTGACAGAACCCCGCTGGACCAGCCAACCAGGGCCGGGGTACAGCAGCTGTTCCGTGACGTTCGGTGGAGGAGCCACGACTCAGCGGCGTATGACGAGTACAGGAAACTTGATAACGAGTACGATGCCAAGGTCGAGGAGTTCAAGAATACCTCCGAGATGAAGGCACTCTATAACAAGGCACAGGCCGCTAGGAAGGTAGCAGACAAGGTCCACGAGCGCATCAAGAAGCTAATCGCCAAGACACACCGACGGTTCCTGGCCACCGGGCTCACCCCTGGTACGATCAAACTCATCAACGAGCTGATCGACGAGCTCGACAAGGTCGGGGCGACAGAGGAATAAGCCGATGGGCCTGTCTGACAAACTCCGCGACCCAGACAGCAACGTTGGCAGTCGACCGTTCGCCAGCAAGGCGTCGTGCGAGCGAAAGGTCAAGTGGACTGCCACTAAGGCGTGGCTCGAGGCCAAGCGTCTAACTGCCAGGACAGGTGTGCTCATCAAGCCGTACAAGTGCAGGCACTGCGATCAGTGGCACGTCGGCAAGCCGTGGACAGGCCAGGGCGGTAGGATCAAGCCATGATGAGCCTCGACACGGAGACGACTGGTCGGGACCTCCACCACGGCGCCAAGCCGTTCATTATAATCTCCTCCGACGAGGAGGGGAAGGTCACGTCGTGGGAGTGGCACGTAGACCCACTCACCAGGGAGCCGGTCATACCTGAGGGAGACCTCGATGAGGTGGCCGGCTACCTATTTGGCCTCAGGCCGATAGTCAACCACGAGCTCGTCTTCCAGAACGCCAAGTTCGACTTCGCGGTGTTGGATACGATCAACTTCTGGGGCCAGGGGATCGTACCGTCTGCCGCCAACGTGTGGCCAGACGTCAACGACACGATCGTCGCCGGGCACCTCCTCTACTCGAACAGGCCACACAACCTCACTGACATGGTCCTGGAGATGGTCGGCCAGGACATAGAGCCGTGGGAGCTCAGGGTCAAGGCGGCGGTCACCGAGGCCAGGAAGTTCGCCAAGCAGCACCTCCCAGGCTGGATGATCGCCAGGGAGGGTCTGCCGTGCATGCCGAGCGTGAAGGCGTCTGCCAACAAGAAGGAGGACAAGCTCTGGAAGAACGACATGTGGCTGCCGCGCGCGGTGGCCAGTAAGCTCGGTGACCGGGAGCCAGACCCAGACTGTGAGCACGTATGGGACGGGGACAAGTGCCGTCGGTGCAGGGGTCACAGGTGGTGGGTCGTCACCCGCGAGTACGCCGAGACCGACGCGGTGTCCACGCTCCTGCTGTGGAAGTTCCAGAGGAGGGAGCTCGAGAGGCGCAAGCTGTGGGAGATCTACCTGGAGCGGATGAAGGTCATACCGATCGCGTACGAGATGGAGAAGAACGGGGTCACTGTCAACCGCCAGAGACTCGAGGAGCTCAGGTCAGACTACAGGGAGAGGTCCGTCCAGGCTGGAAGCGTGTGCCTGTCGATCGCCGACGGACATGGCTACGAACTCGAACTCCCCAAGACCGTCAACGGGTCTGTGACCAGGTTCGTGTTCGACGTGCTCAAACTACCAGTGGTGGCGTGGACTGACGGCGGGAACCCGAGCCTCGGGAAGGACGCGATGGACGGCTGGTTGGCTTCCCTCCCGGAGAGGAGCAAGCAGCTCACGTTCATCAGGAACCTGAAGACAAAGAGGCAGCACGACACGGCCCTCACATACATGGACGGGTACGAGAGATTCTGGGTACCGCTGGGAATCTACAATGACGACGGCGAGCAACTGTGGTACCGCCTGTACCCGAGCCTCAACCCGACGGGGACCGACACCCTCAGGTGGTCGAGCTCGTCACCAAACGAACAGAACATCAGCAAAAAGGAGGACTTCAACCTCCGGTACTGCTTCGGACCAGCACCAGGAAGGGAGTGGTGGTCCCTGGATGCCAAGAACATCGAGCTGAGACTCCCAGCCTATGAGTCAGGTGAGCCAGACCTCATCAAGCTGTTCGAGGCGCCGGACGAGCCGCCGTTCTACGGCAGCGAGCACCTCCTCAACTTCTCGGTCGTGTACCCGGAGATCTGGGAGAGGGAGCTCAGGGAGGTGGGGGTCGACAGGGTCGGGCCTCATTGCAAGAAGAAGTACGAGTCGACATGGTACAAATGGTGCAAGAACGGGGACTTCGCCGTCGGCTACCAGGCGGGCGACAAGACGGCCGACAGGGCGTTCCACCGGCCGGGTAGCAGGGCCAGGCTCATCGCCAGGTTCACCAAGAAGGAGGCCCTCAACAGGCGGTGGGTCCAGTTCGCCAACAAGCACGGCTACGTCGAGACGATGCCGGACAGGACCGTGTGCCCGGAGCGTGGCTACCCCCTGCTGTGCACCAGGAGCGAGCACGGTGAGATAGTGCCGACGATCCCGCTCAACTACCACATCCAGGGCACGGCGATGTGGTGGACCATGAAGGCGATGATCCGCTGCGACGGCCAGCTCAAGGAGTGGCGGCGCCAGGGCTACGACGGCCGGGTGGTCATGCAGGTGCACGATGAGATGGTGTTCGACTTGCCGAAGCGGGCACACCCTAAAGCTGACCCGAAGAGGTCTAACCTCGGTAAGATACGGGTCCTCCAGAAGCTGATGGAGGAGGGCGGGAACGACATAGGTATCCCGACCCCGGTGGGCGTGGAGTTCAATGAGACGACGTGGTCCGAGGGTGTGGTAATCTGCTAGGGGAGCGACCGTCATGCACCTGCACACGCGAAACATCAACACGGCCTTCAGGGAGCTGGTCCAGTTCTTCAGGGACGGGAGGGACGACCGCAGGGAGACGTTCTTCCAACAGAGGAATCCTGTCGTTCGCAAGCCCTCACGAGTCGGAGAGGTCCTCAGGATCGAGGAGCCGGTCACCATCACGTACTCCCACCCTCGGGAGCGTGTGCTGTTCAACGCCGCGCGGGATGCCAACCCGTTCTTCCACCTGTACGAGAGCCTGTGGATGCTCGCGGGCCGGAGGGACATCGCGCCGCTCGCCTACTACTCGTCAGGGTACGCCAAGCAGGTGCAGGATGGTGACCGCTCGTTCGCTAATGGTGCCTACGGGTACAGGTGGCGACACGCCCACACGACCCTCGGCGACGACCAAGTGGGACCTGACAACTTTGAGTACGACCAGCTCCAGCTCCTCATTGCCCACCTCAAGGCTGATCCCAACTCTCGTCGGGCCGTTCTCCAGATGTGGAACGTGGAGGATGATCTGCTAAAGATCGGGCAACGACCCGACCCCATGACGTTACCTCGACACGACTGTCCCGGGCTGTCAGCGTGCCGAATCTGTCGTGGTGGTGAGTCCAAGGACGTGTGCTGCAACACGGCGGTGTACTTCTCGCTGCGGTTCGATCTTGATAAAGGGCCCGCGTGTACCTGTGGGGCTGATCGGACAGGACCAAGCGCGGAGGCTCACGGTAAGGGGTGCCTGGCTGGTAAACCGAGGACGCAGACTCCGAAGACTTACCTCGACATGACCGTCACCAACCGGAGCAACGACCTCATCTGGGGCACGCTCGGAAGCGACTACGTCAACCTCGGGTTCCTCCAGGAGTACATGGCCGCGCACCTGGGGGTGGAGGTCGGGGTCTACAACCAGTTCAGCAACAACCTCCACGTGTACACGGAGCGGTTCAAGCCGGAGGAGTGGCTGGCCTGGTACAACGACCCCCGGATCGCCGGTAAGACCTACGAAGAGGCAGGCTGGTACGGCTCGACCGTCGGGGGCAGGGTGTTCCCTCTCGTCAAGGACCCTACTACATTCGACAAGGAGCTGCCTTTGGTGATAGAGACGTATAAGGACAGAGAGGTTAAGGAATACCTCGACCTACAGGAACCGTTTCTGAGGGACGTAGCGCAGCCGATGCTCCTCGCGTTCTTCTGGCACAAGTACAAGGGTAAGCCCGAGATAGAACACTGGCTGAAGCAGATTAAGGCCGACGACTGGCGGATCGCAGCGACGCAGTGGATCGAGCGGAGGCTCTTACGGAGGAAGGACGATGCCGGTACAGCTCAGGTCTGACGTTGAGGTGAGACTGATCCAGAAAATGGGCGGGGACTATATGGTAGCCGCCGCTGCCAAGGTGTCCACGTCCGGGGAGGACGCCCTGACGTGGGACCAGGACAGCAACCAAGACGAGGTATCAGGTCTGGTCAACTACCTCATGAAGCACCGACACGGGACGCCGTTCGAACACTCGTGCCTGACCTTCTTCGTGAGGGCTCCGATCTTCGTGTGGCGGGAGTGGCACCGGCACAGGATTGGGTTCAGCTACAACGAGGAGTCGGGGAGGTACAAGCAACTCGAGCCGGTGTTCTACGTGCCCGACCGCGAGAGGCCCATGATGAAGGTGGACTCATGGAAACCGGGGAGGCCTAGGTTCACCAGGTGCGAGGATGATGCCGCGTATCGTACCCTGTGCGACAACCTGAAAGCGTCATACTCGCTGGCCTACGACATGTACGAGAGGAACCTCGCCCTCGGCGTCGACCCGGGGCTCGCCAGGGATTGTTTACCGGTGGGGATTTACTCGTCGTGCTGGGTGACGTGTAACCCGCGGAGCCTGATGGCGTTCCTCTCCCTCAGGACGCACGAGCCTGACAGGGCCACGTTCGTGTCGTACCCGCTGTGGGAGATAGAGCTCGCCGCCAGGGCGTGCGAGGGGGCGTTGGCCGAGGGCTGGCCCCTGACTTACAAAGCATTCTGTGACAATGGGAGGGTGGGACCATGATACTTCAGGACTGGGTTCATTGTCTAGAGCAGCTCCACGCCAAGTTCGGCGACCTGCCGGTTATCGTAGGGGAGATGGCGCCGGAGGTCAGGAAGGCATGGTACGAATTCCGCGTGGCCTTCCTCCAGGAGGAGCTCGACGAGCTCAGGGCCGCTAAGACTGCGGAGGACGCGGTGGACGCCGTGATCGACCTCTGTGTCGTGGCCGTCGGCACTCTCCACGCCTTCGGGGTCGACGCCAGGGAGGCGTGGCGGCGGGTGCAGGAGGCGAACATGGCCAAGGTGCCAGGGCAGAACCCGAGCAGACCCAACGCTTTTGGGCTGCCGGACCTTGTCAAGCCAGACGGATGGCTGGCACCTGACCACAGTGGTAATACCGGACTGCTATCGAGGGTGGTGCCATGCTAATTATCGAAGGGCCTGACGGGGTCGGTAAGACGACACTGGCGAAGAAGCTACTCGGTAACTTCACTGACCGCGTCTACGCACACTTCACCAGGCTACCGCCAAGCTTCGATTATTACTGGGGGTACGTCGAGAGGATGGGTCGGCGGGTGGTGCAGGACAGGTTTCACCTTTCGGAGATCGCCTACGCACAGGCGAGAGGGGAGACACCAAAGTTGTGCCCCGAGACGTACCGGCTGGTGGACGGCCGCCTGAGGCTCATCGGGGCTTACATGGTCCTCGTGACGGCGACCGAGGAGCTCGTCAGGTCCAGGTGGGACCCGACCCAGATGTACGACGTCGAGAAGACGGTCAAGGCCTGCCAGATCTACAACGATATAGCCAGGTCGGTTGGGTCTGGCCGGGATTACCACGGGTACTGGCCAGACGTGGACATGATCATAACGTGTAGCGAGGGATCACCCTATGTCACCGACGACGCCGTTGACAGAGTTCTTGGGGAGTATCGCAGGAGGCAAGCTGCCGTCGACCACGCGGGAAGCCGGTCACCGGTTGTACTCTAAGCTACGAGTGTTCCACGAGCTGGCGGCCAACCTCGCTGCCCTGTCAACATGCAGGAGGGCTCAGGTGGGAGCCGTGGTGGTGACGCCTGAGCTGTCCGAGGTCCTCGCGATCGGGTACAACGGGCCAGCGCGGGGGAGGCCCAATGACTCCTGTCGGGGAGGTGAGGGTGCGTGCGGGTGTGCCCATTCAGAAAGTAACGCCATAGCCAAGCTGGGCAGCCACCGGTCCGACCTGGTCCTCGTCTCGACGACGTCACCGTGTGAGCACTGTGCTGGTCTGGTAGCCAATTGCCTGAGGATTAGCCATGTAGTCTACGACAAGCCGTACCGCGACCCAACCGGTTTGACCTTATTGAGGGACGCCGGGATAGTCGCGGTGGATTGGTGGCTGGTCAAGAAGTGGCAAATGGAAAACCCCCGGTAGTTAGCCGGGGGTCAAGGTGACTGACCGCGACGTCTGAGGTCACTCCTTGTTGGTCATCGGGGTTGACTGGCCCTTCGCGGTGAGGTAGTAGCAGTTGCCACGGACGCCCTCGACCTTGCAAGACTTGGCAAACCCGTTGTGGATCAGCTCCGAGGTCCGGTAGACGTCGAGGATGACCTTGACGAGGTCCACCCGCTCGGCCATCTTGATGCCGTCGACGGTGCTCATCTTCTTGGCGATGTCCTCGGGGGAACGGGCACTCTCGGCATCGACGGCCCCGAGGG
>Ga0247825_10002386_pt1 | contig 12370 bp, 13 predicted proteins | sample 13C_Vanillin_Day_FD_194413 | JGI IMG/M metagenome (GOLD analysis project Ga0247825, IMG submission 194413) | Soil microbial communities from agricultural site in Penn Yan, New York, United States - 13C_Vanillin_Day48 | ecosystem: Environmental > Terrestrial > Soil > Agricultural land | place...
CTCCCCAGTCCGGTTCCCCCTCCCCGTAGACGGGGAGGGGGAACCGGACTGGGGAGATTGCATGCGGGCAGAACATGGGCCTCGTATCAAGTTCGTGTGATAAAATTCTTGCGCCTGCCGGTTGGCAGGCGTCTGTATCTGGCCGACGTAGCTCAGCGGTAGAGCAGCCGATTCGTAATCGGCAGGTCGAGGGTTCAATTCCCCCCGTCGGCTCCATCCTTCCTATATCGGACGTATCTCATACCCAATCCATCTGAAGAACGGCCTGCGGTGCGATGACACAAGATGACCTTTACGCGCCCATCGCCGAAATCTACGATTTCTCTTACAACGACTTCCTGGACGACGTCGACTTCTACGACAACCTGGCGCGCGCCGTTGACGGGCCCATCCTGGAGCTAGGCGTGGGCAGCGGCCGCGTGGCGATACCACTGGCGCAGGCCGGCTACGAAGTGATGGGCATCGACAACTCCCCGACCATGCTGGAGCAGGCGCGATTGCGGCTCGAAGCGGAGGGCGCCGGCGAGGGATCGCTGGAGCTGGTCGAGGGTGAGATGACGGAGTTTGGGTTCGAGCGCCAGTTCGGCATGGTGTTCTGCGCCGCCAACACCTTCCAGCACATGCTGACGACAAAGGACCAGGCGGACTGTTTGCGTTGCGCGGCGAAGAGTCTTGCGCCTCGCGGCATCTTCGCCATGAGCATCCGGTCGCCCGTGACGGTCGACTGGGATGAGGTCGACGCTCCGGCGCCGCTGCTGCTGGACTGGACCCGGACTGACCCTGCGACGGGCGAGCTGGTGATGAAGATGGTGGCGGCGGAGGCGGACCCGGCGCGGATGGTGCGTAAGCTGACTTACATTTATGACCGCGTGCGCAGAGATGGTCAGCTGCGTCGCAACGTGTTTGTGACGGAGCTGCGGTACTCGACGCAGGCGGAGATCACGCTGCTATTGCAACAGTGTGGACTGCGTGTTACACACGTTTATGGTGACTACGACCTGACGCCCGTTGGCATCGGGGACAACCTGGTGTTTGTTGCCAGAGCGGAGGCCTCGGCTTGAGAGTCGCGCTAGATGCCATGGGCGGGGACCACGCTCCGGTCGAGCAGGTCAAAGGCGCCCTGATCGCGGCGCAAGAGTTCGGCGTCGAAGTGCTGCTGGTCGGCCCGCCCGACCTCCTTGAGGCAGAGCTGGCGAAGCACCCGCGCAATTCGCGCGTCAGCATCGTGCCCTCCCTGGAGACGATCCAGATGGGCGAAGAAGAGATCGTTAAGGCCGTTCGCTCGCACCCTGAGGCCTCGGTCAATGTGGCTATGGGTCTCGTCAAAGATGGGCGCGCCGATGCCGCAGTCTCGGCCGGCAACAGCGGCGCAGTAGCGGCTTCGGCCTTCTTCATGCTCGGGCGCGTACCCGGCGTCGAGCGACCCGCCCTCGGGACGCTGATCCCGTTCAACAGCGGTAAGCTGTTCGTGCTGGACCTTGGAGCTAATGCGGATTGTCGTCCCAGTCACATGGCGCAGTTCGGTGTCATGGGCTCCGCGTTCATGGAGGAAGTCGGTGGGGTCGTCAACCCGCGTGTCGGCCTCCTCAACATGGGCGAAGAAGACGGCAAGGGCAACGACCTGACCGCTGAGTCTTTCGACAAGCTCCGGGAGACGCCCGGCATCAACTTCGTCGGCAACGTCGAGGGGGTTGAGATTCACAAGAATGTGTGCGACGTCCTGGTGACGGATGGCTTCACCGGCAACGTCGCGCTGAAGGTAGGCGAGGGCATCGCCGACTACATCCTCCAGGAAGTGCGCGCGACGATTAAGAGCAGCATCCTGTTCCTCGCCGCGGCCGTACTGCTCAAACCCGCCCTCAAGCGCTCGCTGAAGAGCCTCAACTACGAGGAGTACGGCGGCGCCAACCTTTTGGGAATCAACGGTGTAGTGTTGATCGCCCACGGCCGCTCCGACGCGGTCGCATTCAAGAACGCCCTGCGGGTCGCCGACCTGGCATCGGGCAGCCACCTGATGGAGAAGATGCGCGCGACGTTCGCCGAAGCGAAGGCCTCGTCCGCTGCAGGAAGGTAACCCCTAATGGATGTTGTTAATCTCAGTCGCTCCCGGCGATTTCTGCGGGAGCGGCCGATGCACGTTACTCTGTTCGACCGGCCACGCCTGGTGTGCGACTTGCTCTGCCTCGAAGGAGGTCAGACGGAGACGCGTCGCGGATTCGACTCGTCTGACATGCTCTTCGTCGTGATCGAAGGGGCCGCGCGTATCCGCACCGGTGCCCAGACCGAAGAGCTGCAGGAGATGGACGCGGTCCTGATCCCGCCGGGCGTCGACACGACGATCGAGAACACGGGCGGCGGCCAGCTGGTCGTCCTGGTGACGGTGACGCCGAAGCCCACGCGAGCCGCAGAAATGCGCACGCCTGAAGAGCAGCCGGTGCGAGGGCGAAGGCTCGGCGACCGCGATGTTTCACAGGACCGGCCTCGCGGCGATGACCGGCCGCCTTACCGTCGGTTCGATGACGCGCGGCCGCGTCCGGCGTTTCGGCGCGACGACCGCGGCGGTCCTCGGCCTCCGTTCCGTCGCGACGGCGATTCCCGGCCGCCGTTCAGACGCGATGACCGTCCATATACACCGGGACCACCGCGGGATGGCGAGGGTGGTACCAATGAGCGCGGGGATGGTCCGCCGCGAGGAGGCGACAGACCGCCGTACACGCCGCGAGGTGGTGATAGGCCGCCATATGGAGCACGAGGGGGCGACCGTCCCCCATATGCAGGTCGAGGCCGCAGCGACGGGCCTCGTCCGCCATTTCGGCGCGACGACCGCGGCGGGCGGCCCCCGTTTCGTCGAGACGACCGGCCGGACACGCCGCGCCCGCCGCGTGACGCCGAGGGTGGAGGGCCGGAGCGCAGGGATGGACCGCCGCGAGGTGGCGATCGGCCACCGTATGCACCACGAGGGCGCAGTTCGGGGCCGTTTACGCCCCGGCCACGTGGCGCTGGACCTGGTGGTCCGCGTCGAGATAACGAACAGGGGCCTGTCTGGTACCCGCGCGATAAGAAGTCGAGTGGTGGTGGCAGGCCCTTCGCAGCCAGGAGTGGCGGTGGTCGGGGCGTATCGCGACCTGGAGGCAGTCCGCCGTTCAGGGCCGGACCGCCTCGGGGCGAGGGTGCAGGGGGCGAACGCAGTGGTTATGGCGGCAGGCCAGGCGGAGCCGGCCGAGGAGGTGGGGCTGGCGGAAGCCCGCCGGGTCGCTACGGCGCACCCCGGCGGGACGGCGACTCAGGAGGCGATGCGAGACCGGCGCGCGGGCCGGTGAATCGGGGTGGGGGATCAGGGGCGCCGCCGCGCGGACGAGGCGGGCCGGGCGGTCCGAAGAGCGACCAGGCGCGACGGGCTAGTCGCGGCCAGGGACCTCTGAGCGGGCGCCGGGGACCAGGCCGAAGCGGGCCCAAGACTTCAAAACCTCGGCGATCTCCTTAGTCACAGGAGACTCGTCCGGCAGGTCTTCGAGCAGGCAGTTGTCGATGTGGAGCTCCATGAGCAGCAGCCCGACCTGATCGAGGCTGCTACGTACGGCCATGATCTGCGTGAGCACCTCTTCGCAGTCGCGCCCCTGGTCGAGCATGCGCTGGATGCCCTGCACCTGGCCTTCGATGCGTCTCAACCGTGTGGAAATGGGCTTGTTCTGGGTTGCGGTAGGCACTGTATTTTTTCTCCCGTGAGAGGCTTGACATACCCCGTGGGGGTATATAGAGTATAGGAGTACTGACTAGCGGAGTCAAAGGGCGTCGTGACTGACGGCGCCGGCAGAGGAGGAGTCTCGATATGGCGAAGCCATCAGAAGCAAACGACACCAACTGGGACACCGAAGTACTGAAGGCGGAGAAGCCCGTACTGGTTGACTTCTGGGCGCCGTGGTGCGGTCCCTGCCGCATGGTCGCCCCGATTGTCGACGAGCTGGCTGAGGAATACGACGGCAAGGTCGAGTTCCGCAAGCTCAACACGGATGACAACCCGCGGGTCGCCGCGAAGTACGGCATCCGTAGCATCCCGACGCTCCTCGTCTTCAAGGAAGGCGAGCCCGTGGGTCAGATCATCGGCTTCCGGCCGAAGGGTGACCTCAAGAAGCGCCTGGACGACGCCCTCGCCTAAAGGCGAGCAGGCACTCGGAGCACATGGGGCTCCCTCTTATGATGGAGGGAGCCCTTACCTCACCCCCCAACCCCCTCTCGGACCCGTTCGGCAGGCTCAGGGCATGCTTCGGAGAGGGGAGCCGGAAGGTGGTTGCATGGGCAGAGCGACGGGGTTCGCCGCGTGCCCATCGTGGTGGGCATCTACGAGGTCCGCCTTCGCATCCTTTTCTCTTCGCTGTGCAGCGGCGAAAATGGTGGTCGAAGACCACAGTAGATAGACAGCAGGTCCACCTATGCCTAAGGAATACGACATCATCATCATCGGCGCCGGCCCCGCGGGCCTGGCTGCCGGCCTGTACGCGGCGCGCGCCCGTCGCAGCACGCTGCTGATCGAGAAGAACGTTACGGGCGGCCAAATCGCCCTGACGGCGGTGATCGAGAACTATCCCGGCATCGACGAGATCAACGGATTCGACCTGGGCCAGAACATGCAGGCGCAGGCGGAGAAGTACGGCATGGAGATGGCGTACACGGAGGTCCAGGAGATCGTGCCGCAGGAAGGCGGCCATCTGATCAAGACGGAGGAAGGCGAGTTCCTCGCGAAGGCGCTCATCGTTACCGCGGGCGCCGACTACAACCGCCTCGAAGTCCCAGGCGAACATCGCCTAACGGGCTACGGCGTCTCCTATTGTGGCACCTGTGACGCGGCCTTCTTCAAGGATATGGAGGTTGCGGTTGTCGGTGGTGGCGACGCTGCCATGGACGAGGGTCTGTTCATCAGCCGCTACGCCTCCAAGGTACACGTCATCCACCGGCGAGACACGCTACGCGCCAGCACGATCCTGCAGGAGCGGGCGTTCGCGAACGAGAAGATCGACTTCACCTGGGACACCGTCGTCGAGTCGATCGAGGGCGAGCAGGAAGTGACTTCCGCGAAGCTAAAGAACCTGAAGACCGGCGAAGAATCTGAGATGCCGCTATCGGCGGTGTTCGTGTTCATCGGCCAGACGCCGAACACGAACTTCGTCGAGGGTCTGCTGGAGACGGACACCGGCGGGCACATCCTGGTCAACGAATGGATGGAGACGAACGTCCCGGGCATTTTCGCGGCGGGCGATGTGCGCAACAACGCGGCGCGCCAGGTCGTCACCTCGGCCGGCGACGGCGCCACGGCGGCGATCCGCGCCGACCATTACATATCGGACCACTTCTCCTAGCTCTTGATTGACTTGCCCCTTACCACCAGGGCTGGAAAGCCCCGGCTACGGGATCGCCATTGAAGCGGCTGTGGGATCTTCCTTGAGGCGAAACCTTAGCCACGCATTGACTTTCGTCGCGGGCGTGGCAGCAGGAGCCCTTCTGTTCGCGCTCCCGTCTTCGTTTTTGGACGAGTCTGAGAAGGCGCCGCCGGCCGCGAACTGCAACTTCGAGCCCTTCAACATCGATGCCGTCACCGAGGCGCCGCGGATCATCGCCAGCCGCAACGCCGCGGCGCTATCGGCCCAGGCGCGCACCGTGCTGGGCGAAAGCGCCGTCGAGGTGCACACAAAGGTCTGCTTTGAGTCCGGCGCTACCCTGGAGACGGCAGGCAGCGGAATCCTGTTGACGAGCGGCCCACCGTGGCGGGTGATTACGGCGGCGCACGTGGTCGAGGGCAGCCAGTGGGGCGCGGTGCAGAGCATCGAGATCACTGTGCGCCGGGCGGGGTCGTTTCAGTCTGCCTTCCAGCCCGCTAAGGTCACGAAGGTGAACCACGACGCGGATATCGCCGAGCTGAGCATCGAACTTAACGACGGTGTCGTATGGCAGTCGGCGACGCCGCCCGGCGAGGCGACACGCGGTCCTCAGCCGGGCGAAACGCTGGCGTTCCTCTGCTTCTTCGAGCGCGATATCCGCCGCGGCACATCCGTCAACGCCGTCTCGCGCGCGGACGGCGCCCCGACGTACGAGCTGGACGTAGGGAGCGGACTCGGGTGCAGCGGCGCCGGGGCGATCACCACGTCGGGGCAGCTCGCGGGCGTCGTTATCCAGTCGAACGCGGACGTGACGCGCGTGTCGGATATCGGGGTGTTAGAGGATTAGACGCCCGATTACATGTCAGATGTGGGCCTCTTTTGGCGCATCCGCAGCCACAGGTGGATTGCAGTCGCGCCCAGGATTGCCCCGACAACGGCCAGCGTCAGGCCCGTAGCCAGCCACACCTGGAATGGATTCGGCGCCGCACGAAGCATCGTAGGTCTCCACCGCGGCGGTGAATGCGATGGGCGAAACGAGACATGCGACCACTACGTTGTCGATGTAACGGAGCATTGCTGGGCGAGGCAGCGTGAAGAGTATCGACACGGCCGCTGGCGATAGCACCAGAAGACCCATTGCCAGCCACTCCTGCAGTCCACCATCACAAAGATCGATCAGCCACCGGCCGGCTGTCGCAGTGATGAGACCCACCAAGATGGCAGTCGCCGCTACTCGCAGAAGCTTTACCGCAAGACCACGAGCCAGAAGCGCAGCCGTAGACAAGGCTCAGAACACGGCGATAGGGTTGATGGGCGAGCCAGTGCCGCCTTCGACGATGAGCGGTGCGATCACGAGAAGGAACTCGTAGCGCCCTTCTTCGGCGCAGACCGCGGCGACGGGCTCCAGGAGGGCGTTGTCTACCAGCGGTACACCGAAGGCAAAGATGGCGCTGTGCATGCCCCAGGGGCAGTCTTCCTCGCGCTCTTCGTCCATCATGTCCCACACAAGGATCGACGCATCCGTCTCGTGCAAGTAGCGCAGGCAGCTGGAGTGCAGGCCGGGCCTCGGGATGCCGACGGCACCCCACGGGAGCGGCTCGGCACGGTCGTGGGCTTCGCGCCCGGAGTAGACGAGGAGGGCATCGCCCGGCTTCACGGTCACGCCCTGCGACTCGGCGACCTGCACGAGCTCGGCGCCGGTGACGGGCTTGCCCCACGGCACGTAGGCCTCGCCGCGAAACTTCGGCACGTCGAGGAGGACGCCGCGGGTGAACAGGCCCTGCGACCAGTTCTGGACGCCGCACCATTGGGTGCCGTCTGCCGCGACAAGCTCCGGGTCCTTCGCGTTCCAGAGACCGTCCTTGTCCCAGACGTGGCACAGGGCGTCGATGTGCGTCGTCGCCTGGCCGTGGTAGGAGATGCCGTAAAAGTCGACGACGCCGAAGACGCCGCCGGGCCGGCCGAGCTTGCGCATCCAGTGCATCGCCGGCGTCGGGTTGTTGGGGGCGGGATCCTTGGGGAAGGGGCGGCTGAGCGAGACGGTGCGCGCCTTCTGCACCAGCCCGAAGGCATCGCGGCGTTTCTCGTCCGTGATCAGATTGAGCGCGCCCATCTGGTCGTCCGGTCCCCAGCGTCCCCAGTTCTTGTTGGCCTCGAGGTAGGCCTGCATTTCGGCGTTGCTGGGGACGGTTTCGCTCACGTGTATCTCCTGAAGATTCGCGACACTGAGGCAGCGACGCCTCGGCAATCGAGCTAGATCGTGATCCGGCGCCTACTCTAGCAGGAGACCTCAGCGTCCGGGGAGTGGTGTGCCGACGGTGACGGTGGCCGGCGGCGGTGGGACCGGTCCGCCCTGCGACGGCGTCGGCAGCGCGCCGGGCGTGACGTCGCGATGATGAGCAGGCACGGAGTTGCTCGGCGGTCCGTAGTAGAGGTATGTCAGGATACCTGCGAGCAGGCAGATGCCGATGGGCACGCTGAGCAGGAGTTCTCCGCGCGACATGTGCTGGGGCAGACCGCTGGCCACCGTGGCGATGACGACTGTGACTGCAAAGAAGAGGAGCATTCCGCCCACGAACAGGTACACCCTGTCTGCGTTGTCTTTGTAGTCCTCAAACACCGTGGCCGCGCTGACGACGCCCATCCAGGCCAGCAGGAGAGCCATCGCGATTGCCCCACTCAGTGCGCCGACCTTGATAGCGATGGTCATGGTTCAGGGCTCGACGATGACCTCCCTGCCGTGGTCGAGGATGACGCGAAGGGGTTCGATAAGCCGTCTGCCAATCATCACTTCGCTGCCGATAACATCAACTGTTACACGAGTCTGGTTGGGAAGCTCGGCGAGTTCGATCACTCCCGAATAGCTGTACGAAATGGCCGGCGCCCATCCGCAAGCGTCCAATGCCTGGTCAGTTCTGGAGCTCCCAATTGAGCCAGCATCGATAGAGGAAGGATGACCTGGCCATCAAATCCAGTGTCTAGGAAAGCATTCTCCTCTATCTCAATTTCAGCTTGCTGGCCGGCTATACGCAGTCGAATTTGAACGTAAGGGAACTGAAGCGAATCTGCGTTGTTGCTCAACGTAGACGGCCGACAGCGCGCTCACCAACCTTGAACATAAAAGTGCCGCGACCAAGCTTCTCGCTTGCTTTGAACTGGATATCGGTGAGCGTCGGTCCGAAGACCATTCGCCCATCTTCGGTGACCACAACAAATTCGCCGATATGCTCTGCTTCGATGGGCAAGACGAACTTATCGTAGAGCGCATCCATCTTCTTCAGGGTCGCTGCCTCGTCCACCATGTTTCGATTTTACCCTCCACGCCGGGTGGCGGAGCATCCACCATTCGTAGGCGTCTGCGAGGGCGAGCCAAGAGGCCTCGATGATGTCTGTGCTGGCGCCTACGCACTCCCAGCGGTCGGTTTCGTCGGCGCACTCGATGAGGACGCGCACGGATGCACCGGTGCCTGCGCTGGAGTCCACGACGCGCACTTTGTAGTCGGTGAGGCGCACATCGCCGATGCCGCTGTGGTACTCGCCGAGGGCCTTGCGCACTGCGGCGTCGAGGGCGTTAACGGGACCGTCGCCGTCGGCAGCGGTCTGCATGACGCGGCCGTCGGGGTCGCCGGGGGCGAAGATGCGCAGCTTGACCATCGCTTCGGCCTGCATCTCCTTGTTGTTGTCGATCTCGATCGACTTGTCGCTGCGGCGAAGAACCACCCAGAAATCGTCGAGGTGGAAGGGCGGACGGTAGCCGGGCAGGGTACGGCGCACGAGCATCTCGAAGGAGGCGTCGGCGCCCTCGTACTGGTAACCACGAGCTTCGCTGTCCTTCACCTTTTCGGTGAGGGCGCGGGCTTCTTCGCGGCTGACGGGGTAGTCGATGCCCAGCTCGGCGATCTTGTCCAGCAATCCGCGACTGCCGCCGAGCTCCGACACCAGCATGCGGCGCTGGTTGCCCACGAGGTCGGGCTCAACGTGCTGGTAGGCGTTTGACACCTTGATGACGCCGTCGGTGTGGTAGCCAGCCTTGTGGGCAAAGGCGCTGGCGCCAACGTAGGGCTGCTGGGGCCACGGCGCCATGTTCGCGACCTCGCTGACGAAGTGGCAGATCTGGGTGAGGTTGGCGAGCTGGTCGTCCGTGACGACGTTCTCGTACATCTTCAGCTTGAGGTTGGCGATGACGCTGGCCATATTCGCGTTACCGCAGCGCTCGCCGTAGCCGTTGATGCACGCCTGTACCTGGGTCACCCCGTACTCGACGGCGGCGAGACTATTCGCGACGGCGACATCGGCGTCGTTGTGGCAGTGGATGCCGAGGGGCGTGTTCGGGATGGCATGCTGGACGATCTCTATCGTCTCAAGCAGCTTCGAGGTCAGTGTGCCTCCGTTGGTGTCGCAGAGCACGAGGCCATCGACGCCGTTGTTGACGGCAGAGCGGAGACAGGAGAGGGCGTAGTCCTGGTCGGAGACGAAGCCGTCGAAGAAGTGCTCCGCGTCGAGGAAGACGCCCTTGCCTTTCGACTTGAGGAAGCGCACGGAGTCGCCGAGCATCGCCAGGTTCTCTTCGTAGCTGGTTTCGAGGACGGCGCGGACATGGAGATCGTGGGCCTTGCCCACGATGGTCACGTATTCGGTGCCGGCGGTGGCGAGGACGTTGAGTGTGGGGTCCTTCGCGGGGTCGGCGCCCGCGCGCCGGGTCGAACCGAAGGCGACGAGCTTTGCGTTGAGCTTGACGTCCTGCATGCGCTGGAAGAACTCGACGTCTTTAGGGTTCGCGGCAGGGAAGCCGCCCTCGATGAAGTGCACCCCCAGCTCGTCGAGCTTGTGGGCGATGCGCAGCTTGTCTTCGACGGAGAGCGAGATGCCCTCCATCTGCGCACCGTCGCGCAAGGTGGTGTCGTAGAGAGATACGGTCATGAAAGAAGCCTCCGGGTGCGGCCCTCAGGTCTCACGAGGGCGCGATAGTCTCAGCCTGGCCGGCGGTTAGTCAGCCAATGGCCCGCCCCGACGATGAGTCGGGGCGCTCTGAGACCTCCGGAGCAATTAGACGAGTCATTGCTACCAAGCATAACAAGCCTGCGGGGTAGCGCAAGCATCGTCTATGAGGGTTAGCCCTGACTGAGCTCTCGACAAGTTCTCCAGCTTTTCTCGACACAGTCTCCAAGCCCTGAATCCCTGACGCCCCTAATCTCATTCAGCAAGCAGCTCTCCGTCCGGACAGTCAGCAAGAAGAGCTTCCTTGATTCGCGAGGTGATCGCCTGTTGACAAAATAGTACGACCGGTCGTACAGTCGCCGGCACAGCACGACCGGTCGTACTAAGTCAGCGGAGGGCCGCACCAGCAAACAGAAAGGGAGACAACAATGGTCACGACAATCAGAAGCACCGTCACGCACAGCTACAACTACGAGGATGTCCTTGCCAACTCGAAGAAGGTGGCGTGGACGGAGGACGAGGTCCTCGATGGGCGCGGCTTTGATCTTTCGAAGCGCTTCCTGCCCAACAGCCTCAGTGGCGTCGATGGCATCTCATCCCTCAACGAAGACGAGAAGCGGCAGCTCAACCAGATCATGGGCAATGCCTACCTCCATCTCTTTGCGTTCGTGGAGGAGTTCATCGTCCCCACGGTCACCGAGGCGTGGGTGGACGCTCCATACGGCGATGAGGTGCGGCAGCGCTCGCTGGTCCGTTTCTCCGAGGAGGAACTCAAGCACCAGGCCCTGTTCAGGCGCTCCATCGCTCTGTTCAACGAGCAGTTCGGTGCCACACCGCCGCTTATCCCAGGCCGCGAGGAGGTCGCTGCCGTCGTCAGGAGCAAGTCGAAGCTCGGCGTCCTGCTGCTCATCGACATCATCGAGTGGTTCGTCCAGGTCCACTACACGGAGCACGTGCTGGACAAGACGGAGCTTGACGGCCTGTTCCGCGACCTCCTGAAGCACCACTGGCTGGACGAGGCCCAGCACGCCAAGATCGACACGATGCTCATCGCCGAGACGGTCGAGGGCATGCCGATGGCCGACCGCGAAGCCGCCATCGACGAGGTGATTGAACTCGGTGGCGCCATCGACGGCCTCCTGCAGCAGCAGATTGCGATGAACATCGACGCCCTGGAGACCGTCACCGGACGGGCCTTCAGCCAGGCAGAGCGGGATGAAATCACGGCTGAGACGCTGAAGGCGTGGCGCTACACATTCCTCGTCTCCGGCCTGGAGCACCCGAACGTCGTTAAGCTGGTCGAGGAGATCACCGTGGAGGGGCCGGCCAAGATCCGGGCCGTCGCGGAGGCGCTATCCGCCTGAGGCGTGATGCCTGCTCGCACACCCGAGAGCCCTCACGAACCGCTGAATGAATGTGGTTCTGTGAGGGCTCTCATGCTCGTCCTGTTGGCGGGAACCTTGACGGCTTTCAGGCTGCCACCTAGCATGCGGCCACTTCACGTGAGGAGATACCAAGGAGAACGACCAACATGACCGACGCCGACATTGCTTTCCTCCCGGCTGTCGCCCTCCTCGACCTCCTCCGCCGCCGCGAGGTCTCGAGCCGCGAACTGCTAGACCTCTACCTCCAGCGCGTTGAGGCGCACAACCCGGCGATCAACGCCGTCGTCACACTCGACGCCGACCGCGCCCGGGCTCGCGCTGCGGAGGCGGACGAGGCGACGGCCCGCGGGGAGTCCTTTGGGCCGTTGCATGGGCTGCCGGTGACGATTAAGGACGTGTTCGAAACGGCAGGTCTACGCACCACGGCTGGCGACCCCGAGTTGAAGGACCATGTGCCGGAGCGCGATGCGGTGCTCGTTGTGCGCATCCGGGCGGCCGGTGCCGTGATCTTCGGCAAGACGAACACGCCGACGCAGGCTGCGGACGGTCAGACGTTCAACGCCCTCTTCGGCACCACGAACAACCCCTGGGACCTTAGCGTCACTCCCGGCGGGTCTTCCGGCGGGTGCGGCGCCGCAGTATCGGCCGGCCTGACGGCGATGAGCTTCGGCAGCG
>Ga0247825_10002387_pt1 | contig 12368 bp, 11 predicted proteins | sample 13C_Vanillin_Day_FD_194413 | JGI IMG/M metagenome (GOLD analysis project Ga0247825, IMG submission 194413) | Soil microbial communities from agricultural site in Penn Yan, New York, United States - 13C_Vanillin_Day48 | ecosystem: Environmental > Terrestrial > Soil > Agricultural land | place...
GCCGGCATCACCCACTGGGTGACGCGCCAGTAGTATTTGCCCTCTTCGGCGTTCCGGCGCGCGCCGATGTAGAGGCCGCCGGGGCTCTCGACCACCTCGAACACCGGCTTCATGTCGCCCATGTTGTACTGGTTGCCCTTCGAGCCCTTGAACAGCGGATCGCTGTTGAGCTCGCCGGAATGCAGGAACGAGACGTGGCTGGAATCGATGCCGCCTTCCATCGCCTGCAGCCAGTTGCTCTCCTGAAGCCGCTTCGACATGAAGCTGTGCGAGGCCGGCACCATGGCGAATTCCCATTCCGGCAGCGGCGGCTGCTGCTCGGGCGGGCCCATATAGGTCCACAGCACGCCGCCCCGCTCGATCAGCGGATAGGACTTCAACTTGATCTTCTGGCAGTAGCCGCTCTCGGATGGCTCCGACGGCACCTCGACGCACTGCCCGGTGTGGTCGTATTTCCAGCCGTGATACGGGCAGCGCAGGCCGCCATGCTCGTTGCGGCCGAACCAGAGCGACACGCCGCGGTGGGCGCAGAACTCGTCGGTCAGCGCGAGCTTGCCGTTGGAATCGCGCCACGCGAGCAGCCGCTCGGAGAGAAGCTTCACGCGCACCGGCGGGCAGCCGGGCTCCGGCAGTTCCTCGGCCAGCAGGGCCGGTTGCCAGGTGGCGCGGAACATCTGGCCCATCGGCGTGCCGGGGCCGGTCTGCGTCAGCAGGTCGTTCTGTTCTTTGCGGAGCATGGCTCACTCCCGAATAGCTGTGGCGCTCTAATAGCGCCGCGCGGCCGAAAGACTCAAGCCAGCAATTACCCAATCCGTTCAGGCCGCTAGCGTTGACCGGGGACCGACACCCATGATCTATGATCGCCGCCGATTTTAGCCCGAAACAACCCTGCAAGAGAACCCACAGCCGTGCCGACCAGAGTTGAACTTTGCAAAGCCGATCAGGTGGCCGCCGGCACCGCGCTCCGCGTCGAGGCCGGAGGCCTGACGGTCGCCGTCTTTAACCTTGAAGGGACGTTCTACGTGACCGACGACGCCTGCACCCACGGGCCGGGCTCGCTGTCGGAAGGCTATATCGACGGCGACGTGATCGACTGCAACTTCCACAACGGCCAGTTCGACATCAAAACCGGCGAGGTGGTGGCGCCGCCCTGCATGATCCCGGTGAAGACCTACCCCGCCGTGGTGGAAGGCGGCACGGTGTTCATCGACGTCGATTGATGCTTCCCGCCGGTAAGCGAACTTCGCTAGACTTGCTTACCGGGATTCGACGTTCTCCCATGAGGAACATGATGCGCCGCATTGCCTGCACCGCTTCGCTTTCCAGTCTGGCCATGATTCTTGCCGCGGTCTTCAGCACCGCGGCGTTTGCACATGTCGGCGATCATTCTCACATGGGTTTCGCTCAAGGCTTCGCGCATCCGTTCACGGGCATCGATCATATGCTCGCGATGGTGGCGGTGGGCCTCTGGGCATCGCAGATCGGCGGCCGGGCTCTCTGGCTGCTGCCGCTGACGTTCCCGGTGGCAATGGCCGCAGGCGCGGCTCTCGGGTTTGGTAGTGTCACGCTGCCTGGGGTTGAAGTCGGCATCACGGTCTCGGTGCTGGTGTTGGGGGCGGCCGTCGCGCTGACATACCGGCCGTCTCTCGCGGTCAGTCTGCCGCTCATCGTATTGTTCGCGGTGATGCACGGCTATGCGCATGGCGCCGAACTTCCGGCAAGTGCTTCGGCGCTGACCTATTGCGCGGGGTTCATCGTTTCTACGCTCGGGTTGCACCTGACCGGCATCGCGACCGGCCTGCTCGCGACCAGCGCACCGGTCCGCTTTGTGGTGCGCGGCGCCGGCGGCGCGATCGCCGCGACCGGACTTGTTCTGCTGGTCACGGTCTGACCGCTCAGACCGGGGTCGCGATCGCCAGCACACGCTGGGGCGCGGGCTGGGGCGGCCGCTCGTTCTGCCCGATCCTGGCTGTGCTGTGGTGGAAGTCCGCGAGCGCCGGCGAACTGCTCGCGGAGACGATCACCGCTTCGGGAAGCTGCTCCACCAGCAGATCGTAGAAGTCTTTCGCCCTGCCGATGTCGGAGGTGACATCCGCATCGTCGATCAGCAGCACATCGGGCCGCAGGATCAGCGCGCGCGCGAGCCCGATGCGGCGCTGCTCGCCGGCCGACAGCGCCGTGGTCCAATCGGCCTCTTCGTCGAGCCTTTCGATGAGATGCATGAGGCCGGCAATTCGCATCGCCCCTTGTATGTCCAGGTCGGAGACCTCGGCCGTCAGCGCCGGTGCGGCCAGCGCCTGCCGCAGCGTGCCGAGCGGAAAATACGGCCGCGCCGAGAGCGTCAGCACGCGGGCGCCGGCCGGAAACCGGATCCGGCCTTCGCCGAACGGCCAGATGCCGGTGAGCGCGCGCAACAGCGTGGTCTTGCCCGAGCCCGACGCGCCGTTGATCAGCAGCCGGTCGCCTGCTCCGAGCGCCAGCTCCGGAACGCCGGTGATCCGCTCGCCGCTCTCGCTTCGAAGCACGAGATTTTCCAGCGCCACATCATCGCGCGGCTCGTGGATCACTTCGATCGCGCCATGCGCCGGAGCGGTGGTCTCCACGCGTTGCAGCGCAGTCTCGAGCTGCCAGAGCCGATCCAGCGCGGCTTTCCATTCCGCGATGCGGCTATAGTAGTTGATGAAATAGGCGCAGGAGGTTTCGACCTTCTGGAACGCCGCCGCGGACTGCATCAGCACGCCGAGCGGTATGGCACCGACCAGATAGGCGGGCGTCACCACCAGCGTCGGAAAGATCGACGATACCTGGGCATAGCCATAGGTGAAGCTGGTGAGCCGCGTCTGCACCGCGGCGAGCAGGCGCCAGTTCGCCATTAGCGCACCGAACCGGCGGCCGATCTCGGTGCGCTCGACCGATTCGGCCCTGAGCAGCGCCACCTGTTCGGAGTGGTCGGTGACCCGCGCGGTGGCGAAGCGGATGTCCGCCTCGCGCCGCTGCTGCTGGAAGTTCAGGTGAATGAGGCGGCGGCCGACGAGGTGGGCGATCAGCGTGGCGATGCAGGCGTAGCAGAGGGCGACGACGATCAGATAGCCCGGAAACGAGAAGTCGTAGCCGAACAGCGGCAGCGGCGTGATCGCCGAGAGCCCGGCGAGAATGATCGCAAACGAGACGAGCGTCACCAGCACGCCGACCAGCGCGCTGCCGACCTCGTAGGTCTTCTGGATGAAGATATAGATGTCGTTGGCGATGCGCAGATGGATGTTGTCGATCTCGGGTCCGATGAAGCGGATGCGGTAGTGCCGGCCGTTGACCATCCAGTTGCCGGCAAAACGCTCGGTCATCCAGCGCCGCCAGCGCATCTGGAAATGCTGGCCGACCCACCACATTCCGGCGCCCGCGAGCGCGTTCGCGAACACGATCAGCACGAACACCAGAAGCTCGACCTGGACCTTGTCCCAGTTGCGCGCCTCGAGCGCGTTGAAGAACCGGCCGTTCCACTGGTTGGTCAGCACCGCGACATAGACGAGGGCGAACTCGGCGACGATGACGCCCGCGAGCAGCGCGCGCCCATGCCAGCGGTCTTCCGACGAGCGGAAATACGGAAGCGCGAGCGCGGCAGCCGCGCGCAACGTCAGCATGAAACGAGGCATTCCCCGGTCGCCCCCATGTGAGCCTTGTGACGCGAGCCTTTTGACGGCTTTGCGTCAGTAGACCATGGTCCGGGAAAATCTGTCGCGGACAATCGGCCGCAGGCGGGCCGTCCATCGCGCCGGCCATGGCCCGCAATGGGTCAAATTCGGGTGGGCTTATCGGGCGCGGGTCGGGCCCGCAGCCGGGAAAATCAGCGATTTGATCACGACCGGCACCGCGCCGGAGCTTTCCAGCATCGTGCCGATGTCGATGTAGTCGAATTCTTTCAGTTCCAGCCCGTCGATCGAGACCACCGGGTTCGCAAGCTTCATCTCCTCGTGCAGATGGATGCCGAGCAGTCCGCCGACGTCGCCGTCGCCGGCCAGCACCAGCGGATGGCCGCCCTTGAGAATTCCGGAAAGGCCCTCGACCACGCCCTTGCAGAATGCATCGAGCCGCTGGAACGTCGCCGAGCCCTGCCACGGCACGAAGACCGCGACCGGCTGCTCGCCGCCGGCGAGATCGAGGCGCTTGAGCATGGCCTGTGTCGCCCGTGCGACCGCGGCGGGGTCGATGATCTCGCCCTCGATCGGCAGGACCGGCGCGATCACCGGCACGTTGCGCAGCGGCAGCGCGTCGAGCGGAGACACGAAGATCGTGCTGCCGCTCAGTTGCACGGTGTATTGCGACGCGCCGACCACGGTGGCGCGGATGCCCTCGATCGACGGTTCGAGATGCGGGCAGAAGCCGTCGAGGCGCGCGCGAATCTCGGCCGCGAGCAACGGTCCGAGATCGCCGAACTTCCGGGTCTCGTTGCCGGTGATGAACTCCGACACGCCGCCGGAAAACTGGATGCGGGCGATGGTGTGCCGGCCCTGCAGCGGCTCGGTCCGCAACAGCGCCGCGCCCTGCGCGGTGGGCGCGCCGCCGCGCATCGCCTCGAACAGCTTGTCGGCCATCGAGCTGCACAGGGTCTGCGCCTGATCCAGCGTGAACTTCGCCCCGGGCGAGAGGTTCGCGCCGTCGAGACCGGCCTCAAGCAAATGCCGCCGTCCCGCCTCCTCGATTCGCAGGATCGTGCCGTCGGGCGCGAGGCAGATGAGGCGCGCGCCGACATCCACCGCGCAGACGTCGATCACTTTGCCTTCGGCGCACACCGCGATCTTCGAGGTGCCGCCGCCGACGTCGACGTTCATCACCACGCATTCGTCGCGGATCGAACGCGCCACCGCGCCGGAGCCGTAGGCCGCCATCACGGTCTCGAGATTGTCTCCGGCCGACACCGCGACCAGCTTGCCGGCCTCTTTGGCGAACAGTTCGCCGATGGCGCGCGCGTTGGCCCGCTGCACGGCGACGCCGGTGAGGATCAGCGCGCCGGTGTCGATCTCCTCCGGCTCGACCCTGGCGTCGGCATACTCCTTGCGGATGAACGCGCCGAGCGCATCCGCGTCGATGGTGTTCTCGGCCGAGTACGGCGTCAGCAGGATGTCGGAGGCGTAGAAGGTCTCGCGCTCGGTGACGACGTAGCGGCTGTCGAGCCGCTCCAGCACGATGCGCGAAAACACCAGGTGCGAGGTGGACGAGCCGATATCGACACCGACGCTGAGAACGACGATCTGATCGTCATCCTCCAGCGAGCGGCCGGTGGAGGAAAAGAAGATGCGGCCGCCGCTTTCGTCGTGTTCAACGGGCATGCAAGATCCCGCATCCTCCTGCCGGCGCCACCGCTCCGCTCACGCCTTCAGCTTCAGCAGCGCATCCGCGTTGCCGTGGCAGAGTTTCGCCATGTCGGTTGGCGCCAGCGCGACCTCATTGAGAAAATCGCGGCCCCGCGCATCGGGCGCGAACGGGTAGTCGACCGAGAACATGATGCGGTCGATGCCGAACGTCTGCAGCGCGGCGATGAACGGCGGCTGGGTGAAGACGCCGCTGGTGGTGATCCAGACCTGCTCGACGATGGTTTCGCTGGGCCGGCGCTTCAGGTGCCCGATGTCGGCCGCGGAATTCTCGTCGATCCGCGCCAGCATCACCGGCAGCATCTCGCCCATGTGGCCGATGATCATCTTGAGCTTCGGGTGCTTGTCGAAGGTTCCGGCGAACACCATGCGCAGGATGTGGATCGCGACTTCCGAATGCCAGCCCCACGCGGCCGTCGCCAGCACGCGGTCGGTGCCCTCCGGCAGGTTCGAGTAATAAGCCTGCCGCACATCCAGCGTAGGAACATTCGGATGAATGTAGATCGGCACGTCGAGCTGGACCGCCGCCGCCAAGAGCCCGTCATAGCTCGGATGATCGAGAAACCGGCCTTCGGTCGTGCCGTGGATCATCGCGCCGACCATCTTCAGGTCCTTCACGGCACGCATCAGTTCACCGGCGCAGGCATCGGGGCTGGCCATCGGCAGCGCGGCAAAGCCGGCGAAGCGCTTGGGGTGTTTGACGACGACCTCCGCCAGGTAGTCGTTGACGCCCTTGGCCAGCGCAATCCCGTCCGCACCGGGGGCGAGATCGGGGCCGGCTCCGCTGTTCGACAGCACCTGTACCGTGATGCCGGCGTCGTCCAGCGATTTGAACCGCCGCTCGCCGATCTCGGGCAAAAGCTCCAGGGGGCTGGCCTTGCCGGGCGCGACGTTCCGCCCCTTGAAATGACCGCGGCGGGCGATCGCGTCGGGTTTGACGTATTTGGCGGCCAGGGCAGGGACGGTGAAATGCTCTTCGAGCGCGACGACACGCATGGACGATTTTCCTTCCGGTTTGACAGCAAGGTTGTGGCATTCATCGTTGCCGCTGGGCAAGCGCGGTGGCGGCGCGCGGCCGATGCAGCCGGCGCAGACCGGCGGCGCTGCCAGGACATCGATGCCAGCATTTCGCTGTCGCTTGATCCGCGATACGGTCAACCAATGGAAATCGGTCAACGGAATGCCGGGAGGACATCATGAAAATCGAGCTGTACTACGCGCCGGTCACCTGCGCGCTCGCGCCCTATGTGACGCTCACCGAGGCGAAGGCGGAGTTCGAGGTGCGGCCGCTGAACTTCCGCAAGAACCAGCACAATTCGCCCGAGTACCTGAAGCTCAATCCCAAGCACAAGGTGCCGCTCTTGATCGTCGACGGAAAGATCCTGAGCGAGAGCGTGGCGATCCAGACCTGGATCGCGCGCACGTTTCCGCAGGCGAAGCTCCTGCCTTCCGATCCATGGGAGGAGTTGCAGGCGGTCTCGCTGATGTCGTGGTGTTCCGGCGGCATCCATCCGTTTCTCGCGCGGATCAATTCGCCGCCGCGGGTGTGCGACGTGCCGGGCACCGAGGACAGCGTCAAGAAGCTTGCGACGGCCAACCTGATGGAGCTGTTCAGGATCGCCGACGACCGGCTCGCCGGGCGCGAGTTCTTCTTCGATCACTTCACCGCGCCGGACGCGCACTTCTTCTGGTGCCAGCGCCGCGCGCGGCAGTTCGAGCTCGACTTCTCGGGCTTGCGGCACTGCTCGGCGCATTTCGAGCGCATGTCGCAGCGGCCGAGCGTGCAGAAGGTGCTGGCGTTCGAGAAGTCGGTGCAGGAGGAGTTTGCCAAAGCGGCGTAGCGGAATACCGGGAACGGAACCGCGGTATTTTCGTAGCGTTGACGCGCGACGGATTCCGGCGCGAAGCTTTTCGCGCTGGGGGGCAGGAGAATTGCCCCATGAACTTTAACCGGGAGACCAACTTTACTCGGGAGACAAGTGCTGCTCTCGCCTGGTTACTTTTCTTTGCTTTGTTGACGGGCAGTGCATTGTACGAGCGCGGTTTCAGGCCAGGCGTCTCGGTCGCCCTCGCGCAAAACTGATTGCGCCGAACTGAATGTAAAAAAAGAGCCCGGATTTTCCCGGGCTCTTTTCAATTTTGAAGTTCTCTCTCGCGGCGATCAAGGCAGTACCGCTGTCGCGGCATCACTCCTTCGGCAACTCGCCCTTGTAATTCTTGTCGTAGTACTCCGCGCGCATCCGGTTCTCGACGCCCTCGCGGATCAGCCGCTCGTCGTACTCCTTCTTGATGAAGGGATCCTCCATCCAGTACGGGATCGCGCTGCCGCCTTCGGGAATGTCCATCGCCGTGTAGTCGATGTGCTGCTCGCCGGGCGGGCCGGGCTCGCGGCCGGGATTATGCGGGCCGAACCAGGCGGTCAGCCGCAGCGGCTCCTTCGATGCGCCGAAGTGCTGGTGGAACCAGCGCGCGCCGCCGGGCGCCGCCGAAATCATGCCGACCGGCTCGTAGTCGACCCGCTTGATGTTCTGCGTCTTGCCGTCCTTCCACGGATTGACGCCGTCGCGCTCCGGCCACGTGTAGGTGTAGCCCTTGCCCTTGATGCAGATCAGCACCGCCGCGCTGGTGTGCGCATGCGCCTTCGAGTAGCGGCCATTCTCGTGCTGGCCGATCCAGAGATAGAAGGTGTTGCCGGTCATGAATGGCTCGACGCGGCGGAAGCCGGGCGAGCGGCGGTTGTCGAGCGGCAAATCGCAGTTGACGATATCGGGCACGAAGTTGGTGCGGCGCATGGCAAGTCCGCGCACCGGATCGGGCTCGATGTCGTCCTTGTATTTGTAGAAGTCGTCGGCGCCAGAGAAGCGGTCGCGGAACTGATACGGATTGTCGAACACCGCGCCGATATTGTTGATCAGGTTGATCACGTTGGGGGCCGTGGTGCCGGCAAGCAGCAGCGCCGGCGAGGACGAAGCGTTGACGATGCGGTGCGTCGCGTTGACCGGGATCGAGAACAGCGAGCCCTTCTGCCATTCGAACACGTGACGCTTGCTGTCGTTGTCGAGCCAGACCTCGGTGGTGCCGCGGCCTTCGACCACGAAATAGATTTCCTCGTAGATGTGCTTCTCGGGGTTGAGCGCGCCCGCGCCCGGCACCTCGACGAGATAGCAGCCCCATTTGCCCTCGGTGCCGTGCAGCTGGATGTAGGTGCCGCGGCCGCCGGTGCGTTTCCACGGGGCCAGCGGCAGGTTCTGCACCTTGCTGATGCCGATATCGCGGAACACCGGGATGCCCTCCGACTCCATGAAGACGTCGTAAGGCGTCTTCGGGCGGCCGAACTTGCCGAAGCCCGCGCGCTTGCCGCCGGTGGGCTCGTGCCAGTGAGTCTGGCCGGGGACGTCATGCATGTTCTTTCTCCTCGGCGGCGAGCGACTTGCCGCCCGCGCCTTCGAGTTCCGCCGCGTAGGCCTTGTCCATCTGCGGCTGCAGCCCCTGCCTGGCGAGCTCCTGCGCGAACTGCTTTCGCGTCTCGGGATTTTCGTCGCGATAATCGATCTGGTCGCCGCCCTGCCGCTTGCTGATCCAGGCCTTGGGCACGCCCTGCGCGTTGCGGATCGCGACGCCCTCGTGCTTGAAGGCGAGATAGCGCGCCGGCGTCTTGCCGGTGTTGAAGTGCTGATGCAGCCACATGTTCGGCGGCACGATCATGCTGCCGACCTCCCACTTGTAATAGCGCGGCTCGTCGCCCTCCGGCCACATCAGCGAATAGCCTTCGCCGGAGAGAATGATGACATGCGCGCCCGGTCCGTGCGCATGCGCCTTCTTGTAGGTGCCGATCGGAAACTGGGAGATGTGGCTGTTGAGCGAGGACTTCGCGAAGTTGAAGCGGATGTGCCCGCCGCCCGCGCCGCGCTCTTTCGCGGTGATCAGCGGCAGGTTCACCGCGTCAGGAACGAAGTTGGTCGCAAGCAGGAAGCCCTTGGTTTCGTCCTTGGCCGAAAAATAATCCGGCTCGCCGTTGAAGCGGCCCTTGAAGTCGTACTTCGTTCCGAAGATGAAATCGATGTCCTCGTAGAGGTTGATCACGATCGGCGCGTTGGTGACCGAGACGAAGCGCGCGGGATCGCGGCCCGAGCCGTTGAAGTGCTGATGCCAGCAGTTGAGCGGAACGGCGAACAGCGCACCGGCCTTCCATTCGAAGGTGATGCGCTGGCCGGCGTCGTTCCACACGGTGGTGGAGCCGCGCCCGCCGAGAATCATGATGGTTTCCTCGAACAGCTGGCGCTGGGGGCTCAGCGTCTTGCCGGGCGGGATCTCGCAGACGTAGCAGTCGTTGGAGGTGCGCGACGCCTCATGGTTCATGAATACGCCCCGGCCGCCGCGGCGCGCCCAGGGCTTTAGCTCGACGGTGTGCAGGTTTTGCACGTAAGTCGAGCTGATGATGTCGAGGCCTTCGCTCTTGACCCAGCGGGTGTAGGGCGTCTCCTTCTCGGCCGCGAATTTCTTCGCAAGGTCGTCGGAAACGACGGCGTCCTTGGCCATGATTTCGGTCTCCGCCTATCCACGGCGACATGCTGTTCAATGCTTCGCCGCAATGTTCTTCTATATGGAACATCGTTCCATGACTCGCGCGACGTTACCCCTGCGTCCCGACGCGCGCAAACATGCGCGGCATTGGGCACGACCGTCGGGGAATCCTGTCGCGATTCCGGAATGACGGCGGAAAATTTTTCAGAACGAGATGCCGCACGGCTGCCCGGTGACAATTCGCTGCCCACCGTGCCAAAGTCCCGGTGGGACAACGACAACAAAATGCAGAGGGAAGGAACGATGGGCTTTTCAGCGAACAAATTTGCCGCGCTGGCGGTTGCGGGCGTGGTTCTCGGCGCGGCTGCGGGCCAAGCTTCGGCGCAAAGCTATCCGTCGCGCAACGTCACGGCGATCATTCCGTTCGCGGCGGGCAACGCCAACGACGTCACCGCCCGCATCGTGTTCGAGCAGCTCCAGAAGGAACTCGGCCAGCCGATCGTGATCGAGAGCAAGCCCGGCGCCGGCGGCACGCTTGGCGTGGGCCAGGCGGCGCGCGCCACGCCGGACGGCTACACCATACTGTTTCACTCGGCGACGTTCAGCGCGTCCTACGTGACGCACAAGTCGCTGCCCTACGACACACTGAACGATTTCACCGCGGTGAGCGCGGTCAGCATCTCGCCGAGCGTGCTCGTGGCCTCGCCGAAGAAAGGCTACAAGACCGCCGCCGAGCTGATCGCGGCCGCGAAGGCGAAGCCCGGCGAGCTCAACTTCGCCTCCGCCGGCATCGGCGCGGCGTCGCACCTTTCCGCGGAGAAATTCCAACTCGCCGCCAACATCAAGGCGCAGCACATCCCGTTCCGCGGGCCGGTCGACGCGCTGGCCGAGGTGATGGCGGGCCGGATCGATTTCTACTTCCTGCCGCTCGCCGCCGCGATCGGGCATATCAGAAGCGGCAACGTCACGCCGCTCGCGGTGTCCTCCGACAAGCGCGCGCCGCAACTGCCGGAGGTTCCGACCACCGCCGAGATCGGCTATCCGGCCGCGGCCTATGCGTTCTGGAACGGCGTGTTCGTGCCGGTGAAGACGCCGCCCGATATCGTCGCCAGGCTCTATCAGGCGACGCAGAAGGCGATTGCCGATCCGGGTGTGAAGGACAAGCTGGACAAGGTGGGCGCGCAGCCACTGGTGATGTCGCAGCCCGACTTCCAGAAGTATTTCGTCGCCGACGTCAAAGCGACCGAAGAACTCGCCAAGAAGGCGGGAATCGAAAAACAATAAGGGCGTTGCGTCCGCAACGCTTCCGGACTGTGGGAGGTTGGCGATGGGACGGCTGAGAAGCGCGTCGGGCTTCGCTACGGGCGGAGACGTGTGACGATGAAGCGGTGCGCCCTCATCATGCTTGCGGTTTGCGGCCTGGTGATCGCTGCGTGCCCTCACGTTCTGGCGCAGTCCGATCCGGCGCAGAACTGGCCGGCGAAGCCGATCCACGCCATGGTGCCGCTTGCGCCCGGCACCGGCGGCGACGTCGTGGCGCGGCTCTCGCTGAATGCATTGGCGCAGACGCTCGGCCAGTCGATCGTCATCGAGAACAAGGGCGGCGCCGGCGGCACCATCGGCGCCGGGCAGGTGGCGAAGGCGGAGCCCGACGGCTACACGCTGCTGTTTCATTCCTCGACGCATGTGATTGCGGCGTCGCTTTACACCAACCTGCCCTACGACACCGCGAACGACTTTGCGGCCGTGGCGCCGGTCGGCAGCGTGCCGAGCGCGCTGGTGGTTTCGCCGTCGAAGGGCTTTCGGGACCTGAAGGACTTTGTCGAGAAGGCAAAGGCCAATCCGGCCGGCTTCACCTACGCATCGGCGGGCGTCGGCGCGACGACGCACCTGACGGCGGAGCGGTTCCGCCTCAGCGCGGGCTTCAACGCGGTGCATGTGCCGTTCCGCGGCGGCGGCTTCCAGCCCGAGATCATGGCCGGCCGCGTCGATTTCGGATATTCGCCGATCGCGACCTCGCTGCCGAACATCAAGGAAGGCCGCCTGCAGGCGCTCGCGGTGTCGAGCCCGAAGCGCGCCACGGCGCTGCCGGATCTGCCGACCACGCTGGAGATGGGCTACGCCAATTCCGACTACGTGATCTGGTTCGGCATCTTCCTGCCGGCCAGGACGCCGCGTGCGATCGTCGATAAGCTCGCGGATGCCGTTCGCAAGACAATGGAGCAGCCGGCGCTGCGCGAGCGTTTCGCGGGGCTGGACGTCACCCCGATGCCGATGACGCCACCGGAGTTCGATGCCCTGGTGCGCAGGGACATCGTCGCCAACGCCGCGCTCGCCAAGGCGGCGGGCCTCAAACCGAATTAGCTCGTCACAACAGAAATTTACGGAGGAATGGACATGAAACGACTGACCATGCTGGCTGCGGCGATCGCCGTTGCGCTTGGCGGCACCGCCGCAGCCCAGGACAAATACCCGTCG
>Ga0247825_10002388_pt1 | contig 12365 bp, 11 predicted proteins | sample 13C_Vanillin_Day_FD_194413 | JGI IMG/M metagenome (GOLD analysis project Ga0247825, IMG submission 194413) | Soil microbial communities from agricultural site in Penn Yan, New York, United States - 13C_Vanillin_Day48 | ecosystem: Environmental > Terrestrial > Soil > Agricultural land | place...
TGCCGTTGCGTTCGACAATGCTGCGGAGCACGTGCGCGAGCAGTTCCACCGGGTGCGTGCCCGACAGCGCACCGCCGGGCTTGCCCTTACCGGAGGCGAGGCGGACGACGTCCACGATGACAGCGTTCGTCATGGAATTCCTTTCGCGCCATTCACTTGTACTTGGTGACGGCGTGGGTCTCGGACAGACATGCATCCTGATTGAGTGTGGGGCTTGCCGGAGGCCGAGGGGCTCGTAAGAGTCCGGCGGAAGGTACCGCCCCCTGCCAGCACCCCGGCCTCCGGCTCGGCACCGCGTACGTCGTTCAGTTGACGTCCTGGACCTCGAAGGGATACGGCCGCGGCTCAGGCCACCACGGGGCCTTCTCGCGGGTCTTACTGATCGGTGACCGCAATGTGCCAACGGACTCGAGTTCGAGTTCCACTACGTCACCGGGTGAGAGTGTCTTGCCGAGTTCGAGTCCAGACCCGAATCCCAGAGTGCCGGAACCGATTATGTCGCCGGGCTGGAGGTAGTCGGCGATCGAGACATATGCGACCAATTCGGCGGGGGTGTACACCATGTCCTCGGCGACGCAGGAGGACCATAGTTCGCCGTTGACCCGCACGGATCCCGTCAATCCTTCGATGGACGAGACCTCATCCATGGTGGTGATCCATGGGCCGATGCCGTAGGCGAAGTCCTTACATTTCTGCGGGCCCATGCCGATCGCCATCTCTGCGCCCTGCACGTCTCGCGCGCTGAAATCGTTGAAGATCGTGATGCCGAAGACGTGGTCGAACGCATCGTCCGGCGTCAGATTCCGTCCTCGCCGGCCGACGATGTAGCCGATCTCGAGCTCGTAATCGAACGCGTCCGTGAAGTCCGGGTAGGGAATCTCTTCGTTGTGCCCGTACACCGTCGCGGTCGAGCCCTTGAAGTACCCCGGAATTTTGTAGATGTTCGGATTGGGCAGCGCGTGTGCGACCTTCTCACTGAAGTTGACGATGTGCTGACTGAAGGTCAGCCCATCCCGGATCACCGGGGAATCCACCGCTGCACACCACTGGACCTCGAGTAACGGCAGTGATGCGTCGTCCGCGGCTCCGAGTGCCTCGTGCGCAGCATCCAGAAAGACATCGCCGCCACCGATCGCGGCGGCCATGCTGGACGGAAAGATGGAGCGGGCAATCTTCGACGCGCGCTCCGGCTCCGCACCCGAGCGTTGCAGCGTCAGCGCATATGCCTGCGCCAGGTCGATCACCCTTTCGGTATCGGGCTGCACCGCGACGATTCGTGCGCGCGGACCGTCCGGGGTCGGTCGCACCACCCTGCCTAGCTTCATTGTGGCCTCCTAGTTTGTTCCGTAATCCTATACGATACGTCTCGAACCGCAATAGGTTTGATGACATCATCTACAACTCCGTTTCGGCGGGTTGCGGGATGAGAGAAGCCGGCGAAGTCCGCGGAGTGGGCGTCGGCAGTGTGGCGAAGGCACATGCACACATGGCGGCCAATGCTGCGCACAGGATGAGTGCTGCTGAGTACGTGCCGAGGGCATCAAACAACATCCCGATGAGCAATGGCGAGATGCCTGCCGCGATGACGAAGCCCGTGTACATCCAGGAATATGCTCGGGCGTATCCCGCGAGTGCGAAGTACCGAGCGGTGAAGAAGCCGATCATGTCGATCTCGCCGCCGATGGCCAGCCCCAAGGCAATGGCGGCGAGTGGAGCGAAAGCGACGCCTCCGACGATCAGGAAGCATGTACCGGCAGCACTCAAGGCGCAGACCCCTCCGGCAACCAGTCCCGGGCGGACATGATCGAGCAGAAATCCCACCATGACCCGACTTCCGATGACAGCGAATCCGATCAGGGACGCCAAGGTCGCGGCCTGCGACGGCTCCACATCCATCGACCGCAACATTGGAACGAAATGTGTGAGCAAGCCCGTGAAAGCGAATGACATCACGAAGAACGTGATCAACAATCTCCAGAAGCACCGGTCTCGACGAATCGCGGCGAAAGTCGAGCGGGCACGCACGGGAGCAGGCACATCGAGTTCAGTGCACTCGGCGAGGTCGTCGTCCTCCCCCGAGTGGCCGTTGCCGAGGGCTCTTTCAAAAAGGCGGGCACGGGAGCGATACCGCTCGCGGCGATCACAGCGAGCACAAGAAACCCTGCGCGCCAACCATATTCGACAATGACGCCATTGACGACGAGCGGAGCGACGGCCGCGGCGACACCGATCCCAGTCATCGCGAGTCCGAGGGCAAACCCGCGCGACTTGACGAACCACAGGCTTACCGTTCGCGTAAATCCGACCGGGCCGGATGCGCTGGCGAGGAAGCCGAGTGCGAACATGACCGCAAGGAAGACGGGGACGGTGTCGACGATTGTCGCGAGGGCAAGGTATCCGGATGCGAAGGACAGTTGCCCGAAAACAATGACTCTCCTCGTCCCGAAGCGGTCGATCGCGCGCCCCGTGCATACCGTTCCTGCTGCGACCCCCGCGCTGACCAGCAGCAGACCGAGACCGTACGAGGTCTTACTCAGTCCGATGGCGTTTTCGAGGTCGGCCGTGAACAAACCTATTGTGTACAGCAGCAATCCGGAGATGCCGACCGCCGACCCGAAGCCAGCGATGACGATAGTTGGCCATCCGCGCCGGATCTCTTCATTACTGACCATGGGCACACACCTTCGACAGGGAGGGAAATCGAGCATTGGTATTTCGAGACGAGCGGGGATCGCTTCGTGTAATTGGCGTCACATCGCCTGCGGGCTATCTCAACCTATCCCACGGAGTTCGTAAATTTCATGCACCCGTGGAACTTCCACGGTTGAACGGTAGAAGCTGCCCGCAAGGGATGGCGGAGGACCACGCCGAACCAGCGGCGCCGTTCGTTGTCGCTCCGTGGGCGGTCCGCGTGCCGCTGAGAGCTACCGAAGGTTCAGGTGCCGATCCGTCGAAGGCTCCGGTGCGGCGCGCTCGGCTCTCTCGAACCGCAGTTGAGAGCTGTTGTGGCAGCGGGTTTGCGAAACGCCGGGAGCGCAGGACTGTGCGCGGGTGCGACACGCGGGTGTGTCGTAGTTGGGCGGGGTGGTGCAGGGACTGTTCAGCCTGCGGAGATCGCGGCGGATCGCGCGGAGAGCGATTTGAGATCGAAGCCGGCCCGGGTCAGGTCGGTCAGGCTCGGCCGCCGCGGTGCGGACAGTACTTTGCGGGCGGCGAGGTGCACGGCGGGCTGGTTCACCGATTCGACGGCGACGAGGACGTCGTCGCGGAAGCGGAAAGTGGAGAACTTTCCGGTGGTGGGGTCGGTGGGGACAACGGTGCGATCGGTGGGACCGCCGACGCCGGCGATCTGGATCTTGCAGCTGCCTTGGTGGCTCCAGAACCACGGGAGGTCCTGGTAGCCGGTGGGGGTCCCGGTGAGTGTGGCCGCCAGGGCCCGGGCCTGGTCGACCGCGTTCTGCACCGATTCCCGCCGAACCCTGGTCCCGGCGTGTGTGCAGGGAAAGCTGACGCAGTCGCCGATCGCCCAGATGTGCTCGTCGCTGGTGCGTAGGAATTCGTCGACGTGGATGCCGTTGTCGATTCGCAGGTTTGCGGCGGCGGCCAGATCGGTCTGAGGGTCCGCGCCGATACCGATGACCACGAGGTTGGCGGGGAAGCGGCGGCCGTCGTGTCCGACGACGGCGGAGACACGTCCGTGGGCGTGTTCGATCGCCGACACCTGCACGTCGAATTGAAAGTCGATACCCGCGGCGCGGTGAGTGACGGTCAGCTGGTCGGTGGTGGCATAGGTCAGGGCGCGGGCGAGTGGCCGGGGACCGTATTCGACGACGGTGACGTCGATGCCGCGCCGGGCCGCCGCGGCGGCGAATTCGAGTCCGATGAAACCGGCGCCGATGACGACGGCGGCCGTCGCGTGGTCGAGGTCGTCGTGGAGGAGGGTGGCGTCGGCGGCTGTCCGCAGGTAGTGCACCCCGGGTCCCTGTGCGCTGGGAAGGGTGAGGCGTCGGTTGCGGGAGCCGGTGGCCAAAACAAGGTCGTCGTAGTGCATCCGGGTGCCGTCTGCGCACCCGATGGTGCGGGTGCGCGGGTCGATTCCGGTGACAGCGGTGCCGCGCCGCAGGTCGATCTCGTGATCGTGATAGAACTCGGTGCCACGCAGCGGCAACGGTTGCGGATCGCCTTCGGCGAGGTAGTCCTTCGACAGTGGGGGGCGTTGGTAGGGCAGTTCCGATTCGGCGCTGAGCACCGTGATCGGGCGATCGTGGCCGCGGGTTCGCAGGGAGTCGGCGAGCTGGATCCCGGCATGGCCCGCGCCGATGATGATCGTCGCGCTCATGTCAGATCTGGCTTTCCGGGAGATCGACCTCGAGACCGTCGAGGGTGGTGGTGACGAGGATCTGGCAACCCAGACGGGACCGCTGCGGGGCGCGGGCGGTGGCGGTGCAGTCGAGCATCTCGTCCTCGTCCTCGCCGACGTCGGGTAGATCCGTCAGATGCGCGGAGCGGATGTAGACGTGGCAGGTGGCGCACATGGCCTGTCCGCCGCATTCGCCGACAATGCCGGGGATCGAGTTGGTGACCGCGGCGCGCATCAGGGATGTGCCGTCGGGGACGTCGAGGACGTCGCTGCGACCGTCGGGCTGGTGGAAGGTGATTTTTGGCATGGAGGTCTCTCTCTTTTCTCAGTTGTCCCAGGTGACCGGGAGATCGGTCAGTCCTCGGAACACCCATCCGTCCCATCGGGTTTCGCGGGTGGTATCGACGCGCAGGGTGGGGAAGCGCTCGTAGAGCAGGGGCACCGCGATCTCTCCGACGGCGCTCTTGGCCGCCCAGTGGCCAGCGCATAGGTGGACCCCGCTGCCGAACGCCAGGTGTGGGCGGCGTGGGCGGGAAATGTCGAACACCGTGGGATCGGCGTCGAAGTAGCGTTCGTCGCGATTGGCGGAGCCGACCACCACACCGATGGCGGCACCGGCGGGCAGGCGCACTCCCCCGAGCACCACCGGGCGGGTGGTCTGGCGGGGGTACATGCCGATCGGCGACAGCCAGCGCGCGGTCTCGTCGAACACCGCCGGCCACAGCGAGCGGTCCACGGATACGTGCCGTTGCTGGTCCGGATGCCTCGACAGCGCCCACACCATGTTGGTGATCATGTGCTGCGGCTCGTTCATTCCCCCGGTGATGGTCAGTTTGACGTTCGCGGCCACCGCCTGCCGAGGCAGTCCGCTGCCGACCAGTGCCGAGGTCATCGACTCATTGGGATGCTTGTCGTAGAAGGGAATCAGGGCATCGAGCAGGGCGTCGACCTCGGTGCGGGCCTGCTCGCAGCGGACCCAGATGTCCGGATCGTCGAGCAGGTTGCCGGTGCCGGCGATGAAGGCATGAGACCACCGCCGCATGTCCTCGACATCGACATCCGGCAGCCCCAGCAGATCGATCAGGTTCTGTGATGCCACCGGTGCTGCGTAGTCCCGGTTCAGTTCGGCAGCCCCGGGACCGGCATCGGCAAGGACGTCCAGATAGGTACGCGCGTTGCGGGTGAACACCTCGGACCATACGGACTTGACCATCTTCGGACGCAGGGTGGGATTGATCGTCGATCGTTCGGACGCATGGTCGGGATCGTCCTTGCGCAGCATCGGATGCCCACCCAGCGCGCGCAGCATGGTCGCGCCGCTGCCCCCGACATCGGCGGTGTAGGTCTGCTGGTCGCACTCGATCTCGTGGCATTCGTGGTAGCTGGTGACCAGGTACTTGTTCACGGCCGGGACCCACGCCACCGGCGCCTCGTGGCGAAGACGCCGGTACGTCGGGTACGGGTCGGCGGCAAGTTCACCGGGCGCCACCCAGTCGACTTCGGGTGCCGGGGGTAATTCAGCCGGGTCGACGGTGCCTCTTTGCGGAAGTGCGCTCTCGCCGGCGGAGGCCGGGGCGTGGGTCACCGGACAGGACATTGGCCGCGTGGCTGCCGTGTCGGTCATGTCGTTCTCCATCTTGTGCGTGTTGTGCACCACATTGGGGTTGAGACTTAGTTCACATCACCGAGTAATTCTCGTAAAGTGATCAAAAATGGCAAATATCTTCAGTTGAACGGAAGTTTCAGATGGGTCAGCTCACCGTCCGCCAGCTCGAGTTGTTTTCCGCCCTCCCGCGATATGGGACGTTGTCGGAGGCTGCGGCTGCGTTGCACATATCCGAATCAGGTCTGTCACAGGCGGTTTCGGAGGTAGAGCGAATTGTGGGGGAGCAACTGTGCGTGCGTCGCAAGGCGAAGGGTTTGCAGCTGACGCCGGCGGGGCAGTACTTCGCCCATCGTGCGCGTCATCTCGTCGACGAAGTGTCCTCCCTCGTCGGTGATCTCGCTGCCACGCGTGGGGAGATCACCGGCCCCATTCGGGTCGGTTGCTATGTAGGGTTCGCCGCCACGGTGCTGCCGCCGGTGCTGGCGCACTTCGCAGGCGCACACCCGAAGGCCAAGGTCGGGGTCCGGGTCGGTGGGGACGACGAGCTGCTGCCGTCACTGGCCGACGGCACCTTGGACTTCGCGGTTCTGTACGACATGTTTCTACCCTCGGACCTCAACAAGCGGGTGGTGTACGAGACCGAGGTCATGGCCGTGCTGCCGGCCGACCATCGACTCGCCGACCGGATCAGCGTGGCCTTGCACGAGCTCGCCGAGGAACCTCTCGTTCTGCTCGACTCGGCGCCGAGCACGGCCAACACCCATCGAATCTTCGCCGAGCAGGGGGTACAACCCACTGTCGGCACCGCCGTTCCCACAATCGATCTCGTCCGGGCTCTGGTGGGGCGAGGAGTCGGATACGGCCTGCTCATGTCCCGTCCCAACTCTCCCGACACCACCTCCGAAGGACGACCCCTGGTGACGCGACCGCTCACCCCTCGTGCCGGCCGCACCAGCGTGGTCGCGACCTGGCCCCGGCACATGACCCTCAGCCCGCGGGCACAGGTCTTCCTCGATCATCTCGTGCACAGCTTGTCCCGGGCCGGGGAGTCATCGCATCAACACTCCGATGCGCCCGACCCGATGTCGGCGAAAGTCACTCCGTGAACCCGTCTCTCGTATACCCACTCCCCCGTCAGACGTGCTGCGCAGACCGCCGACATCTCTCGGACACGTGGACGCGGGTTCGCGCCAGTTTCGGTTCGGTGGCACCTGCAGCGTTCCCGGTGCGCCCCGGTGAATCGCAGAGTGCCACTGGCGCGCGCCGACCCAGCGCACACACGCCGCCGCGATCTGCACTCGAGGGCACGCCGGCCATTTTCTGCTTGCCTCGGCGGCGTCCATTCGACCGGTGTCCCGGATTCGGACCGTCAGAGCGGTTCGCAGCCGTCCTCGCGGTTGTGTATCGGCACGAGCCCGGCGGCCTGCAGCGGGCGGAGGTCGATCAGATCACCGGCCTCCGGTGCACCCTGGACGATCATGCCGAGGTCATCGCGCAGCTGGGCGAGCGCCCGAATGCCGATACCGGAGGGGGCCAGGGTCTGCGGCACCGCGGCGAGAGCAGAGGCGACCGCAGCCTGTCCGAACCCCGTGGCGAGCAGTTCTTGCTCGACCTCGGATGCCGCCGCCTGTTGCATCCACCGGTGGGCCGCGGCCAAAGCTCGGAGATACCGGACAATTTCGTCCATTTTTCCCGAGAGGACCTTTCGGGTGGACACGATTCCGAGGCCGGGGTAGGACGGCACCAGTTCCGCTATCCGCATGGCAACGGTCATCCCCTGATCGCGGCCGATCTCGTCCAGCGGCGGCGCCAGGAGAGTCACGTCCGCCGTGTTGGCGATCAGTGACTCGAACCGTTCGCGCACGCCACCCACCTCGACGACCTCGTACTGGTCTTTCGTCCGGCCGAGCCGCGCCATCATCGAGTACGCGACGATGGCGAAGCCGTTCGTAGGGGCGTCGACCGCCAGACGAATCACGTCGAGACCATCGGTCGATAGCAATTTGGGCCGAAGCGTCAAGGCAAGATCGGTGGTCGTTTCGATCTGGGCTATCACCGCGATGTCCGAACCCGTTGCATTCCAGGCGAACAGGTTGTCTGTCGCGGTGATGCCGACATCCGCTCGGCCTTCGTCGAGTTCCCGGCGCTGTTCGTGGGAGGACCCCACCAATTTTGTCTCCACATCGACGCCCGCTGCGGCGAACAGCCCCCGATGCTGCGCCACCGCCACGACCGGGGGGACGACGAACACCGACTGCTGCACCGTCATCGACTGTGCCTCCGTGTGAGTTGTTTCGAAGCCCTCGTACATATCGCTACAGAAAGTGATTGTGATCCACATCGCATGGGGTTAGAGTACGGAAATCGATACGAGACGTCTAGTACAGCAAGGAGCTCACGTGTCTTGGGATTACGAAGTGGTGGTCGTCGGCGGCGGCCCCGTGGGGGTGGCCGCCCTCGCTCTTCTCGGCCAGGCCGGGATCTCAGCGATCGGGATCGAACGCGAAAGTAGCGTGTGGCCACAGGCTCGGGCGGTGCACTTCGATGGAGAGACCCTTCGCGCATTTCAAGCCCTCGGCCTGGGCGAACAGGCGATGGCTCGATGTAAGCCGATGACGGACTTCCGCATGGAGAATGAAGCACGCGAGACGCTGTTCTCACATCCAACGGGGAAACTCGGAACACAGGCATGGCATGACGACGTCATGTTCCATCAGCCCGACATTGAGGTACTGCTGCGCAGCGAGGTGGACCGCCAGGCCGGCGTGTCACTTCGCTCGGGGACCACCTTGACCGATCTGGAGCACATTGCCGACGGGGTTCGCTGTGTGGTCACAGACGCCGAGGGCTCTACGGAGACCCTCACCGCGCGATGGGTCATCGCAGCTGATGGGGCTACCTCGACGGTGCGGCGACTGCTCGATGTCCGGACCGAAAGCCTCGGTAGCGATGATCCGTGGCTGGTCGTTGACGGATTACTGGACGGGGAGCCTGACATCAGTGGCGACATGGTGTTCCTCGGTCATTACAGTCGGCCGGCACTGTGGGTTCGCCTTCCCGGCAAGCGGGTCCGGATGGAGTTCAAGGTCATGCCGGACGATGATCCCCAGGAGATCACCACCGCGGCCGCCATCGAGCGCATCAGCCACGGCGTTCTGCCGACGGACCGATTCACGCCGGACCGGGCCGCGATCTATACCTTCCGCGCACGGGTTGCCGAGCGGTGGCGTGCGGGCAATGTGTTCCTCGCCGGGGACGCCGCCCATCAGGCTCCGCCACTGTTCGGCCAGGGACTGTGCGCCGGCATGCGCGATGTCGCCAACCTGATCTGGAAGCTGAGTCTGGTCTCGCGGGGTCTCGCCGACGTGGACCTGCTCGACACCTACGAGAGCGAGCGGCGCCCGCACGCCCATTACTGGGTGGAGCAGGCGGCGACGATGGCAGGCATTCTGCAGACCACGGACCGCAAGACCGCCGAACATCGCGACGCCTACGTGCGCGCGAACCCCGGTGCATCTGCACCCCCGTCGCCGGCGCTCGGTCCCGGCTTGCATACCGCCGAACTCAACGACAGTGCGGGCCGACTTTCCCTGCAGCCCCGGCTGTCCGACGGAACACGCCTCGACGATCTGGTCGGCGTCCGGTTCCTCGTCGCAGCACCCGAGGACATGATCGCCGGGTTGTCACCACAGCTTCAGGGGGCGCTCACCGGTGATGGCGAGACCGTGGTGCTCACCGACCCGGAGACGTTCTCCGACCTGCTCGCCTCGGTGAATGGCAAGGCCGTGGTCCTGCGCCCGGACCGGTACGTGCTCGGTGTCGCCGACACGTGTGAGGAGCTCGGGCTACTGCTCGAACTCGTCCCCACCTTCAAAGCGGCGCTCGCCCCCGCCGTCCAGGCCGCGCCCCTGCCACAGTGACGAGCCCTTGCCCGTCACTGCCCTGAACTGGTACCCGAAGGAGATTTCCGTGTCATTCAGTCCGATCACCCACCTACGTCACGTCGACATAGCGGTCCCCGAATACGACAAGCAGGTCGCGTTCTACGGCAACAACTGGGGCCTGACCGATGTCGGCGGCGAAAGCAATTTGACGTACTTCGCGGCCGAAGGCTCGCCTGAGCAGTACATCGTGCGTGTCAGACGCGCCGACGAGAAGCGACTCGATCTCGTGTCGTTCGGCGCAGCAGACCCCAAATCCGTCGATCAGCTCGCCGACCGCCTCGGCGGTGCGAACGTCGCGCTGATCAGCGAACCCGACATCTTGCAGACGCCCGGCGGAGGCTACGGATTCCGGTTCTTCGACCTCGAAGGTCGCGTCCTCGAAGTTTCCGCCGACGTCGAGACCCGCACACACCGCAAGATCGAGGAACGTGAAGCCATTCCCGTGCGACTGTCGCACGTGGTACTCAACTCGCCTGAGCCCGAGAAGATGTTGGCCTGGTACGTGAAGCACCTCGACTTGCGTCTCTCCGACACCCTCGTCCATCCCCACATGGGTGGGCTCATGTGGTTCCTGCGCTGTGGACCGCAGCATCACAGTATGGCGATCGCCCGGTGCCCCCATACCGCGCTCAATCACGTGTCGTTCGAGATGCGTGGGCTCGACGAATACATGCGCGGTAGCGGACGGCTCATTCGAGCCGAGGTCCCGAAGATCTGGGGACCGGGCCGACACCGCGCCGGCGACAACACCTTCACCTACTTCCACGATCCCAACGGCAACACGATGGAGTACACCACCGAACTCGAACTTCTCGACGAGGACACCTGGCACCCGAGCCTGTACGACACCAGCGAACCGGAGACCTCCGATGAGTGGGGCACCGCCGACTCAATGAACGAATGGATCAGCAAGCAGATGTTCAACGATCCGGACAAGGGCCTGTTCCAGGCACCCCCGGTATAGGGGCCTCGCGTACCGACACCGCAGCCCGGGCTACCCGGGCACCCGCAAGGAGCCCTCCGGTCGCGTTCGCACCCCACGGTGACGACAGATGCGACCGGAGGGCCTCCGTCGGATTTCTCGCCCATCGATGCGGCGTACACACCGATTGCTCCGAAATTCGTCGCACCGAAGAGAACATCCGCAGTCACGACTGCCACAGACGTCACCGGAAGAATTTATGACAGACTCCGCCCGGGCCTTGTTCGTCCGAGCGAAGGGCTCTTCCAGCCACCGAGTATCAACGGACTCGAGATCGCCAACCGCATCGTCATGGGTCCGATGGCGGTCCTGCAGCAGCACAAGGGCGGACGTCCGAGCAGACAAACGATTGCGTTCCTCACCGAGCGCGCCACCGGCGTCGGCATGATCATCGTCGGAGGGTCAGCGGCCACGTCACGAGGAGTTGACGAGGCACCGTTCCGGCCACTGCTCCGTTTCGACTCCGACGATCTCATCCCCGACCTGGGGCGGTTCACCGCCGCCGTGCATTCCCACGGGACCGCGATCTTCTCCCAAGCCTTCGCCGGATTCGGGCGGATGGGAATGCCAGGCAAGGACCGGCCGATTCTCACCGCAAGCCCGAAGAACGTTCATATGACCGAGGACCGCCTCCCACCGGGAACCTCACCGGCGGGAGGCGGGGCAGTCGGCGATGTCCCGCTGTTCCTCAGCAGCACAACCGATCCGCAGACGGGTGCCGACGCGATCGTATCCGGCCACGGAGATGCTCTGATGCTTGCCCGGCAACTCCTCGCCGATCCCGAGTATGCCAACAAGGTGCGCGACGGAAGAATCGACGAGATTGTCATGGTGCGACCACCAAAACTCCTGCCTGCGGTGGCTGATCGACGTTCCCGTCCGCTGCCACCAGAACCTCCGCACGGGTCGGGAAGGGCGTGAGCCGGGTGCGCGGCCCCGCTCCCCCGCATCGTGAAACGCCCCGCGGAAGACGCTCTGATCTGGTTGACCGGTTCAGAGCGGGTCATGGCTTGGCGAGCAAGATCGCCTCCAAGAATGAGTCCGCGGGGTCAACGGTGGGATTCACACCTCCGGCCCTCCACCGTCGGTGAGTGAGATTGTATGTACGAGAATGGGTGCGGGTTGCTCGTCGAGCGAGCCCGCACCCATTTGCATACGTCAACCCGCAGCGGTGAGGCGATCAACAGCGTGGCGTACATGGAAACGGCCGTCCGGACGCGTTCGCATTCGAGCTGACGAACCTCTTAATTTTAATGTCCACGTTTTCGTAGCCAACGCAAGCACCCGGCCTCCTCCGGCGGGCAGCTTCCGCGGCGACTAGGTGTACTGATCCAACGTTGGTGACGTCACGGCCACATCGCAGCCCGAACCAGACCCCGACGCGCACCGAGCGGCGCATCATCAAGGTCCGCGTCATCCGCCGCTGGGGTCCGGCCCGGATCGCGTATCTGCTGGGTCTGAATGTTTCGACAG
>Ga0247825_10002389_pt1 | contig 12365 bp, 10 predicted proteins | sample 13C_Vanillin_Day_FD_194413 | JGI IMG/M metagenome (GOLD analysis project Ga0247825, IMG submission 194413) | Soil microbial communities from agricultural site in Penn Yan, New York, United States - 13C_Vanillin_Day48 | ecosystem: Environmental > Terrestrial > Soil > Agricultural land | place...
AGTCTAAGTAGAGAGGATCTAAGTAGTAGTGACAGTCGTCTGCGCAGACTTGGGGAAAAGTCTGCAAGCTCTTGGGATTCCAGCGGAAATTCCCGCTTGGGACATGTGGACAAGTCGGAACTTTTCCCCAGCGTCCCACACCCCCCTTACTTCGTGCCCGGTTCTCCACAAGGCCCGATCCGTCATCCACAGGACTCCCACAGGATGACCCGGATTGAAGCTTTCCACCGGGGGTGAGGGTCCTCGAATACCGGGAAAGGCGCCAGTCCAGGCTATCCTCTGCGCCCATGGCCGCACCTGGAAAAGGGGCGCCGAGCGAGTCGTCCAAGGATTTCCATTGGGGCGAGCGGATCGGCAAGTACCAGATCATCACCCAGCTGTCCGTCGGAGGCATGGCCGAGCTGTTCCTCGGCTTCACCTCAGGGCCTGGGGGCTTCCGTAAGTACGTGGCCATCAAGCGGATCCTCCCGCACGTGCGCAGCCACGATGCCTTCGTGCGCATGTTCCTGGACGAGGCGCGCATCACCGCGGCGCTGTCCCATCCCAACATCGCGCAGGTGTACGAGCTGGGCCACCAGGAGGACGGGCTGTTCCTGGCCATGGAGTTCATCGCCGGGCGGAACCTGGATCAGGTCACCGCCGCGTATGAGCGCCGCCAGCAGCCCATCCCGCTGGGGCTGAGCGTGGCGGTGATGCGCGACGTGTGCCTGGCGCTGCACTCGGCGCACACCTTCACGAATGCCTCGGGGCAGCACAGCCCCATCGTCCACCGGGACGTCGCCCAGAAGAACGTGATGGTTGCGTACGACGGCGTGGTGAAGCTGCTGGACTTCGGCATCGCGAAGGCGCGCGACAGCCTCGAGCGCACGCGTGCGGGCATGGTGAAGGGGACGGCGGGCTATATGTCTCCGGAGCAGGTGCGGGGCGAGCCGCTCGACGGACGGAGCGATCTGTTCGCCGCGGGGGTGGTGCTCTGGGAACTCGTGACGGGACAGCAGCTCTTCAAAGCGGAGAACCCGCGCGATGAGATGACCAGCATCCTCGACACGCCCATCCTGCCGCCACTGCACGCCTCGGAGCCCATGCCCGAGGAGCTGATAGCGGTCATCCTCAAGGCGCTCGAGAGGGATCCGAAGAACCGCTTCCAGTCGGGCAAGGAGATGGCCCGGGCGCTGGAACGGGCGGCCGGCCGTCTGATGTTCGACGTGGATCAGCGCGCGGCGGTGATGCAGGAGCTCTTCGAGGAGAAGATGGCAGTCACTCGGGAGCTGCTGGAGAGCGCCAACGCCGTGGTCGACAGTGGCCCCGTGATGGCGGCGCTCCTGCAGAAGCCAGAGCCTGCCAGGAAGCAGGGGACCCAACAGAAGGCAGGGGCAACCCGCGCCCCCAACCCCGCGCGAGGCGTGGACACGGAGCCCTCTGATAAGAAAGCCCGCACCCCCGAGACCCGGCCCGCTCCGCGCACCACGGAGGATCCCGCGCCTGGCAACCGGACGTTGAACATCGTGCTTGGGGTGGTGGTGGTGGTGAGCATCTTGCTGGGTGGCGGCTACCTGGCGCTGATCCTCACGCACAAGCTGGACGCGGACATGCCGTCTGCTCCCGCGGAGAAGGCGGCTGCGGATCCATGGCTCAAGCCGGTGCCAGAGCCTGGGCCGCCCGTGGTGGCCATCGGCTCTCCGGACGCGGGGACGTCGGCGAGCGGCACGGCGGTGGCGGATGCGCAGGGCTCCCAAGACGGAGACAAGGAGGCCACGGACGGGAAGGAGGGGGAGGAGAAGCCCTCGAAGCCAGTCCGAGGACCGACGGGGAAGATGACGCTCATCATCAACCCAGAGGCAGAGGTGTTCCTTGGCAGGCGCTCGTTGGGGAAGACTCCGCTGTTCAACGTGTCTCTGCCCGAGGGAACGCACCTGCTGCGCATCGTGGGTCCGGACAAGAAGTCCCGGAAGCTGTCAGTGCCCATCGAGGCTGGGCAGAAAACTCTGCACCGGTTCTCCCTCGACGACATTCCCACGGCCCGTTGAGTCCAGGGCAGGGGCCTGGCGTGACGGGATGCACTGCGACAGTGCCGGAAGGCGGCTCATGGTCTAGCCTCCGGTCCCAAAACCCCTGAGAGCCCTGTGACTGGGGGGCTCCCATATCCTTGGGACATTGGCACCGCGATGGCTCCGCTCAACCTCGGCTTCTTGATGGACCCGCTCGAGCAGGTGCGAGTGGATCATGACTCGACGTTCGCGATGATGTTGGAGGCGCACCGCCGTGGCCACACCGTGCGCTACCTGGAGCAGGGCTCGCTGCAGTTCAGCGGGACGCGCTCCGAGGCTCGCATGCGCAAGGTGGCTGTGCGCCGCGAGGTGGGGCGCCACTTCGATGTCCTGGAGGAGTCGGTGCAGCCGATCTCCAGCTTGGATGTCCTCTTCCTGCGCAAGGATCCACCGGTGGACGTGGAGTTCCTGCACGCCACGCAGCTGGTGGAACTGTGTGCGGGCAAGCCCCCCATCTTCATCAACAGCCCGCAGGGCATCCGGGACGCCAACGAGAAGCTCTTCACCATGAACTTCCCGGAGCTGATGCCGGAGACGTACGTGACGCGCGACAGGTCCGTGCTGGCGGACTTCATCCGCCGGCACGCGGACGGGGTGATCCTCAAGCCGATCGACGGCTTTGGGGGCAAGGGCATCGTCTTCGTCAAGCACGGGGACCGGAACGCGCGGTCGCTCCTGGAGATGATGACGGATCACGGCCGCGAGGCCATTGTCGCGCAGGTGTACGTGCCGGCGAGCCGCCAGGGGGACAAGCGCATCATCCTGGTGAATGGAGATCCGGTGGGGGGCGTCCTGCGCGTGCCCTCGGAGGACGATCACCGGGGCAACATGGCCGCGGGTGGTACCCCGGTGAAGACGACACTGACGGAGCGGGAGAAGGAGATCTGCGCGCGGTTGAAGCCCAAGCTGCTGGAGCATGGGCTGTACCTGGTGGGCATCGACGTGCTGGGCGACTACCTCACGGAGGTGAACGTGACGAGCCCCACGGGCCTGGTGGAGATTGACGCGCTGGATGGCATCAACGTCGAAGCGCACGTCATCGATCTCGCGGAGCGCCTGGCCACGAAGCGGTGAAGAGCTGCTGGGAGCACCCGACATGAGCGACAAGTTCTACCCATTCATCAAGCTCGACTGGCCGAAGGTGATGCCCGCCGAATCCCAGGCCCGTGCCAAGGCCTTCCGCGAGTCCATGGCGCTCCGGCGCTCCGTGCGCCATTTCTCCTCCGAGCCCATCCCAGATGGCGTCATTGAGGAGGCCATCACCTGTGCCGCGTCCGCACCGAGCGGCGCTAACCAGCAGCCGTGGACCTTCGTGGTGGTGACGGACGCCGCGCTCAAGGCGCGCCTTCGCGAAGCCGCCGAGGCTGAAGAGCGCGAGTCCTATGAGCACCGAATGAGCCAGGAGTGGCTGGATGCGCTCGCCCCACTGGGCACTGACTGGCACAAACCCCACTTCACCGATGCGCCCGTCATCATCGTCGTCTTCGAGCAGGTGTACGGCCTCCAGCAGCTCCCGGATGGCACCGCGAAGAAGGTGAAGCACTACTACGTGCAGGAGTCCGTGGGCATCGCGGTGGGCTTCCTCATTGCCTCGCTCACCCAGGCGGGAGTGGCCACATTGACGCATACGCCCTCGCCCATGGGCTTCCTGCGCGAGGTGCTCGGACGCCCGGAGAACGAGCGCGCCTTCGCTGTGCTCCCCGTGGGTTACCCTGCCTCCGACGCCCAGGTGCCGGACATCCGCAAGAAGCCGCTGGAGGATGTGCTGGTACGCCGCTGAGCTCGCGCAGGCTGGAGCCTCTCTCATGGATGGATCCGAGACGCTCGACTCCATCGGCACTGCGGACGTGAAGGTCCTCCAGCGCCGAGGCGGCTACCGCTTCACGCTGGACGCCGTGCTGCTGGCGGGGTTCGCGGCCTCGGAGGGCGCCGGAGAGGGGCGTGTGCTGGAGCTCGGAGCGGGCAGTGGCGTGGTGTCCTTCCTCCTCGCTCGGCAGTTCAGCCGAGGACCCATTGATGCACTGGAGCTGCAGCCGGCCGTGTACGCGCGGCTGGTGCGAGGCGTGGAGCTCAATGGACTGGAGGGCCAGGTGAAGCCGCTGCTCGGGGATCTGCGCGAGGCCCGGACGCTGCTCGCGGCTGGTGCCTATGCCCTCGTCGTCTCGAATCCGCCCTTCCGGCCCAGGAGCGCCGGCGTCCTCAGCCCGGACGAGGAGCGAGCGCTGTCCAAGCAGGAGCTGGCATGTGACGCGCCCGCGGTAGTGGCCGCGGCGAGGCACGCGCTGCAACCCGGTGGCGGCGTGAGCCTGGTGTACCCAGCAGCCCGGCTGACGGAGGTGCTCGGACTGCTCACGGCGGCCCGCTTGTTCCCGCGCGCGCTGCGCCTCGTCCACGCGAGGGTGAACTCACCCGCGACGCGCTTCCTCGTGCACGCGCTGCGAGACAGTGATCGCGGGCTGGAGGTGCGTCCGCCCCTCATCGTTCACGGCGCAGGCCCAGGTGGATATGCACCCGAGGTGGCCGCGCTCATGGATCCACCTCGCTCGGAAACACGCTAGCTGCTGCCCGGCTGCTCGAGCGGCAAGCAGCCGCGTGGAGCCACTGGCATGTTTCTGTCGGGCCCGCTCAGGAACCGTAATATGCCCGCGCCATGCCCTTGTCCGTCCTCTTGCTGCTGACGCTCTCCGTCCAGCCAGCTCCACCCGCTGCCCCCGAGGCTCCTCGCTCAGCGGAGCCCACCACGGCCGCCCCGGATCCAACCACCTCCACCACGGACGAGCAGTTCGCTCGCGGCATCGAAGCCCTCAAGGCCCAGGATGCAAAGGCCGCGATCGCCGTGCTCTCGGCATGCGTGGAGGCCGCGCCCACACGCGTGGACTGCCGCTGGGAGCTGGGCTGGGCCTACTCGCTGGAGAACAAGTGGGCCGAAGCGCTCGCCCAGTGGACCGAGGTCCAGAAGCTGAAGCCGGATCAGCCCGATCTGGAGAGCGCGCTCACGCAAGCCCGGGCGCAGGCCGCGCTCCAGGAGCGGCTCTCGAAGCCGCCCGAGCCCACGCAGCGCCTCGCTCCGCCCAAGGATGCCAAGGTACGAATCCGCGCCGTGGGGGACGTGATGCTCGGCACCACGGAGCCCGAGGGCTACCTGCCTCCCGAAGGTCCTGAAGGTGTCCTCGCCGCCGTGCGCCCGCTCCTGGAGGACGCGGATGTCACCTTCGTGAACCTCGAGGGCCCCCTGTGCGACGGAGGCGTGACGATGAAGTGCCGCTCGCCGAAGAGCTGCTATGCCTTCCGCTCACCCACCTCGTACGGCCAGGCGCTGAAGGACGCCGGAGTGGACGTGGCCTCCACGGCGAACAACCACTCGGGTGACTACGGCGAGGAGTGCCGGCGGCAAACGGAGGCCACGCTGGACAAGCTGGGCATTGTCTGGAGCGGACCGCCGGGCAGCGTGGCCACGCTCGAGCGCAATGGGCTGCGCATCGGCCTGGTGGCCTTCCATACCTCGGCCGCATGCAACCACCTCAACAACCTGCCCACCGCCAAGGCGCTGGTGCGCTCGGTGGCGGCCTCGCATGATCTCGTCCTCGTCTCCTTCCACGGTGGCGCCGAGGGCTCCAAGGCTGTCCGCGTCCCCCTGGGCCCGGAGAAGTTCATGGGAGAGAACCGGGGAGATCTCCGCGCCTTCACGCACGCTATGGTGGACTCGGGAGCGCACCTCGTCATGGGCCATGGGCCCCACGTGGCGCGGGCGATGGAGTTCTACAAGGGAAGGCTCATCGCCTACTCGATGGGGAACTTCGCCACCTACGGACGCTTCACGGTGACGGGCATCCAGGGCCTGGGCATGGTGCTCGAGGTGGAGCTGGATCGCGATGGCAGCTTCCTCTCCGGCCGCATTCTTCCCACCCAGCAGCACGGCAAAGGCATCCCAGCGCCGGATCCACAAGGGGGTGTCATCTCCCTGGTGCGCAAGCTAACGGCCCAGGACTTCCCCAGGACTGGAGCGCAGATCTCCGAGGACGGTGTCATCTCTCCTCAGGGCAAACCGTCCCTGTCTTCCCAGCGAAACGCGCCCTGAACTGATTGGTGCCCCAAGAGTGGGACCGGGGCCCACCGAGCGCGTGTGCGAAGCTTGGGTTAGAAGGAATGTGCCGTGCCCGCACTTCGCCTCTCGCGTTTCTCCTCGCTCCGGGCCTTTGAACATCCCGGCTACCTTCCGGTCTGGACCGGAGCGCTGGTGTCCAACATCGGCACCTGGATGGCGACGTTGGCGCTGGGCGTCTACGTCACCGAGGTGACGGGCCGGGCCGAATGGACGGGCGGAGTCGCGGCGCTCTCGTACCTGCCGGGGCTCCTGTTGTCGCCAGTGGGCGGGGCGCTGGCGGATCGCTTCGACAGACGGACCTATCTGGTGGCGGGGACGGTGGGGCAGATGCTGCTGACCGCCGTGCTCACGGTGCTGGCCTTCACGCACAACCTCAGCGTGCCGCTGGTGGCCGTGGCTGCTTTCGTGAACGGCTGCATCACCTTGCTCATGGGCCCCGCCTTCTCCGCGCTGCTCTCCGAGCTCGTGCCCCCGGAGGATATGCACAGCGCGCTCAGCCTCAGCTCGGCCCAGTTCAACCTGGGGCGCGTCATTGGCCCGCTGCTGGCCACGGTGGTGCTGGCCTCGGGCGGGATTGCCTGGGCGCTGCTCATCAACACGCTGTCCTTCGTGGCGGTGCTGGCCGCGCTGTCGAGGCTGTCCCAGCCCCAGCGCTCCGGCCCGCTTGTCCTCAAGGGCTTGTGGAGTGCGCTGTGGGTGGACATCGGCCGCGGCGTGGAGGTGGCGCGCAGGGATGCGGGCATCCGGCTGGTCCTGTCGAGCACGCTCGTCATCGCCGTGCTGGTGGCGCCCTTCATCGGCCTGGTGCCGGTGTTCGCCATCAAGGTCTTCCATCAGGGTGCCTCGGCCACCTCGCTGCTCGTCACCTCGCAGGGGGCTGGAGCGGTCATGGCCGCGGTGGGCGTGGGTGCGCTGGTCGATGCCATCGGGCGCAAGCGTGTGCTGGAGGGTGTGATGCTGGCCCTGGGCCCGGTGGCCGCGCTGTACTGGTTGGCGCCATCGCTGGGGCTGGCCGCGGTGGGCATCTTCTTCCTGGGTGCCAGCTACATGATCTGCCTGACGGGCATCCACACCGTCTGCCAGACGCGAGTGCCTCGGGAGTTGCGGGCGCGCATCAGCAGCCTCTACGCCATGGTGCTCAACGGAGGGTATGCGCTGGGCGTGTGGCTGCAGGGTGCGCTGGCGGACCGGGTGGGCGTGCGCTTCATCACCGTGTCCTCCGCCGTGTTCTTCCTGGCGCTGATGCTCTCGCTGCGCCTGCTGCGCCCGAACAGCTTCGACGCGACGGAGGCGTGAAGAGCGGTTGAGGCACCGTCTGCCGTCAGTGGGATTCGTGCGTGGAAGCGCTCAACGCCTCTTCCAGATGGTGGATGGCCTCGGACCAGGCTGCTCTCTCCACGCGCATCGCTCCGCGGTCCTTCATGATGGTGAGGAGCGTGTGATACTGGCTCATATCGTCGCTGCCGGATGCCGCGAGCTGATACCAGCGAGCCCATTCTTCAGGGTGCAACGTACCCCAATACTCGAGCCGCTCTGCGTTGATGGCTCCTACAATGGCATCCGCCAAGAGCTCGCTACGCTGTTGCTCATCTTCCGCGAAGCGGCTGGCTTTCCAGAGCGCTTCTACTGCGCTGGTGAAGCTATTAGCGCCTGGACCTGCGAAGTCGTCCTCTGCCTCAGGCCATGTCTTGCTGCTAGCGGCTGGTCCCGTCTCAGAGATGGATTCGATGAACTCGCGGGGCCAGGACACCCCAGGCTGATGGCGCTCGAAACAGTGCAGGCGGCGCGCAACGAAGTCCTGGGAGAACTGTAGCGCAATCCGTGCTGGCAACCGGTGCAGCAGCTTCCGAGTGGCATCCCAGCAGGCATTTCTATCCTGGTGCTCAGCCGAGAGCCTTAGCGCTGCAAGCTCTTGCTCAGGGGATTGAGTCTCACTCATGGGCGACAACAGCGGCTACCAGACGATCCGGCACCGCGTCCATTCAATGGGACGAGGATCAGCGTCAACGCAACACGGGCAGCAGACAATGGAGCCTGCTCGTTCGCCGTTGCTCCGTACATTGAAGTGCTTTCCAAGAAATGCACAGGGGCCCGTATTCGTATTCTCCGGCTTATGCAGAATGAGGTTCTTGACTCCGAGTCTCTGCTTCATCGCGTCCAGGGCTTGTTGGACGCTGTGATAAGTGTAGTTCTCAGGCAGTTCCTGGCAGAGAGGGTGATTGGGTAGTTCTGTACCGCAGTTCCGCCGCTCGCCAGAAGGGTCCTCGGGATCCACCCACAGGTCAGCAGTCGAGGTGCGTTCAGGGGCCGTGCTCGGTGACTGCTGTTCGCGGCTGAAGAAGGAGCTGCTCTGCCTCTACGAGTTGGCCATTGGCGATGAGTATCGGGATGCGGACCGTGGCGCTGTCGCCTCCCTTGGTGCGCACCGTAGGTTCATCGGAAGTATGAACGCAACCTACTGGGGCCTGCACCACCCCGCAGCACAGCAAGGCTCTCCAGGCGCCCATTTCCTTCTCCTTGCGGAACTGTAGGTACCTGCCTGTACGCGTGGAATGACCTGATGGGTTCATGCGGAGAGGGGGATGCGGAAGTCCTCCTCCAGGAGCGATGATGCGAGCGGAACCTTCCGTGCCACCGAGGAGCACACCATGAAGCTGATCCTGGGCCCTATTCTGTACGCAGAGAGCCAGACGGACCCGGAGATGTGGAGCTTCTCGGTGAACCTGCTGCTGTCCGGAGCGGACGCCGCAAAGCCCCCACCGCTGCGGCTGGTCTTCCGTGACGCCACCGGCCACGAGGTGGGCACGGTGTCCGGACCCACCGTAGCGGCGGACTTCTCCGGACTGGAGGAGCCCTCGGCGTGCGTCTCCTGGAAGTGGGCGGTGCGGCTGCCACGTCAGCAGGCAGAGCAGCGGGTCAGCTACCGCTTCGACGCAAGCAGCCCCACGATCGAGTGGCGGATGGATGATGTGAAGGACGTGCTCGTGCCAGCGCTGGGCGCCCTGCCACGCTGCGCCTTCTTCTCCTGCAATGGCATGAGCCACCTCAAGTCCTGGGCGACCCTCGATCGGCCCTTCGCGCTCTGGGAGGAGCTGCGGCGTCAGCAGGAGCATGACGCGGGCTTTCATGTGCTCATCGGCGGAGGAGATCAGCTCTACACGGACAGCCTCTGGTACACGAACCCCGCCCTGGTCCGCTTCCAGAAGCTGTCACGAGAACAGCGGCAGCGCAGCCCCGCTCCGGACGGGCTCGAGGCCGAGCTGCTGCGCGACTATGTGAGTGCCTACGTGGAGCGCTGGAACGAGCACGGCATCGGCCCCCTGCTCGCGCGCGTCCCTGGCCTCTACACCTGGGATGATCACGACATCATGGACGGCTGGGGCTCGCTGGAGGAGTTGCAGGACTCCCCTACGCTGAGAGCCCTCTATGGAGCCGCGGCGGTGGCCTTCGAGGCCTTCCAGCTCGGGGCCCTACGAGGCGACGTGAAGGCACGGCGTGAGCCGGGAGGCTCCCACTACTTCCAGGCCGCCTTCTTCCCCGGCGAGGCGTGCGATCTGGACCTGGTGCTGTTGGATCTGCGCAGCGGCAGGACGAGCCGGGCGCTGCCCAGCGGCAAGATGGATCACACCATCCTGGCGGAGCCACAGTGGCAGACCTTTGATCAATGGAGGAGGGAGCACGCGGCTCGCTCGGTGGAGCGCGACAGGCCCCGGCACGTGCTGGTCGTCTCCTCCATCCCCGTCGTCTACATGCGCTTCCGGCCGGGCGTGGAGTCGGGCGCCTCATTGATAGGCAAGCGGGATGATCTGTTGGATCAATGGGAGTCAGTCATCCACCGCGGCGAGCGGGCCCGGCTGATGATGAACCTCTTCGAGCTGGTCAGGGACTCATGCTGCGCGGTGACACTACTGTCGGGAGACGCTCATGTGGGCTCACGAGCGCTCATCCGCTCGCGCAACGTGCGGCACCTTCACCCGGGCCATTCCGAAGTCTACATCGAGCAGGTCACCTCCTCGGGCATCGTCCACCCGCCGCCCTCGGCGCTCGAGCTGATGGGCATGCGGGCGCTCTCCCATGACATGCCGGAGGATCTCCCCGGGCACCTGCGCACGGAGCTGCTGCCGGTGGGTGGGGACCTGTACCTTCGCGAGCGCAACTTCGTCTCTCTTCGGATCTCCGCGGGCCAGCAAGGCCGCTCGCCGAAGCTGTGGCTGAAGTGGGAGGCCGAGCACAGCCACGTCGACGTGCAGGTGGTGGTGGAACCCCCCGCCCGTGGGGGCTGATATCCAGGTGCAGGCAGTGCCTCCTGCCCACCGTGCGAACGGCCAGGGGCGCTCTTCCTTCCGGGGAGCTTGGTGCGCGGCACGAGCACCCTGAGATTGAGCCTCGGAGCGCGCGGGCCTTCCGCGCCCGGAACGAGGAGACCCACCATGAGCAGCCGGAAGTATGACCCCCTCAAGGGCGGCAAGGAGGCTCCCAACAAGCCGCCGTTCGCCAAGGACCGCGTCGAGCGCGGGCTCGAGGCCGATGACACCAAGCCCCTCTTCGCTGACGAGTCCCGGCACGACACGCGCGAGCTGAAGTTCGCCTTCGACAGTGATGGCCCAGTAGGTGGCGACGTGCCGGACATCCGCAGCCCCATTGACGAGGCGGATGAGCTCGAGCGCGAGCAGCACGGCCGCGAAGAGGCGGAGGAGAAGCAGAGCTAGGCCGCCTGTGGAGACAGCAGCCTGAAAGCAGAGCGCCGGAGCCCTCGAGAGGACTCCGGCGCCCAGGAATGCTCCTGTGTTGGGAGCTACCGCTTCCCAGCCTTGCCTGGTGCGGGCGGCGCCGCCGCAGCCACATCCACCGGCGTGATCTTGCCGAGGTTCAGCGGGCCCACCTGCTGCTGGATGACCTGCTGATCCCCGACGAGGATGAGCTGCATCGACGCCGGGTTCAGATACGCCTCGGCCACGCGCTGCACCTCGGCCGGTGTGGTCTTCTCCAGCCCCGCGATCTGACGGGCGAACTCATCCATCGGCCGGCGCTTCTGGAAGATCATCGCGGCGCTGGCCCCCACTCCCTCCACCGTCTCGAAGAAGCCGGGGAACGAGCGGATGAGGCCCTCGCGAGCGGACTCCAGCTCCTTGGAGGTGATGGGCCGGCTCTTGAGGTCCGTCAGCTCGCGGACGAACTCGGCCAGCGCCGGGCCCGTCACATCGGCACGCACCTGGGAGTAGGCGGTGAGCGGCCCCACCCCAAAGCGCGCGTCGGAGTTGGCACCCGCGCCATAGGTGTAGCCCTTGGCCTCGCGCAGGTTCATGTTCAGCCGGCTGCCGAAGAAGCCGCCGAACACCGTGGTGGCCAGATCCAGCGCGTACTCGTCCGGGTGGCCCAGGGCAATGCCTGGGCGGCCCGTCATGATGACGGTCTGCTCCAGACCGGGCTTGTACACCACGTACAGCGCGTCACGTGGCGGGGCGGCCGGGGCGGCCGGAGCCGCTGGCAGCACCGCCTCTCCCTTCCAGTCACCGAAGTACTTCTTCGCCCAGTCCACCGCCTGCTCGCGGGTGACATCGCCCACCACCACGAGCGCCGCGGCCTTGGGGCCCACGTTCTTCTTGTAGAAGCGCTTCACATCCTCCAGGGAGATCTTCTCCACCGAGGCCGGCACCCCCGACGACGTGTGCCCATAGGGATGCGCCGAGCCGAACACCGTCTCCAGGTAGGCCTGCTGAGCCAGCACCCAGGGCACGCCCATCCGGCGCACCAGGTCGGCCAGCTGCTGCTTCTTGCGCCGGTCAAAGTCCTTCTGCGCGAAGGTGGGCTTGCGCGCCACGTCCGACAGCAGCGCCAGCGCCGGGTCCGCGTTGCGCGTCAGCACGCGCACGCCAATCAGGGCCCCATCCGGCTGAACGGACACCGAGGGCGACACGCCCAGGTCCGCGAAGGCGTTGTCCAGGGCAATGGTGTTCTTCCCGCCGGCGCCCTCCAGCAGCATCTTGTAGGTGAGGTCCGCGAGACCGCCCTGCCCCGCTGGATCCTGGGCGCTGCCATTGGCGAAGGCCACGCCCACGTAGACGAGCGGGAGCTCGCGGCGCGGGTTCACGATCACGGTGAGGCCGTTGTCGAGCTTCGCCTCCTCGAAGGTGGGCAGCACCAGGTTGGGCGGCTTGCCTGCGGCCGGCATCTGCTTGCGCCAGGCCTCTGGATCCTCCGGCGGCTTGGGA
>Ga0247825_10002390_pt1 | contig 12362 bp, 13 predicted proteins | sample 13C_Vanillin_Day_FD_194413 | JGI IMG/M metagenome (GOLD analysis project Ga0247825, IMG submission 194413) | Soil microbial communities from agricultural site in Penn Yan, New York, United States - 13C_Vanillin_Day48 | ecosystem: Environmental > Terrestrial > Soil > Agricultural land | place...
TGCTCGCCGCGGCCGCCGGCACGGTGTTCCTCGGCACGCTCTATCCGCTGGTGATCGACGCCGTGGGCGCGGGCAAGATCTCGGTCGGGCCGCAGTACTTCGAAGCGGTGTTCGCGCCGCTGATGGCCCCGGCGCTGTTCCTGATGGGCGTGGGACCGCTCGCGCGCTGGAAGCGCGCCAGCGTGCCCGAGCTCGCGGTGCAGCTGCGCTGGGCGCTGGGCATCAGCCTGGTCCTCGGCCTGCTTTCGCCGCTGCTGTTCGGCAACTGGAGCGCCCTGGTCGGGTTCGGCCTGGCGCTCGCGATCTGGATCGTGCTGTCCGCGCTGATGAGCTTGAAGGGCTGGAAGCAGACGCGCGCGCATTACGGCATGGTCGTCGCGCACATCGGCGTCGCCGTGTTCGTGGTCGGCGTGACGCTGGTCAAGGGCTACGAGAGCCACGACGACGTGCGCCTGAAGCCGGGCGACAAGGCCGCGCTCGCCGGCTACGACTTCCGCCTGGACGACGTGAGCACGGTGCGCGGACCGAACTACGTCGCGGCGCGCGGCCACGTCAGCGTCACCCGCGGCGGCAAGCCGGTCACCACGCTCTATCCGGAGCGCCGCATCTACACCGTGCAGGAGCAGGTGATGACCGAGGCCGCGATCGACCCGGGGCTGACGCGCGATCTGTATGTGTCGCTGGGCGATCCGCTGCCCGACGGCGCCTGGCTGATCAAGCTCCAGCACAAGCCGTTCATCGACTGGATCTGGGGCGGCTGCCTGATCATGGCGCTCGGCGGGCTGCTCGCGGCGAGCGATCGCCGCTACCGGTTCTCCAGGAAGGAACAGCGCGCGCCGGCGGGGATCCCGGCTTGAACAAGACCTGGCTTCCGCTCGGCTTCATCGCGCTGCTCGCGCTGCTCGGCATCGGCCTCACCCTCAATCCGCGCCAGGTGCCCTCGCCGCTCATCGGCAAGGCCGCGCCGCCGTTCGAGCTGCCGCGCCTCGACCAGCCGTCGCGCACCTTCACGCAGAAGGAGATGCTGGGCAGCGTGTGGGTGCTGAACGTGTGGGCGTCGTGGTGCCCGCCCTGCCTGGTCGAGCACCCGGTGGTCACCGAGCTCGCGAAGAGCGTGCCGGTGGTCGGGCTGAACTACAAGGACGCGCGCGAGGACGCGCTGCCCTGGCTCGCGCGCAACGGCAATCCCTACCAGCTCTCGGTGTACGACGCGAACGGCCGCATCGCGATCGATTACGGCGTCTACGGCGTGCCCGAGACCTACGTGATCGACCGCCAGGGCGTGATCCGCTACAAGCACATCGGCCCGCTCACGCCCGAGGTGGCGCAGAAGAAACTGGTGCCGATGGTGAAGGAGCTTCGGGGTGGGTAGGTTTGTGATTGTTTTTTGCCTTTGGGCTGGAGCCGCCACGGCGGCTGAAGACCTCGACAAGCGCACCGCCGCGCTCGCCGAGGAGCTGCGCTGCCTGGTGTGCCAGAACCAGACGCTGGCCGAATCGAACGCGCCGCTCGCGGTCGACCTGCGCAACCAGGTGCGCGAGCAGCTCGCGCAGGGCGCGAGCGAGCGCGAGGTGCGCGAGTTCATGGTGGCGCGCTACGGCGACTTCGTGCTCTACAGGCCGCCGTTCAAGGCGAGCACCGCCGCGCTCTGGCTCGGCCCGTTCGTGCTGCTGCTCGGCGGGGTGGTGCTGCTGGTGCGCCGCCTGCGGCGCCCGCGCGCGCCCGAGCCGGCGCTGTCGAGCGCCGAGCGCGAGCGCGCGGCCAAGCTGCTCGAATGACCTGGTTCTGGATCCTCGGCGTCGCGCTCGCCGCGCTCGCGCTCGTGCTGACGTTGCGGCCGCTGCTCTTCACGCCAAGGGAGAAGAAACTGTCCCGCAGCGAAAGCAACATCGCCATCTACCGCGACCAGCTGGCGGAGCTCGACGCCGACCTCGCCGTGGGCAAGCTGGCGCCGGCCGACCACGCGCGCTCGCGCGCCGAGCTCGAAGCGCGCCTGCTGCAGGACGTGGCGCCGCAGGAAGCGCCGCCCTCCGCTTCGCCGCGTGGCAGCACGCGCGCGCTGCTGGTCACGCTCGCGCTGGCGGTTCCCCTGAGCGCGGCGCTGCTCTATCTCAGCGTCGGCAACCCGGGCGCGCTCGCGCCGCGCGCCGATCCGCACAACTTCGATCCGCAGCAGCTCAACGCCCTGGTCGAGCGCCTGGCGGCGAAGATGCGCGAGAATCCCGACGATGCCGAAGGCTGGAAGCTGCTCGGACGCTCGTACGTCGCGCTCGGCCGCTTTCCGGAAGCGCTCGATGCCTACGCGAAAGCGGCGGCGCGCAAGCCGCGCGACGCCGAGCTGCTCGCCGACATGGCCGACGTGCTCGCCACCACGCGCAGCGAGCGCCTGCAGGGCGAGCCCGAGAAGCTGGTGCTGCGCGCGCTCGAGATCGACCCGCAGAACCTGAAGGCGCTGGCGCTCGCCGGCACCGCGGCGTTCGATCGCCGGGACTACGCCGGCGCGACGCGCTACTGGCAGCGCATGCTGCCGCTGGTCGAGCCGGGCTCGGAGGACGCGCGCCAGATCCAGGCGAGCATCGCCGAGGCGCGCTCGCGCGGCGGTGCGCCGGCCGCGGCGGCGCCCAGGGCCCTGCAGGGCAAGGTATCGCTGTCGAAGAAGCTGGCCGCGCAAGCCTCGCCCGACGACACCGTGTTCATCTTCGCGCGCGCCGCCGAAGGGCCGCCGATGCCGCTCGCGGTGAAGCGCGCGCGCGTGCGCGACCTGCCGTTCGAGTTCGCGCTCGACGACTCGATGGCGATGGCGCCCGGCATGAACCTGTCGGCGCATGCGCGCGTGGTGGTCGGCGCGCGCATCTCGAAGAGCGGCCAGCCCACGGCGCAGCCCGGCGACCTGCAGGGCCTGTCGGCGCCGGTGAGCAACGACGCCAGGGGCGTCAGCGTGGTGATTGACGCGGTAGTGCGGTAACGCGGTGCGCGATCGCGAAGCTGGTGAGCGCGGCGACGTTGCGCAGGTTGAGCTTGCGCATCAGCTTCGAGCGGTGCTTCTCCACGGTCTTGGTGCTGAGCGCGAGCTCGGCGGCGATCTCGCGGTTGCGCGCGCCCTCGGCGATGCGCTTCAGGACCTGGCGCTCGCGCAGCGTGAGGCTGTCGAGCGCCGGCGCCGGCGCGGGACGCGCGAACGCGGGGCTGACGAACAGCTCGCCGCGCAGCACGGTTTCGATCGCGAGCAGCAGCTCGGCCCGCGAAGCACCCTTCAGCAGGTAGCCGGCGGCCCCGGCGTCGAGCGCCGCGCGCAGCGCGAGCGGCGTTTCGTGCGGCGACAGCACCAGCACCTTGGCGCCGGCGCAACGGCGCCTCACTTCGCGGATCGCCTCGAGCCCCAGCGCTTCGGGCAACGAAAGGTCGATCAGCACCACCTCGGCGCAGGCCGGCTCGAGCAGCGCGCGCAGCCCTTCCCGCAGGACTGCCTGATCGTCGGCAATCAGCACGCGCATGCGCACTGCCGCCTCGGCGACCGGCTCGCGCTCCACGCTCCGCGTATTTTTCATTTCGCACCATCGTAGAAGCGCGCGACCGGGCTGGCGCTGGGGCGAACTACGTATTTGCGCTAGAAATTTTTACCCGTATGTCCGCCACCGGACCGTCGGGGACGCCCGACGAGACCGTGATTTTTTCCGCGGCGTTCAAAACGCATAGTAAGATCCCCCAGTAGGGTAAACCCCTACCGCGGCTGTCGCGGGATACGCGACACGCCAGCTTCGAGTACCTGGGGGGGGAATGTCGAGCAACGAAGCCACGGTGCAGGTGGACCGCATCGCGCTCATCGCGCGAGCCCTGCGCTCGCTCGACACCGCCGGCTTCATGCAACTGGCGGTGCCGCGCAGCGCGCGGCGCAAGCCGCGCGCCGCCAGCGCGTCGCTGCGCGGCGCCTTGCGCGGGCTGTTCGCGGGAGAAACCGCGGCGGCGTCGAACCGGCGCTTGAAGCTGGTGCTCGGCCGCCTGGGCGAGGCAATGCTCGAAGGCATCGCGCTCTTCGGCCGCAACGGCGAGATTCTTTATGCCAACGACGGCGCCTGCCAGATGCTCGGCCGTTCGCGCGACGAGCTGGTGGGCAAGCGCGCCGCGCAATACTTCGGCGAGATCGACGCGCAGGCGCGGCGCGGCGCGCGCGCGCGCACGCGCTACGTGCGGCCCGACCAGCGCTACGAGGTCGAGCTGCGCACCAAGGCGGGCCGCCCGCTGGTGCTCGAGGTGTGCAGCGAGCGCATCGAGGCGAGCGACGGCACGCTGCTCGGCGTGCTGTCGGTGATGCTCGACATCACCGCGCGCGCCAATGCGCTGCGCCATTCGGAGAGCGAGACGCGCCTGCTGTCGGCGCAGCTGGTCGCGGCGCAGGAGCTCGAGCGCCAGCGCATCGCGCGCGAGCTGCACGACAGCATCGGCCAGGCGCTCGGCGGCGTGAAGTTCGAGCTCGAGAGCTGCGAGGCGCAGCTCGGCGCCGACCAGGCGCTCGGGCGCACGCTGCACCAGCTCGCGGGCCGCATGCAGTCGGTGATTGACGAGGTGCGGCGCATCTCGATGGACCTGCGGCCCTCGACGCTCGACGACCTCGGCATCCTGCCCACGCTCGGCTGGTTCATGCGCGAGTTCAGCGCGATCTACGGCCAGATCGAGCTCACGACGCTGGTCGACGTGCAGGAGCACGAGATCGCCGCGCCGCTCAAGACCGCGATCTACCGCATCGTGCAGGAGGCGTTCAACAACGTGGTCACGCACTCCGGCGCGCGGCGCGTGTCGCTGGTCCTGCGCCGCCGCGGGCGCCAGCTCGAGCTGCAGGTGCACGACGACGGCGCCGGCTGCGACGCCCGCGCGCGCGCCAAGGAACGCGGCGGCCTGGGCCTCGCCACCATGCGCGAGCGTGCTGAAGTCACCGGCGGGCGCTTTGCGCTGCGCTCGGAGGCCGGCCACGGCACCACCGTGGCGGTGAGCTGGCCGATCTATGGCGCGCGCCGCAATACCGAAGGGAAGAGAAAATGACCGAAACCACCGACCGCGTGATCGCGCCCGAGCGCGCCGAGGACGAGGCGGCGCGCGCCGATGCGCGCCGGCACGGCATGCGTCCCCGCATCCTGATCGCCGACGACCACACCATCATGCGCGAAGGCCTGCGCTCGCTGCTCGAGGCCGAGCCCGAGTTCGAGGTGGTGGGCGCGGTCGACAACGGGCGCGACGCGGTGCGCCTGGCGACCCTGCTCAGGCCCGACCTGGTGCTGATGGACCTCGCCATGCCGCACATGGACGGCATGAGCGCGATCCGCGAGCTCAAGCGCCGCGCGAGCGAAATCACCGTGCTGGTGCTCACCATGCACAAGACCGAGGAGCACATCCGCGCCGCGCTGCAGGCCGGCGCGAGCGGCTACCTGCTGAAGGACGCGGCGCGCGCCGAGCTGCTGACGGCGATCGTCAGCGTGATGCGCGGGCGCACCTTCATCAGCCCGGCGGTCGCCGACCGCATCGTCGCCGGCTACCTCGAGCGCGACGCGGCCGAGGGCGGCATGCGCGCGCGCTCCGACACCCTGACCGCGCGCGAGAAACAGGTGCTGAAGCTGATCGCCGAGGGGCAGCGCAACCGCGACATCGCCGCGTATCTCTTCGTCAGCGTGAAGACGGTGGAGAAGCACCGCGCCAACCTGATGAGCAAGCTCGACCTGCACAACACCGCCGAGCTCACCAGCTTCGCGATCCAGAACTCGCTCGTCACCCGCTAGCCTCGCCGTTCCGGTCGCGCGAAGCGACCGCCGCTTGCAATCGGCGTACCCGCGAGGGTGACGCCGATTCGCAACCCTGTCGCCGCTTCCCCTTGGGTTTCAGGTCCGCTGATTGCTGGTGCTCCGGCCGCAATGCCCCCGTCACTTGACAACCCAGGAGAGACCGATGCAATTCGGGAGTGAACCCCCTCGCGCGTGGCTGCACTGGCCGTGCGCCGCGATTCTGGCTTTGATCACCGCCGCGCCCGCGCTCGCGCACAACGACGACCAGCGCCGCGAGGAAACCAAGGAGAACTGGTTCGCCTTCATGCGCAACCCGTGCGTGAAGAACCCGGCCACCATGGGCAGGGGCGAGCGCGTGGAGGAGTTCATCCAGTGCGACCCGGCGGCCAATCCCAACGGCTGCGGCACGTTGCGCACCGAGACGCGCAGCAAGCAGCACGGGGACAAGACCGAGCAGCGCACCCGCACGCGCGGCGACGGCTTCGGCACGGGCGACGTCACCTTGGTGCGCTACAGCATCGCGCTCGACAACACCACGGTGACCCGCACCAAGCGCAGCGACACGCGCACCACCATCTTCAACCGGGAGATGGGGCATCCGCAGAAGACCACCACCGCCACGGGAAGCACCTCCGGCACCTGCAGCCCGCTCAACATCGCGGCCTGCGCCAGCCCGTTCGTGGTCACCACCAAGTCCGAGACCGTGAACGGCGTGCCGACCAAGCCCAACGCCGAGCCGGACATGGAATGCAAGAACCGCGACGGCTCGAGGCGCGGCGAGAACGACGACTGATCAACCCTGGCGACCAGAGAGAGACCTATGACCAAGATTTTCCGGATGTTTATGGCCGCCGCGCTGCTCGCGGGCGCGGTGCCGGCGCTAGGGCAAACGCTGCTGCTCGACGTGACCGCGACCGTGCCGCTCGCCGGGGTGCTCGACAATCCCTGCACCACGGCGCCCGAGGCCATCGCGTTCACCGGCAGCACCAACCTGCAGCAGCGCGTGTGGCTGATGCCGGACGGGCGCCTGCGCCTGCAGTTCGTCGAGGCCACCAGCCTGTCGGGCCTGGACGGGCTGGCGCCGTTCAACCCGCTGTCCCCGCCGCAGCCGTACACGGTGTCGGCCCCCGGTCAGCAGGACCTCGAGATCGACCCGTTCGAGCTGGAGATCCTGCAGTTCAAGAAGGTGGCGCGCGCCGGGAGCGACGACAACTTCCACTCGGTGCTGGTGCTCGCGTTCAACCCGCAGAGCCTGCAGCTCCAGGTCGGGCTCGAGGCGGCTTGCGATAACGGGCAGCCCTGAGCCGATCAGGCCCTAGCAGTCTCCACCACGAGGGCGCGGCAAATGCTTGCGTCCTCGTTGCTTTTCAACTTTCGGGATACCGCCGATGCTAAAGCGCTCAAGCAACGAAGCCGGCCAGGTCACCGCCAGGATGGTGCAGGGCGCGGTGGAGGCGATCTATCCCGCGACCCTGATCGTCGCCAAGGCGATGGGCGCGGCCAAGCTGGCGAGAGTGAAGAACCCCGCCGCGGTCGCCCTGGGACGCATGGGCGGCCTCAAGGGCGGCCGCGCGCGCGCCGCCAGCCTGTCGGTCGCTCGCCGCGCCGAGATCGCCGCCAAGGCCGCCGCCGCGCGCTGGCGCAAGTCTCGCTGAGCGCTGCTTGAGCGCTCAGGCAGGGCGCTCGCAAAAAGTTCCGACGCTTGTATTTTTTGACCCGCCGATGCTAGGGCGCTCAAGCATGCGGCGACGCTGCTACAGCTGGCGCCCCGCCTTGCGGATGGTCGAGACGATCGGCTCGGCGAGGTACTGGAACGGCGTCTGGGTCGTACCCTCGATGTAGACCTCGGCCGGCATGCCGGCCTGCACCTGCAGCTCGCCCGCGCTCTCCAGCGAGTGCGCGTCCGCCGTGATCATCACGCTGTAGTAGGGGCTGTTGTTCGCCTTGTCGAGCAGGCGGTCGGCCGACACATAGCTCACCTTGCCCCACACCATGGTGAGGTTGCGGTACTTGTAGGACGTGAACTTGATGCGCGCCGGCTGGCCGAGGCGCACGTTGCTGATGTCCTCGGGCCGCAGGTGCGCTTCGAGCATCAGGGCCGCGTCCACCGGCACGATGTCGGCGATCGGCTCCCCGCCGCGCACCACCGCGCCGGGCGAGGTGAATTTCAGGTCGATCACTTCGCCGGCGGCGGGCGCGGTGACCACCTGGCGCGCGGCCGCATCCTCGAACTTGCGCAGCTCCTGCTCGATCTCGCCCAGGCGCGCGGCGGCCGCCTTGAGCTGGTCGCTCGCGCTTTTCACGTATTCGTTCGCCAGCGCCTTCGCGCGCAGGTCGACGTCGCCCAGGCGCTGCCCGGCGCGCGCCAGCTCCGAGCGGCGCTCCTCCAGCTTGGAGGCATAGTCGGCGACGATCGCCTCGAGCTGCACCAGGCGCGCGGCGGAGATGAAACCGTCCTTGAGCAGCTTGCGCTGCTGCCCGAGCTCGCTCTTCTGCAGGTCGAGCGAGGCCTGCACCTGCGCGATCTGGTCGCGCAGCGCCGCGATCTCCTGCTCGATGCGCTCGCGCTGCGCCGCGAGCAGCCCGGTCTCGCTCGCGAGCGCGTCGCGCCGGGTGCGGAACAGCGCCTGCTCCTTGGCGAGCGCTTCCTGCACGCGCGCGTCGCGCCGGGCGGCGGCGACGAGCGCTGGCGGGAAGGCGAGCGTGGCGGCGCGCATCTGCTCGGCGTCGAGGCGCGCGATGCCGGCGCGCTCGACCTCGGCCCGATAGGTCAGCCGGTTGCGGTCGGCGTCGACGCCGACGTCGCCCAGGATCAGCACCGGCTGGCCCGCGCTCACGCGCTCGCCGTCGCGCACCAGCACGCTGCGCACGATGCCGCCTTCGAGGTGCTGCACCGGGCGGCGGTTGAGGTCCACCTTGACGAACGCCGGCGCCACCACCGCCATCGACAGCGGCGCGAGCGCCATCCAGGCGCCGAGCGGCAGCACCGCGCCGAGCACGATCAGCCATCCCGCGCGCACCAGGCGCCTGGCCTGGGTCTGGGTATTCATCAGGCCGCCCTCGCGGCGACCGCGCTCTGCGCCTGCTCGCGCATCGCCTTCATCACCTGCGCCGCCGGCCCGTACTGCTGCACGCGTCCGGCGGCGAGCACCAGGATCTTGTCGACGTGCGCGATGAGCGACGGCCGGTGCGTGACCACGATCGCGGTGACGCCTTCCTTGCGCACCGCGCCCAGCGCCTGCGCCAGCGCGACCTCGCCTTCGCCGTCGAGGTTCGAATTCGGCTCGTCCAGCACCAGCAGCTTCGGCTCGCCGTAGAGCGCGCGCGCGAGCGCCACGCGCTGGCGCTGGCCGGGCGAGAGGCGCGAGCCCTGCGGGCCGACCTGGGTGTCGTAGCCCTGCGCCAGGCCGAGGATCAGCTCGTGCGCGTTGGCGCGCTTCGCCGCCGCCACCACCTTTTCGGAATCGACCTTGCCGAGGCGCGCGATGTTGTCCGCCACGCTGCCGTCGAACAGCTCCACGTCCTGCGGCACGTAGCCGATCGACGGGCCGAGCGCCTCGCGCGGCCAGGTCGCGACGTCGGCGCCGTCGAGGCGCACGCAACCGGCGGTCGGCGCCCAGATGCCGGTGATCAGGCGCGCGAGCGTCGACTTGCCCGCGGCGCTCGGGCCGATCACGGCGAGCGCTTCGCCCGGCGCCAGGCTGAGCGCGACGCCGGAGACGATGGCCTTCTCCGAGCCGGGGGCGCGATAGAGCAGGCTCTCGATCAGGAGCTGGCCCTGCGGCCTGGGCAGCGCGACGCGCGGCTCGCCGCGCTCGAAGGCGGCGGACAGCTCGAGCAGCCGGCGGTAGGCGGAACGCGCTTCGGCCAGCAGGCGCCAGCTGCCGACCAGCTGCTCGACCGGCTGCACCGCGCGGCCGAGCAGGATGGTGGTGGCGATCATGATGCCGGGCGAGGCGAGCTGGCTCAGCACCAGGTAGGCGCCGAGCGAGAGCATGAAGATCTGGATCGACTGGCGCAGGATTTTCGTTCCGGTGGCAAAGGCGACGCTGGTGCGCCCGGTGCTCGCCTGCTCGGCCGCGATGCGCCCCTGCAGCTCGCGCCAGCGCGCGAGCAGGTGCCCGGTCATGCCGAGCGCCTGCAGCACCTCCGCGTTGCGCATCGAGCTTTCCACATAGTGCGAGGCGCGCCGGCCTTCCTGCTGCAGCCGGTCCAGGCTGCGCCGGCTGAGGCGGTCGTTCAGCCAGGCGAGGCCGACCATCACCAGCGCGGCGAGCGCCGCGCCCATGCCGAGCGCCGGATGGAACGCCCAGATCACGGCGACATAAAAGACCACCCACGGCGCGTCGAACAGCGCGATCAGGCCGTTGGCGGAAAACAGGGTGCGCAGCGCGGTCACGTCGCGCACGCCGTCGGCGGCGCCGCCCTGGCCGGCGCGCGCGGCGGCGGCGACCACCGCGCTTACCACCGGCGGGGAGAGCCGCTCCTCGACCAGCCCGCCGACCACGTGCTGCAGGCGCGTGCGCACGTAGTCGATCAGCAGCAGCAGCAGCAGCGCGACCATGGTTCCGCCGAGCAGCACGAGCAGCGTTTCCTGGCTGTTGCTCGGCAGCACGCGGTCGAACACCTGCATCATGAAGACCGCGGGTACCAGATACAGCAGGTTGATGAAGAACGACAGCCCGGCGAGGCTGCCGAGCAGCGGCCTCAGCTCCTGCCACAGCTTGGTCATCGCCACCCCAGCGCGGTGGAGGACACCGAGTCGCTCGCCGCGTTGGCGAGCCAGATGTTGGCGCCGTCGAACACCACCTGGTGCGGGCGCTGCCCGGTGGCGTAGGTCGCCATCACCGAGCCGTCGCGCCGCAGCGCCAGCACGCGGTTGGTGCTCGTGCTGGTCACCCACAGGTTGTGGCCGTCGAACGCCAGGCCGGCCGCGCCGTGCGCGGTCGGGTAGGTGCCGAGCGCCGCGCCGTCGGCCGCGCGCAGCTTCATCACGTTGCCGCTGAAGTAGTTCGCCACCCAGATGTCGGTACCGTCGAACGCGAGCGCCGAAGGCCCGTCGCCGGCGGGAAACACGCCGAGCACGGCGCCGTCGCTCGCGCGCAGCTTGCTCACGCTGCGCGCCTTGTTGTTCGCCACCCAAACGTTGGCGCCGTCGAACGCGAGCGCGAGCGGCCGCGCCTGCGTGCCGACCGTGAGCAGCCTGCGCCCGTTGCGGTCGAGCTTCATCACGCTGTTGCTGCCGCTGTTCGCCACCCACAGGTGCTCGCCGTCGGACACCATTGCCGCCGGCAGGTGGCCGACCGGGTAGGTGCCGAGGACCTTGCCGTCCCCGGGGCCGAGCTTCACCACGCTATGCGCGCGCGTGTTGGCCACCCACATCGCGGAAAGCGCGAACAGCACCGCGCCCGGCCGCTCGACGCTGAAGCTGCCGGCGTGGGCGCCGCTCGAGGCGCTGATGCGCACCACCGTATCGGCGAACGGGCGCGCCACCCAGATATGCCGGCCGTCGTAGGCGAGCGCTTCCGGTCCGCCGGGCGCATCGCCCTCCGGGGCGAGGGCGACTTCCCCCAAGCCTTGCGCCTGGGCAAGGCCCGCCGCCACGCACACCAGGAGGGCGAGCGCCTGCTTCATACCACCCAGCGGATGGCGCGCGCGATCGCTTCGGGCGAAGCGGACGCCGAGACCATCGACCAGAGCTGGCGCGGCTCGTTGCCGAAGCGCACCATGGCCGCGTGCGCCGACTTGTTGGCGTCGACCTTCGGGTCGCTGCTGACGAAGCCGAGCTTGCGGCGCAGCAGCTCGGTGTCCGCCGGCGCGGCGCGCAGGAACAGCCAGCCCGGGCGCACGCCGTGGCTGCGCGCTTCCTTGCGCAGCGCGGCCACGCTGTCGCGCTCCGGATCGAGCGTGATCGAGTACATGAAGAGATCGCGCCCGATGCGCGGCCGGAGCAGCGTGTGCACGTCCATCAGCGTGTGCAGCGTGGTCGGGCAGGTGTCCTCGCAGCTCAGATACATGAAGTTGAAGACCACGATCCTGTCCTTGACCAGGTCCTGGTAGAACAGCGCGTGCTTTCCCTCGTGGGTCTGCACCACGATGTCGGGCAGGTAGCGCTTGCGGATCGCTTCGCGGCTCGAGGTCGGCATTAAGGAATCTGCTTGGTGTCGCCGGTGGCGTCGATGTCGAAGCGCATCATCATCGCGTGGTCCTCGTGGATCGTGTTGTGGCAATGGATCACGTAGCGGCCCTCGAAGTCGCGGAAGCGCCACGCGGCGACGTTGCTCTCGCCGTGCTGCAGGCGCATCACGTCCTTGCGCGAGTACTCGACGTTGCCCGGCCCGATGGCCGCGCCGTTGCGCGAGATCATGCGGAACTCCTCGAAGTGGATGTGGATCGGGTGCATCCAGCCGCCCGAGGTGTTCCAGATCGTCCACTGCTCGGCGCTGTTCTTCTTCACCCGGAAGTGCACCACGTCGGCGCTGTCGGGGAACGGCTTGCCGTTCACCACCCACTGGTCGAGCTCGCGCTCGAAGCGGAACGAGCGGCTGATGCGCGGCAGCGGGCGCGACGGCAGCGCGTAATACGACGGGC
>Ga0247825_10002391_pt1 | contig 12355 bp, 18 predicted proteins | sample 13C_Vanillin_Day_FD_194413 | JGI IMG/M metagenome (GOLD analysis project Ga0247825, IMG submission 194413) | Soil microbial communities from agricultural site in Penn Yan, New York, United States - 13C_Vanillin_Day48 | ecosystem: Environmental > Terrestrial > Soil > Agricultural land | place...
CTGGATGTCGGTGATGAGTCCCACCGAGGCGATGTTCGTGCTGTTCGAGACGCCGTCGCATCCCATGCACGTGGGTGCGCTCGAACTGTTCGAACCGCCGCGCGAGTCGGGGCCCGATCATGCCCGGGCCATGTTCGAGGCGCTGATTTCGCACGAGGGCGCGTCGGACACGTTCCGCCGGCGCGCCGTACGCCCGCTCCGCGGGGCCAGTTACCCCTGGTGGTCGTTCGACGAGCGTATCGATCTCGGCTACCACGTGCGGCACACGGCGGTCCCCGGCCGGGGCCGGATGGAGGACCTGCTGTCGCTGGTGTCCCAGATGCACGGCATGCCGCTCGATCCGCAGCACCCGATGTGGGAGATGCACGTCATCGAGGGGCTCGCCGACGGACGGACGGCCGTGTTCTCGAAGATTCACCTGTCGTTGATGGACGGACCGGCCGGGCTGCGACTTCTCCATCACGCGCTGTCGACCGACCCCGACGCCCGCGACTGCCCCGCACCGTGGACTCCCGGGGTCGCCGGTGTGCCGCGGCGCGAATCCGTGTTGCCGGTGGCCGTGGTCCGGGCCGGGGTGCGGGCCGCCACCAGCATCGTCGGGGTGCTGCCCGCGCTCGCGAAGGTCGCCTACGACGGCGTCCGCGAGCAGCATCTGACCCTTCCCCTGCAGTCACCGCCCACGATGCTCAACGTTCCGGTCGGCCGGGCCCGGAAACTGGCGGCACGATCGTGGCCGATCCGGCGCCTGGTGTCGGTGGCCACCGCGGCCCGCACCACGATCAACGCGGTGGTGCTCGCGATGTGTTCGGGCGCTTTGCGCCGGTATCTCCTCGAGCAGTACGCGCTCCCGGACGCACCGTTGACGGCGATGCTGCCGGTGCCCCTCGACCTCGGCGGCACGATGATCGGACCGCGCGGCCGCGATCACGGCGTCGGCGCGATGGTCGTCGGCCTGGCCACCGACGAAGCTGATCCGGCGGCACGCCTCGCCCGCATCAGCGAGTCGGTCGAGCACACCAACCGGGTCTTCGGTGCGCTGAGCCACACCCAGTTCCAGCTGATGAGTGCGCTGGCGATCAGCCCGATCCTGCTCGAGCCGGTCCGCCGGTTCGTCGACGAGACTCCCCCACCGTTCAACGTGATGATCTCGTACATGCCGGGCCCGTCGAGGCCGCGATACTGGAACGGGGCCCGCCTCGACGCGGTGTATCCGGCGCCGACGGTCCTCGGGGGTCAGGCGCTCAGCATCACCCTCACCAGCCGGTCCGGTCAGCTCGACGTCGGCGTGGTGGGCGATCGGAACGCCGTCCCGCACCTGCAGCGGATCATCACGCACCTGGAGACGTCGCTCAGCGATCTCGAGCACGCGGTCGCCGCGTCCGGCACCTGACCCTTTAACCGGGCGGCTGCCGCAGCGACGTGCGGTTCTCCTCCCAGCACCGTGCGACGTGGTCGCCGACGAGGTCGTCGAAGGCGAGGCAGGCCGCGGCCCCCAGCAGGATGTCGTCGGCCACGTCGGGCCGGGCCGCCACCAGTCCGCCGGCGAGGTCGCGGCAGACGATCTGTTCGTGCACGGAGTCGGCCTCCACATGCTCGTCGAAGAACAGGGTAGCCGCCTTCCCGAATCCGAGGCGGCGCAGTCCGGCGGCGTATTTCTTGCTCGGCAACGCGGACGTGGTCTCCACCGCGCACAGGTGTCCCACCAGGGCCCCGAGTCGGCTGCGGTGCAGGCCGAACAGGGACAGCGCGTTCAGCGACGCCAGCGTCACGGCGGGCACCGCGTCGATGTAGTGCGCGTAGTCGTCGGACAACCCGAGTTCACGCATGGTGGTGGCGAACAGCGCCGAATGCATCCGCTCGGGTCTGCCGCCGCCGTATTCGTCGGACTGCACCTCCACCAGCGCCGCCTTCGGCGCGCCCGCGAGTCGCGGAATGCCGAGTGTGTGCACGTCGGCCTCACGCAACTGGTTCAGGGAACGGTGGATCAGCAGTTCCCGGAACTGGGTGAGATCCGCCTCGTGGGCCATGTGACCGGACAGCCCGGGCGCCGTGCTGGGGGCGGTCATCGCCCACAGTGCCGCCACCACGTCGTCGGCGCCGGTCGGCGCATCGGCGACGTCACGGATCGCGGCGTCGAACGGAACCTCGAGCGCCGACCGGGCGGCGATCAGGTCGCTATTCCACTCCCATTCGTCGCCGACACCGGTGATCCCCTGCAGGTGCAGTTCGTAGAGCGCGGTCAGGCAGATCTGCGCGTCCTCGTCGACGAGGAACGCCCGCGGGCTGTCGCGCGCGGACGAGGCGAGGGAGCGTGCCGCCGCCACGAACGGCTCGGCATCGGCGACGTCTGCGCGCAGAATGGAGAACAGGAGGTCGCTGACGGGCCCGCGCGGCTTCGGAAAGGGCATGGACGTTCCCGATTGCGCGACCGTGTCCGACATCGACGGAGAGTGCAAGGTAGTCATATGAACTCCATTCCCAGTGCCGGGGCCGACGAATCCGACGTCACGATCACGGTCTGCCCCGATGGTCCACTGCTGGTGCGCGGTGCCGCGCGGATCCTCGACCCCGAAGGTAACCCGCTCGGCACCGATCGGGCCACCGTGGCGCTGTGCCGGTGCGGGCGGACGAGCATCGCTCCCTTCTGCGACAGTTCGCACAAGAAGCGGCGCCGCCCGTAGGGCCGACCCGCATCAGTTCCGTTTCCGATTGTGCGCACGGCGGCGGGCAATCACGAACGTCACGACGCCGACAAGGATCACGATGGCGATGATTTCCATCCGTTCCGATTACCCACTCCGCGAACAAGCTACGCCGCGCTCCGGTTCGATACCCCGATTGGACACCGAGAAGTGCAGTGGGACAAGCGGAAGCGTGGCCGCCGTGGCATCGGTGACGATCCTGCGCAGAAAAGCGCGCCCCCGCCGTTGACACAATGGGGTAACGTCGGAGTCCTGCACGGTTGAGCCCCCAGCCGCAATGGACGGGCACGGTTCACGCGCCTTATGTCGTGCCTGTCTCCTAACGTCGCTCGACCGTGAGGAAACGACATGAAATCTGTTCTCAGTGCGCTGCCGACACACTACGACCCTGCCGACGATTCGACGCTGTTCAGCTGGGCCGTCGAGCCCGAGCACGGGCGGCTCTCCGTCGTCAGTGCGCCCGGTGCCGGCGGGATCCTCGTGGTCCGGATATCCGGTGACATCGACGTCACCACGCTGCACACCTTCGGGAATCATCTCGACGAGGCGATCAGCGAACGACTTCCGTTCGTGCTCGACCTGACGGACGTGCAGTTCTTCTGCGCGTCTGCTCTGCCGGTACTCGGCACCATGGCCGCCCGCGCCCGCAGGCTCACCGTGCCGTGGGCGGTGACGGGAAACAACGCTCTCCGCAGGCCGTTGACGGCGATGAAGATGGCTGCACAGATCCCGTTCTGCGCCGACCTCGAGGACGCCTTCCTGCTGGTCGCCCAGGGAATTCACCAGGGTGGGCGCTCGGCGTGAAGAACACTGCTCCGCACGGCACGTCCGACTTCGTGGTGGTCGCCAACAGGCTGCCCGTGGACATGGAAACACTCGACGACGGGACGACTCGCTGGAAGCGGAGCCCCGGAGGCCTCGTCACAGCACTGGAGCCGATCCTTCACGACCGGGAACGCGGTTCCTGGGTGGGCTGGCCCGGTGTGCCCGACACGAAGGTCGAACCGATCGTCTCCGGCGGGATCGACCTGTACCCGGTGGAGCTGAGCTCGGACGAGGTCGCGCTGTACTACGAAGGATTCTCGAACGCGACGCTGTGGCCGCTGTACCACGACGTGCTGGTGGCACCGGTCTTCGACCGGGACTGGTGGCACTCGTACCTGGAGGTTAACCGCCACTTCGCCGAGGAGACCGCGCGCACCGCGGCCGAGGGCGCAACCGTGTGGGTGCAGGACTACCAGTTGCAGCTGGTTCCCCGCCTGCTGCGGGAGCTGCGCCCCGACCTGACCATCGGGTTCTTCCTCCACATCCCGTTCCCGCCCGTCGAACTGTTCATGCAGTTGCCGTGGCGCAAGGAGATCGTGGAGGGGCTGCTCGGGGCCGACCTCATCGGCTTCCACCTGCCCGGCGGCGCCAACAATTTCCTGTTCCTGGCGCGCAGGCTTCTGGGACTCGACACCACCACCGCAGGCGTCGGCGTGCGCAGTGCACTCGGCAAGGTGACACTCGACGACCGGGTCGTGCAGGTCGGCGCGTTCCCCATTTCCGTCGACTCGCGGCAACTGGTCGAACAGGCCACCGATCCTGCCATCGTCGAACGGGCCGCCGAGATCCGCCGCGAGCTCGGGAACCCCCGCAAGATCCTCCTCGGAGTCGACCGACTCGACTACACGAAGGGCATCGACCTGCGCCTCTCGGCGCTCGGCGAACTCCTCGACGAGGGCCGCCTGGATCCGTCCGACACCGCGATGGTGCAGCTCGCCACCCCCAGCCGTGAACGCGTCGAGCACTACATGAAGATGCGCAGTTCCATCGAGGAGCAGGTCAGCCACATCAACGGTGATCACGGTCAGATCGGCCGGCCATTCGTGCACTACCTCTACCAGCCGGTCGATCGCAGCGAGCTGATCGCGCTGTTCCTGGCCGCCGACGTCATGCTGGTCACCCCCATGCGGGACGGGATGAACCTCGTCGCGAAGGAGTACGTCGCCTGTCGCGCGGATCTGGGTGGTGCGCTGGTGCTCAGCGAGTTCGCCGGTGCCGCCGCCGAACTCCGGGGCGCCTACCTGGTCAACCCACACGACCTCGACGGAGTGAAGAACACCATCATGGCCGCGCTCGACCCGGAGCGGGAGCAGGGACGGCGCCGCATGTCGCGACTGCACCGTCAGGTGCTCGACCACGACGTGCACCGCTGGGCGCAGTCCTTCCTCGGTTCGCTGTCCCCGGTCGTGGACTGATCGCACTGTCCGCCTCGGTTCATTCGGGAGTCGTCGTCACCGAGTCGACGATGCGGCGGGCCACCTCCGCCAACTTGACGTGCTCCTGCTGCGACTGCGCGACGAGGATCTCGAATGCCTGGTCTGCGGGCACGCCCCGCAGCGCCATCACGATTCCCTTGGCCTGCTCGATGACCGCTCGGGACTTCATCGCCCTCGTCAGGCCCGAAACCTCGTTCCTGGCCAACTCCACGCTGCGGGCGCTCCTCAGCAGGCCCTCGATCGCCGTCGTGTAGACGAGCAGCACCACCGCGTCGAGTTCGCTGAACCCGTGATCCCCCTGCCCGTAGATGTTGAGTGTGCCGGCGAGGGCCTCGTCGACGGCGAGCGGCGCGGACAGGAAGCTGCGCATGCCGGCCTGGTCGAGATTGTCCGCGACCGACGGCCATCGGGCCGCGGCCTCCCCCAGCCGGGCCTTGACGACCTTCCGCGTTCCGGCGACACCGAAGTAGTCGCCGTCGATGGCCTGGAAGTTCTGAATGTCGATCTCACGGACCGCCTCGTCCGTGTACGCGACGGTCACCACCCGTCCGTCGCGCAGCAGCGATATCCCGGCCATGTCGGCGTCGGCGATCGCGTCCACCACCTGATCGCAGACCCGCTGAAGCAACAGGCTCATCTCCACCTGCGAACCGGAATTGCGATTGAACTCGTCCAACGCGGTTGCCAAGGAGCCCAACTGGGCAGCGATCGTCGCGCTGTCGAGATCAGGGGACATCGACGACTCAGGGCGCTCACCCGCAGTCTCGGTCATTCTCGGATACACCTCAAATTCCGGGTGTAACCGACAGGACACCCACTGAACGAACGCAGCAGTTGTCTCTACCGTCGAGAAGACTTTACTCGACCCGGGGACCGCCTTCGTCCACCGATCCCGTCCCGGACGGTGAGGGGGGAGATTCCCCGGTCAGCAAACTCAGCGCCGCCGCCGACGGCCGGAGGATGCTTCCGGCGCTCATCGACGAACCCCGGGTGAGACCGCGGTGGGAGGACACCGCATCCTCGAAGTTGCGGAGCCGTTCCTCCGCGGCCCGACAGGCGGCGACATGAGCGTCGCGGCTGTCGGCGAAGGCGAATTCGGCTCGGATCACGTCTGCCAGTGCGTCCACGAACGCGGCCGCGCTCTCCCGGATCTCCGGGTCGAGAGGACCGAACGGGGGTTGCGGTGCCAGCGCCAGCGAGGTGGCGCGCGCGCTCTTCCCCGTCCAGGCCACGGCGTCCAGAGCGTCGTCGAGACCAGCGCGTTCACCGCCCCCCGGTGCCGGCGCCGAGCGCGATCGCCAGGTGCCGTGCGCCCGAGTCGCGGCAGCACCAACCGACACGGTTCGAACGCGGCGCCTCCGGGTATGCCGGGCACTATGAACACCCACGTGACCGCGACGCACCTGCAGACACTTCTCGATTCGCCACTGCCGGATCCCGCCCTGATCCTGCAGAGCGGCGCCCCCACCATCGTCGATTCGGGTGAGCTGGGCGACGAGCATCAGTCCCTGGTCATCGTGACCCGGGCCGAACTGCGCGAGCAACTCCCGCAAGACCGCGACTGCTCGCAGAGCGATCTGGAGTTCCACGCCGCGTCGCTCGAATCGACGGTCGCGGGTTTGGGTGGCTGACCCGGGGTGTTCAGCCGCCGCCCAGTTGCTCCCGCAGTCCGGAGAGGGTGCGCGCCAGAATCCTCGAGACCTGCATCTGTGAGACGCCCACGCGCTGGGCAATTTCCGTCTGGGTCATCGATCCGAAGAACCGCAACATCAGCACGCGGCGTTCGAGCGGCGGAAGTTTCTGCAGCGCCGGCCGCACGGCGGCGTGACTTTCCACGTTCGCGAGCTCCGGATCCTCCTCGCCGAGCGTCTCGGCGAGGGGAAGGTCGTCGGGATCATCACCCATGGCCGCATCCATCGACAGTGTTTGGTAGGCATTTTTTGCGAGCAGGCCCTCGGATACTTCGCGGACGTCGAGTTCGAGTTCGGCGGCGATCTCACTGGCCGAAGGTGACCGTCCCAGTTCCTGCGACAGCTCGTCGACGGCCTTGGTGATCAACGCGTGGAGTTCCTGCATGCGCCGGGGCACCCGCATCGACCAGCCGGTGTCGCGGAAATACCGGCGAACCTCGCCCATGATCGTGGGCACTGCGTAGGACACGAAGTCGAAGCCGCGGTCCGGATCGAAGCGGTCGACGGCCTTGACCAGCCCGAGCCGGGCGACCTGCAGCAGATCCTCGTGCGCCTCGCCGCGCCCGCCGAATCTTCGGGCGATGTGATCGGCGAGCGGAAGGCAGCGTGTGATGACTTCGTCGCGCAGCGCGGACGCCTCCCCGGACGACGCGTCCAGGGCTCGCAGGCGCGCCACCGCGGGCGCCACGTCCTTGTAGTCGTCTCTGCCGGGACGGTGCCGCTCGCTGCGTTCCGAAACCGGTGACACTAGATGGTGCCCCGGTATTTGACCAGTTCCACCGCCACGGTCCGTTCTACGGACCCGTTGCCGACGGGTCCCTCCGATACCGAAACCGCATTCATCAACGTCTCGAGCACGTGCCAGCCGAAGCTTTCCCGGTTGGGCACTCCACCGCGGGTGAGGGGTGCACTGATCGTCACGTGCAACCCAGTCTCGGTGACGGCGAACGAACACGTCAGTTCGGCACTTCCCGGCGCAGCCGCGATCAGCTCCGAACACACCTCGTCCACGGCAAGTTTGATATCGGCCACGTCGTCGAGCGTGAAGTCTCCCAGAACGGCGAGAGTCTCCGCGACGGCGCGCACCACAGGCAACTGTTCGAACTCCGCCGCCACACGAAGCTCCACGGGCACACCGGATCTCGTTTTCATTCGTCTAACCTCGTCGACCTCGGCCATCTGCACTCCACGTCTGTGTCGTCGGTTTCTGCGACTCCTCGGCAGCGTACCCAGCTGCCGCGACCCTCAACCCGCCGGCGAACGAAAGTGCGAGCGCGTGCCGAATGCGTCCCGACTTGCGGGTTCGACGAACTCGATTCGGTGGGCTCAGGCGATCCGGACGTCGCGCGCCTGGTCGCCGGTCTCGGTGCGGCAGACGGCGAAGCTGACGCGCTGCCCTTCCTCGAGAATGCGGTGGCCGTCGCCGGCGATTTCGGAGACGTGCACGAAGATGTCGTCGGATCCGTCGGCCGGGGCGAGGAAACCGAAACCCTGTTCGGCGTTGAACCATCGCACCGTGCCCGTGCGCAATGCCGTCGACTGCCGCGCAGGCAGCGTGTGCCCGGCACTCATCGTGCCGCCCTTCGATCGGCCAGGCCGTGGAGCGCAGCGCCGCCCCCCAGACTCGCAACGAGCAGAACCACAAGCAGAGTCACGTTGAGCATTGCTCCTCCTCGGCGTGCGCACGGTCGACCCTGTGGTCGAATCAGACCGAAAATAGTGCCTCTCTTGTGGGTACGGGGCGATTCGGGCGGAGCGTTTGCACAATCGAGATCTGCCGACCACAGCGCATCCGCGATCGACACCGCAGAAGATCTGATTTGCTCGACATAGATTTTGTAGTACGGTCGGGTTGTCGGAACTTCAGCGATCGAGTCAGGAACGTTGTTCGGCACGATCGCAGGTTGCGGCGAGGCGGGGTCCCGGCGATTCGAGACTTCTCTCCACGGGTACGCGGTGAGTCATCCGGCGCCTCGCCCCCCGACAACCGAGCGGGGCACCCAATGCCTCGAAGTTCCGCCGGCAGGTAGTAGCGAAAGAGAGGACCGAGAATGTCGAAGTTCACCGTGCCAGGTCTTTCCGACGATCAGGGCGCGCGAGTCGCCGACATACTTCAGAAGCGGCTCAGCGCATACAACGATCTGCATCTGACGCTCAAGCACATTCACTGGAATGTCGTGGGTCCGAATTTCATCGGCGTGCACGAGATGATCGACCCGCAGGTCGAGCTGGTACGGGGCTACGCGGACGCCGTCGCCGAACGCATCGCCGCGCTGGGGAAATCGCCCGACGGAACCCCTGCCGCAATCGCCCGCGACCGCACGTGGGACGACTACTCGGTGAAGCGGGACACAGCGCAGGCGCACCTCGGTGCACTCGACCTCGTCTACAGCGGTGTCGTCGAAGACAACCGCAAGGCGATCTCCGAGACCGGCGACCTCGACCCGATCACCGAGGATCTGCTCATCGGGCAGACCGGTGAACTCGAGAAGTTCCAGTGGTTCGTACGCGCCCACCTCGAGAATTCCGGCGGCAGCCTGTCCAACGACGGCGCGCACTCCGAGAAGCAGGCAGCCGCGCAAGCGCGGTGAGTACCCACAATTCTTCCGCCCACAACCGAAAGGTGACGAACATGGCTGAGAACAACAGCGGTCCCGCAGAGGCCGTCAAGGGCGTCGTCGAAGACGTCAAGGGTAAAGCGAAGGAAGCCGCGGGTGCGGTGTCCGGTCAGGACGACCTCACCCGCGAGGGCAAGGCGCAGCAGGACAAGGCGGCGGCCCAGCGCGAGGCGGCCGCAAAGGAAGCCGAAGCCGAGAAGGCCCGAGGCAAGGCCGAAGCGCAGGAAGCACGCCAACGCGCCGAACAGTGAGACGGTGCGGGCCGGTTCACGACCGGCCCGCACCGAGCGTCTCTTCTCCGAGTGGAATCGGCAATCGCCGGTCACCACTCTCCCCCGAAAGGACTGATACGTGCTAGGACTGGGAATTCTGGGCTGGATCATCATCGGCGGCCTCGCCGGGTGGATCGGCAGCAAGATCATGAAGACCGACGCTCAGATGGGCATCATCCTCAACATCGTCGTCGGAATCGTCGGCGGCCTCCTGGGCGGCTTCATCCTCAGCCTCCTCGGTCGAGACGTCGAAGGCGGCGGTCTCTGGTTCAGCTTCTTCACCTGCCTCCTCGGCGCGGTGATACTCCTGTTCCTGGTCAAGCTCGTCACCGGGCGAAGCGCGGCCGGGCGACGCTAGTCCCCGTACTCCGGAACCGGGCCTGTCCATCTCACGATGGGCAGGCCCGGTTTTCGTCACGTATTCCACACGAAATCGTGCCCTCGAGGCCGTCAATGGGGTACTCGTGGGGGATGGACAGTCGAGGACCGGATCGGGACGATGCGAACTGGAACTTCCGCGCCAGGCACGAGACCGAGACTCAACGACTCGACCGGAACTGGAGCGGCCTTCTCCAGGAACTTCGCGTCGTGCAGACCGGTGTGCAACTCCTCACCGGGTTCCTGTTGACGTTGCCGTTCCAGGAACGTTTCGAGGACCTCTCGGACAGCGAGGTTGCCATCTATCTGGCAACGGTCGCTCTGTCGGTGACGTCCACCATGCTCCTGGTGGCCCCTGCCGGCCTGCACCGCCTACTCTTCCGCCGGCACGCTCTCCCCGATCTCGTCTCTGCGTCGCATCGCCTCGCGATCTGCGGCATCGCCACCCTCGGGCTGGCGCTGATCGGCGTGGTCGCGTTGATCTTCAGCTTCGTGATCTCACCCGTCGCCGGAGCCGTCGCCGCCGCAGCGGCCCTCGCGATGTTCTGTGGACTCTGGGGCTTCGGCACAATCCTGCAGTCGCGGCATCGGTGAGCCGGCCGGCGAGGCATTGTGTTTTGCCGGTAAGGCTTCCGGGTAGGCGGAGCGGAGACGAGAAAGGAGCACGGACATGACCGAAATCCATCGCGGCGATGCCCCGCGGGTCCAGCCACCCGGCGCTGCACACGATCTCGACGAGCTGTCGACGGTCCAACTCGTCGAACGACTCACCGATCAGGTCACGGGACTCGTACGGACCGAGATGACCCATGCCCTCACCGAAGTGAAAGACAAGGGAACGCGCTTCGGGATCGGAGCAGGAGTCTCCGGAGCGGGCGTGCTGGTCCTGCTGTACGGATTCGGGGCCCTCGTCGCCACCGCAATACTGGGACTGGCGACGGCACTCGACCCGTGGCTGGCCGCATTGATCGTGGCCGCCGTGCTGATCGTGGTGGGCAGTGTCGTGGCGGCGGTCGGAGCCCGCCGCGCCAAGAACGCGTTGCCGCCCGTACCCGAGCGGACGGCGAACAGCGTTCGCACCGACGTCGACACCGTCAAGGAAGGTCTTCGATGAGCGACCCACAGCCCCAACCGGAACCTTCGGTCGCCGAACAACGGGCCGCTCTCGCATCGACGGTGGATGCGCTGCACCGCAAAGTGGACGTGCCCGCCCGCGTGAAAGCCGGCGCGCGCCACGAACTCGACCGGGTCCGGCAGCAACCCCGTGGTGTCGCGGCCGCCGGACTCGTGAGCGCATTCGTCGTCGCCTACGTCGCCGTGCGACAACGCCGTCGGCACAGCCACTGAAGGAGAGCATGAACATGACCAAAGACACTCACGGAGAGACGGACGAGCCCAAGGGTGGCCGTCCCGGTCCCGCCGATCACGGCAAGGACGGCGGCATGGCGACGCGCGAGAACGCACCCGAGTTGGCGGAGGACTCCGCCGACGCCGAAACCGAGACCGACTGATGAAACTCAGATCACCGCTCGCGCACAGGAGGACTGTAGTGACGTATCAGCCGGACAACGGGCCCAGCCGGGAATTGAACTCCGAGCATCACCCGCAGGACGATGCGCACACCATGCGCAACCATGCCGGTGAGGCGATCACCGACGGCCGCAACTGGCCGGGATACATCCTGATCGCCGCCGGAATCGCCGTACTCGGGTTGACGCTGGTCGCGGCCGGCTACGGATTCGAGGGCTGGGCGCTGATCGGTGGAATCGCCTGCGTCCTCTGCCTCGTCATCGGCACGGGTCTCGTGCTCCTCGAACGGCGCCGCGTCAAGGCCCTCGAAGGCAGGGAACTGACCGATCAGGAAGGGCATTGACAGATCCGAAGGCCGACCTGCACCACTACCTCCAAGCCGCCCGCGACGCCCTGCTGTGGAAGCTTGACGGGCTGTCCGAATACGACATCCGCCGGCCGATGACCCCGACCGGCACGAATCTGCTGGGGTTGGTCAAACACCTGACGGGCGTCGAGATCGGCTACTTCGGCAAGACTTTCGGCCGATCCGTCGAATACCCACCGTGGGTGACCGACCACGCCGAAGACAACGTGGACATGTGGACGACCCCCGACGAGTCACGCGAATACATCGTCGGGCAGTACCGGACAGCGTGGGCGCACGCCGACGACACCATCCGGGCTCTGCCGCTCGACGCGCCGGGCCGGATACCGCACTGGCCGAACGCCCGCCGCGACGTCACCCTGCACCGGATTCTCGTGCACGTCATCGCCGAAACCCACCGGCACGCAGGGCACGCCGACATCGTCCGCGAACTCGTCGACGGCACGGTCGGCCTGCGCGCGGACAACACCAACCTGCCCGCAGAAGACCGGATGTGGTGGGAGACCTACCGGACCCGCCTCGAACGCGCCGCACGC
>Ga0247825_10002394_pt1 | contig 12350 bp, 12 predicted proteins | sample 13C_Vanillin_Day_FD_194413 | JGI IMG/M metagenome (GOLD analysis project Ga0247825, IMG submission 194413) | Soil microbial communities from agricultural site in Penn Yan, New York, United States - 13C_Vanillin_Day48 | ecosystem: Environmental > Terrestrial > Soil > Agricultural land | place...
GTCATAGGCGCTTTCAGACGGGCAGAAAGAGAGGGTGACCCGCGACGAGGCGCACATCACGTCGCGTTTCACTCAGCGCCATGCAAGAAGCGGGCCGGTCTTGGGCACGCCGATTGCTGGCTGTCTGCAAATCGTTGAATGGAGTTGGCCTCGCGCGTGAAGGCTTCGGGGAGCGCGGGTGGATTGATTCGTGAGTCGTGGGTCGTGGTCGGACCGCGTAGCGGGCGATCCACACTCCGCTCCCGCCAGTCACTCCACGCGCAGCGTGACTACTTCTTCGGCTTGCCCAACCCGAGCTCGTCGTAGAAGCCGCGCAGTTCTTCCAGCCGTTGGGCGAGGAACGCCTTGAAGCCTTCGCCGCCCACGAACACGTCCTGGAATATGTTGCGCTCGACGAATTCCTTCCAGGGTTTTGCTTCGTGCACCTTCCGCAGCGTCGCCTCCATGGTGGCGACCGCTTCCTTCGGCACGCCGGCGGGAAAGGTGAAGCCGCGTATCGTTCCCGCCGTAATCGGGTAGCCCAGCTCCTGCAGCGTGGGCACGTCCGGCGTCTGCGGCAGCCGCTTGTCCGAGGTCACCGCCAGCACGCGCAGCTTTTTCCCTTCCACGAAGGAGCGGCCTTCGCTGAGGTTTTCGGTCGTGAAGGTGGTGTGGCCTCCCGCCGTCGAGGTCACCGCTTCGGCGCCACCCTTGAAGTGGACGACCTTGAACTTCGCCCCAGGGACCGCCTTCTCGATCAGGTAGACCACCATGCGGCCGGTGCCGTGCGGCGAGGTGGTCGCGGCGACGAGGTTTCCGGGGTCCTTGCGGGCGGCCTCGGCGAGATCCCTGAAACTCTTGTACGGCGAGTCCGCCGGCACCATGATGGTCTGCGGGTCGATCGCCATGAGCGCGAGCGGCACGTAGTTCTCAAGACCGATGTTGATGTCGGGCCGGTACGCCATGGCCAGCAGCGTGCCGGTGACCGACAGCACGTGGTACGGATCGCCGCGCTTCTGCTTGAAGAACTGGTAGGCCACCACGCCCGAGCCGCCCGTGCGGTTGGTGATCACTAGCGGCTGCGGCAGCAGGTGGTCGCGCCGGATGATCTCCGCTGCCAGCCGGGACACGACGTCGCCGCCGCTGCCGGCCGAGGTGTGCACCGTGATTTCGATGGGACGCGCCGGATAGTTTTGAGCGGGAGCAGGCGGTGAAGTCAGCAGCGACACCGCCGCCAGCACGGCGCAAGCAGCCGATCTGGAAAAATCGTGGAGAAACATTGACGCCTCCCTGGATAGTGACGACGCTGCCATCTTACCCGCCAAAGGCCACGAGGAGCCGCCGGTAAACGCGAGCGCCGACAGGGCTGCCGAGGGATCTCTCCCGGAGGGCGCCGGGTCAGGGGGAAAGCAGGTTTATCGGGTCCCGCCAGCGCGGGGAAACCCGCGTCATTTCGGATGGCCGCTGACAGCCCCCATGCGATCAAGATCGGGCAGCGGGACCCCCGCTTTGCGCTCCACCGCGCGCTCGTAGGCGCGGGCGGCCAGCGCCACGTCCTCCATCGCCACCCCGAGGGACTTGAACAGCGTGATGTCCCGCGGCGAATTGCGCCCGCGCACCCGGCCGGAAACGACGTCCGCCAGATTGTAGACGTCGTCCCACTGAATGATCCCGTTCTTGACCGCTTCGACCAGATCGGTGGATTCGTACTGGACCTGCTCGCGGTCGTCGGCGGCGACGAAACGGGCCGCCGCCACCGCGTCGAGATCGAGCTCGCGCCGCGACTCGTAATTGGCGCCGATGGCGTTCACGTGCGTTCCGGGCGCGAGCCATTTTCCCTGCAGCACCGGGGATCTCGAATTGGTAGCGGTGACGATCACATCGCTATCGCGCGCCGCCGCCTCCGCGGACGCCGCGGCGACGGCTTTCACCCCGGTGAGCTTCTCGATCTCGCTGCAGAAGCGGTCGCGGTTCTCCGGCGTCTTGCTGTAGGCCCTGATTTCCCGGATGGGGCGGACTTTGCAGATCGCCTGGGTCTGGGTGCGCGCCTGCGGGCCCGAACCGATGACGCCCAGCGTCGCCGCCCCCGGGTTCGACAGGTACCTGGTTGCGATGCCGCTCGCGGCGCCGGTGCGAATCGCCCCCATGCCGTACACCTGCATGATCGCGCACAAATCGGCTCCGTCCTCGCGGTAGAGGCAGAACAGGCGGCCGACGTGCTTGCTGCTGACGGCGTTGCTTGAAATCTTGATGCCGTAATAGCCGCGGTAGGAAAGCACCGCCGTGGTGATGCGCAATATCCCGCCTTTCACCGGCGCCCTGACCCGCGGCACGTTCACGACCCCGCCTTTGCCCTGCTCACGGAACAACTCGTCGAGCACTTCCAGCGCGTCGTCCATCGTCACCAGCCCGGTGACGCACTCTTCGTCCATGAAAAGCGGCATAAGATTTCCGATTCGGCGCCAAAAAACAATTTATCGGAGCGGTTCCCTTCGAGCGGCGAGTTTAACAGTATGATCGAAGCATCCTCCAATCTTCGAGCAGACAGATGATGCGCACGCTCTTCACCATTCTGACGCTCGCGCTGACGAGCGCCTCGATCGCGCAGGACTACCCGTCGCGCACCGTGCGCATCATCGTGCCGTTCTCCGCCGGCGGCGGCACGGATCTCATCGCTCGCGTCATTGCGCAAAAGCTCACGCAGAGCCTGGGCAGCACCTTCATCGTCGAGAACCGTCCCGGCGCGGGTGGCACCGTGGGCACCGCGATCGTCGCCAAGTCGCCCCCCGACGGCTACACGCTGATCGTGGTGAGCAGCAGCCACGGCATCAATCCCAGCGTCTACAAGTCCCTGCCCTACGACACGATGCGCGACCTGGCGCCGGTGTCGCTCCTCATGTCGGGGCCGGCGCTGCTCGTGACCCACCCTTCGGTGCCCGCGAAGTCGGTAAAGGAACTGGTCGCACTCGCCCGCGCGCGGCCCGGCGCGCTTACCTTCGGCTCGGCCGGCATCGGCACGCCGCCGCACCTGGGCGGCGAGCTTTTCAAGATCCTGGCCAAGGTCGACATGACCCACGTGCCCTACAAGGGCAACGCCTCGGCGTTCATCGATCTCATGGCCGGCGAGATCTCGCTGATGTTTCCCAACATCGTCTCCGGATTGCCGCACGTGCAGCAGGGCAAGATGCGCGGAATGGCGGTCTCCAGCCGGCAGCGCTCGTCGATCGCGCCGGACATTCCCACCGTCGCGGAATCCGGGCTGCCGGGCTATGAGATGGGCTCGTGGTTCGGGCTGGTCGCGCCCGGCGGCACGCCGGCACCGGTCATCGCCAAACTGCAGCAGGAGGCTGCGAAGGCGCTGCGTCTTCCGGACGTAAAAGACAAGCTGACCGCACAGGGCGTGGAAGCAATCGGCAGCACGCCCGACGAGTTCCGGAAATTCCTGCTGGCCGAAATCGCCCAGTGGGAAAAAGTGATCCGGGCGGCAAAGCTCAAGTTCGAATGAGGCCTGGCGCGTGATGAATGGCTTGGCAACGGCTTACCGGCGCGCCGCCGCTGCCTTCGCCGCAGCTATACCGAAGTCCGCGCCGACGTAATCCGCATGAGCCGGGTCGTCAAGACCACCGGCATGGCCGCCGAATAGATTCCTCCGGTCACCGCATCTCGAGGTTCGCCGCCTTGACGACCTTGTCCCACGTGGCCATCTCGCGCTCGATCACCGCCGCGAGGCCCTCCGGGGTGGTATGGGAGGGCTCGATGCCTTCCGCCTGCAGCCGCTTCACGTCGGGCTGTTCGAGGAAACGGACGATCTCCTGGTTCAGCCGCTGCACGATCCCGCGTGGCGTTCCCTTCGGCGCCCACATCGCGGTCCAGAAGTCCGCGGCATAGCCCGGCAGCATCTCGCCGATCGCAGGCAGCTCGGGCAGGACGGGCGAGCGCTTTCGCGTGGTCACCGCGAGGCCGCGCAGCTTTCCCGCCCGGATGTGCGGCAGCATCGTGCCGGGGCCGGAAAACATGAGCTGGATCTCCCCGGCCAGCAGGTCGATGACCGCCGGACCCTGGCCCTTGTAAGGCACGTGCACCAGGTCGGTCGCCGTCATCTGCTGAAATAGCGCGCCCGCCAGGTGGATATTCGTCCCGGCTCCGGTCGATCCGTAGCGGAGCGCACCCGGTCTCGCCCGGGCGAGCGCGATGAAATCCTTCAGGGTCGCGGCGGGCACCGACGCATGGATGGTCAGGACCAGAGGCCCGGTCACGATCATGCCGATCGGCTCGATGCCCCTCACCGGGTGATACGGCAGCTTGTAGAGCACCGCGTTGATCGCGAAGCTCGACGGCACCACGGCGAGCGTGTAGCCATCCGGGGCGGCGCGCGCCGCGATCTCCGAGCCGATGGTCCCGCTCGCGCCTGCGCGGTTGTCGACGATGAACTGCTGGCCGAGCTCCTTCGAAACCCGCGCCGCGAACAGACGCGCAATGCGGTCGGTGGTGCCCCCCGGGGTGAATGGCACGACGATGCGCACCGGCTTGACCGGCCAGGCGGACGGCTGCGCGTGCGCGAGCGGCAGGCAGGCTGCAAACAGGACGGCGATCGCAATGCGTCGTTTCATCATTTGACCGCATCCATAATATGGTCACGCTGGCCCGGGAATCGATCCCGATTCTACGGCGTCGCGCGTCGTTGAGTCATAATCCGCACTCCATGATCACTTCATTCCGATGAGCACCGATTTCATTACGCTTCCCACTTCCGAGCGCGACCTGCGCTGGCAGCGCATCCGCCGGGAGATGTCCCGGCGCGGCGTGGATTGCCTGCTGCTCAACGGCAATTCCGGGCGCTGGAACGAGATGAACGCGAACATCCGCTACGTGTGCGATTACGCGGATCCCCTGTCGGGGACGTGCTACGCGCTCTTCCCCGGCTCCGGCGAAGGCACGCTGGTCACGCAGATGACGCTCAAGCGCAGCGCCACGCGCATGTCCTGGTTCAAGGACATCCGCAGCGCGGCAACCGGGAATCTGCCCCAGATCGTGGAGGAGCGCCTGGCCGCCCTCGACCTCGCCGGCGGGACGCTCGGCCTCGTCGGAATGATTTTCCGCCAGGACGAGAACATCGGCCTGCCGTGGAACCTGCTGGAAGCGATCAGGAAGCGCCTGCCGCGCCTGAGGATCGTGGACGTGACGGATCTCTTCTTCGAGCTGCGCTCGGTCAAGAGCGCGGCGGAGATCGACTGCCTCGCGGAATCTGCGCGGCTCGTGGACATCGGGTTCGAGGCGCACCTCACGGCGTGGCGGCCCGGCATCACCGAGCGCGAGTACTACGCCGCCGTCGTGCACGCAATGGACGCGGCCGGCGCCGAGCCGCCGACCTTCCTCCTCCTGGAATCGGGCAAGCTGTTCGGCCCGTGGCTGTCGCAGGACCCGATCCCGTCGGGCCGTGTCCTCGAGCGGGGCGACTACATCGTCAGCGAGACCAGTCCGAAATGGGCGGGCTACCAGGCGCAGGGGCTGCAGTGCATCGTGCTGGACACGCCGACGCCGGAAATGAACGATCTGGTGAAGTACGGCGCCGAAATCTGGCACCGCTGCACCGACCGGCTGCGTCCGGGAAACACCCTCGACCAGGTGGTGCACGCCGCCGATGACATCATCGAGAAGGCGCGCGCGAAACTCGGTCCGCTCGCCGACACGCTGCATTTGCATGTGGCCTACGCCGGGCTCGGGGGCCCCGATCCCCTCGCCCGCCCGGCGGAGATCCAGCCCGGCCAGGCATTCATGCCCGAGATCGGCCCGATGGGCGGGCGCCTCAAGACCGCGCCGCCGCCCTTCCGCATCAACGGCGGTTATCTCGTGGTCAGCACCGACGGCGCGCCGCGACATTTCTTTGGAAAGCACCCGATCGAACGGCGACTGATGGCGGCGGTTTGATCGCGAGTCGTGAGTCGGCCCCGCGGAGCTGAAGCACCATCGGCCGCTATCCGCCGGTCACGTCACGCGACGCGTGACCGGCCGCCTCCGGTATCCCGGCCTTGCGCATGAGCGCCCCGCTCGCCGCCAGGATGACGGAATTCGAGAGGAACACCGCCGTGACGCCGAACGCCGCGCCCAGGCTGCCGAAAATGATGGGCACGGCGAGATGCGTGGCGTTTCGAACGGTCTTCTGCAGGCCGAAGGATTCCGCGATGCGGCCCGTCGGCGTCAGCACGTAGAGCAGCGACATGGTCATCGGCTGGGCGCAGCCCACGCCCAGGCCGAGCAGGAAAGCGATCGCCCCCAGCGCATAGGCACTGGAAAAGAACGGCAGCAAGGTATACGCGAGCGCCGCGATGAACATGGCTGCGATGAGTATCGAGGCTTCCTTGAGCTTTTTCACCAGCAGCGGGAGCAGGCTGCGGATCACGAAGGCGGCGGCGAACACCAGGCCGAGGATCGTGCCAATGGCGGACGCCGACAGCCCGACGGAGTGGGCATAAATGGGGAGGTAGAACTGGAAGAGGTCCTGCGCCGAGCCCACCACGCCCGCGGCAATGATCGTCATGCGCACGGACGGCGTGCGCCACAGGTCGAGGACGCTGCCGCGCGCCTCGGCCGCGGCATGCGCTACCGCCGTCTTGGGAAACAGGTCCCGCTTGAGCAGCAGGATGACGATCGGCGCTGCGGTCAGCGCCGAAAGCACCAGGTAGACCTCCAGCTGGCCGACGTAGTCGATCGTGAACCCGGCCACGAGCGGGCCGATGAAATTCGCCCCGGACCATCCCATCGTGATGAACGCATAGTTGCGCGCGCGCTTCTTCTCGCCGTCGATGCCGCCGACCACCGCCTCCAGCGGAAGACTGAAGATCTGGTGAGCCAGTCCCAGCACGAAGGCGGTCACGCACAGCATGCCGATGCCCGGCGAAAGGAAGGGCAGGATCATCGCGGCCGTCATGACCGCCGAGCCGAGGATCACGGGCCGGTCCGGCGATGTGCGGTCGGCGAAGCGGCCGATGACGATGGAAAGCAGCATCGGGCACAGCGAGTACAGCGCGATCACGACGCCGATTGCCAGCTCGTTGGCGCTCAACTGCAGCGCGTGAAGCGACACGGCGACCCTGCTGCCGCTGAATCCGACCTGGCTGAGCGCCGAGATCAGCACGACCAGGTAGATCTTCATATGCCCGCACTGTATCACTGCCATACCGGCCGTTCGGCGCGGCTGATATGATCCGAGACGTCGGTTTCCCGGATCGATTCGTCATGAGCCCCCTCTCGAAAGCACTGCGCGTCGCGGCAGCCCTGCTGGTCTCGGGGCATGCCGTCGGTTTATCGGCACAGAGTTACCCCGAGCGCCCGGTGCGTCTCGTCGTGCCGCTGTCGGCCGGCGGCAGCGCCGACATCGTGGGCCGCCTGCTCGCGCAGAAACTGAGCGAGCGGCTTGGGCAGCAGTTCGTGATCGACAACCGCCCCGGCGCCGGCAGCCTCATCGGCACCGAGATCGCGGCCCGGGCGCCGAAAGACGGCTACACCCTGCTGCTCGCCGGCAGCTCCTTCACGAGCACGCCAAGCCTGCACCGGAAGCTGCCGTACGACCCGGTCAAGGACTTCGCGCCGATCACGCTGGCTTCGATGGCGCCGGGCCTGCTCGTGGTTCACCCGTCGGTGCCGGTACGCACGGTGCGCGAGCTGATCGATCTGGCGCGCGCCAAGCCGGGCACCATCAACTACGCCACCCCGGGCAACGGCACCTCGCCCCACTTCGCCGGCGCGCTCTTCAACCTGATGGCCAAGGTCGACATGGTCCACGTGCCGTTCAAAGGCGCGGGCCCGGCGGTCGCGGGCGTCGTCGGCGGCCAGGTGCAGGTGAGCTTCGCGAGCATGCTCTCGGCGATCACGCAGGCTCGGCAGGGCCGGCTGCGCGCCATCGCCGTTACCGGCGCCAAACGCTCGCCCGCGGTGCCCGACCTGCCGACAGTGGCGGAGTCCGGCCTGCCGGGATTCGAATCCGGCTCGTGGCAGGGCTTTTTCGCGCCATCGGGGACGCCGGCCGCCATTCGCAGCCGCCTGCATCGGGAAATTGCAGCGATCGTGCACCTGCCGGACATCGCGGCCCAGCTCGCCAAGGACGGGTCCGAGCCGATCGGCAGCACATCGGCGGAATTTTCGAAGTTCGTCACCGCCGAGCTCGCCAAGTATGCGCGGGTGGCGAAGGCGGCGGGGATGCAGGTCAATTGATCTCGCTTCGCTGACGTGACTCGCGGGTCGCGGGTGCGGGTGGACCTGCGCTTTGCGGGAGCGGCTCACGAATAACGAAAACGACCGAATGCCCACAGCGCGAATCCACCCGTCGTGCGACCTGCACTACCGGCTCGACGACTTTACCGATCCATGGCGGAAGTCCGAAGCGGTGCTGATGGTGCACGGCAATCACGAGGGCGGCACGGCGTGGTACGGCTGGGTGCCGCACCTCGCCCGCCATTACCGGGTCATCCGGCCCGACACCCGCGGCTTCGCCGATTCGACGCCGATGCCGCGGGATTTCCCGTGGTCGATGGATCTCGTGATCGACGACTTCTGCCAGCTCATGGACTCGCTCGGCATCGAGCGCTTCCACCTCATCGGCGCAAAGATCGGCGGCACGGTGGCACGCGCCTTCGCGGCGCGCCGGCCCGACCGCGTGCGCACGCTCACCGTCGTGGGCTCGCCCGAGCCGCTGCGCCCGGACGGTAAGGCCGCGCTGCTCAACGCGATCGAGGAACAGGGCATCGAGGCCCGCGCGCGCAGCGGGATGGCGAAGCGGCTCGGCAAGGACTTCCCGCCCGAGGCCGTGGAGTGGTGGGTAAAATTCATGGGCCGCACGCCGCTGTCGAGCGTGCTCGGGTTCGTCAACGCGATCAACTTCACCGACATCACGCCCGATATTCCGAACATTTGCTGCCCGATGCTGGTCATCACCACGGAAGGCAGCAGCCTCGCCTCGGTCGAGCACACCCGCGCCTGGCAGCAGCAGGTCAGGAATTCAGAGCTGCTGGTGCTGCCCGGAGATTCCTATCACATCGCGGTGACCGATCCCGACCGCTGCGCGCAGGCAACGCTGGAGTTCATCCAGCGCCGCAGGGATTAACGGCTGGCGAAATGCGTGGCGGGTGGCTAATCGTCGAGGTGTCGCCGTCACGATTCACGAATCACGCATTTCAGGCAACCAGCGAAGCAATCAGGCGCCCGGCTTGATCAGCGCATCGAGCTGGGCGACGCAGGCGCTGGATACGCCCCAGGTTGCCTTCTCTTCCCCCGGCATCCTGTCCCAGCCGCCTTTTTCGATGAGCTCGGATCGCTTGTAGTTCTCCGCCAGCTGGTATTCCTTCATGTGGGCCTTGGCATCCTGCGAGCCCATGAACTGCGCCGCGCAGATCGAGGCGCGGTTCGCGAGGACGGCGCTTTCGTTCAGCCGCTGGGTCGTGCTGGACGTCGTCCACCCGCCCCAGTTGAACCCGATGATCATTGCAGCGCCGGCTCCCGCTGCGAATCCCCAGATTCCGTATTGCCACTTGCTATCGGTCGATACACTCATGGTCTTCTCCAGTCAGGCGGGTCCGCCCCATCGCATTCCCTGCCTCTTCAAGCCTGGCGTCCCGGGAACGGAGCGGACTATCACGGTCACTGTGCGCCCCGCGGCACACCGGGTCTGTGCGATACCGTACAAACAGGGGGGCCGGCGGTCGAGGCCTGACGGCTCTCGACACCCCGTCACCGCTTGGTGCGGTATGAGTAATAGCTATGCAGGAACCAGCCGAGCAGAAAGCCGATCGCCAGCACGAACATGATCAGCAGCGCGCGGGACATCGTGACGGTCCAGACCAGGAAGGTCACGTCCACCGCGGCCACGTTCTGAATGGTAAAGACCAGCGCGATCGTGGCGAGAGCAAGGACCACTATCAGGTAGAAGCGCATTGCCTTTCACCTCGCAGTTGCACCTCACTCGGCCTTGATGCCCGCGGATTTCACGAGCTTGCCCCACTTGTCCGCTTCGGCCTTCAGGTAGCGGGCGAATTCAGCGGACGTATCGCCGATCGGATCGAGCGCGGCCTTGGCCATGCGGTCGGCGACCGTCGGCTCCTTGAGCACTTCGGCAATCGTCTTCTGCAGCAGGTTCACGACCGCGCGCGGCGTGCCGGTCGGCGCGACGATGCCGTTCCAGTTGTTCGCCTCGTAACCCGGAACGCCCGCCTCTGCAATCGTCGGCATCTCGGGAAACAGCGACGAGCGCGCCCGGGTTCCGATGCCCAGGCCGCGCAGCCGGTTGGCGCGGATGTGCGGCTGGGCCGTGGTCAGGTTGGCCATCGCCAGCGAGAGGCGCCCGGCCACGAGATCCGTCACGGCCGGCGCGCCGCCCTTGTACGGCACGTGCACCGCGTCGACCCCGGCCATGTGCAGGAACAACGCCATGGCCAGGTGGCTGGCGCCGCCGACGCCGCTCGAGCCGTAGTTGTACTTGCCGGGACCGGCCTTCAGGAGCGCGATCAGCTCGCGGGTATTCGCGGCCGGCACGCTCGGGTGAACGACCAGCAGGTTGCTCGACGCGGCCACATTGGTCACCGCGGCAAAATCCCGGGCGAGGTCGTAAGGCACCTTGCGCAGGGACGGATTCACGACGAGCGGAGGCGTCGCCATCAGGAGCGTGTAGCCGTCGGGCGCCGCCCGGGCCGCGATCTCGGTGCCGATGATGGTACCGCCGCCCGTGCGGTTGTCGGCGACGAACTGCTGCCCGAGCCGCTCGCTGAGGCGCGCACCGACCAGCCGCGCGACCGTATCGGTCGAGCCGCCGGCCGCATAGGGCACGATGAGGCGCACCGGACGATCGGGATAAGCCGCCGGGACGGCGGGCGCTCCGGTCAGCGATGCAATGGCGAGTAGCGCGATGTAAAACGCTTTCATGCTGCCTCCGTTCGGGACAAGTGCTTCAGGGAGCCGCGCCTTGCTTCCGGGCCGACCACCACTGCTTCAGCCAGCCCGTGTTGCCGCCCAGGGCGATGATCTCCTGCAGCGCCTCGGGCAGGGGCGGGTATTCCTTGCGGATATCGCGCGTGCGGTTGATGAACTGGCCGCTCTGGAAATCGATCTCCACCTCGTCCCCTGTCTCGCACAGCTCGGTGACGTTGTGGCACTCGGTGAGGACGCGCAGGCCGCACCCGACCGCCGCGCGGTAGGCGAGGTAAGGCATCGACTCGCAGATGAGCCCGAGGCCGAGCGCCTGCATCGCAATGTAGCCGTTCATCTTTGGCCCCATGCCGAAATTCCGGCCGGCGACGATGATGTCGCCCGCCTTCGCGCGCCGGTGAAAGCCCGGGTCGGTCTCCTCGAACAGATGGGGAATCAATTTCTCCGGGTCGAGCTCGCGGCCGGTAATGAGGCGGTCGGGGATCACCCCGCCGGCATGGGGCACGTTGTGACCGAGCTTGTAGCACCGGCCCTTGAGCAGCCAGGAAAAATCGCTCATGCCGGTGACCTGGCTGCCACGGATCGTGGATCGGTGATCGCGCCCGCGACGGCCGACGCGGCCACCGTCGCCGGGCTCCCCAGGAAAAGCTTCGCCTGCCTGGATCCGAACCGGCCCGCATTGGAATTCGAGGCCGTGGACAGCGAGACCTCTCCCGCGTGCACCGGGCCGACAACGGCGTCATTGCAGGGGCCGCATCCCGCCGGCAGCAGGATGGCGCCGGACTCGACGAACACGTTGAGCAAACCGTCCGCGGCCATCCGGCGCGTGGTCTGCTCCGACCCGGGTGCCACAAAGAGGCGCACGGCCGGCGCGACGCGCCGTCCCTTGAGGAATCCCGCCGCCGTGGCCAGGTCCTCGTACATCCCGGAACCGCAGGAGCCGATGAACGCATGGTCGATCGGCTGGCCGGTCGCCAGGCTGATGTCCACCGAAGTCTGAATGCCGCCCGGCAGCACCACCTGCGGCTCGATTTCGTCCAGCACCAGCGCGGCTTCTTTCTCGTACGAGGCGTCACGATCGGGGTATAGCGGCGTGAATTCGCGCTGCGCCCGCTCCTTCGCGAACGCCAGGATCTTCTCGGACGGCGGGAAGAACACGCCGTACGCGCCCAGTTCCGTGGGCGAATTGCACAAGGCCGTGCGCTCCGCGAGACCGAAGTCATCGATATCCCCCGCGAACTCCAGCGCCCGGTAGTCCATGTCGAACGGAATCGTCCCCTGCCGTATGAGCCGCGCAAGGTAGAAGCCGACGTCGCGCGCGTAAACGCCCGGCTTGAGCCTGCCCTTCAGCACCAGCCGCAGGCTCGCGGGCACGGTGACCCAGTTCGTGCCGGTCGCCAGGACACGGCTGATCTCGGCGCCGATGCGAAAGCCGAACGCGCCGATCGCTCCCGCGT
>Ga0247825_10002395_pt1 | contig 12348 bp, 11 predicted proteins | sample 13C_Vanillin_Day_FD_194413 | JGI IMG/M metagenome (GOLD analysis project Ga0247825, IMG submission 194413) | Soil microbial communities from agricultural site in Penn Yan, New York, United States - 13C_Vanillin_Day48 | ecosystem: Environmental > Terrestrial > Soil > Agricultural land | place...
CCCCCACGAGTTCGGCCGCAACAGCAACCAGGACCTCGCGTCCGAGGCGGATTTCACCATCAACGCAGAGAGTTTCCTGGACCTCGCTGATCAGCTCGGCTGCTGACCCGTAAACCTCTCACCGCAGGGAACGCGGAGGACGCAGGGGACCGCAGAGGAAGATTGGATTCGGCTGGTCGGGTCATTCCCCCGCGTTGCTCGGCGTCCACGGCGTCCTCTGCGTTGAGAGTTGAATTGCTCTCAAGACCACCTCTCACCTCAGTGGACGCGGTGGAAAGACGTGGACTACGTTGAACCATCACGTCGTGAAAGTGTTTGCCCGGAGGCTTTTGACCCACGCGCGGAACCGGAGTTAGACTATCCGCGCGCGGGGATTTCGGCAGGCTCCCCGCCATTCCAAGACGCTACCGCGTCCAAGCTCTGCTTCTGAATGACGTTCCGAAAGGAGTCAGAAGCCATGGACGCATCCGTTACCACATCCCGTCTGAAATCCGAACTGGCCGGCGCCGCGCCGCCGTTGCTGATCGACGTGCGCCGCGCGCCCGCTTACCGTTCAGCACCCGACATGGCCGCGGGCGCGCTGCGGCGCGATCCCGCGCAGGTCGCAGCGTGGGGAAAGGAGCTGCCGCGCGCCGGCAGCGTCGTCGTGTACTGCGTGCACGGCCACGAAGTGAGCCAGAACGCCGCAACAGCGTTGCGCGAGATGGGCTTGAATGCGCGCTTCCTGGAAGGCGGATTGGAGGAGGGCTGGAAAGCTGCTGGCGGCGAGCTGACGGGCAAGCCGAAAGAGGGCGCCACCCGCTGGGTCACGCGTGAACGGCCGAAGATCGACCGTATTGCCTGTCCGTGGCTTGTTGCGCGCTTCGTAGACTCCGAGGCGGAATTTCTCTACGTGCCGCAGAAGGAGGTGTTGCGGGCGGCGAAAGAGAAAGAAGCGATACCGTACGACGTGCCGGACGTGCATTTCTCGCACGACGGCGAGTTGTGCAGCTTCGACGCTTTCCTGAAGCACTACCGGCTCGGCGGTGACCCTGGACTGGCGCGGCTGGCGGTTATTGTCCGTGGCGCCGACACCGCGCGCCTCGAGCTTGCGCCCCAAGCGGCGGGGCTGCTGGCCGTATCGCTAGGTCTGTCGCGTAACTTCTCGGACGACCATGAGATGCTGAAGCAGGGGATGGTGATGTACGACGCGCTCTATGCGTGGTGCCGGGACGGGCAGGACGAAACCCACACGTGGAACCCGCACGCCTATCGTTGAGTCAACGCTTACTCGGAAAAGGGAGCTGACGGATCATGAGAGGATCAGCGAATGAAGGCATCGGTTTCGCTTGTTTTGCTGATGATAAGCATCAACGCAATGGCTGCAGAGGGATTTGATCAGCATAAGACCCGCGTCCTGCCCGCGGACTGGAGCGCCGGTGTGACGGGCAAGGGCGAGCCGCGCTGGACAGTCGAGGCCGACGCGAGCGCCCCGAGCAAGCCGAACGTTCTCAAACAGTCCGGCGTCGGCGATTTTCCATGGGCCATCAAGAACGGCGCCAGGCTCGCCGATGGCTACGTCGAGGTGAAGTTCAAGGCGCTTTCCGGCAAGCGCGACCAGGCGGGTGGGGTAATCTGGCGCTGGAAGGACGGCAACAATTACTACGTTGCGCGGGCAAATGCGCTTGAGAACAACGTCTCGCTCTATTACACCGAGAAGGGACGGCGCAACACGCTCAGGTATGTGGACGCGCCGGTGTCCCTCAATGCCTGGCACGTCCTACGGGTGGAGTTTCGCGACAAGCGCATCAGGGTGCTGCTCAACGGCAAGCAGTACATCGAGATGGAAGACACCCATATTACCGGGGACGGAGCGGTCGGCGTGTGGACCAAGGCGGACAGCGTTACGTCGTTCGACGACTTCGAGTATGGTCCCGTCAAGTAGCTTCACCCTCTACCACTGAACGGGTCACGGCTGCTTGATCATCCCGATGCGCTTGAGAATCACCGTGTGCGCCTTGTATTCGCGCCAGAGGTCGGCGCGCACTTTTTCGCCGGAGCGGTAGTCCACGTCCACGCCGCGCAGTTCCATCGCGGCCTTGAACGCGGGTTCTTCCATTGCCGTCCTGGCCGCGTCGTGAATGTGCTTCATCACCGGAGCGGGCGTGCCCTTGGGCGCCATCAGCAGGAACCAGACGCCGTTGGCGACGTTCCAGCCCAGCTCTTTCGCGGTGGGCGCATCCGGGAACGCGGGATGGCGCGAATTCTGGAACACGACCAGCGGGCGCATGCGCTTGCCCTCGAGCATGGGCTTCACTTCGCCGGGCTGCGCCACCAGCGCTTCGATGTGACCGCCGAGCAGCGCGGGCGAGGACTCCCCCCAGCCGCGGTACGGCACGTGCGTCATCTTCGTGCCGGTCACGTGCATCAGCTCCTCGAGGTTGAGGTGGCTGGACGTGCCTTCGCCCGGCGAGCCCACCCGCATCTTGCCCGGGTTCGCTTTCGCTTCCGCGATGAAGTCCTGCACGCTCTTCCAGCGCGCGTCGGTGGTCACCACCAGCAGCGGGTAGTACGACACGACGTTCAGGATCGGCTCGTAGTCGTCCGGCGTCTTGAAACGCAGGTCGAGTATCTGGGGCTGGATGACGAGCGTGGAAAGCGGCGTCAACACGATGGTGGTGCCGTCGGGCTTGCCAGTGGCGACTTCCGCTGCCGCGACGGCGCCGCCGGCGCCCGAGCGGTTGGCAGCCACCACGCCCTTCGGAAACTTGCCTTTCATACCTTCCGCAAGCAGCCGCGTGACGATGTCGACCATGCCGCCTGGCGGATAGCCGGAGAGAATGGTCAGCGGCCGCTCCGAGAACTGCGCCGCGGCGGGCAGTGCCAGCGCCAACGACAGGGCAACGCCGATGATGAAACGCATCATGGTCCCCTCCTTATCGCCTCATTATCCCTACTGGCGGTGTTTACCGCCGCCGGTCACCGGCCCCGGTGCGGGCAGTTGGTCTTGGTGCAGTCGGCGTAGATGTGCAGCGAGTGGTCGGTGATCTTGAAGCCGCGATCCCTGGCGACCTTGTCCTGGCGTTTCTCGATCTCGGAATCGAAGAATTCCTCGACGTGTCCGCACTGCACGCATACCAGATGGTCGTGGTGACCGCCCTGATTCAGCTCGAACACTGCCTTGCCAGTCTCGAAATGATGGCGGATCAGTAGCCCGGCCTGCTCGAACTGGGTGAGCACCCGGTACACCGTCGCGAGCCCGGTGTCCGAGCCGTCCTTCGATAGTATCTTGTAGACGTCCTCGGCAGAGAGGTGGCGCACCGGGCTCTTCTCGAACAGCTCGAGGATGCGCAGGCGCGGCAGCGTGGCCTTGAGGCCTATCGTTTTCAGGTCGGTTGGTGAACTCACGGCCGGTCTTGTTTCTGGGTACCCGCAGGAACGGTAATGGTCGCTAAAGACTCCAAGCGTCGGTTATCATATTCGTAATCATGCCCCTGCGCCATATCGCCATCACCGTAATCGTCCTGCTCGTCGCCGGTTGTGCGTGGACGTACAAAATGGACATCCAGCAGGGCAACATCGTCACGCAGGACATGGTCGCCAAGCTCCAGCCCGGGATGAGTCGCAGCCAGGTGCGTTTCGTGCTCGGTACTCCGCTGGTCGCCGACATGTTCCACGCCGACCGCTGGGATTACGTCTACCGCCTGGAGCAGGGTGGCAGGATGGTCGAAGAACGCAAGCTTGTCGCGGTGTTCAGCGGCGACAAGCTGCTGCGCATCGAGGGCGATGTCATTCCAGCCGCGGCCAAGCCCGCAGCGATGGGGCCCGTCCCGGCCGCGGCGGAAAAGCCGGCGGTGAAGCCGGAGCCGGCCGCGACGGACCAGCCGGCGGCAAAGCCGTGAGCGGGGCACGCGCATGGCCGCGTTGAAAATCGCCATCGCCGGCGCGTCCGGGCGCATGGGGCGCACGCTGATCGAGTCCGTGCTGCGCTCGCCCGAGCTCACGCTCGCGGCCGCGCTCGAGCGCAAGGGGCACGCGGCGGTCGGCAAGGACGCCGGCGAGCTCGTTGGCTCGCCCTGCGGCGTCAAGATCGGCGACGATGCCGCGCAGGCCGGCTGCGACGTCCTGGTCGATTTCACCCTGCCCGATGGCGCAATGGCTAATCTTGCCGCTTGCCGCAAGCAGGGCGCGAAGATGGTGATCGGTACCACCGGCTTCAGCGAAGCGCAGAAAAAAGAGATCGCGGCCGCGGCGCGCGATATCGGCATCGTCATGTCCCCCAACTTCAGCGTCGGCGTGAACGTCGCGTTCCGCCTGCTCGAGGTCGCAGCGAAGACGCTCGACAAGGACTACGACATCGAAATCTTCGAGGCGCACCACCGCCACAAGGTGGATGCGCCCTCGGGTACCGCGCTGAGGATGGGCGAGGTGGTGGCGCAGGCGCTGGGGCGCGACCTGAAGAAAGTCGCGGTCTACGGCCGCGAGGGCGTCACCGGCGAGCGCAAGGATGACACCATCGGCTTTACCTCGGTGCGCGGCGGCGACGTGGTGGGCGATCACAGCGTGATGTTCATCGGCGCCGGCGAGCGCCTCGAGGTATCCCACCGCGCATCGAGCCGCGCCAACTTCGCCAACGGCGCGCTGCGTGCCGCGCGCTGGGTCGCCGGAAAGAAGAGCGGCCTCTACGACATGGCCGATGTTCTTGGCTTCGCTAAGTCCAAGTGAGTGATAAGTGATAGGTGATAAGGGATAAGGGTTTGAATTCCCGCGCAGCGCGCGGACCGGCCCCTCTCACTTATCACGCGTCACTTATAACGCTTTTTCGAGCGGCGGCGTTGTCGCGGCACGCCGCAAAGCGTATAATGCCGAGGCTTCAGCGGGGGAGGTCGGGCGACCTCTCCCGCTTTCTATATATACTTCAGAATCAAAGGGTTATATGTCTCGCGCCGCTGCCATCCTGATGCTCAAAGATGGCACCGTTTTTCGCGGCAGCTCGATCGGCGCGGACGGCATGGCCGTGGGCGAAGTGGTGTTCAACACCGCCATCACCGGCTACCAGGAAATCCTTACCGATCCGTCTTATTGCCGGCAGCTCGTGACGCTGACTTACCCGCATATCGGCAACACCGGAGCCAACGCGGTGGACGTCGAGTCGGACCGGATCTACGCCGCGGGGCTCATCATCCGCGACCTGCCGCTGCTTGCATCGAACTGGCGCATGCAGTGGACGCTGCCCGAATATCTCAAGCACCACGGGATTCCCGCGATCGCCGACATCGACACACGGCGCCTGACGCGCATCCTGCGCGACAAGGGCGCGCAAGACGGCTGCCTGATGGCGGGCAAGGTGAACGAGAAGGAGGCGCTCAAGGCGGCGCGCGGCTTCCCGGGCCTGGTCGGCATGGACCTGGCGAAAGTGGTGAGCTGCGAGAAGTCCTATAACTGGGACGAGAGCACCTGGACACTGGGCAAGGGCTACGGGCGCCTGACCGATGCGCGCCGGCACGTCGTCGCCTACGACTTCGGCGTCAAGCGCAATATTCTGCGCGAGCTGGTCGTGCGCGGCTGCCGTGTGACGGTCGTTCCCGCGCAAACGCCGGCCAACGAAGCGCTGGCGCTCAAGCCGGACGGAATTTTTCTCTCGAACGGCCCGGGCGACCCGGAACCGTGCGATTACGCTGTCAACGCGATCAACAAGTTCTTCGACGTGGGCGTGCCGACGTTCGGCATCTGCCTCGGGCATCAGTTGATGGGCCTCGCGAGCGGCGCGAAGACGCTCAAGATGAAATTTGGCCATCACGGCGCCAATCACCCGGTCCAGGACCTCGAAACCGGCCGCGTGATGATCACCAGCCAGAATCACGGCTTCGCGGTGGACCCGTCAACGCTGCCTGCCAACACCCGCGTCACCCACCTTTCGCTGTTCGACGGCAGCCTGCAGGGCTTCGAGTTGACCGACCGGCCGGCGTTCTGCTTCCAGGGCCACCCCGAGGCGAGCCCGGGACCGCACGACGTGGGCTACCTGTTCGACAAGTTCACCGGGCTGATGGAAAAGCACCGGTGGACGGCGGCTTAGCGCAATGCCCAAACGCACCGACATCAAGAGCGTGCTGATCATCGGGGCCGGGCCGATCGTGATCGGCCAGGCCTGCGAGTTCGATTATTCCGGCGCGCAGGCGTGCAAGGCGCTCAGGGAAGAGGGCTACCGCGTCATCCTGGTCAATTCCAATCCCGCCACCATCATGACCGACCCCAACATGGCGGATGCGACCTACATCGAGCCGGTGACCTGGCAGATGCTGGAGAAGATCATCGCGGTCGAGCGTCCCGACGCGCTGCTGCCGACCATGGGCGGACAGACCGGGCTCAATTGCGCTCTCGACCTCGCGCGCAACGGCGTGCTCGAGAAGTACGGCGTGGAGATGATCGGCGCCAAGCGCGAGGCGATCGACAAGGCCGAGGACCGCGAGAAATTCAAGAAAGCGATGGAGAAGATCGGTCTCGCCAGCCCGCGTTCGGCACTGGCGCACAGCATGGAAGAGGCGCTGCAGGTGCAGGCGATGGTTGGCTTCCCGACCATCCTGCGGCCGTCGTTCACGCTCGGCGGCACGGGCGGGGGCATCGCCTACAACAAGGACGAATTCATCGCGATCGTCGACCGCGCCCTCGACGCCAGCCCGACACGCGAGGTGCTGATCGAGGAATCGGTGATCGGCTGGAAAGAATTCGAGATGGAAGTGGTGCGGGACCGCAAGGACAACTGCATCATCGTGTGCTCGATCGAGAACCTCGATCCGATGGGGGTGCACACCGGGGACTCGATCACGGTCGCGCCGGCGCAGACGCTGACCGACAAGGAATACCAGATCATGCGCAACGCCTCGATCGCGTGCCTGCGCGAGATCGGGGTCGATACCGGCGGCTCGAACGTCCAGTTCGCGGTGAGTCCGAAGGACGGGCGGCTGCTCATCATCGAGATGAACCCGCGCGTGTCGCGCTCCTCGGCGCTCGCTTCCAAGGCGACCGGCTTCCCGATCGCCCGCGTGGCGGCGAAGCTCGCGGTCGGCTACACGCTCGACGAGCTGAAGAACGAGATCACCGGCGGCGCGACGCCGGCGTCATTCGAGCCCACGATCGATTACGTCGTCACCAAGGTACCGCGCTTTGCCTTCGAGAAATTCCCGCAGGCCGACGATCGCCTCACGACGCAGATGAAATCGGTGGGCGAGGTGATGGCCATCGGCCGCACGTTCCAGGAGTCGTTCCAGAAGGCGCTGCGCGGCCTCGAGGTGGGCGTGGACGGCATGAATCAGCGCACGCGGGACCGCGAGACGATAGAAGAGGAGCTCGGCGATCCCGGCCCGGACCGCATCTGGTACGTCGGCGATGCGTTCGAGAACGGCTTCACCCTCGAGGAAGTGCACGAGCTCACCCACATCGACCCGTGGTTCCTCGCCCAGATCAAGGACATCGTGGACATCGAGATGGATCTCGATGACCGCAAGCTCGACGACATCGACGCGGACGAGATGCGGCAGCTCAAGCGAAAAGGATTCTCCGACCGCCGGCTCGCGCATCTCTGCAAGACGACGGAGAACGAAGTGCGCAAGCGGCGCCACGGGCTCGGCATCCGGCCGGTGTTCAAGCGGGTGGATACCTGCGCCGCGGAATTCGCGACGCGCACTGCCTACATGTACTCGACCTACGAGGAAGAGTGCGAGGCCGCGCCATCCGACCGCAAGAAGATCATGGTGCTGGGCGGCGGGCCGAACCGCATCGGCCAGGGCATCGAATTCGACTACTGCTGCGTGCACGCGGCGCTAGCGCTGCGCGAGGACGGTTTCGAGACCATTATGGTCAACTGCAACCCGGAGACGGTCTCGACCGACTACGACACCTCGGACCGGCTTTATTTCGAGCCGCTGACCCTGGAGGACGTGCTGGAGATCGTGCACGTCGAGAAGCCGTTCGGCGTGATCGTGCAGTTCGGCGGGCAGACGCCACTGAAACTCGCTCGTGATCTGGAGGCGAACGGCGTGCCGATCATCGGCACGACGCCCGACTCGATCGATGTCGCGGAAGACCGCGAGCGCTTTCAGAAACTGCTCAACAAGCTGAAGCTGAAGCAGCCGCCCAACCGCACCGCGCGCAGCGCGCAGAAGGCGCTCGCGGTGGCGCAGGAGATCGGCTACCCGCTGGTGGTGCGGCCGTCCTACGTGCTGGGCGGGCGCGCGATGGAGATCGTTTACCAGCAGAGCGACCTCGAGCGCTATATGCGCGAGGCGGTGAAGGTGTCGAACGACTCGCCGGTGCTGCTCGACCGCTTCCTGAACGACGCCACCGAAGTGGACGTGGACGCCGTGAGCGACGGCCAGCAAGTGATCATCGGCGGGGTGATGGAGCACATCGAGCAGGCCGGCGTGCACTCGGGCGATTCCGCGTGCTCGTTGCCGCCGTACTCGCTCACCCCGGAGATCCAGGAAGAGCTGAAGCGCCAGACCATCGCGATGGCGCACGCGCTGAAAGTCGTGGGGCTGATGAACGTGCAGTTCGCCATACAAAAAAATGAGCAGAACCATGACGAGAGCGTGGTCTACGTGCTCGAGGTCAACCCGCGCGCCTCGCGTACGGTGCCGTTTGTTTCCAAGGCAACCGGCGTGCCATTCGCCAAGATCGCGGCGCGCTGCATGGCGGGCAAGACGCTTGCCGCCCAGGGCGTGAAGGGCGAGGTCGTGCCGCCGTATTACTCGGTGAAGGAAGCGGTGTTCCCCTTCATCAAGTTCCCGGGCGCAGACACCATTCTCGGGCCGGAGATGAAATCCACCGGCGAAGTGATGGGCGTCGGCCTGACGTTCGCCGAGGCGTTTGTGAAGTCACAAATCGCCTCCGGCGACGACCTGCCGGCCCCGGGGACGGGCAAGGTATTCGTCAGCGTGCGCGACGAGGACAAGGCGAGAACCGTGGATATTGCCCGCAAGCTGGCCGACCTCGGCTTTGCCCTGGTAGCCACGCGCGGCACGGCGGCAGCTCTCGCGGCGGCGGGGCTGGCGGTCACGCCCATCAACAAGGTGCAGGAGGGCCGGCCGCACATCGTCGACATGATCAAGAACGGCGAGATATCGCTGATCGTGAACACGGTGGAGGAGAAGCGCAAGGCGGTGCGCGATTCCTACGCCATCCGGCGCGCCGCGCTGCAGGAGCGCGTCACGCTGATCACCACGCTCGATGGCGCGCGTGCCGCCTGCATGGGCATGGAGCACGCCGAGGAGCTGGGCGCGTACGTAATGCAGAAACTGCACGCGGGGTTGCCGCAAGCGGCATGACACTGGGGGTAATGCCATGAGCAAGATTCCGATGACCATAGCCGGCGCCGAGAAGCTGCGCGCCGAGCTGCACGAGCTGAAGACGGTGCAGCGGCCGGCGATCGTTACCGCGATTGCCGAGGCGCGCGCCCACGGCGATCTTTCGGAGAACGCGGAGTACCACGCGGCAAAGGAGCGCCAGGGCTTCATCGAGGGCCGCATTTCCGAGCTCGAGGCCAAGCTCGGCAACGTCCAGATTATCGACACCCGGCTGCTCGACGCCGACGGGCGCTGCGTGTTCGGCGCAACCGTGGACCTGGAAGATACCGCGAGCGGCGAGAAGGTCACCTACCAGATCGTCGGCGACGACGAGGCCGACATCAAGCTAGGCAAGATCTCGATCAGCTCGCCGATCTCGCGCGCGCTGATCGGCAAGTACGCGGGCGATACCGCCGAAGTGAAGGCGCCGGGCGGATTGCGGGAGTACGAGATCCTCGACGTCAAATACATCTAATAAGCGGTGAGCGGTAAGCAGTGAACGGGCGTGACCACCTGGTTTCCAGCTTGGAAACCGCTCACTGTTTGCCGCTTACTGCTTACCGGCCTTGGTAGCTGCGCTTGGTACGCCGCCTTCCTTTCCGGCCGCGGCGCGGCGCAGGCTTGCGCGGCGCGTCGGTTTCGGGGGGGCGCTGCCGGTACAAGACGAGGATTTTCCCGATTTGCTGCACCGGGCTCGCGGCGAGCGCGCCGCAGATCTCGTCTGCCAATCCCGCGCGGCGGTCGCGATCATCGCCCAGCACGCGGATCTTGATGAGCTCGTGGCTTTTCAGCGCGATGTCGATCTCGTGGAGCACGGCCGGGGTCAGGCCGGCGTCGCCGATCATGACGACCGCGCCGAGGTGGTGCGCCTGAGCGCGCAGGCCGCGCCGCTCCGCTGGCGTCAAGATCTTCATACGAAAACCGCCGATGAACGCAGATGAACGCGGATAACACCATTCGAAATTCCGGATATTTGTTTTTTCATCGGCGTTAATCGGCGTTTATCTGCGGTTAAATTGATTTTTGGACTTGCGAGTGTAGCCGATGGGCCGAGTGCGCGGCAAAGACTGGATGAAGGAGCACGTCGCCGACCGCTACGTGAAGCGCGCGAAGGCGGAAGGCAGACGCTCGCGCGCCGCGTACAAGCTGGACGAGATCGCGCAGCGAGACCGGCTGCTCCAGCCGGGCTCGATCGTGGTCGATCTCGGCGCGGCGCCCGGTGGATGGTCGCAGGTCGCGGCGGAGCGCGCCGGACTGCGCGGGCGCGTCATCGCGCTCGATGTCCTCGAGATGCCGGCGTTGCCTGGCGTGACCTTCATCCGCGGGGATTTCCACGACGTAAGGATTGTCGAACAGCTTGAACATGCCCTCGGGGGCGACAAAGCGGACCTTGTGTTGTCCGATATGGCCCCCAATCTGAGCGGTATCGCCTCGAGCGATCAGGCGCGCGCCCTCGAGCTGGCCGAGCTGGCTTTCGATTTCGCGCTGAAGCATTTGAAACCGCAGGGAAATTTCCTGGTGAAGACGTTCCAGGGATCCGGTTTCGAAGCATTCCTGAGGGCCATGCGCGGCCGCTTCGCGGCAGTCGCGGTGCGCAAGCCCGAAGCTTCGCGCAGCCGCTCGAGCGAGGTGTACTTGCTGGGTAAGGGTCTCAAGCCGTAGCGCGTTGTCCACGGCGGACCAGTCGGCTGCGTTAGTGGTGAAAAGAGTCTAGAATTGAGTCAGTTAGGGCTGTTTCCGCTGTTTTTTCGACTGAGGAGCGGGCTTGAACAATCTAGTTAAGAACGTGGCGATCTGGCTAGTGATCGCGCTGGTGCTGATGACGGTGTTCAACCAGTTCAGCACGCGCCAGACCGCGCAGAAGGCGATGGAGTACTCCCAGTTCATCGAAGAGGTGAAGCAGGGGCGCATCGCCAAGGTGACCATCGAAGGTCGCGTGCTTAAAGGCGTGAAGACGACCGGCGAGCGCTTCACCACCTATTCGCCGTCCGATCCCTGGCTGGTTTCCGACCTGCTCAAGAACGGCGTGATCGTCGAGGCCAAGCCCGAGGAGGAGCCGTCGCTCCTCATGAATATCTTCGTTTCGTGGTTCCCGATGCTGCTGCTCATCGGCGTGTGGATATTCTTCATGCGCCAGATGCAGGGCGGGGGACGCGGCGGCGCGTTCTCGTTCGGCAAGAGCCGCGCGCGCATGCTCGACGAATCGAACAACACCATCACCTTCGCCGACGTCGCCGGCTGCGAGGAAGCGAAGGAAGAGGTCGCGGAGCTGGTGGAATTCCTGCGCGATCCGTCCAAGTTCCAGAAGCTCGGCGGGCGCATCCCGCGCGGCGTGCTGATGGTCGGCAATCCCGGCACCGGCAAGACGCTGCTGGCGAAGGCGATCGCGGGCGAGGCCAAGGTGCCGTTCTTCTCGATCTCGGGCTCGGACTTCGTCGAGATGTTCGTCGGCGTGGGCGCCGCGCGCGTGCGCGACATGTTCGAGAACGCCAAGAAGCATTCCCCCTGCATCGTGTTCATCGATGAAATCGACGCGGTCGGCCGCCAGCGCGGCGCGGGCCTCGGCGGCGGCAACGACGAGCGCGAGCAGACGCTGAACCAGCTGCTGGTCGAGATGGACGGCTTCGAGACCAACTCCGGCGTGATCGTGATCGCGGCGACCAACCGCCCGGACGTGCTCGACCCGGCGCTGCTGCGCCCGGGCCGCTTCGACCGCCAGGTAGTGGTGCCGCTGCCCGATATCCGCGGGCGCGAGCAAATCCTGCAGGTGCACATGCGCAAGGTGCCGATCTCGCCCGACGTCAAGCCCGACATCATCGCGCGCGGCACGCCCGGCTTCTCCGGGGCGGACCTCGCCAACCTGGTGAACGAGGCGGCTCTCTTTGCGGCGCGCGGCAACAAGCGCCTGGTGGACATGGATGATTTCGAGCGCGCCAAGGACAAGATCATCATGGGCGCGGAGCGCCGCTCCATCGTGATGCCCGAGCATGAGCGCAGGAACACGGCCTATCACGAGTCGGGCCATACC
>Ga0247825_10002397_pt1 | contig 12347 bp, 7 predicted proteins | sample 13C_Vanillin_Day_FD_194413 | JGI IMG/M metagenome (GOLD analysis project Ga0247825, IMG submission 194413) | Soil microbial communities from agricultural site in Penn Yan, New York, United States - 13C_Vanillin_Day48 | ecosystem: Environmental > Terrestrial > Soil > Agricultural land | place...
TTGCTGTCGCTGCTCGAGTCGCTCGGTGACTCCCACAAGTTCGGTGAGTTACTCGAGCGCTTGCAGACGATCGCAGAACTCGGCGAGCCGACGACCAGCGCCAGAGTTGCGGCACTCCTCGAGCTCGTCACGCGGATGCTCGACGTCTCAGCCGGACGTTCCGGGGACACAGGACGAGCAGACGTGCTGCAAACCGTCGCGGAGTCGACGTCCCGGCTCACACCCGACATGCTCATCGGCCTGCTCGAGCACGCGCGCGCCGCCGAGGGCCAGCGATCCGAGGTCGCGTCCGAAGTCGTCGAACGCATCGACGACCCAACCGTCGCTTCGTTCGTGGCCCGATCGGTCGAGCGGGAGAGCGGCGCATCAGAAAGGCTGGCGTTGGCCCTTCAATTGCTCGTTCCGGACCTCGACCGGAAGGTGCGGCTGTTGGATCTGGCGAGGGACGAAGCCGCGGAGGGCCCGCTCGGGCGACAGAGTGGGTTTACCGAGCTGTGGCAGCGGGCGGCCGACATGCTGGCGTCCTACTCCGACGAGACGTTCGTGTCTGACGAGTACGCGCGGGAGCTCTCGAGCGCGCACACCCAGGCGTTGGAAGTCGAACGTGTCTCCGACGACCCTCCTCACCGGGTCGAGACCTGGCTGGCCACGGTTGACGATGCGGCCCTCAGGGAACTCGACCTCAGCCTGTTACTGGACCTGCTGCGCATCGAGACCGAGCTCGAACCATGGCGGGACGTCGCGAAGACGGTCGTCACCGAGATCGAACGGCGAACACAGCGTGGCGACATGCCCGAGGCCCAGAAACTGGCATTCGCACTCGTTGTCGAGACGAGCGGCGAGGGGCGGTCGGCGCTGAAAAGCGCGGCCGAATCCGCGCTCGAAACACTGGCCGAGGGTCCCCTGGCGAAACACGTGGCCACGTCGCTGCGGACTGCAGACGATGCGGACGTGGAGTCGTACGGCCGGCTCTGTCGCACGGTGGGGACTCGGATTATCGGTCCCCTGGCCGAAGCTCTGATGGTCGAGGAAAATAGCCGCGCCATCCGCCGGCTGCGAGAGGTGCTGCTTGGATTCGGGGCAGCCGGGCGAGACACGGTCGAGCGGCTGAAGCAATCGCCACGGGCGACCTTGAGGCGAACCGCGATCGAGATGCTTCGCATGTTCGGTGGACAGGATGCCCTGGCGGACCTCGCCGCGATGCTCGACGACAAGGATCCGCAGGTTCAACGGGACGCCATTCGGGCCATCGCGCAGATTGGAAACGACGAGGCGTTCGCTGTCCTGCAGAAAGCCCTGATGGTCGGCACCGCCTCGGGCGGTACGATCACCCAGCAGCTCGTGAGTCTTCGCGAAGCGAGGGCCGTGCCCCTCTTGTGTTACGTGCTCGACCATTCGAAGGCGCGCGGACCCTTTGTGGACGTCCACACCAAGATCATGGACGCGCTCGCCGCGCTCGGCCCCCATGAGGAATCGGTCAAGACACTGAAGGCCGCCTTATACAGGGGCGAATGGTGGGCTCCGGCCAAGACCGCGACGTTGCGTCGTGCCGCAGCCCTCGCGCTCTGGCGCATCGGATCTCCGGAAGCCCTCCAGGTCATTGAGGATGCTGTGCGGACGGGCGGCCGACGCGTTCGCGTAGCAGCACGAATCCCAGCTGGTGCAGCTCCGCGCCGGGAACATTCGTGAGTACATCGCCGCGCGCGAAACAAGCCGACGAACTCGTGCGCCGCTTTGCCGCGGCCCTACGTGGCGTGCAGTTGTACGCGCCAACTCATCCCCTGGTAGCTCGTAGTGTCACGGCATTGGCAGAGGCTCTGGAGCCCGTTCTCGCGAACGCCCCGTCCATTGCCATCGGCATTGTCGGCGAAGACCTCGTGGTGGGCGACATCCCGGTCCCCCGCGCCGCCGAGAGCATGGGCAAGCTGACCCGCCAGCTTCGACACGTGAAGATCGAACGCGTCGTCATCGAGCAGGGAGTGCAGCTCGATGAGCTCACGCAGCTGATCCAGACGCTCGGCGCGGCCGATGCCACACCGGAGTCCACCGCCTCGCTGTCCCTTCTGAAGCACATCAGAGTTGGCCGTCTGGAGACCGATGAGGGCGCGCGTATCGCAAGCGCGGACATGGCCACGTGCCGCCAACTCTACGCGGATGCGGTGGTCGTGGCCGAGAGGTTGTGGGACACCGCGAAAACAGAGGGGATGCCAGACGCGGACGCGGGACGAGAGGTCGTGGAGTCACTCGCCCATGAAGTCTCGCAGAACCGAACGGCCTTGCTCGCGCTGACGGCGCTCAAGGAGTACGACAGCTATACCTTCACGCACATGGTGAATGTGTCGATTCTCACCATGGGGCAGGCGCGCGGTCTCGGTATTGAAGGCGCCCTCCTGCGTGAGTTCGGCCTGTCGGCGCTCCTGCACGACGTCGGCAAAGTGCGAACGCCGACCGAAATCCTGAACAAACCGGGGAAACTGACCGAGCCGGAACTCGAGATCATGCGTCGCCATCCTGTTGACGGGGCCGCAATCCTAAGGCGGACACCCGAGATCCCGACGCTGGCACCCGTGGTGGCCTTCGAGCACCACTTGCGGCTGGACGGCACTGGGTATCCCTTCGGCACCTCCCGTCCGACACTGAATCTGGGGACCATGCTCTGCGGGATCGCTGACGTGTACGATGCGATGCGATCGCAACGGGTCTATCAGCCCGCTTTTCCGACCGATCGGATTCTCGCGGTTCTCGAGCAGAACGACGGCACGCGATTCGACCCGCATCTCGTCCGCCGATTCGTGCAACTGGTCGGCATCTATCCAGCCGGCAACCTCGTGCGGCTGGCCACGGGGGAGATCGCGGTCGTCCTGCAGACGCACGCGGCGGACCCCTATCGACCGCGGGTACGGGTACTGCGAGATGCGTCCGGCGCCGAGATCACACGGGTGCAGGTGATCAATCTGTGGGAGGAGAGCGAAGGGCCGCGGACGGCCGTTCAAGCTCCGCTCGATCCGGCCGAGTACGGCATCGATCCACTGACGTATCTGTAAGTCTGCTCCCGCGCAGGTAGAAAGCCTGCGCGCTACACTTTGGGCATTGGGCATTAGGCTTTGGGCCGTTGACTTAGAACTGTGACTTTGAACTTCCAAGTTGGTTGGGCTTCTGCGAGGGTGCATGACGAATTCGCGAACGTCGGGAGTAGTGGCCATTGCGTGTCTCGCGGGTGCCCTTGTGATTGGTACCGTCGCGGCGCAGGAGGGCTCTGGCCCACGGGTATTTCCGGTGCTGCTCACGAACAGCTCGTTGCCGGCGATCGACCGTGGGATTCGAGAGTTCGACCCGCCTCGCCCACCACGTAGTCGGCGGACGGCTCAGATCGTCCGCGGCACATCTGACGCGGCACCCTTTCTCCGTGGCAGCATCATCGTCAAGTTCCGGGCCGGTACGGCACCAACCGCGCAGCGTGCCATGCTCGCGCGGGTCAATGGGTCGGCCACCCGCGCGCTGCCCTATGCGTCCTTCGACATCGTCTCGATCGACGCATCGGACGATCCGGAAGCCGTGGCAGGTCGACTCGCGGCTCAGCCCGACGTCGAGTACGCGCAGGCTCGATACCGTGTGTCCCCTTCCTTCGTACCGAACGATCCGCTCTACTCGCGACAGTGGAACTTCCCCGCCATCGACATGGAACGCGCGTGGGATATCAACCCCGGGGCGACGACCTCGATCACGGTTGCGGTCCTGGACAGCGGCGTGGCGTACCGGTCGGCCCTCATGGGCTACGACGCGTTGCCGCTCGACTTCCGTCCTTTTGGCCCGTTGTTCCCTGCGCTGGGCCCTGTGACCATTCCGTTCGCGGCGGCCCCGGACCTCGCAGGGGTCGATCGATTCGTCGCACCACGCGACTTCATCTGGGACACGACGATGCCGTTGGATCTCGACGGTCACGGGACCCATGTGGCCGGTACTGTCGGCCAGGTCACCAACAATGGGGTCGGCGGCGCCGGTGTGGCGTTCAACGTACGCATCATGCCGGTGAAGGTCGTCGACGGCTTTTGGGATGCGGCCTTCAACAGTCCGTTCGTCGGTACCGATGACGTGGTGGCGCGTGGGGTTCGATACGCCGTGGACAATGGGGCTCGTGTGCTCAACATGAGCATTGGCCGCAACGGATTTCCGGCCCCCGTCGTGAAGGACGCCGTCTCCTACGCGGTCTCGAGGGGAGCGTTCGTGGTGATCTCAGCTGGCAACGGGTTCGAGGACGGCAATCTCATCGAACGTCTGGCGGAGTTCGCCCCGTTGATCGAGGGAGCGGTTGCCGTGAGCGCCGTCGGTCAGAGAAAAGTCCGCGCCTACTACTCCACGACAGGGCCGTACGTGGAGCTTGCGGCGCCTGGTGGAGACCAGCGGGCCGATGGCACATCTGGAGGCATTCTCCAGCAGACATACGACCTCGACATGGTCGAAACCTACTTGAACGGGCCGTCAGGGTACCGTGCACCCCGTTTCGATTCCTTTGCCTACGACTTCTTTCAGGGCTCGTCGATGGCTGCCCCACACGTAGCGGGTTTCGCGGCCCTTCTCATGCAGCAGGGCGTTACGAGTCCCGCAGCGATCGAAGCCATCATGAAGCGCTATGCCACCGATCTCGGGCCACAGGGGCCGGATAACGCCTACGGCCACGGGCTCATCAACCCACGCGCCTCTCTGCGTGGACTGGGGCTGGTGAAGTAGCTCACGTGCAGTCGGCGGGTCCGCCGGCGGCCGGACCCGCCCTACGTGATGATGGCAATGGCCTCTGATTTTCGGGCGCGGGTGCTCGCGGCTGTGCGTCGGATTCCGCCCGGACGAGTGTCGACGTACGGAGACGTCGCACGATTGGCGGGGCGACCGCGTGCCTGGCGCGCGGTCGGCACCCACATGCGACAGTGTCACGATCCTGGAGTGCCGTGCCACCGCGTCGTAGGCGCGGGTGGCACATTGGGTGGCTACGGCGGGAGTCCTGACCTGAAACGTCAATTGCTCCGCGCCGAAGGATTGGACGTTGGCTTCGCCGGCGTCAGGTCTTTTCGGACCGTGCGCTGGCCGCCGGCGAAATAAAAGATCTATCCCACCGCCATCAGGTCGAACTGCTCGTGGTGCAGCTGCGTGTCGGGCCGCACGGCGATCTCCCGGCCCAACGACTGTTTCAGGTCCTTGAACACGGCGCGCTCCTCGTCTCGCAAGGCCCGTGCGATATCGGGATTGACGCGAAGAATCAGGCTCTGGCCGTTGAGATCGGCCCCGATCTTCTTCACCTCGGAGAGAATCTCGTAGCAGATCGTCGAACTGGACTTGATCACCGCACTCCCCGCGCAATAGGGACACGGCTCCGTGAGCACGCGTTCGAGACTCTGCTTGACCCGCTTGCGCGTGATGATGACGAGACCGAAGTCCGACACCTGTAGCGCTTTCGACGGAGACCGATCCCTCCGAAGCTCCTGTTCAACGGTCTGGAAGACCTTCTGACGGTTCTTCTTCTCCTCCATGTCGATGAAGTCGAGCACGATGATGCCACCCAGGTCCCGAAGGCGAATCTGCCGCACGATCTCCTTGGCGGCCTCGAGGTTCGTCTTGATGATCGTGTCCTCGAGGCGTCCGGCGGTCTTCTTGCCGACGTATCGGCCCGTGTTGACGTCGATGGCCACCAGCGCTTCCGTCTGGTTGATCACGATCGACCCGCCGGACTTCAACCAGACCTTGCTCCGCAGCGCCCGATCAATCTCGACCTGTACGCCGTACTCCTCGAAAATCGGGTACTCCTTTTCATAGAGTTTCACCTTCGAGGCAAGGGCCGGCATGATCCGCTCGACCAGCTCACACACCCGGCGGTACTCGAGCTCGTTGTCGATCCGAACGGCGGAAAACTCCTCTGTCAGGAGGTCGCGCAGCAGCTTGGCGACGAGGCTTTGTTCCTGATAGACCACCGCGGGGGCCCTCGACGACTCGAACTTTTTCCTCACGTCGGTCCAGACGCGATGAAAGTAGCTCAGGTCGGCGACGATGTCCTCTTTGGGACGCCCGGCGGCGGCGGTCCGAATGATGACGCCACCAGTGAAGCCGTGCTGGTCGCGAAACTCGCGCACGATGGCTCGAAGACGGCTGCGTTCCTCGCGCGAATCGATCTTCCGAGAGACGCCCACATGGTCGACCGTGGGCATGAACACGAGGAACCGGCCCGGCATCGTCGCATGGGACGTGAGGCGAGCTCCCTTCGTGCCAAGGGGCTCCTTCGATACCTGGACGATGATCTCCTGGCCTTCCTTCAGGAGGTCTTCGATTTTCGGCTCGGGTCCCTTCTCTCGGTCGCGCCGGCCGGGTGGGCCACTCCTGCGAGCAGCGGGCAACGCCTGCCGTACGGACGCCCCACCGTCGGATGACGGCGACCCGGACGAAGTCGTTTCGTCGTCGTCGGTTTCGAAGCGTTCGAACTCCTCGGACGAGGGGATGGCGTCGGTGACGTAGAGGAAACCGTCGCGTTCCAGACCGAGGTCAACGAACGCCGACTGCATGCCGGGCAGGACTTTGGAGACCCTGCCCTTGTACAGATTGCCGACCACGCCGCGCTGTCGCTCGCGCTCGATGAAGATCTCGGCGACATGGTCGTCCTCGAGGATTGCGACCCGCGTCTCGTGGGCGCTCGAGGAGATGATCATCTCCTTGGTCATGCCCGTATTTCTCCGGGGGCAGCCGGCGTGGCGCTCGACGGATCCCGGCCGCGCGCACCACGTCGTGGTCCGCCGGCGTTATCCCGAAAAGCGCAATCATGCTCGGTGAAGCCCCGCTAGGGCGGACCGTGGTCCGCCCGTCAATTAGTAAATCGGCGCATCCGCACGTTGAGAATGAGGCCAAACCCCGCCAATGTGGCAATCATGGAGGAGCCGCCGTAGCTCATGAGCGGAAGCGTCAGCCCTTTGACCGGCGCAAGGCCGGCCGACATCGTGATGTTGTAGATCACCTGGAACGTGAAGCTGGCGAGTACTCCCAGCACCAGGTACGCGCCAAGTCGGTCCTTCGCAAGTTGGGCCGACTGGAGCGCCCGCATGATGATGAACAAATAGAGCCCGAGCGCCGCGATGACGCCGGCAAACCCCTGCTCCTCGGCAAGCACCGAAAAGATGAAGTCATTGTGCGCGACGGGAAGGAACCGCAATTGCCCTTGGGTGCCTTCGGTGAACCCTTTTCCCCACGGTCCGCCCGATCCGACCGTGATCCGAGCCTGGATCTGCTGGTACCCGGCGCCTCTCGCGTCCTGCTCCGGGTCGAGAAATGTCGAAATGCGCTCCTTCTGGTAGTCCTGAAGCGCGAACCTCCACGCGACCGGTGCGGCAAGCACTCCGACGAGCGCCAGAACACCGAGCAATCGCATGGGCATGCCGGCCACGAACGCCACCGCGAATGCCACGGGGATGAGCGTCGCCGCCGTGCCAAGATCGGGCTGCTTCGCGATGATGAAGAGCGGGACCGCGGTCACGGCACCGGCGATCACAAGGTCCGCATAAGAGATGACACCGCGCCGGCTGTCACCGAGGAACTTGGCGAGCACCAGCGCCAGCGCCGCTTTCGCGAATTCGGACGGTTGCAGATTGAAGGCGCCCAGATCGATCCAGCGACGTGATCCGCCGCGGACGGCGCCGAAGAGCAGGACGTACACCAGCAGAACGATGACGGCCCCGTAGATGAAATGCGACTTGTCAGCGAGGGTTCGATAGTCGATGCTGAGGCAGATCACGAGCGCGACCATCCCGAGCAGGATGCCAACGATCTGCGTCTCGACGATCGCCGTCCACCCACCTGTCGCACTGTAGATCTGTGAGAGCCCGATCGCGCACAGCGCGAGAATCGCGGCGAGCAGCCCGAAGTCGACGTGGTGATAAAGACGTCTCTCGAACACGGTGTGTAGTGCCTCGCGCGTGAACGGCTAGTTGGTGCCCGCCGTGGCGGTATCCGCAAACGGCTGGGCCCGCACGATTGCGGTATCTGGGTCGATCTCGACCGGAACTGGCGGCGGCACCGGCGTCAAGCTTGGGAGCGGCCGCCCTTCCTGCTTGGCAAAATACGTCTCGATGACGTGCTTCGCAATTGGTGCGCCGAGGAATCCGTGCTCGTTGTGCTCCCCGAAGATGACCCCGGCGATCTGCGGGTTGTCCTTGGGAGCGAAGAAGACGAACCAGCCATGGTCGCGGAGATCCCGGCCACTGCTTCGCGCCGCCTGGCGTCCCTGGTTCGAAATCACCTGTGCTGTTCCGGTCTTTCCCGCGACGTCCCGCCCGGCGATACGAGCCCGGGTACCCGTGCCGGACGCGTTGACGACCATCCACAACCCATCGTGCAGCGCGGCGAGCGTTTCCGGACGGAAGGCGACGCGCTCGGCGACGGCCGGCGGAACCACCTGCTTCCAGCCTGCGCCTTCGTCGACCGCCCGAATGACATGTGGGGTCACCCGCGTCCCGCCGTTCGCCACGGTGGCAATCATGACCGCCAACGACGCAGGGGTCACCGTGACCTGGCCCTGACCGATCGAGACCGAGATCGTTTCGCCCGGATACCACCGCTCGCCAGTACGCTCGAGCTTCCACTTGGTGGACGGCACGATGCTCTCCTGCTCGTTGGGCAAGTCAATCCCCGTGCGTCCGGCAAGCCCGAGATTCTCCGCCCACTTGTGAATCTTGTCGACCCCCAGCATATTGCCGAGCGTGTAGAAGTAGACGTTGCAGGACTTCTCGAGCGCGTGCCGCATGTCGACGAGCCCATGGCCGCCGCGCAAGTGGCACAGGAAGTAGCGGCCGAAGAACGACGCTCCACCGCCGCAGTTCACCCTGAAATCCGGGGTCACCAGGCCTTCCTCGAGAGCAGCGGTCGCGACGACGATCTTGAAGGTGGAGCCTGGCGAGTATCGTCCCTGAATGGCACGATTCTGGAGCGGCCGGAGCGCGTCGGTGTTCAGCGCCGCCCATGTCGCGTTGTCGATGCCTGACGCAAAGTCGTTGGGATCGTAAGCCGGCAGACTGACCAGCGACAGCACTTCGCCGTCCCGTGGATCCAGAATCACCGCAGAGCCGTTGAATCCAGCGTGCTTGAATCCGTCTTCCGCCGCCTTCTGGAGGTCGTAGTCGATCGTCAACTGCACGCGACGGCCAGCCACCGGCGGTACCTCTTCGAGGGTGCGAATCTCTCGTCCCATGCTGTTGACGACCACGCGCCGCGCGCCGTCCTCGCCCATCAGCAGCTTGTTGTAGACCCGTTCGACACCCGACTGACCGACGATCGCGCCGGTCTGCACGCCGTCTCCGATCTGCGCATCGCTGGCCTCGCCGACGTACCCGAACAGGTGGGCGGCCAGAGCATCGGTTGGGTACCGCCGCATCGGCACTTCCTCGACCACGACATCAGGCAGTTCGAAGTCCAGGCGTCGGGCGGCGAGCGCGGCCACCTGCGCCAGCGACGCGTCCTCCAGAACCACGATCGGCCGATAGGCGGGTTCGCCCCTGTGGCGTTCGACGATCTCACGCACCTCCTCGACGTCGAGACCGGCGACCTCGGCGAGCAGGTTGATCGTGCGGTCGAGATCTTTGGTGTGCTCGCGGACGATCGAGACATTCAGCGAGTCCCGGTTTTCGACCAGCACCCTCCCATGACGATCGAAGAGCACGCCTCGCGGTGCCCTCAGCGCCAAGGTCCGCTGATGGTTGTTCTCGGCCATCTCGCGGTACTGGGCGTGCTGAATGATCTGGAGGAACCAGAAACTGATCGAGAGGGCGCCAAACGTTGCGGCCACGCCATAGCGCAGCATGGTGAGACGCGCGTCGATGCGCCGGCGATCTTCGGTAGTAGCCACGCTATTTCGGCCGGCGTGACAGACGCCTACGTTCGACCGCTCCGGGCAGCGATTCGATCACCGTGAACGCGATCATCCCAACCGCGGCGTTGCCAAACGCCTGGCTGAGGACAGCTGCCCACGGAGAGGGAAACGATCGCAATCCCATCAACACATAAAACCCCATGAAGACCGTCGCGTGGACCGTGGTGGCGACCAGGAACATGACGAGCCGCGGCAGCGCCGCGGTCACGATGAACTGCTGGCCGATCGCACCGATCAGAAAGCCCACGATCGACTTCGCCAAACCGCCGACTCCGATGACACCGCTCGACAGCGCGTCCTGGATGATCCCGGCGAGGCTTCCGGCAAACATCCCCGTGACCGGCCCGCTCGTCAACGCCACGTAGACCACGACGACCAGCACCAGATCCAGGGCGACGGTCCCGCCAACGAGGAAGCGCGCCAATGTCGTCTGCAGCGCAAGGGCGAGCGCAATCGCAATCAGGACCCAGACAACCTTCACTCGCGCGCCTGTGCCCCCGCAGAATTCTTCTCGGCGGCGGTCGCCTCGGCCACCGGCCGCTCGGGCGCCAGCACGACCAATAGGGATTCGAGCGATGCGAAGGCCACGGACGGCCGGACCACAATGGCCCCGAACCCGCCACCGGCCCGCTCAATCGATTCTATCTGACCTATGACGAAGCCCTTCGGGTAAATGCCATCGATGCCAGACGTCACGACGACATCGCCCACGATGATGTCCGCGGTCCCCGACACGTAGTTGAGGCGAAGATCCCCCCCGGTGCCTTCCACCACGCCTTGAGCCCTGGAGCGCTCCACGAGCGCGCCCGCGGCGGCGTTGCGATCGATCAGGAGTTGAACCTTCGCCGCTCGGGAACTCGGCGTAATCACTCGACCCACCACGCCGGCCGGAGCAATGACCGCCATGTCCGGACGCAGGCCGTCCTCTGAGCCTTTGTCGATCGTCAGGGTCCGGAAGTCCGGACTGGCGCTGCTGGCGATCACGCCCGCCGCCGCCGTAGTCAGCGGTGCCTCCGACCGAAGCTCCAGCAACGCTTGAAGGGTCCGCGACTGTTGCGCGAGCGCCCGCTCCTGCTGCAACGTCACATGAAGCTGGCCGAGCTCCTCCTGGAGGCGCTCGTTTTCGGTGCGCACCGACTGCAACGCCAGATAGTTGCCCCAGGAAGTCCGCACGCCGCCGATCAGGGATGAGGCTCCCCGCTGCACTTCGGCGAAGACGCCAAATGTCACCGCCTCGAGCATCGGCACGCCGCGGTCCGTAGTGACCTGCGCGGAGATGAGCACGATGTGGCCAATCGTGATGGCACCGAATAGGTAACCGGCTCTCAGGCGTATGTCGAGAATCGCCATCGAATCACCACTAGTCGATCGAAATCTTCCGCAGCAGGTTGAAGTCGGAGAGCATCTTGCCCGCACCGAGCACGACCGAGGACAGCGGATCCTCCGCCATCGCCAACGGCAGACCGGTCTCCTCGCGCAGACGCTTGTCGAGGTTCCTGAGGAGGGAGCCGCCGCCTGTCAGCACGATCCCGCGGTCAACGATGTCGGCTGAGAGCTCGGGCGGCGTGCGCTCGAGCGCCACGCGCACGGCATCCACGATGACGTTCACTGTTTCGGCGAGAGCCTCCCGAATCTCGGCGTCGCTCACGGTGATCGTCTTGGGCACGCCCTCAATCAGGTGTCGTCCCTTGATCTCCATCGTCATCTTCTCGTCGAGCGGGAAGGCCGAGCCGATTTCCATCTTGATCGCCTCCGCGGTCCGTTCGCCGATGAGAAGGTTATAGGCCTTCTTGATGTACTGGATGATGGCTTCATCCATCTCGTTACCTGCGACGCGCACAGCCTTGCTGTAGACAATCCCCGCGAGCGAGATCACGGCGATGTCCGTGGTTCCGCCGCCGATGTCGACGATCATGTTTCCAGAAGGCTCCGTGATCGGCATGCCGGCACCGATGGCAGCGGCCATCGCTTCCTCGATGAGGTAAACCTCGCTGGCCTTCGCACGATACGCACTGTCCTTCACCGCGCGTTTCTCGACCTGCGTAATCTCGGACGGCACGCCGATGACGATACGCGGACGTACCCAGACATTTCGATTGTGCGCCTTCTTGATGAAATACGTCAGCATCTTCTCGGTGACTTCGAAGTCAGCGATGACGCCGTCCTTCATCGGCTTGATGGCGACAATGTTGCCGGGCGTCCGGCCCAGCATTTCCTTGGCGTCCTTGCCCACGGCCTCGACCCGGCCGTTGATTTTGTTGATTGCCACGATGGACGGCTCGTTGACGACGATCCCCTTGCCCCGAGCGTAGACGCAGGTGTTCGCCGTGCCGAGATCAATGGCCAAATCGTTAGAAAACAGGGAAAACAGCGAGCCCAAGCCCAATTTAGGTGATCCTCTCAGCGACTCGAATGCCGTCGCCGCCGGCGTCTTTGACCCGGTACATGGCGG
>Ga0247825_10002399_pt1 | contig 12340 bp, 11 predicted proteins | sample 13C_Vanillin_Day_FD_194413 | JGI IMG/M metagenome (GOLD analysis project Ga0247825, IMG submission 194413) | Soil microbial communities from agricultural site in Penn Yan, New York, United States - 13C_Vanillin_Day48 | ecosystem: Environmental > Terrestrial > Soil > Agricultural land | place...
GTGCCGCGCCGGCAGCGGTCCCGAGCAAGATGACTTGCACCCTGAAAAAGTAAGGGGCTCGCTTTCGCGAGCCCCTTACTGATGGTCGTTCGCCTTAAAGCGTCGCGACGTAGGCGGTGACTTCCATCGTGACGGCCACGACCTCGGCCTCGGGCTTGGTCCACGTCATAGCACCCTCCGGATTCAAGTGGTGGGCCCTGTGGGACCCTGAAAGGCTGATTGGGTGCGCACACCCAGTCGGACCTCCTGTGGCCCGACGCCGCTCTCGGTTGTGCAGACCGCGTGCCGCGCGTGAGACAAAGTTGTGTGCCTACATAACTCTTTATGTATTAGCGAGATATAAGCTGACAGGTGGACGGGCTATCAGACGGAAGCGAGTGGGTGAGTGGGTGAAATGACCCAGTGATTGGGTGATATCACCCAGGCACTCAGGATTGGATCCCGTACTTCTTGAGGCGGTAGCGCAGGGTGTCCCGGGAAATGCCGAGTCGCTGGGCGGCGCGGGTCTGGTTGCCGTCCGACTCGCGGAGGGCCTGCTCGATCAGGGAGCGCTCCCACTGGTCCAGCCCCATGCCGGCAGGACGGTTGGCTGGCACGTCAGGCCCATCGGCGACAGGCTCGACCTGGTCGGCCGGCACCACGAGAGCGAGGTGCTCGACATCCAGCATGGGACCCTTGCTCCAGAGCACCGCCCGCTCGATCACGTGGCTCAGCTCTCGGACATTGCCGGGCCAGGGGTACGCCAGGAGCAGGTCGCGGGCTCGCGGATCGAGGTGTTCCACCGGTTTCCCGTACTTCGCGCTGAACCGCCGGAGAAAATGCTGGGCCAGCGTCAGCACGTCGTCCCCTCGCTCCCGCAGCGGGGGCAGTCGAAGGAGAATGACGGCCAGGCGGAAGTAGAGGTCTCGCCGGAAGCGCTCACGCTGCGACTCGCGCTCGAGGTCGCGATGCGTCGCGGCGAGGATCCGGACGTCGATCTTCCGATCCCGGATACCGCCGACCCGGCGCACGGTCCGGTCCTCCACCGCCTTGAGCAGCTTGCCTTGGAGCGACAGCTCCACGTCACCCACCTCGTCCAGGAGGAGGAAGCCCCCCTCCGCCGCCTCGAACAGCCCCATCCGCGACTCCTTCGCGTCGGTGAAGGCGCCGCGCTCGTGTCCGAACAGCTCGGCCTCCATCAGCGTGGCGGGTAACGCGGTGCAATTCACCTCGATGAAGGGCTTGGGCGCGCGGCTGCTCCCCGCGTGAATCGTGCGGGCGACCAGCCCCTTGCCGGTGCCGGTCTCGCCGGTGATGAGGACGGGCGGCGTTTCATCCAGGGTCGCGATCTGCCGTGCCTGCTCCAGGACCGCGCGCATGGCCGGCGACTCGCCGAGCACGGCGCCGAACGGTACATCGCTCGCGGCCCGCCGGCGGTGGTAGGAGAGCTCGAGCTGGAGCTGTGACTGCTGCCGCGCGCGGTCGGCCAGCAGCTTGAGCTCCTCCAGATCCACCGGCTTCTTCAGGTAGTCGAACGCGCCGAGCTTGACCGCCTCGACGGCGCCTTCGATGGTGCCGTACGCGGTCATGATGATGACCGCGATCGAAGGATCGAACTCCCGGACCCGGCGCAAGAGCTCGACGCCGTTCATCCCCGGAAGCCGCATGTCGGAGAACACCACGTCCGGCCGCAGCGTCTCCAGCATGGCGAGCGCCTGCTCCGCGTCGGGCGCGACCTCCGCGTCGTAGCCCGACTGGATGAGAAAGGCCCGCACCGAGCGGGCCAGGGTCCGCTCGTCGTCTACGATGAGGACGGTGCCGCTCAGGCCGCCGCTCCGGTGGGCAGACGGACCCGGACCGTGGTGCCGGCTCCAGGCGTGCTCCGAATCTCCAGACGACCTCCATTCTGCTCGACGTACCGCTTGGCGATAGCGAGCCCCAGACCGGTGCCCTCCTCCCGAGTCGTGAAGAAGGGCTCGCAGACCGAAGGCAAGACATGGTCGGGGATGCCGCCGCCGGTGTCCGCAACCTCGACGAGCACCTCCGAGGACGGCGGCCCGCCTTCGCCGGCCTGCGCGGTCAGCCGGAGGGTGCCGCCCTTCGGCATGGCATCCAGCGCGTTGGAGACGAGCTCGAGCAGCGCCTGCTCCATCTGCATGGGGTCCACCCGGACCTCGGGCAGGTCGCGAGCCAGCTCCAGTCGAAGCTCGATGCCTCGCTCGCGCAGCGGCTCGGAGAATGCCGGGAGCAGGCCCTCCACCAGCCGGTCCACCTTCTCAGGCAAAGGATTGAAGGGGGCCGGGCGGCTGAAGCTCAGCAGGTGGCTGATCCGGCGATCGAGCCGATCCACTTCCTCGATGATCGCTTCGAGCGTCTCGCCGGCGGCCGGCGAGTCGGGGTGACGCCGTACCAGCTGGGCCGCGGCTCGCAGGCTCGCCAGCGGATTCCGGAGTCCGTGGGCCACCGCGGCGGACATCTCGCCGATGGACGCGAGCTTCTCCGATTGCACCAGCTGCGCCTGGGTACGCTCCAGCTGGGCCACGTTTCGGCGTAGGCTCTCGGTCATCCGTCCGAACGCGCCCGCCAGCTCGCCGATCTCGTCCCGCGAGGTCGGTGTGACCGGATGATCGAGCTTACCCGAGCCAACCACCGCCATCGCCGCGGTGAGGTCGCGGATGGGCCGGGTGAGGCCGCGGGAGATCGCCCAGGAGACGACCAGTCCCACGGCCAGCGTGAGCGCGATGATGACCAGCAGCGTGCGGCCTTCGACGGCGAGGATCTCCTCCAGCCGTGCGTAGGCGCCGCGCACGCTCGACTCCCGCGCCCGCCGGTACACCTCGCGGTTCATCTGCGTGAGCGCCGGCTGCAGCCGGCCTCGCAGCTCCTGCTGCGCGAGGGTGAACGCCTCCTGGCGGCGCCCCGAATCGGCCAGGCTGAAGACGCGCTCGGACACCTGCCGGATCTCGGTCTGGATGCCAGCGACCCCATCAGCGAGGTTGGCCTCGCCCGGGCCGAGCTCCCCGCGCCAGCGTCCCTGCCAGTAGGCCACCACCTCGCCGGCCAACTCGAACTCGCGCCGGGCTCCGGGATCCAGGCCGCTGAGATAGCGCCAGACGATCTCGCCCTGATCGAACATCGCGGTCTCCAGCTCCGCGTAGGTGCGAGTCCGCGCCATGCTCTCGCCCAGGGCATCGAGCGCCCGCCGCTCGAGCCGATTGCTACGAATGGCTTCGACGCCCACCAGCAGAGCGGGAAGCACCATGAGCGAGAAGCCAAGCAGGAGTTTGCGCTGGAAGGTCACCGCTCAAACATATCCTCCGTTGGCGTTGCTTGACGGCACGCGCGCCGCGCCCCATGTTGGCCCCCCGCCTCACCCTTCCCCAAATCCGCAGCACCGCCAGCCAGGAGGTCAGATGCGAACCCACATCGTAGGGCGATTCCGAGCGAATGCCCTGCTGCTCGTCGCAACCACTTTCGCCGTCGCCTGTACCGATTCCCAATCTCCCACTCCCCAGTCTCCAGCCGTATGGAACCGTCCACCCCCTCGACCGCCCTGACCGCGGCCGAGCTGCAGGCCGCGGGCGGTCGTGGCCTGGACGCGGAGTTCACGAGGCTCTCGGGGGTGATTCCCGGCTTCGCCGGGATGTACTACGACCGGACGGGGAAGCTCACGGTCAACATGAAGCCGCCGGCGGGCAGGGTCTCCGCCCTTCGCGGCACCGACCTGGCGGGGCGGCTGCGGACCGTCGGGAATGCGGGGTCCAACAGCGGCTCGGCAATGCAAGCACGGTGGTCACGAAGGGGCAGTGCAGTACGACTTCGCCGAGCTCCAGGCCTACCGGAACCGGCTGTCGAAGATCTTCACCGTGAAGGGCGTGGTCTCCGTCGGCACCGACGAGGAGGCGAACCGGGTCCGGATCGGGATCGAGAGCGCCGCGAACGAGCGGGAGGTTGTCCGCGCCCTCGCCAGGGCGGGGGTTCCCCGGGAAGCGGTCAGCATCACCCGCATGTCGGCGATCAAGGATCTCAAGTCCTTGCAGGAGCGGATCCGTCCGATCCCGGGCGGGTTCCAGATCGCGTTCCGCGCGCCTGATTCCGGCGGCTTCTTCATCTGTACCCTGGGGTTCAACGCACGCCTGCCGGGCAGAGGCGGCGAGTTCTTCGTCACCAACTCCCATTGCTCGGACGAGGCCGGAGGCGACCAGGATACGAGGTACTTCCAGGACACGCCGGAGCCCGAGGACCGCATCGCGGTGGAGCAGAAGGATCCCCGGTTCGGGAATCCGGGCGATCTGTGCATTTACGAAGACTTCCGCTGCCGGCTCAGCGACGCGCTGCTGGCCAAGTACACCAGCAACACCTTCGAGGACTTCGGCACGATCGCACGGACGACCTTCGGAGGGCAGCGCCTCGGGTCGCTGAGGATCAACCCGGACCACCCCCGGTGGGAGATCGTGACCGAGTTCGGGTTCCCCTTCCGGGACGAGACTGCGCACAAGGTCGGGAGAACGACCGGATGGACCCAGGGGCCGGTCGTCGAGACCTGTGTGGACCTGAACTCGTCGGGGGCCGACCGCGTCCTGTTGTGTCAGGACATCGTGCTTGCGGGGGCGAGGGCAGGCGACAGCGGTTCGCCGGTGTTCGAGAGAGTCGGCCCGAGCGAAGTCGCGCTCACCGGTATCATGTGGGGCTTCGGGACCGGCGCATTCGGAGAGCCGCTCCACGCGTTCAGCGCGTTCGAGAACATCTCCCTCGAACTCGGGGCGCTCACGACCTTCTGGCCGTTCAGGGTGACTGGCCGCCTACGAGGTGCCGATCTCGGATCCGAGTCCCGCCTCGCGCCACCAGCGGTAGAACGTCGCACGCCCGATGCCGAGCGCGCGCGCGGCCGCCGTCCGGTTGCCGCCGTGCGACGACAGAGCCCGCAGCAGCACCGTGCGCCGGTCCTCCGTGGGAACGTGGGTCGAAGACACCGTCCTGGCGCGGGGGCTGAGCAGCTCCTCGGGCAGCTGGTGCGGCTCGATCGTCGTCGCCGCCCCCTCCGACAGACGGGAGACCAGCTCCCGCATGGCGTGCTCCAGCTGCCGCACGTTGCCCGGCCACTGGGCTGCCTGGAGCACGGCGGCGGCGGCGGGCGAGAGCACCGCGCCCGACGTGCCATGGTGAGCGAGGAAATGCTCGGCGAGCAGCGGGATGTCGCCCGGGCGCTCGCGCAGGCTCGGCAGCCGGACCCGTACCACCTGCAGCCGGTGCAGCAGGTGGTCGTCGAAGCGGCCCTCGCGGACCAGCTCCGCCAGTGGACGCTGCGTCGTCACCAGCATCCGCACGTCCACCCGCCGCGGCACCGCCTCGCCCGAGCGCTCGACCAGGCCGGTGTCGAGCAGGCGAAGGAGTCGAGCCTGCACCGCCACCGGCGCCGCGCCCACGCGCCTGAGCAGCAGCGTGCCGCTGTGCGCCAGCTCGGCCCGGCCGATGGTCGCGGCGCCGTGCGGCGCGGTGCGGGCCCGGCCGAACAGCTCGGCCTCCAGGAGCGACGAGGCGATGGCGCCACAGTCTACCACCACCAGCGGACGCTCGGCGCGGCGGCTGCGGGCATGGATGGTCTGGGCAACCAACTCCTTGCCGCTCCCCGTCTCGCCCTCGATCACGACCGGGGCATCGCTGGGAGCGATGGCCTCGATCAGATCGTAGAGCCCCGCCATGGTGGGATCGGCGCCCACCAGCCCACCGTAGCCGTTACGACCACCGGGTCCGCTCCGGCTCCGGCACAGCACGGTCAGATCACGGATGAGCACCAGGATGCCGGTCCGCCCCTCCGCGTCGGTCCACGGATGGGCATGGGTCTCCGCCGTTCGGAGGTTCCCCTGGGCGCAGAGCACGCTGGCGAGGGTATTGGCGGGCCGGCCGGAGGTGGCCGACCACAGCAGATCGCCGACGGAGCGGTCGAGTCGGAGGACTTCGCGCCAGTGACGGTGACGCGCCGCGGCGGGTGGGAGGCCGGTGACCCGGCTGGCGGCGGGATTGTGCAGCACGACCCTTCCCTCGGCGTCGACGGCCAATACTCCGTCGTCGGTCGAGGCGAGCCAAGCCTCGAAGATCCCCGCGTCCACCGGGTCCATGGCCGGTCCATGGGGAATGAGTGTGCTGCCAATATGAGAGCGAGAGCGGAACCACCGCAAGCATCCGCTCGCGTGCGTGTCCGCGGTCATCGATGCGCGATTGTTCTATTGCCTGGGTGTGACGAAGGTCCTAGGTTAGGACAACCTGCCCGGGGAGGCGCGCCGATGTCGGATGCATTTCTCAGCTCCGACGACTTCGACGAACAAGCCCATCAACTCTACAACGAAGGCCGCTACGATGAAGCCCTGACCGTCCTGAAGCAAGGCATCACCGTCTACCCCAACGCCGTCGAACTCCACATCGGAATGGCCTACGCCCATCTAGCCAGGGAAGAATTCGCCTGGTCGCGGCGGAGCTTCGAGATCGCCCTGGGCATCGACCCCGATCACGAGGACGGTCTCGCGGGCATCGGCGAGACCCTGCTCAAGCTGGGCGACCGCGAAGGGGCCATGAAGGTCTTCGAGCGCATCGTGCAGCTCGGCTTCCAGGACGACCACGAGCTCATGCTGCAGGTGGGCCGGGCGCTGTTCCGCGAAGGCCTGATCGCCCCAGCCCATCGCTTCTTCGATCTCGCCGCCTCCGCCCATCCGGAGTCTCCGGATGCCGCCGCCTGCCTGGGCTACGCCTCGCACCGGCTGGGCAACGACGCCGGCTCCCTCTACTGGCTCCGCCGGGCGCTGGAGCTCGAGCCGAGCTTCGCCGAGGCGCGGATCTACCTCGCCAACCTGCTCTACGATCGGGGAGAAACCGAGGCCGCGCTCCACCACCTCGAGCGCACCCAGCCCGACGACCACTACGACGAGCTCGGCATCTGGCGCCACATCGAGCTGAAGAAGTCGGTCTACCGCCTGCCCGACGACGATCCGGAGCTGAAGCCCTGGCTCGCGCGCCTGGCCGAGGTGGCGGGGGATCCCGACCCGATCGACATGCTGCTGGCCGAAGTGGAGGCGTCGCAGGCGGACGGCGGCATCCGCGATCCGCATCAGCTGGAGCTGTTCGGCACCCTGCTGAGCGAGCTCCATGCGATGCAGAAGAAGCCCGGGCAGGGCGAGTCGCACCTGGTCGTAACCCTGGCCGGCCAGAGCATCCCGGGCAGCTGGGAGGAGATCCTGCTCCAGCTGAAGGCCGCCGACCGTGAATGGGCCCACGGCAGCCTGAGCGACTTCATGACCAGCCTTGCCCGCCGCGGCCACGCGGAAACCGGCGTGATCATCCCCACCACGGACGCCGAGGCGTTCATCCGCGGCAGTGCCGAAGCCGGGGTGCTGAGAATCGTCCAGTAGCGCGTGACAGCCTCCCCGTCCCACAGTTCGCGCAGTCCCTACTGGACGACCGGCGTGAGGCGCGAGGTCCTGGACAACGGCCTCACCCTGCTGGTGCAGCCGGACCACTCCGCTCCGGTTGTGGCGGTGGTTACCCACGTCAAGGCGGGCTTCTTCGACGAGCCCGATCGCTGGGCCGGTATCTCCCACGTCCTCGAGCACATGTTCTTCAAGGGCACCCCGCGCCGCGGCATCGGGGCGATCGCCCGGGAGACCAAGAGCGCTGGCGGCTATCTCAACGCCAGCACCACCTACGACCACACTTCCTACTTCACCGTTCTCCCCGCTTCCGGGCTCGAGACCGCGCTCGACATCCAGTCCGACGCGCTCCGCAACTCGGTCATCGACCCCGGCGAGCTGGCGCGCGAGCTCCAAGTCATCATCCAGGAGGCCAAGCGCAAGCTCGACACGCCGAGCGCCGTCACCTACGAGACGTTGCACGAGGTGATGTTCGACCAGCACCGCATCCGTCGCTGGCGCATCGGCCACGAGGACCAGCTGGCCCGACTCACCCGCGACGATCTCTGGGCCTACTACCGCTCGCGATACGTGCCGGAGCGGACCATCGTCGCCATCGTGGGCGACGTCGATGCCGACCGGGCGCTGGCGCTCGCGCGTGCCGCGTACGGCGGCTGGCCCGCGGCCAACGGCGCCGTGGATCCCTCTCCGGCGGAGCCCGAGCGGCGCGAGGTCCGGGCGCGCACCCTCCGCGGCGACGTGAGCCAGGCCGAGCTGGTGCTCGGCTGGAGGGCGGTGCCGCCCCTGCATCCCGACGCACCCGCATTGGACATGGCGGCGGCGGTGCTCGGCTCCGGCCGGGGGAGCTGGCTCTACCGCTCGCTGCGTGAGTCCGGGATCGTCACCTGGGCCGCGGCCCACAACTACTCGCCGACCGAGCTGGGGGTGTTCACCGTCAGCGGCGAGCTCCGTCCCGACCGGCTCGAGGCTGCCGTCAGCGGCGCGGCCGAGACGGTCGCCCGGCTCACGCTGACCGGGCCGACGGACGATGACCTCGAGCGCGCCCGCACCCTGGTGCGAGCCCACTGGGCCCGGCGGCTCGAGTCCATGGAAGGTCGGGCCAGCGCGCTGGCCAGCGCGGAGGCCCTAGAGGATGTGGGCCTGCTCGACCGGGAGTACGCCCGTCTCGCCGAGATCACCGCCGGAGAAGTGCGGGAAGCCGCCGCGCGACATCTCGCACCGGACGCGGTGGCCGGCGTGGCCTACCTCCCGTCCGACGCGGGGAGCGGTCTCACCGCGGATTCGCTCGGGAGTGCGTTCGCGGTCACCCAGCTCCGCGCGGCTTCGGTTGGCACTTCGCCACGGGTCCAGCCCCCCGCGCCTGTGGCCGCCCGCGCGCGGCCGGAGCACGGTGTCAACGTCACCCGACTGCCCGGCGCCGACCTGCTGGTGTATCGCAAGACCGGGGTGCCGCTCGTCACTCTCGGGACCTATGTCCCCCGCCTGCAGTTCGACCCGCCAAAGCAGGCCGGGCTCGGTTCGCTGCTGGTCCGTGCGGCGGTGCGCGGCGCGGGCGAGTTCGACGCCGCCGCGCTCGCCTTCGCGTTCGAGCGCCTGGGCGGAACGGTGGCTACCAGCTCGGTCTCCGACTGGCTGGGCTTCGGCGCTTCCGTCCTGGTGGAGCACCTGGGCGAGGCAGCCACGCTGCTGGACACCGTTTTCCTCCACCCCCATCTGCGCGACCAGGACATCGCGGCCGAGCGTGAGCTCATGTCCGCCGAAGCCGATCGGGTGGCGGACGACATGTTCCGCTATCCCTTCCAGCTCGCGTTCTCGGCGGCGTTCGGCGAGCGGGGCTACGGTCTGCCGGTGGGCGGCCTTCCCGAGACCCTGCCGACCATCGCGGCGGACGATGTGCGGACCTGGCATCGGGCCGCGCTGCTGGAGACACGGCCGCTGGTGATCGCCGTGGGCGACGTGGACCCGGCGCGCGCGTCCGACGAGCTGGCCGGGATATTCGACTCGCGGCCGGCGATCCCGGCCGGGGATCTGTCGGAGCCCATTTCATGGCTCGCGGGAAGGTCCGGCGAGTCGCCGGCCCGGGTGGTGCTGCGGGACAAGGCCCAGGCTGCGCTCGCCATGGCGTTCCCCGGCCCCTCCCGGCGGCAGCGTGACCACGCCGCGGCACAGGTGTGGGGGGCGATCGCGAGCGGACTCGGCGGCCGGCTGTTCGAGGCGTTGCGGGACCGGCGCTCCCTCGCCTACACGGTGCTGGCTTCGGCGTGGCAGAAGGCTCGCGGCGGCGCGCTGGTCACGTACATCGCGACCTCGCCGGAGCGGGAGGAGGAAGCGCGAGAGCAGATGCTGGTCGAGTTGGAGCGATTCGCGGAGGAGCCGGTGTCGCAGGCGGAGCTGCGGGGTGCGGTGAGCTATCTGGCGGGGCAGGCGGAGGTGAGCCGGCAGAATGCCGCGTCGGTCGCGGGCGAGATCCTCGAGTGCTGGATCTCCGCGGGGAGTCTGGAGGAGATGTCCGATCCGGCGGCGCCATTCCGCGCGGTTTCCGCGGAAGACGTGCAGGGGCTGGCGGCGAGCTCGCTCGATCCCGGGAGGCGAGCGGAGGGTGTCGTGCGGGGTACCGGTGCCACCCGGCAGCCTGCTCCTGCTGCCGCCGCCCACTAGCCCGGCCCCGCAACCCCCTTCACCACAGAGCCGGTGTGGCCGCCGTGGCTACAGCGCGGTCCCGAATCGCCGCGCAATGACCTCGGCACCGCGCGAGGCGTCGGCCGGCTCGCGCGCCACCACGTCCACCAGGCAGATCCCCTCGCCGGGAATCGCGTGTACCACCACGTGCCCGTTCTGACAGAGCAGGCCCACCGAGACGCCGCGCGGTCCTTCGCGCACGATGGGCGGACCCAGAGTGGTCAAACCGACGGCGCCCGCCGCGGCGACCACCACGGAGGAGAGCCCGTCCACGTCGCCGAGGCGGGCCGACACCAGGTCGGTCAGCTCCAGCAGGGCCTGATTGAATCGCTGGCTCACGGCTTGGGCGGGAAGGTGGCCACCGCCTCGCGGTAGCCCTCGGGCACGCCCACGTCGAAGAACCTCGCCTCGCTCAGGACGCCCGCGAGCCTTCCACTGCGGGCGAGTCGCTGCAGCACCGGCACGTCATCGAGCTCCGCGCCCGCTGGCAGCGCGCGCGCCACATCCTCGAATTGCGCCAAGGCGTCTCCCGTAAAGGCCATCCGTCCGATCGGCGTAACCGCGGCGCCTTCGCCGGCGTCAAAGCGGCCGAACCCCTTGTCCGCCACGTCGGTCACCCGGAGGGTGCCGTCGCTCGCGCGCTCGTACCGCGCGCGCCCGGTGGCGCCTTTGGTCGGCGCGTCCTTGCGAGAGATTTCCGCGAGGAGCACGGTCGCGAGTCCGGTGCTGCGATGCGTTTCCAGCACTGCCGCGGTCGGATTGGGGCCCTGGAACAGGTTATCGGGCAAGAGCGCGACGAAAGGCGCGCCGCCGAGCTGATCCTTGACCCGGAGGAACGCGTCGCCCAGGCCGCGAGGATGGTCCTGGGGGACGAACTCGAGGTCGAGCGGGCCCGGATAGCTGCGGGCGACCGCTTCCAGCACCGGCTTGTGGGGGTTGGTGATGATGATCGCCCGGAGGAGGCCGGCGTCCGCGGCCTCGTCCAGCGCCCAGTGGAGCACCGGTCGCAACGCTACTGGCAGCATCTCCTTCGGCAGCCAGCGAGTGATCGGATGGAGGCGGGTACCGAGCCCTCCGCAGGGAATGACCGCGGTATCCAGCATGTCAGCAGGGGTACGTGGCGACGAGTATCTTGTACGCCAGGCGCCGTGGGTCCCGGCCTCCTGCTATCGAAAGGAGCAAGGTGTCCGAAACTAGTCCTCGCCAGAAATGGGATCAAGGCCGAATCCGGTGGACGCCGGCGGACTTGCTCAGTGGTGCGCGAATCCCCCTGGCGGTGGCTTTTCCGCTCGCGCCGGACCGCTGGCGCATGGTCATTCTCGCGACCGCGGCGGCGACCGACCTGCTCGACGGAGTGCTGGCACGGCGGTTCGGCTCTTCCGCGCTCGGCAGCCTGCTCGATCCCGTCGCCGACAAGCTCTTCATGGGAGCGGCGTTCGGCGTGGTCGCGGTGTCCGGTCGCCTGGCCCCGTACGAGGTCGTGGGTGTCCTGCTGCGGGACATCGTGGCCACGGTGGCGTTCGCGATGACGATCTACTCCCACCGGCCCCGCGCCATTCCGGCACGCGCGGGCGGCAAGGCGGTGACGGTGGCACAGGTGCTCACCCTGGTCGCGTTTCTCATGGGCTCGTCGCTGCTCCAGCCGCTGGCGTGGGCCACGACCGCCCTCGGGATCTACGCGATCTGGGACTACTACCGGGTCGCGCCCGCGGCCGAGCGACGGGTGGGAGGAGCGGAGCGGTGAGCGAGGAGGTCAAGCACATCGCCCTGGACTGGGAGCGGGACATGATCTTCCGGGGCGGCGCTACGGACGGTCCCTCCGTCGTCATCGATGGGGACAACGCGCAGGCGCCCGGTCCGATGCTCACCCTGCTCCTCGCGGCCGCCTCCTGTACCGGGTCCGACGTGGTGACGATCCTGGAGAAGATGAGGGTCGGGCTGCGGCGGCTCCGCATCGAGGTCCACGGCACGCGCCGGGAAGAAACGCCGCGGCGGTACACCGCGATCCGATTCGAGTTCCGGATCGCCGGCGAGGGGCTCGACGAGACGAAGGCGCGTCGGGCCATCGATCTGTCCCTGGAGAAATACTGCTCGGTCGTGGCATCCCTAGCCCCGGATATCGCGATCAGCTATGGCCTTACGCTGGCTTAGCGCGGTGGCGGCGCTCGCGGCCGCCGCTCCGCCTGCCGGCGCCCAGCAGGTCAAAGAACTGGGCATCCAGGCCATCGGCACCCTATCCGATCCCGCGCTCGCAGTCGGTG
>Ga0247825_10002400_pt1 | contig 12336 bp, 8 predicted proteins | sample 13C_Vanillin_Day_FD_194413 | JGI IMG/M metagenome (GOLD analysis project Ga0247825, IMG submission 194413) | Soil microbial communities from agricultural site in Penn Yan, New York, United States - 13C_Vanillin_Day48 | ecosystem: Environmental > Terrestrial > Soil > Agricultural land | place...
GGCTTCACGAGGGATCTCGTGGCGGTGGCGTGGGTGGGCTATGACTTGAACCCGCACCCGCTCAACCGCTTCGAGAACGGTGGCCGCGCCGCGCTCCCCATCTGGCTGGAGTACATGAAGAAGGCGCTCGCCGATCGGCCTCAGCCGGAGTTCCTCCCCTGGGAGAGCATGGACCTGGTGCGCCTGCCCATCGACGAGAAGACAGGGAAGATCGCCTCCGATGGCTCCAAGAACATGAAGATCCTCTACTTCAAGAAGGGGACCGAGCCGAAGGAGATCACGCCGCAGAAGGGCCAGATCGACGAGCAGCAGTTCCTGATGGGCCAGCAGTAGCGCTCAGCGCAGCTTGCGCATCAGCGGATCAAAGACGGCGTTGGGGAGCGCCTGAGCCACCCCCATCGCCGCGCGGATCTGCCACGGGAAGGAGAACACAGCCGTCCCCCGCATGATGGCCCGCCCCATGCGCTCCGCCGCATCGTCCGGCTCCAGCAGGAAGGGCATGGGGTGCTTGTTCGGTGCCGTCATCTCCGTCCGCACGAAGCCCGGGTGGATGCAGGTGACGCGCACGCCCGTGCCTCGCAGATCCACGCGCAGGCTCTCCAGGAAGGTGGCGAGGAACACCTTGGAGCCGGAGTAGGCCGCGTTGCGCGGCAGCCCTCGGAAGGCGGCGATGCTGGAGACGCCCACCAGGTGGCCGCGCTTGCGCTCCACCATCTGCGGCAGCACCGCGCTCAGCGTGGCCGCCGCGCCCAGGACGTTGACCTCGAGGACCTTCTTCGCGCGCTCCCACTGGAAGCGCTTGCCGTACGTGTCGAGCCCCACGCCAGCGTTGGCCACCACCAGCTCCAGTCCGCCGCAGTCCGCGTCGATCCGTTGGATGCGCGCCATCGTCTCGTCCGTCCGGGAGACGTCCATCTCCACAGGCTCCACGGTGCCGCCCGCCGCTCGGGCCTCCTCGGCCAGCGTGTCCAGGTGCTCCTTGCGCCGGGCCGCGGCGAACACCCGCGTGCCGCGCCTGGCGAACCACAGGGCCAGCCAGCGCCCCAGTCCGCTCGAGGCGCCCGTGATCAAGGCCGTCCCGTACTTCCTCTCCGCCATGGGTCCCTCCTGCGTTGCGGCCGGACCCTGGACCAGGGCCCGGCTCCCGTCAATGGGCGCTCCGCCTGCCATGTCTCATGCGCTTCCCAACGTGATAGGTTCTATGCTACCCCCAGCAAGCGCGACGTTCTCCCTGATCGCACACCCGGCCCTCGCGACACGCCAGATCGACGTCTTTCGTCACGCCCGTCCGGTGGAGGCCTATCAACAGGAGGCTCAAGAACTGCGCGCGGAGAACGCCCAACTGCGAAGCCGGGTGAAGCAGCGCGAAAGCCAGGGGCTCACCCGAGGAGGGCTTGCTGACCTCCTTCACCAGAAGCTCATTGGCGACCAGGGGGTCAGAGCCAGTAAATTGACGGACTTGGAAGGCAGCCACGGAGGCGCGCTTGTTGTCGATGATCCCTGGAGCTTTCATGCCCCTGGCATGAAGGGGCGCGTGGCGCTGAGGCTCAGGGTATCTCAGCCGCAGTCGCAGGAGTGGAGCATCAAGGAGATCTTCCTGAAGGATGGGCACGGCGGGGTCTTCGTGCCGATCACGTGGATTGGGAAGGGCCCAATTCCTCCCGTCCTGCAAGCAACCGGCAGAACACCCGTTCTCCGCCTCTCTGGGGGAGAGGACGTAACCTCTTGAAAATGTGGGTGTTCTCTGGCGACGCGGTCGAGTGCGGAGAGTTCGAGTCTCGTAGTACCGGTAACGTCCTTGGACCAAGTTAAGGTCTGGCCCCAGGTCGCCGAGAGTTCCTGCTGGATGCTGGTGCCCGAGCAGCACGATGACGGGGCTTCACCGGCGCCAACCTCGATCGCCCCTCCTTCCAGCGGCTACCGGCAGACCTTGGGGCGGGTAGGGTGGACGTGCTGGTCGTCTACAAGGTGGACCGGCTGAGCCTCCCGCTGCTGGACTTTGCGAAGGTGATGGACCGGTGCGACGGCGCCGAGCAAATGAGCGAGCGGGCGCTCCGGGCGGTAGCACACGCGGGGAAGTGGGCTGAGCAACGGGCAGCGGGGCTGAGGTCCACGCGATGAGCCGATCAAACTGCCCCTCAACCCACCAAACCGGATCAAACCAGGTGGAACCGATTGTTCTCACCCATACTCCGATAATATCCTACCCAGGCGCTGTGGTCGGCAACGGCACGAATGTTCAGGAGAATGCACCCCGAGCGGGAGACCCCGGATGGACGATCGATGGCTCTCAGTCGGCGAAATCGCCGAGTACCTCGGGATCAGCAAGGACACGGTCTACGCGTGGATCACGAATAAGGGCCTCCCAGGACACCGCATCGGTCGTTTCTGGAAGTTCAAGCGATCTGAGGTCGACGAGTGGGTCCACCAGGGAAAGGCCGCAGACGCGGAAGTGGCAGAAGACGACGAGTGAGGTAACCGAGGAGATGGCGCAGAAGTCACGCACACTGACGACGAACGGACGGACCGAGCAGCCCGCGCAGGACGTTGTGTGCGTGGACCTGTTCTGTGGCGCTGGTGGGCTGACCCACGGGCTCATTGAGGCCGGCGTGCGTGTCGTGGCCGGCGTCGACTTCGACGAGGCTTGCGAGCACCCGTACACGGCGAACCACGAGGGAATCGCGTTCCATAAGTACGACGTCGCCAAACTGGAGGCGTCGGAGATCAGTTCGTGGTTCGGCGACGCGCCGATCCGTGTGCTGGCGGGTTGCGCACCCTGCCAGCCGTTCTCCAGCTACGCGCAGCGCTACGAGACCGTCGGGACCGAGCGCTGGGGGCTTCTCAACCACTTCGCGCGGCTCGTCAAAGATGTCGAGCCCGACATCGTCACTATGGAGAACGTCCCCACCGTGACGAGACACGAGGTGTTCGACGACTTCGTCGCGACGCTGAGGCGCCTCAAGTACGAAGTCTGGTACAACGTCGTCGACTGCGCCAAGTACGGACTGCCGCAACGTCGACGTCGCACGGTACTCCTTGCGTCACTGCATGGGCCCATCAAACTGCGCGAGCCCGATGCGTCGGAAGCCAAGATGGTCAAGGACGTCCTGAAGGGGCTCCCGGTTCTCAGGCATGGAGGCAGCGACGAGGAGGATCCGCTGCACACGGCGTCGCGCCTCTCGCCGTTGAATCTTGAGCGGATCATGGCATCGAAGCCCGGTGGCTCGTGGCGTGACTGGCCTAAGCACCTCATCGCCGAGTGTCACCGCAAGAAGACGGGCAAGACCTATCCCGGTGTCTACGGTCGCATGAAGTGGGACGGGCCGGCGCCGACGCTGACGACGCAGTTCTACGGATTCGGGAACGGCAGGTTCGGGCACCCCACGCAGGCTCGGGCACTCTCGCTCCGGGAGGGTGCCATCCTGCAGGGCTTCCCGCAGAACTACTCCTTCGTCCCCGACGGCGAGCCCATCCACTTCAAGGTGCTCGGCCGCCTCATCGGCAACGCGGTGCCGGTGGAACTCGGGCGCGTCATTGGCGAGAGCATCATCGGGCACGTCAACCAGCACGTCGGCCAGGTCTCACCGTCGGCGAACCAATGCAGAGGGCGGAATGGCCGCGAGCGCACGGGCAGCACCGTCCTCGCCTGAAGCGAGCCGCCGCATGCAGCGGGTTCGGCAGAGGAACACGTCTGCCGAGTCGGCGCTGCGTCGCGAACTCCATGCCCTCGGGCTTCGCTACCGCGTCCAAGTCCCCGTCCTGATCAAGCCGCGCAGAGTCGCGGACGTCACGTTCGTCGGCCCGCGCGTCGCCGTTTTCGTTGACGGCTGCTTCTGGCACGGCTGCCCTACGCATGCGACTTGGCCAAAGAAGAACGCAGAGTTCTGGCGGGCCAAGATCGTCGCTAACCAGGAGCGCGACCGGGACACCGACTCGCGGCTCCGCGCTGGTGGTTGGGAGGTCGTGCGCGTCTGGGCGCACGAGCAGCCCCGCGACGCAGCATCGCGGATCGCGAGACTCGTGCGCGCGCGCATGGCGAAGGGGGACGCATGACGAATCGAGGCTCGACCAATAGTGCAGTGCCGTCGGCGACTGCCCCGGAGCCCGGGCAACTCGTCGAAGTGCGGCGTCGTCAGTGGCTCGTCTCGGACGTCAATGCGTCGGCGGTCTCACCCGAGCTGCCAAAGCGCAACCTCGTAAAGCTCGCGTCGATCGACGAGGACGCGCTCGGGGAGGAGATCGAAGTCCTGTGGGAGCTTGAACCCGGTGCCCATGTGCTCGAACGGGCCGGGTTGCCATCGCTGTCAGCCCTTGACGACCCCAGCAAGCTTCAGGCGTTCCTCGACGCCGTGCGCTGGGGTGCGGCGACCAACGCCGATCGCGGCTACCTCCAAGCGCCGTTCCGTAGCGGCGTGAGCATTGAGGACTACCAGCTCGACCCGCTCGTGCGAGCCATCGACATGGCGCGCACCAACCTGCTCATCGCCGACGACGTCGGTCTCGGCAAGACGATCGAAGCGGGGCTCGTCGTCCAGGAGATGCTCTTGCGCCACCGCGCACGGACCATCCTCGTGCTTTGCCCGTCGTCGTTGCAGGAGAAGTGGCGCACCGAGATGGCCGAGAAGTTCGGCCTCGAGTTCCGCATCGTCGATACCGAGTCGGTCAAACGCACGCGGCGAGAGCGCGGCTTGCACGCGAACCCGTGGACGTCCTTCCCGAGGCTCATCACCTCCATCGACTGGGCGAAGCAAGGCGAGGGTATCCGCATGCTGCGCGACGTGCTCCCGCCGCACCCGACGTTCCCGCGGCGCTTCGACCTGCTCATTGTCGACGAAGCCCACAACGTTGCGCCGACGGTCGGGAAGTACGCCGTCGAGAGCCTACGCACGCGACTCGTCCGGCTCCTCGCCCCGCACTTCCAACACAAGCTGTTCCTGACCGCGACGCCACACGATGGCTACACCGAGTCATTCACCGCGCTCTTGGAGTTGCTCGACGACCAGCGCTTCTCTCGCAACATCCTGCCTCCCGAAGAGCAGCTCGCGCGCGTGATGGTGCGCCGCCTGAAGAGCGACCTCGTCGACGCCAAGGGCAAGCGGCTCTACCCCGTGCGGCGCCTCGAAGCGCTGAACGTCGAGTACACCGCCGAGGAGCGCGAGGCGCGGCAGCTCCTCGAACAGTACATCGCCAGCCGCGAGAAACAGGACGAGCGCGAAGGGGCCCCCTCGCACTTCGTCCACCAGCTCCTGCGCAAGCGTCTCGCGTCGTCGCCCGCCGCGTTCGCGTCGACGCTGGCGCGGCACACCGCGACCATCGAGGGCAAGGGCGAGACGCGGCGCACCTTGGGTCTCGACGAGCGCATCCTTCGGCGCGCGATCGCCAAGACCGAAGAGGACTACGCCGACGACGACACGCGCGAGTCCGCGGAGGCCGAGGCCATCGAAGAGGCGAGCCGCCGCCTGCGGCCGCTGTCGGCCGACGAGAAGAAGCACCTCGGCCGTCTGCGCTCGTGGGCCGAGCAGGCGAGTCACCGGCCCGACTCGAAGGCCGAGGCGCTCGTGCGTTGGCTCAAGGCGAACCTGCAACCCAAGGGCGAGTGGTCGAACGCGCGCGTCATCCTCTTCACCGAGTACCGGGCGACGCAGAAGTGGCTGCACGAGATCCTCGCCAGTCACGATTTCGGCGGCGACCGCCTCGCGCTGCTCTTCGGCGGCATGGACCCGAAGGAGCGCGAGAGCATCAAGGCGGCCTTCCAGGCCGACCCTCGCGAGTCGCCGGTGCGCATCCTGCTGGCGACCGACGCGGCCTCGGAAGGCATCGACCTGCAGAACCACTGCAACCTGCTGGTTCACGTCGAGATCCCCTACAACCCGAACGTGATGGAGCAGCGGAACGGCCGCGTCGACCGTCACGGGCAGAAGCAGAGCGAGGTCGTCATCTGGCACCCCGTCGACGCGAGCGGTGGCCATGGTGACGACATCCTACGCGCGCTCCGCAAGCTCGACGCCATGCGCGCCGACATGGGCAGCGTGAACCCTGTCATCGCCCCGCAGTTGCCAGCGCTCCTCGAAGGCCGCCGCCGCGAGCTCGATACCGGCCTCGCCGAGAAGCGCATCGAGCGCGCGCGCCGCTACGTGAAGGCCGAGCGCGAGCTGCGCGAGCGCATCGCCAAGCTGCACGAACGGCTCACGACGACGCGCAGCGAGCAGCACCTCACGCCCGACCGCATTGAGCGCGTGGTGCGCGTGGCCCTCGCGCTCACCGATAAGCCCGACCTCACGCCCGCGAAGCTGGCCGACCTGCCCGACACGCGCGTGTTCCAGATGCCCGCGCTCGCGGGCTCGTGGTCGCGGTGCCTCGACGGGCTCGAGCACCCGTACACGAAGCGCATCCGCCCCATCACCTTCGACCACGAGGTCGCCAAGGGGCGCGACGATGTGGTGCTCGTCCACCTGAACCACCCGCTCGTGCAGATGAGCCTTCGCCTCTTGCGCGCCGAGGTGTGGGCCCGCGACGATGTGAAGAAGTTGAATCGCGTCACGGTGCGCACGCTTCCCGACGCGAAGCTCGACGGTCCCGCCGTCGCGGTGGTCTCGCGCCTCGTCATCACCGGCGGCAACCATCACCGCCTCCACGAGGAGCTGACTGAGGCGGGCGGCTACCTGCGGGACGCGGGCTTCAAGCGCGAGGACGGCGTTACGAAGCTGCGCGACTGGCTCGACTCGTCTGCGCCGGGGACCATCCCGGACTCGCTGTTCGATGCACTCCGCACGCGCTTCCAGAAGCACACCGAGGGGATCATGAGCGCCGTCGCCACGCGCTCAAAGGACCGCCTCAAGGTGCTCGGCGGCACGCTCGAGTTGCGCAAGCGCCGCGAGATCGAGGACATGACCCAGCTCCTCGACGACCTCGCGAAGAACCTCGAAGCCGAGCTGAACAAGGAAGAGCCGAAGCAGCTCTCGCTGTTCTCCGAGGACGAGCGCACGCAGCTCCGGCGCGACCGGCTTGCTCTTGAGGCGCGTCTGCGGCGCATCCCCGAGGAGCGCGAGCGCGAGCGCCTCGCCATCGAAGAGCGCCACACGGGCCTCGTCGACCACACGTTCCCCGTCTCGGTGATCCTCCTGGTGCCCGAGTCGCTCGCCAACCGGAGGAAGTCGTGAGCGCCAAGCACGAGTGGCTGAACCTGCTCGAGGTCTCGGGCCCGTTCCTCGCGGTGCCGGTGCTCCGCGAGGTGTTCCCGCAGGGGCTCGAAGAGCTGGAGACCTCGCGCGCCAAGCGCTTGCGCAGCGCCTACGAGGAGTGGCGCGACGCGGTCGATGGCGACGACGCCGACCGCGACAAGCTCCACGCCGCGTGGATCGACGAGGTGCTGAGCACCGCGCTCGAGGCCGACGACCAGTTGCTGAAGGCCGGCAAGGACGTGCCGGCGTCGGTCGCCGAGCTCCCGGAACACGACACGACCATCACGCCCGAGTTCGTCTTCGTCGACCCGACCCACGGCGGGGCGGTGCTCGCGCCCGTCCACGTCTTCCCGCCTGACACTGACCTCTTGGCGTCGATGAAGTTCGGCGGCCTCTCGTGCTCGCCCGGCGACCACATGGCGCTGCACCTGCGGGCGCTGAACAAGCCTTTCGGCCTCGTCACCAATGGCGAGCGCTGGATGCTCGTCCACGCGCCCACGGGCCAGGTGGCAACCTTCGCGAGCTGGTACGCGCGCATCTGGGGCCAGGAGCCCGCGACGATGCGCGCCTTCGCGTCGCTGCTTGGCGTGCGCCGCTTCTTCGCGCCCGAGCAGGACCGTCTCCCGGCACTCTTCGAGCGCTCGCTGAAGCACCAGGACGAGGTCACGGACGCCCTCGGCGATCAGGTTCGGCGCGCCATTGAGGTGCTGGTGCAGGCGCTCGACCGTGCCGACCAGGATCGCAACCGCGAGCTGCTGCGCGACATGAAGCCCCAGGAACTCTACGAGGCCGGGCTCACCGTGATGATGCGGCTCGTATTCCTCCTCGCCGCCGAAGAGCGCGGGCTCTTGCTCTTGGGCGAGCCCCGCTACGACTCCTTCTACGCGGTCTCCACCCTGCGCATGCAGCTCCGCGCCGAGAGCGACGAGATCCTCGAGCGGCGGCGCGCGGCGTGGTCGCGGCTCCTCGCTGTGTTCCGCGCGGTCTTCGGCGGCATCGACCATCCGACGCTGCGCCTGCCCGCGATGGGCGGCTCACTCTTCGATCCCGACCGCTTCCCGTTACTCGAAGGAAGGCTCAAGGGCACGTCGTGGCGTCAGCATCGCGCCGAGCCGCTGCCCATCGACGACCGCACGGTGTTGCTGCTCCTCGAAGCCATCCAGACCTTCGAGGGGCGCACGCTCTCATACCGCGCGCTCGACGTCGAGCAGATCGGCCACGTCTACGAGGGACTCCTCGAACGCACCGTCTCGCGCGTCGAGGACGTGACGCTGGAGCTCGAAGCGGGAGCCGCGGCCAAGGACGCCCGCGTGACGCTCGGCGAGCTGGAGTCGGCGCGCCTCGACGGCAAGGCGGCCGTCACGAGCCTGCTCGTCGAGCGCTCGAAGCGCTCACAGTCGGCCATCGAGAAGGAGCTGACCGCCGAGGTCGAGCCGCAGCAGAGCGCGCGCCTTCTCTCGGCGTGTCGCGGCGACGTGAAGCTACGCGACCGGCTTGAGCCATACGTGCGACTGCTGCGCACCGATCCGTGGGGCTACCCCCTGGTCCACCCGAAGGGCGCGTTCGTCGTGGTGCTCGGCTCCGACCGCCGCGAGACGGGCACGCACTACACGCCCAAGAGTCTCACCGAGCGCATCGTCGAGGAGACGCTCACGCCGCTCGTCTACGACGGCCCCGGGAAGGGCGCGCCGCGCGTCGGGTGGAAGCTGAAGACACCCGACCAACTCCTCGACCTCAAGGTCTGCGATCCCGCGATGGGCTCCGGCGCGTTCCTCGTGCGGGCGTGCCGCTTCTTGAGTGCGCGCCTCGTCGAGGCGTGGGCCATTGAAGAGGCAGCGGGCCGCGTCGTCGACCTCACCGGCCAAGTCCGCGAGGCGCGCACCAGCGTCGAGAGCATGCCGCCCGGCGTCGAGGTGCGCGCCGAGAACGCGCGGCGCATCGTGGCCGAACGCTGTCTCTACGGCGTCGACTTGAACCCGCTCGCCGTCGAGCTGGCGAAGCTCTCGCTGTGGCTGGTGACGCTCTCGAAGGGCCGCCCCTTCGGCTTCCTCGACCACAACCTCCGTCGCGGCGACAGCCTGCTCGGCATCAGCCGCATCGAGCAACTCACGGAGCTGTCGCTCGACCCGTCGGCCACGCGGCAGGGGCGCCTGTTCGGCAAGGCCATCGAGCGCGCCGTCGTCAAAGCCGTCGAGCTACGCCGCAAGCTGCACGAGATCCCCATCCGCGATATCCGCGACGTCGAGGCGATGGCGACGCTCGACGCCGACGCGCGCAAGAAGCTCGAAGCCGCCGAGATGCTCGCCGACGCATTCATCGGCGTGGTGTTCGCGGCCGAGGGCACGGACGTCGAGACGCGGCTGGCCGCGCTTGCGGCCGACGCCGACCGCGTCGTGAAGGGTGAGGGGCGCGCAACCGAAGCGTTGGTGAAGCGCGCGGCCAAGGACCTCGCGAAGGACTCGCCGAGCGGCGCGGCGCGGCGACCGTTCCACTGGCCGATCGAGTTCCCCGACGTCTTCCACGGTGCGACGCCGGGCTTCGATGCCATCGTTGGCAACCCGCCGTTCCTCGGCGGTCAGCGCATCACCGGCATCCTGGGGACTGCGTATCGAGACTGGCTCGTCATCCACATCGCTGAAGGCCGCCGTGGCTCTGCGGATCTCGCGTCGTACTTCTTCCTGCGCGCGTGGAGCCTCCTGCGTGATGGCGCTGGTTTCGGGCTCTTGGCTGTGAACACCATCGCCGAGGGGGACACGCGTCAGGTCGGACTTGAGGCGATGGTCCAAGCCGGTGCCGTCATCCACGCCGCCTATCCGAACGAGCCTTGGCCAGGGAAAGCCAGCGTCGTGACGAGCCGTGTGCATGTGCGGCGAGGCTCGTGGCACGGCGAACGCTCCATCTTCGGCCGCTCTGTTGCTTTCATCTCCGCGTACTTGTCCGACCGCGAGGAATGGAGTCCCAAGGCGCTGAAGGCAAACGAGGGTATTGCCTTCCAGGGCTCGAACGTTCTCGGCATGGGCTTCGTAATGACATCTGACGAAGCGAAGCGCATGGTCGATGCCGCGCCAAAGAACGCCGAAGTCATCTTTCACTTCATCAACGGCGAGGACCTGAACTCCGATCCGGAGCAGGGTTCTGAGCGTCGGATCATCAGCTTCTGGGACTGGCCCGAGGACCGCGCTCGGACCTACAGGCTGCCGTGGCGTCGGGTTGAGGAACTTGTTCAACCGGAACGCGGAACAAACCCTCGTGGAGGCAGTCGCGACAAATGGTGGCTGCACGAACGCACTCGCCCGGCCCTGTACCATGCGATCGGTCGTGGCCACCTCTTTGAGAAGCATCCCCAAGACTGGGACTCGAAACAGAGGCCGCTCAAAGCGGTTCTCGTCTCGGCGATCGTCGGAAAGCACTTCGCGCCGTCGGTGGTCTCGAACAACGCAATCTTCAGCCACCAGTGCGTCGTCTTCTCGGTGTCACCGCCCTATGCCTTCGCCGCTCTGCTGAACTCGTCCATCGGGCAGGCGTGGGTCTGGCAGCAGTCATCGCGACATGAGACCCGCCTGCGGTTCTCGCCCTCGGACGCGATCGAGACTCTTCCATTCCCTGATGGCCTCGAAGACCTGGAGCTAATCGGTGAAGGGTACCTGAAGGCGCGCCGCGAGATCATGCGCGACGACGGGATTGGACTCACGAAGCTCTACAACCGCTTCCACGATCCTGACGACGTCGATCCCCGCCTCGAACGTCTCCGTGAACAGCTCCGCGAGATCGATACGGCCGTCGCAAGTGCCTACAGGTGGAACGGCCTCGAAATGGGCCACGGCTTTCACGAAGTCGCGTACCTCGGTGAGAACGATCGCGTTCGCTTCACTATCAGCGAGACCGCGCGCCTCGAAGTGCTCCGTCGTCTCGGCGAGCTGAATCGCCAGCGCCACGAGGAAGAGCAAGCCTCGACACCGGCCGCGAAGCCGCGCTCGACGAAGGGCCGCGCGAAGTCTGCGCCCGCCGGACAGGGCGCGCTCGCCCTCCCAGAGACGCCTGCCCCCAAGGCCAAGAAGGCCACACGGAGGACGAGCCGATGAGCGAGAAGAACCAAGAGGCGGGGCTGGTGAAAGCGCCGACGGCAGCCATCGACAGGTTCTCCGACGGCTTCCAGAACTACCTCGTCGGGCTTGGTCTACCCGCGACGAACGTCCTCGCGGCGGTCGACGAGCGCTCGAAGATCATCCGCAACCTCCCCGAGCTTGTCGCCACGCTCAGCGACGAGCAACGCGAGGGCGCGATGTACATGTCGAAGTTCATCGCGGCCTGTGGCGCGGGCCTCTTCGATGCCGCGCTCAACTTCCTCTGGGACGAGGTCGTTGTCTGTCTCCGCTCTCGCGTCGCGCAGTTCGACCTCGGGTACTTCCTCGACACCGCCGTTCCCGACCCGCAGGCGCGGAAGCAGTTCAAGATCGAGGAGGACCTTCGCTCGCTCTCGGACGCCGCCCTCATTCAGGGCGCGCTGAAGTGCGGGATTCGCAGCGAGCTGGCGTACAAGCACCTCGACTACATCCGCGATATGCGGAACTGGGCGAGCGCTGCGCATCCGAACCACGCCCAGCTCACGGGCTTCCAGTTGATCGCGTGGGCTGAGACCTGCGTGAAGGAGGTCCTCATCAAGGAGCCGGATGGGGCCGTCCTCGAAGTGGGCCGCCTCCTCGACAACCTGCGGAACCACAAGCTGACGCCCAACGATGTCCCGGCGGTGAGTGCGAGCATCCGCCGCCTGCGCGATGACCTGGTCACTGCGTTGCTCCGTTCGATCGTCGGGCTGTACTGCGACCCGCGACAGGGCGTTCGGGTTCGTGACAACGCGCGGTTGGTGGCGAAGGACATCTTGGACCTCGCGAACGCTTCGGCTCGTGGCGAGGTCGGTCTCAAGTACGCGAACTACGCCGCCAACGCCGACCTCGATCGGAAGAAGCTGGCGCACGAGTTCCTCGACCTAGTCGAAGGCCTCTCGTACCTGCCGGAGAGCGACCGTGTCGTGGAGATCGCGACCCTCGTGCGTCGCCTCGAGTCCGCGCATGACGAGTGGAACAACTTCTACAGCGAGCCGCCCATCGCTCGTGAGTTGCGCAAGTTCATCGGTGACGATGGAGCGGTTCCGAAG
>Ga0247825_10002401_pt1 | contig 12336 bp, 10 predicted proteins | sample 13C_Vanillin_Day_FD_194413 | JGI IMG/M metagenome (GOLD analysis project Ga0247825, IMG submission 194413) | Soil microbial communities from agricultural site in Penn Yan, New York, United States - 13C_Vanillin_Day48 | ecosystem: Environmental > Terrestrial > Soil > Agricultural land | place...
ACACGATGGGTTTGTGGCCGCAGTTCCGCAGCCCGCTGATCTGGGACGTCTTCGCAGTCTCGACCTACGGCACCGTGTCCGCACTGTTCTGGTTCACCGGTCTGGTGCCGGATCTGGCGACGCTGCGTGATCGCGCGAAGTCGCGCGGAGCACGAATGATTTACGGGATGCTGTCGCTCGGCTGGCGCGGCTCGGCGAAACACTGGCAGCGCTACGAGATGGCGTATCTGCTGCTCGCCGGCATCTCGACGCCTCTCGTGCTGTCGGTTCACTCAGTGGTGAGCTTCGACTTCGCGGTCTCTGTGCTGCCGGGGTGGCACGCCACAATCTTCCCGCCCTACTTCGTGGCCGGCGCCATCTACTCCGGCTTCGCGATGGTGATGACGCTGGCGATCCCGCTGCGGAAGTTCTACCACCTCGAAGACTTCATCACCATGCGTCATATCCACAACATGACGAAGGTGATGCTGGCGACGGGGATGATTGTGGCTTACGGCTACGCGAATGAGGCGTTCTTCGCGTGGTTCGCCGGCAACCCCTACGAGTCCTACATGATGTACAACCGGATGACTGGACCGTATGCGGCGTTCTACTGGTCGCTTATTGCGATCAACGCCGTCATGATCCAGCTGTTCTGGTTCCGCAAGGTGCGCGACAACATGGAGCTGCTCTTCGTGCTGTCGCTCTTTGTCAATGTCGGCATGTGGCTCGAGCGATTCATCATCATCGTCACGAGCCTGCACCGCGACTTCCTGCCCTCGTCGTGGGACATGTACGAGCCTACGCGCTGGGACTTCGGCATGCTCGCGGGAACAATCGGACTGTTCCTCGCACTCTTCTTCCTGTTCGTCCGCTTCCTGCCGGCGATTGCCATCTTTGAAATGCGCACTCTCGTTGAGGAGGAGACGCACGAGCTCAAGAGACCGGGGATGGTGTGATGGCCCATCAGACACCGGAACCATCGATTCACGGCCTGATGGCCGAATTCGACCGTCCGACGGCGCTCGTCGCGGCCGCCGAGAAGGCGCGGCTGGCCGGGTTTCGGAACATGGACGCATACACGCCTATTCCGATTGAAGAGCTGGAGGAGGCGCTCGGGTTGCCGCGGACGCGTCTGCCTGTCCTGGTGTTTCTCGGCGGGCTGCTCGGTGGAATCGGCGGATACAGCCTGCAGTACTGGACACAGACGATGGCGTATCCGATGAACGTGGGCGCCCGTCCGTTTCACAGCTGGCCGCAGTTCATACCGGTGACGTTCGAAACCACCGTGCTCGGCGCGGCGCTGACGGCGTTTGTCGGCATGTGGGCGCTCAACAGGCTGCCGCAGCCGTATCACCCTGTTTTCAACGTTCCCGAGTTCGCTCGCGCATCGAGCGATCGGTTCTTCCTCTGCATCGAGGCGACCGACCCCAGGTTCGACCGCAACGGCACGCGGCACTTCCTCGAGGGGCTGAATCCGGTTGGAGTATCCGAAGTTGCGCTGTAAGTCAGCGATGGCCGTGGTGGTACTCAGCGGCGCGCTCGCCGCGTGCCGTCAGGACATGCACGATGCGCCCCGCTACGAGCCGCTCGAGGCCAGCACGTTTTTTACCGATGGTGGATCGTCGCGCATGCTCGTGGCGAATACCGTGGCGCGGGGCCAGCTGCGCGAGGACGAGCATCTCTACACCGGCAAAGTCGCGGGTCAGCTGGTGACCGAGTTCCCGATGCCGGTGACGGCCGACACGATGGCGCGCGGACGGGAGCGTTTCGACGTTTTCTGCGCGCCGTGTCACGGCCGCACAGGTGAGGGCGCCGGCGTGATCGTGCTGCGCGGATTCAGGCGGCCGCCTTCGTACTACGAAGAGCGCCTCGTGAATGCGCCCGTCGGATACTTCTTCGACGTCATGACCAACGGCTTCGGGGCGATGCAGGACTATTCCGCGCAGGTGCCGGTGGCGGATCGATGGGCAATCGCCGCCTACATCCGCGCGCTGCAGTTGAGCCGCCGCGGCACGGCGAACGACGTGCCTGCGGACCGCCGTGCAGAACTCGATCGAAGCCCCGTGACGCCGGCGCCACCACCGCCGCCGGCAGGCACCGCAACGCCGGAGAACCGGTAGCGTGGAGATGTCCTACAGCCCTCCGGCCGCGGATATCGATGCCCGTCGCACGCGCGCGCTGGTCGTCGGCATCGCCGGCCTGGTCCTCTGCGGAATCGGATTCTTCTTCGACCGCGACCATTTCTTCCGGTCGTGGCTGATCGCGTACCTCTTGTTCCTGGGCATCTCGCTCGGATCGATGGCGCTGATGATGATTCAGCACCTGTCCGGCGGGACCTGGGGTGTTTTCCGCCGGGTCTTCGAGGCGTCCAGTCGCACGGTTCCGTTCATGTTCGTGCTGTTCGTTCCGGTCATTCTGGGGATGACGAGCCTGTACGTCTGGACGCATCCGGAGCACGTGCAGGCGGACGAAATCCTGCGGCACAAGTCGCTCTACCTGAACACCGGGTTCTTCATCGGGCGGGCGGTGCTGTATTTCGCGATCTGGAGCGGCTTGTCGATCGTGCTGAACAGGCTGTCGGCGCGCCAGGATACCGGCGAGGTCAGCGTCAATCCGACGATTCAGCGCGTCAGCGGCGCCGGGATCGTCCTCTACGCACTGACCGTAACGTTTGCGGGCATCGACTGGATCATGTCGATCAACCCCCACTGGTACTCGACGCTGTTCGGCTTCCTGATGATGGGCGGGCAAGGCCTTGCCGCGCTCGCCTTCACGATCGTCATCTGCACGATCCTGATCAAGCGCGAGCCGCTGAACAGCCTGTTCACACCGAACCACTTCCACGATCTCGGGAAGCTGATGTTCGCGTTCGTCATGTTGTGGGCCTATTTCAACTTCTCGCAATTCCTGCTCACCTACGCCGCGAATCTCATTGAAGAAATCCCGTACATGGTGGCGCGGACCAGCCATGGCTGGCAGTTCCTGGCGCTGTTCCTGATTGCCTTTCACTTTGCCGTGCCGTGGCTGCTGCTGCTGTCGCGCAAGACCAAGCGCACGCCGCGTCGGCTGGTGATCATCGCGGCATGGTTGCTGTTTGCCCGCTACGCCGATCTCTTCATGATGGTGTCGCCGGAGTTCGCATCGACGGGGCAGAACCTGCATCTCGTCGAAGGGGAGGCGGTCAGCCACTTCTTCGTGCATTGGCTCGACCTGGCGGCGCCGGTGGCGATCGGCGGCCTCTGGTTCTGGATGTTCCTGACCGAGCTGAAGAAACGGCCGATGCTCGCGACCGGCGATCCGTATCTGCGGGAATCGCTGGCGAGTGCCGGAGGTCATCACTGATGGCCCATGCCAAGCACCAGCCTTTGGTCGAGGGCGGAGGCGGGCATGCCTCCGCGGAAGACGAGTACCTGGTCACGCCGCCGGGCAGCGGCCACGAGCATACCGACACCAACGTCGGGATCATCGTCAAGTTCGGCATGTGGCTGGCGATTTCCGCGATCGTCATTCATATCGGCCTCGGGCTTCTCTTTGTGGTGTTCGTCAAACAGAGTGAGGAGACGGCCGTGGAGTTCCCGCTGGCCGGCCAGGAGCATCGTCTTCCGGCCGCTCCAACGCTGCAGCAGTTTCCCGAGAACGAGTTCCATGACTTCCGGGTACGCGAAGAGGCGGTGCTTCAACAGTACGGCTGGGTGAACAAGGAGACCGGTGCAGTGCGGATGCCGATCGAAGAGGCGATGCGCCTCACCGTCGAGCGCGGCCTGCCGGTTCGCGCGCCGCAGCAGACGACCGAGCCCCAGCCGGGTGCTCAGACGCAACCTGACGCCGCGCCGCGACAGGTACCCGGACTGATGCCAACGGATTCAAGCGCGGGCCGGACTCTGGAAAGAAGAAGGCAATAGGACCATGAAGGCAGTCGTTCAAGATTCGAAATGCAGAATGCAAACCCGACACGTTGTCGTCGCGGTTCTTGTTTGCATTTTGCATCTTGCGTTTTGCATCGCACCGGCACGCGCCCAGCTCCAGCCCGGCGTGCCGGGCCAGATGGGCCATCAGACCGGCATCGTCGCCTCGAATGTGCCACCGAAGCTCAAGTCAGTGACGTTTGCGCAGCGGCTGAATAACCAGATGCCGCTGGCTACGCCGCTGACCGACGACGCAGGTCGGGCCGTGACTCTTGGCGACTACTTCGGGCGCAAGCCGGTCGTGCTGACGTTTGTCTACTACCAATGCCCGATGCTCTGCCCGCTGACGCTGAACGGCATTTCATCGGCGCTGAAGGTGCTGCCGTTTACGCCAGGCAAGGACTTCGAGGTCGTGGTCATCAGCTTCGATCCGCGCGACACGCCGGAGGCGGCGAATGCGAAGAAACGCGCGCATCTTGCCCACTGGAAGACCGAGGACACGGCGTCAGGCTGGCACTTTCTGACCGCCGAGGAGAGCGCGATCACGCAGCTGACGTCCGCCGCAGGTTTTGCCTATCAGTGGGACGACGCCACAAACCAGTTCGCCCATGTCAGCGGCCTGCTGACACTGACACCCGACGGCAGGCTGGCGCGCTATTTCTACGGCGTCGAATACTCGCCGAAGGATCTTCGGCTGGCGCTCATCGAATCCGGACAGGGGCGCATCGGGTCGCTGGTCGAGGAGGTTCTCCTGTTCTGTTTCGACTACGACCCGGCCACCGGCCGTTATGGGTGGGCCGTGATGACGCTGGTTCGTCTCGGAGGGTTGCTCACTGTGGCTGCCGTGCTCGGTTTTGTGGTGGTGATGAGGCGCCGCGAACGACGCGCTCCCGTGGAAAGGCACGCCTGAGCCTGTATGTCGTCCATTTTCAAACTCGTCCCTGATCAGGCTTCGACAATGGCGGCCGACGTGGACCGACTGTACTGGTTCATTGTCGGCGTGACGGCGTTCTTCGCCATCCTGGTGTGCGTCCTCGTTGTCTACTTCGCTGTCCGATACCGGACCCAGGACCCGCTGAAGGTCGGCTCCCCGATTACCGGATCCATTCCGCTCGAGCTCGCGTGGTCGGTGATCCCGTTTCTGATTTCCGTCGTGATCTTCGCCTGGGCGGCGCAGGTGTTCTTCGATCTGTCCCGGCCGCCCGATCAGACGCTGGAGATCTACGCGACAGGCAAACGGTGGATGTGGAAGTTCCAGCACCTCGATGGCAAGGCCGAGATCAACGAGCTCCATGTGCCGCTCGGCCGCCCGGTGAAGGTGACGTTCACGTCGGAAGACGTCCTGCACTCGCTTTTTTTCCCGTCGTTCCGCGTGAAGGCCGACGCGATTCCGGGCCGCTACAGCACGGTCTGGTTCAATGCGACGAAGACTGGTGAGTGGCACATCTTCTGCGCCGAGTATTGCGGTACCAGACACTCAGGGATGATCGGGACAGTCACCGTGATGGAGCCGGCCGCGTATCAGGCGTGGCTCAGTGGAGCCGGAGGCGGCGGGACGCTGGCGTCCCGTGGCGAACGGCTGTTCAGCGAGCTGGCGTGCAACACCTGTCATCTCGGCGACGGTTCCGGACGCGGGCCGTCGTTGTTCAACAAGTTTGGGACGCAGGAACAGCTGGCGAACGGGTCGGTCGTCAACGTCGATGAGAGCTACGTGCGTGAATCGATCCTGACGCCGCAGATGAAGGTCGTTGCCGGCTACCAGCCGGTGATGCCTACGTTTCAGGGCCTCCTGAACGAGGAGAGCGTGATGGCGCTCATCGAGTATGTGAAGTCGCTGCAGTCATCGACCGGCGGCACTGCCACGACGAATGCCACCGGTGCACCAGCAGCCGCGCCAGCGCAGGAGAAGCGGTAATACCATGGAAATGACGCTCGCCGCGCCGCGCGTTGACTACCTGAACGTGAGGCACACCGTCGCGTCGTGGCTCCTGACCAAGGACCACAAGCGCATCGGCATCATGTACCTCGTCGTCGTCACCATCGCGTTCTTTGTCGGGGGTCTGTTCGCGTCGCTCATTCGCCTGGAGCTGGCGACGCCGGCCGGCGATCTGGTCAGCTCCGACACCTACAACAAGCTGTTCACGATGCACGGCGTGGCGATGGTGTTCTTCGTCCTCATCCCCGCCGTGCCGGCGATCCTCGGGAACTTCGTGCTGCCGCTGATGCTTGGCGCCAAGGACGTCGCCTTTCCGAAGATCAACCTCCTGAGCTGGTACGTCTTCGTCATCGGCTTCCTGTTCACGCTCTACGCGATGATCACGGGCGGCGTGGACACCGGCTGGACGTTCTATACGCCGTACAGCAGCCGTGCCTCGAGCACGAACGTGATGATGACGGGCATCGGTGTATTCATCACCGGGTTCTCGTCGATCCTGACCGGCCTCAACTTCATGGTCACGATCCACCGCATGCGCGCGCCGGGACTCACCTGGTTCCGCTTGCCGCTGTTCGTGTGGGCGATCTATTCGACGAGCCTGGTGCAGGTCCTCGGCACGCCGGTCATTGCGATCACCGTGCTGGCCCTCGCCGTCGAGCGCGGGCTCGGCTTCGGCATCTTCGATCCGGCGCTGGGCGGCGATCCGGTGCTCTTCCAGCACCTCTTCTGGTTCTATTCGCACCCGGCGGTCTACATCATGATCCTGCCGCCGATGGGCGCGATCAGCGAAGTGCTGGCGTGCTTCTCGCGCAAGAACATTTTCGGCTATTCGTTCGTGGCATTTTCCAGCCTGGCGATTGCCATCTTCGGGTTCCTCGTGTGGGCGCACCATCTGTTCGTCGCCGGCATCTCCGTCTATTCGGCGCTGGTGTTCTCGTTCCTCACCTACGCGGTGGCGATCCCCTCGGCGGTCAAGACGTTCAACTGGACGGCGACGCTCTACAAAGGTGCAATCTGGCTGAAGGCGCCGATGATCTGGGCGCTGGCGTTCCTCGGCCTCTTCCTCGTCGGCGGATTGACCGGCCTCTTCACGGCGGCGCTCGGCGTTGACGTGCACATCCACGACACCTACTTCGTCGTGGCGCACTTCCACTTCATCATGGTTGGCGGCGCCATCATGGGGTACTTCGCCGGCCTGCATTACTGGTGGCCGAAGATGACCGGCCGCATGTATTCGGATATCTGGGCCAAGGTCGCCGCAATCATCGTGTTCGCTGGTTTCAATCTGACCTTCGGACCCCAGTTCATCCTCGGCTATCTCGGGATGCCGCGCCGATACCACATGTATCCGGAAGAGTTCCAGGTGCTGAACGTGCTCTCGTCCGCCGGCGCCTCGATCCTCGCCGTCGGCTACGTGCTGGTCGCCATCTACCTGATCGCCTCGCTCTTCAACGGCGAAGAGGCGGGCGACAACCCGTGGCACGCCACCGGGCTCGAGTGGACGACGCAGTCGCCGCCGTTGCCGCACAACTTCGAGACGCAGCCGGTGGTCACCGAAGGCGCCTACGAGTACTCGAAACGGGAGATCAAAGTTGTCTGACGCGGCAGCGATAACCGGCGACGCGCACGCGCACGGTCATCATCCGGATCTCCAGCATCACTTCGACACGCTGGAGCAGCAGCACGAGGCGGCGACACTCGGGATGTGGCTGTTCCTCGTCACCGAAGTGCTCTTCTTCGGCGGTCTGTTCCTGGCCTACATGCTCTACCGCGTCTGGTATCACGAGGCATGGGTGGCGGGGAGCAAGGAGCTCAGCATCGCGCTCGGCGGATTCAACACGGTCGTCCTCATCGGCAGCAGCTTGACGATGGCGATGGCGGTGCGCTCCGCGCAGACCGGATATCGGCGCGCGACCATCGGCTGGCTGCTCGGCACCATGGCGCTCGGCCTCACGTTCCTGATCGTCAAGGTCTTCGAATACAAGGACAAGTTCGATCATCATCACGTGCCCGGCTACGACTTCCACGTCGACGCGGCGCACGCCGGCATCGCCGGGCCGATGGAGATCTTCTTCTCGCTCTACTTCACGATGACCGGCCTGCACGCGCTGCACATGATCATCGGCTTCGGCCTGATGTCGGTCATCACGTGGATGGCGTATAAGAACCGGTTTTCGCCGCAGTGGTACACGCCGGTGGAGATGAGCGGCCTCTACTGGCACTTCGTCGACATCGTCTGGATCTTCCTATTCCCGCTGCTCTATCTGGTGGATCGGACGCAGTAGCCATGTCTCACATCGCGCCAAAGTCGATGTACTACACCATCTTCGGAATACTGATGGTGATGACCGCGCTGACGGTGTATGCCGCCTTCCATCACCTCGGGGTATTCAACTTTCCGGTGGCCATCGGTATCGCGATCACGAAGGCGACGCTCGTCGTCCTGTTCTTCATGCACGCGAAGTACAGCAGCAGGCTGACCAAGCTGTTCGTCGGGATGTCGTTCTTCTTCCTGGCCATCATGTTCGCGCTGACATTGACGGATTACATGTCGCGCGGGCTGAAGACGTACCCGGGCGGCGCCGGCGGCGCTGGTTACGGGGTGCGGTCCGCGGCGCCGGCGCACGAAGCAGCACCCGCAGGCGAAGAGCACAAGGAAGGCGAGGCCGCTCATTAGGGTCTAAAACACTTCTCCGAACAGACTCCAGGTCTTCTCCCGCGCCCGGATGTGCAGCGGGCGCGACCGCCACGATTCGAGATCGAGCCGCCGCGATTGCCGCTTGTCGCGCTCGAAATCCTCACGCAGCCGCGCCGCAACCCCGCGATCGAACACCACGACGTTGAGCTCGTCGTTCAGCTCGAACGACCGGTTGTCGAAGTTCGCCGAGCCGACGATGCTCAGGATGCCGTCCACCATGACCGCTTTGGTATGCATCATCGTCGGCTGGTACTCGTAGATCTCGATTCCCTGCTGCATCAGCTTCCCGTACTGCGCGCGGCTGGCGAACTTCACCGGCTTGGCGTCGGTGATGTCGCCCTCGACCACCATCCGGACGCGTACGCCGCGCCGTCGCGCTTCGGCCAGGCTCCACTCCGTCGAGGCGTCGGTGATCAGATACGGCGACTGGATGTCGATGGATTCGCGGGCGGCTGCCAGAGCGAGGAGATAGATCAGCTTCAGGGCGTTGGTGCCGCCTTCGGGAGAGCTCCAGACGACGATGGAACTGGCCGGCCCGCGCGGATTGGGATCGTGCGGGATCACGTCCGGTTCGACGACGCCGCCGGTCTCGATCCAGTTTTCGTTGAATGCCGCTTCGACGTCGGTGGCAGCGGGCCCCACGACCTTGATGTGGGTGTCGCGCCACTTGCGCTCCTTTTCCGTGTCGCGGGCCCATTGGTCGGCAATCCCGATTCCGCCGACGAACGCCACCTCACCATCAGTGATCAGCGCCTTGCGGTGCGTTCGATAGTTCACCTCTTCGATCGCCCGGCTACGCACCTTGTTGAACCAACCGATACGACACCCGGCCTTCTCGAGCCGCGAGGTGTCATCGTCACTGACCTTCGCGCCAAACGCATCGAACACCAGCCGGCACTCGACGCCGCGTAGCGCGGCGGCGACAAAGGCGTCGGTGAACTGCCGCGCGATGTCCTCCTGGCTGTTGTAGATGTAGCCTTCGAACGCGACACGGTGCTTCGCCGCGCCGATGGCGGCCAGCATCTCCGGAAAGGCGGCGTCGCCATCCGTCAGGACGGTGTATCGGTCTCCGGACGAGAGGGCGTGGCCCGCCAGCTTCGCGAGATACCCGGGGAAGCGCGGGTCCGTTGCGGACAGCGATGTCTTGACGCGCAGGGTCTCCTGGTCCTGGGCAATGACGAGGCCCATTCCCACGATGATGACGCCGATGACGATGCCGATGATGAGGTTACGGGGCTTCGGCAGCTTCATGCTGCCGGCAGGAGTTGCAAGCTGAGGACCGCAGGCGCCCTTAAAAGGGCGCCCTACGCAGCGTGACTGACGGAGGGCACCCCTGGGACTGACGTAGGGCACCCCCGGACTGACGTAGGGCACCCCTTTAGGGGTGCCTTAACGGTTGAGCCAGTAGCTCGCCTTCACCATGAAGATGTGGGTCGCGTCCGCGGTGAAGGCCGAACGAAGGTCGCGCATCGGGCTGAACTCACCAGGCCGGGCGAAATCGGTCTGGGACAGGTACCAGACGAAGAACAGCGTGCTGCCAGGCTTGTACTCCCAGCGCATCACGACGTTGCCGCGCAGCGACTTGGTATTGAAATCCGGGTTTGTCGCGATCGTCACGGGATCGAACTGGAAGCTTTTCGGCAGCGCCAGCCGCCGGATGTTCTCGTAGTCGCCGACGGCTACGAACGGCTGCAGGTAGGTCTGAACCGTGAGGTCGCGCGTGAAGGCATACGTCGTCCGGACTGTTACGTCGACGACGTCGCGATCGAGCGTTCCGTAGACATGGTCAGTAATGCCGTCGCCGTCGGTGTCGATGTTCTGAATCCACTGCGCCGGGTCCCTGGCGTAGTTGTAGTTCATCGAGAACGACGCCTGCAGGCGATCCGATGGCTGCAATGAGAAATACGGCGAATAGGTTCCGCCGCCGCTGCCGCCGCCGGCGTCGTTGCGGAAGCGGTTTCCGTAGAACCCGATCGACCACGGTCGCCGCGAGTCGCTGTTGAAACGATAAAAGATTCCGCTGTTGCCTGGCCGGAGAATCGGCGGCCCGCCGCGGGTGTCGAGATCGTCGAAGATCTCGAAATTCCTCCACCCGCCGCCGACGACCTGCCAGAAATTCATGAAGCGGACGTTGACGCCGTACTCGGAGTAGCGGCCGATCAACAGCTTTTCGTCCGTCCAGTCGTTTCCGATGTAGGCGAATCCCCAGACACTGCGCAGCTTCTTCCACGGGTCGGGGTTGCCAACCTCGGCCGACCCGTTCACCTGGTTCCGATTCGCGCGCGTGCGGAAGAAGCCGATGTCGTTGATGCGGAAGTCGCGGCCGAAGTGATCGTAATGAACGCCCGTGTTGAAGTGCTTGCTCGAGTAGTTGAAGTTGGTGACGCCACCGCCGCTGGTCTTCATGCCTCCCAGGCCAGGTGCCCGCGTGACGGCCCAGTGGCCATTGAACGTCGTTCGATTCCGATTCCACCGCAGGTTGTAGTCGAAGCCTCCGGTAAACGCGTCGTCCATTTGCTCTCGGAGGACACCGGTGACAATTCCGCCGATGTTCGACGACCCGTTCATCACGTCGCGCTGGATGCGCGCGACGTTGTAGGACGTCGCGGGCTCGATCAGCCGTTCGCCGCGGACGAACGACGTGGAGCCGTCGATGCCGATCACGGGCGACTCGATGGTCGCGTATTCGCGGGCGGTCAACGCCGTCATCGCGCCGTAGGTCCAGCCGCCGCCTTTGCCGGTGAGCTTCGTCGCGCCGAGGATCGTGGTCTCAGCCGGGGCGTCGAGGCGCCGTTCGCCGGATGCGAGCGGAAGCCGGCCCGGCGACCGCCCGATTCTGCGCGAGTGGAACAGCTGGAAGTTACCGTAGGGCGGCACGAAGGTCCGGCTGTCTTCCAGGAAGAACGGGCGCTTCTCCGGGAAGAAGGTTTCAAAGACCGACAGGTTCAGCACCGCGGGGTCCTGTTCGACCTGCCCGAAGTCCGGGTTGAACGTTGCCGACAGCGTGGCGCCGGTTCCAAGTCCCCATCGAGCATCCAGTCCGGCCGATGCGCCCCCTTCGTCGGATCGCGCGGGCAGGAACTCGCCGCGCGCGAGCGTGTAGGGAATCAGCTCCAGCCGTCCGGGGGCCGGCAACTGCTGGTCGAACACGACGTGACCAAAAAACGACACCTCGCCGCGTTCGCCGCGCGGCTTCGGCACCCAGGTCCCGTTCTCGCTCTTGCGGCGGATCTGCCGCTGGATGTTGAACCCCCACACCTGGCCCGCCTGGGGCGAAGCGGAAAACCGCATCTGTGAGAACGGAATGCGGAACTCAGCGGTCCAGCCCGAGTCGGTGACTTCGCTGCGGACGTCCCAGACCGCGTTGTAATCGTTGTCGCGATTGGTGTCGTCGTAGAAGGTGAAATCGCCCTGCCAGCCGGAGGGATTGGTGGAGAAGTTGTAAGCGGTCTGATGATCGTGACGGGCGTCGAATCCAATGGTGACGGAGTCCGTTGGCGGGTTCTCGTCGCGGCGCCCAAGCCCGGCCGCGATCTGTCTGGCATCCGAGTCGAGCGCCGAGACGGCCACGTAGATGTACCGATCGTCGAACGCGATCTGCACACGCGTGTCGTCGGTCATCGGCTTGCCGTTGTCCGGGTCGCGCTGCGTCAACCCCCCGCCGACCTCGGCGAGCTGCCAGGTCTCGTCGGACAGCCGGCCGTCGATTGACGGCGCCGTGCCGGTAATTCTGAGCGCCCGCACGACCTTGCCATCCTTGTGGGTCCGGTTTGGTTCATTGGCGCTCCCCACCTGCCCCTGCGCGAACACTGGAT
>Ga0247825_10002402_pt1 | contig 12334 bp, 10 predicted proteins | sample 13C_Vanillin_Day_FD_194413 | JGI IMG/M metagenome (GOLD analysis project Ga0247825, IMG submission 194413) | Soil microbial communities from agricultural site in Penn Yan, New York, United States - 13C_Vanillin_Day48 | ecosystem: Environmental > Terrestrial > Soil > Agricultural land | place...
GGAGGGCACGCCGCCGCGCCGTGCCCTCCCCACTCTCCCATGCTCTGGCTCTCCCTGCACCAGCCGTGGTTGCCGCTTGAAGCGCTGCCCACGGCCGACGCCCGCCCGCGCTGCGTGATCGAGCAGCGGCAGGTGCTGGTGGCCAGCGCCGCCGCAAGGGCCGCGGGCGTGACGCTCGGCATGAGCGCGGCCACTGCCGGCTCTCTCGCACCAGGCGTGCAGCAACTCGTGCGCGAGCCGGCGCGCGAGGCCGAGTTCGTGCGCGCGCTCGCGATCGCGATGGCGCGCTACACGTCGCAGATCGTGCTGCAGCCCGACGGTGTCCTGCTCGAAGTGGCCGGGTCGCTGCGCCTGTTCGGCGGCCTGCGCGCGCTGATGCGCCGGGTGCGTGCCACCGCGCGCGCCTGCGGGGCGCGGGTGCGGCTAGCGCTCGCCCCCACGGCCGGCGCGGCTGCGCTTCTCGCCCGGGTGGCGCCGGCGCGCGCGCTGCGCCGCCCGCGCACGCTGCGCCTGCTCGATGCGCTGCCGCTGACCCCGGTGCTCGATGCGCTGCAGCAGCCGCCGCGCCTGGCGCAGCTTCTGCAGACGATCGGCTGCCGCCGCCTCGGCGACGTGCGCGCGCTGCCGCGAGCGGGGCTGCGCAAGCGCGGCGGCGCCGAGCTACTGGCCGCGCTCGACCGGGCCTGCGGCGACACGCCCGATCCTCAGCCATGGTTCGAGGTGCCCGAGCGCTTCTCGATGCCGCTGGAACTGATGCACCGCGCCGACGATGCGGCGCAACTCGTCTTCGCCTGCCAGCGCCTGGTGGTGCCGCTGTCGGGTTGGCTGTCGCGCCAGTGGCTGGCCGCCAGCCGGCTGCGGCTGAAGCTGCGGCACGAGCGCAGCCTGCGCACCCCCCTGGACGACGGCGAGCTGGTGCTGGAGCTCGGCGCCCCCTCGCGAGACGCGGCGCAGATCATGGCGCTGCTGCGCGAGCGGCTGCAGCGGCACGTGCTGGCAGCGCCCGTGTACGCGCTGGAGCTGCAGCTCGACGACGCGGTGTCGTCCGCCGGCCGCGAGGGCCAGCTCATCCCCGACCCGGGCCAGCAGGCGCAGGCTTTCCAGGCGCTGCTCGACCGGCTGGCCTCGCGCCTGGGCGCCGAGCACGTGCTGCGCGTCTCGCCGGCCGACGACCACCGTCCCGAGCGCGCCTCGGTCGCCCATCCGGCGTCACACGCCGGCTCGACGCCGCGCGCGGCACCTTCGCCGCAGCGCCCGGTCTGGTTGCTGCGCGAGCCCGTGCGCCTGCCCGAGCAGGACGGCGCGCCCGTGCACGGCGGGCCGCTGGCGCTGCTGTCGCGCGCCGAGCGCATCGAGTCCGGCTGGTTCGACGGCGCCCTGGTGTGCCGCGACTACCACGTGGCCCAGGGGCCCGACCAGCGGCTGCGGTGGATCTATCGGGAGCGTGGCCAGGGCGACGCCAGCGCCTGGTACCTGCACGGGCTGTTCGCATGACCTCGCGCATGATTCCCTCCTACGCCGAGCTGCACTGCCGCTCCAACTTCACCTTCCTGACCGGCGCCTCCCACCCCGGCGAGCTGGTGCAGCGCGCGCGCGAGCTGGACTACGCCGGCCTCGCGCTCACCGACGAATGCTCCGTGGCGGGCGTCGTGCGCGCGCATGCCGAGATGCGCAACTGGCCCGAGCACGAACGCCGCGCCTTCCGCTTCATCGTCGGCAGCGAGTTCGACGTGCAGGGCCAGGCAACCACCCCGGGTTGCCGCCTGGTGCTGCTCGCCCGCAACCGCGACGGCTACGGCAACCTGTGCGAGCTGATCACCCTCGGCCGGCTGCGCTGCGGCAAGGGCAGCTACCGCATCACCACGAGCGACCTCGACGCGCCCGTGGCCGATGTCGCCGGCCTGCGCGGCATGCCCGACTGCTGCGCACTGCTGATCCCGCGTCGCGACGACCCGCCCGAGACATTGCAGAGGCAGGCGCGCTGGATGGCCGCCACCTTCGGCGCTCGAGCCCGCATCGCGCTGGAGCTGCTGATGTGGGCCGACGACAGCCTGCTGCTCGAGCGCTTGCTCGAGGCATCGCAGGCCAGCGGCGTGCCGCTCGTGGCCGCCGGCGACGTGCTGATGCACCTGCGCTCGCGCAAGCCGGTGCAGGACACGCTGACCGCCGTGCGCCTGAAGCAGCCGGTGGCCGACTGCGGCGGCGCGCTCGCTCGCAACGCCGAGCAGCACCTGCGCTCGCGCCTGCGCCTGGCGCAGCTCTACCGCCCCGAGTGGCTCGCCGAGAGCGTGGCGATCGCGCGCGAATGCACCTTCTCGCTCGACGAGCTGCGCTACGAGTACCCCGCCGAGATCGTGCCCGAGGGCACCACGCCCATCGCCCACCTGCGCGCGCTCACCGAGGCCGGCGCGCGCGAGGTGCGCTACCCGCAGGGCGTGCCCGCGGCCGTGCGCCAGCAGCTCGAGCGCGAGCTCGCGCTCGTCGAGGAGCTGCGCTACGAGGCGTTCTTCCTCACCGTGCACGACATCGTGCGCTTCGCGCGCAGCCGCGGCATCCTCTGCCAGGGCCGGGGCTCGGCGGCCAACTCGGCCGTCTGCTATTGCCTCGGCATCACCGAGGTCGATCCGACGCAGACGGTGCTCCTCTTCGAGCGCTTCATCTCCCGCGAGCGCAACGAGCCGCCCGACATCGACGTCGACTTCGAGCACGAGCGGCGCGAGGAGGTCATCCAGTACATCTACGCCAAGTACGGCACGCACCGCACCGCGCTGGCCGCCGCGCTCGCCACCTACCGCACGCGCGGCGCGGTGCGCGACGTGGGCAAGGCGCTGGGCCTCGATGCGCAGGTGGTCGACGCGGTGGCCAAGTCGTGCCAGTGGTTCGACGACCGCCAGCGCATGGTCGAGCGCTTCGTGGAGATCGGGCTCGACCCGGCCTCACCCGTCACCCGGCGCTGGCTCGAGCTCACCGCCACGCTGCATGGCTTTCCGCGCCATCTCTCCCAGCACAGCGGCGGCTTCGTGATCGCACGCGACAAGCTCTCGCGCCTGGTGCCGATCGAGACCGCGGCGATGGAAGACCGCCGCGTCATCCAGTGGGACAAGGACGACCTGGAGTCGCTCGGCCTGCTGAAGGTGGACGTGCTGGCGCTCGGCATGCTCACCGCGCTGCACCGCTCGATCGATCTCTTCAACCGATGGCACGGCACGTCCTGGACGATGCAGCACATCCCGCGCGAAGATCCGGCTACCTACGAGATGATCTGCCGCGCCGACACCGTCGGCGTGTTCCAGATCGAGAGCCGCGCCCAGCAAAGCATGCTGCCGCGCCTGAAGCCCCAGCGCTTCTATGACCTCGTGATCGAGGTCGCGATCGTGCGGCCGGGGCCGATCCAGGGTGGCATGGTCCACCCCTACCTGCGGCGGCGACAGGGGCTGGAGCCCGCCGCCTCGCCGAAGCCCGAGCTGGACATCGCGCTCGCGCGCACGCTGGGCGTGCCGATCTTCCAGGAGCAGGTGATGCAGATCTGCATGATCGCCGCCGGCTTCTCGGGCGGCGAGGCCGACGAGCTGCGGCGCGCGATGGCGGCCTGGAAGCGCAAGGGCGGCGTGCACCGCTTCGAGCGCCGCATCTTCGAGGGCATGGCCGCGCGCGACTACCCGCCGGAGTTCGCCGAGGGCATCTTCCAGCAGATCCTCGGCTTCGGCGAATACGGCTTCCCGGAAAGCCACGCCTACAGCTTCGCGATCCTGGCCTACCTGAGCAGCTGGCTCAAGTGCCACGAGCCGGCCGTGTTCCTGGCGGCGATGCTCAACTCGCAGCCGATGGGCTTCTACGGGCCGTCGCAGCTGGTGCAGGACGCGCGGCGCCACGGCGTGCAGGTGCGGCCGGTGGACGTGACGGCGAGCGACTGGGATTGCACGCTGGAAGCGCCCTCGCCCCAGCCCTCTCCAGCAAGCGGGAGAGGGAGCCCGGCGGTGCGGCTGGGGTTGCGCATGGTTCAGTCGTTCACGCAGGCGGCGGCCGAGCGGCTGGTCAAGGCCCGTGCGGAGCGTCCCTTCGCCAACGTCGAAGACCTTGCCCGCCGCGCCGGCCTCCCGCCGCACGAATTGCAAGCCCTGGCCCACGCCGACGCCCTTTCAGCACTCGCCGGCCACCGCCGGCAGCAAACCTGGGTCGCCGCGGGCCAGGAAGCGCCGCCGGCGCTGCTGGCCGACGCACCGGTGGGCGAAGCCGCCCTCGCACTGCCCGAAGGCCCCGAGGGCGAGCAGATCCTGTTCGACTACGCCACGCTCGGCCTGACGTTGCGTCGCCACCCGGTGGCGCTGCTGCGCCCGCGCCTGAGCCGCCGAGGCTGGCGCAGCGCCGAGGAGCTGGCGCGGTTGCCCGACGGGCGGGCGGCCTGGGCATGCGGCATCGTCACCGTGCGCCAGCAGCCCGAGACCGCCCACGGAACGATCTTCGTCACGCTGGAGGACGAGACCGGCTCGGTGAACGTGATCGTCTGGCGCCATGTGCGGGAGCGGCAGCGGCAGGCGCTGCTGGCGTCGCGGCTGCTGGCGGTGGCCGGCCAGTGGCAGGCGCGCGACGGCGTGTCGCACCTGGTGGCCCGCCGCCTGGTGGACATGACGCCCTGGCTCGGGCGGCTGGACACGACGGCCCGCAACTTCCATTGATGGCTATAATCCCGGGTTCTTTGCTGGCCTACCCCTTTGGGCACCCCAATCAATGACGACGATTCGAGTCAAAGAAAACGAGCCGTTCGACGTGGCCCTGCGCCGCTTCAAGCGCACGATCGAGAAGCTGGGCCTCCTCACCGAGCTGCGTGCACGCGAGTTCTACGAGAAGCCCACAGCCGAGCGCAAGCGCAAGAAGGCCGCCGCGGTGAAGCGCCACTTCAAGCGCGTGCGCAGCATGCAGCTGCCCAAGAAGATGTACTGACGGGCCCCGGCCCGGATCGCATCCGAGGAGCCCGAGCGGCCATGCCCGCTGCGGGCTCTTGGTTTTTGCTGGAGACCTCATGAGCCTCAAGGACCGCATCACCGACGACATGAAGGCCGCCATGCGCGCGAAGGAGGCCGACCGCCTGTCCACCGTGCGCATGCTGCTGGCCGCCATCAAGCAGCGCGAGGTCGACGAGCGCATCGTGCTCGACGACACCCAGCTCGTGGGCATCGTCGACAAGCTCATCAAGCAGCGCAAGGACTCCGTGGCGGCCTTCCAGCAAGCCGGCCGCACCGACCTCGTCGACAAGGAAAACGCCGAGATCAAGGTGCTCGAGGCATACCTGCCGCAACGCCTGTCGGCCGACGAGATCACGGCCGCCGTGGCGGCCATCGTCGCCGAGACGGGCGCCGCGGGCCCGGGAGACATGGGCAAGGTGATGGGCGCAGCCAAGGCGCGGCTGGCCGGCAAAGCCGACATGGCGCAGGTCTCCGCGGCCGTCAAGGCGGCCCTGTCCAAGTAAGCTGTCATGTCATGACCGACCTTCCCGTCTACTCGATCGCGCCCGACGTCTGCGTCGCGCCCCAGCTCCAACCGGCCGCCATGGCCGAGGCCGCGCGCGCCGGCTTCCGCAGCGTGGTCAACAACCGCCCCGATTTCGAGCACGACACCGACCAGCCCACGAACGAGTCCATGGAGGCGGCAGCCCGTGCCGCCGGGCTGGAGTACCGCTTCCTGCCGGTCCAGAGCGCCTACCAGACGCCCGAAGAGATCGCCGCGTTCGCGAAGCTGATGGAAGAGCTGCCCCGGCCCGTCCTGCTCTTCTGCCGCAGCGGCTCGCGCTCCGCGCGCCTCTACCAGCAAGCCAAGGCGCTGTAGGCGCCAATGACAAAGGCCCCTCGCGGGGCCCTTGTGTTGGGCAAGAGACGTTCAGAGCTTCTGCTGCTGCATGAAGTCGTCGAAGCGGCCTCCGCGAACCGGAACCACAGGTTCTGGCCGCGCCGAAGGCAGCGTAGTCGTCGTAGATCTTCTTCCAGGCCGGGTTCTTGCCATTCAGCTCGCTGTACAGGGCCATAGCTTCCTTGAAGGCCGCGTCGAGCACGTCCTTCGGGAAGCGGAACAGCTTCACGCCCGAGCCGACGAGCTGCTTGAGCGCCGCCGGGTTGCGCGCGTCGTAGCGCGACTGCATCACCAGATGCGCGTGCGAGGCCGCCGACTCGATGATGGCCTTGTTCTCGGCCGAGAGCCCTTCGAACGCCTGCTAGCTGCCGGCCACCTTCATGCGTTCGACGAGCAGCGAGCCGGTGGTGCGCGTGCCCGACGTGTAGGTGTCCGCGCCGACGGCCACGATGCTGCGCAGCATCTCGCGCAGGTTGCCCGCGACGGTGACCTCCTCCACCGGGTGGACGATGCGGCCGTTGTCCACCCAGAAGCCCGCGGCGCCGCGCGAGTAGTCGCCCGTGACGTAGTTCACGCCCTGCCCCATCAGCTCGATCACGAAGAGGCCGCGATGCAGCTTGCGCAGCATCGCCTCGAGGTCGTCGCCGGGCGCAGTGCGCCGGCTCGTCAGCACGAGGTTCTGCGAGCCGCCCGCATTGCCCGTGGTGTGCAGGCCGAGCTTGCGCGCCGAGTAGCTCGACAGGAAGTAGCCCTGCACCACGCCGCCCTCCACCACGCTGCGCGGCCGCGTGACCACGCCCTCGTCGTCGAACGGGGCGCTGCCCTTGCCCTTGGGGACGTGCGGATCTTCCCGAAGGTCGAGGTGGTCGGCCAGCACCGGCTTGTTCAGGCATTCGAGCAGGAAGCTGGCGCGGCGGTACAGCGACCCCCCGCTCGTGGCCTGCACGTAGGCGCCGAGCAGCCCCGCAGCCAGCGGCGACTCGAACAGCACCGGCACCTCGCAAGTGGGCACCTTTCGCGAATCGAGCCGCGACAGCGCACGCTCGGCGGCATAGCGGCCCACTGCCACGGGATCGGCCAACTGCCCGGGATCGCGCATCGAGCTGTACCAGGCGTCGCGCTGCATGCCGTCGCCGCGCCCGGCGATCGGAGCCACCGACAGCGAATGCCGCGAGCTCGCGTAGCCACCGCGGAAGCCGCGCGAGTTGCCGGCCCAGAAGTGCGACTGCTGCGCCGACACCGCGGCGCCTTCGGAGTTGGTGATGCGCCGGTCGGTCGACAGCGCGGCTGCCTCGCACTGCTGGGCGATGCGCGCCGCCTCCGCCGCGTCGACGGCCCACGGGTGGAACAGGTCCAGGTCGCGCGCGACGTCGTCGCCACGCGCCAGGTCGGCGTCGTCGGGCAGGCCGGCCGCCGGATCCTCGGCCGTGAAGCGCGCGATGTCGTAGGCGGCCTGCACGGTGCGCTCCAGCGCGTCGCGCGAAAAATCGGACGTGCTGGCGTTGCCGCGGCGCTGCCCGATGTACACGGTGACGCCGATGGACTTGTCGCGATTGCGCTCGACGTTCTCGACCTCGCCCTTGCGCACCGACACCGAGAGCCCCGTGCCCTCCGACACCTCGGCGCCGGCATCGCTCGCGCCGAGGCCGCGGGCGATGGCGAGGGCGTCGTCGACGATCTGCTGGAAACGCTCTCGCGGATAGGCAAAGCCGGATTCAGGCTGGTTCATGGGGTTCGATTCAGGAGGCTTGGAGGCGAGAACTATCATAACGATCGACCTTCGCAGCCCCATGCCCGACTCCCACCCCAACGCCACTCCCGGCGACGCCGACCGCCCGAGCAAGACGCGCCTGAAGCAGCAGGCGCATGCGCTGCAATCGCTCGGCGAAGCGCTGGTCGCGCTGCCGGACGACCGGCTGGCCGCCATGCCGATCTCCGAAACCCTGCTCGACGCGCTGCGCGAGGCGCGCAAGGTGCGCTCCCACGAGGGCCGGCGGCGCCATCTGCAGTATGTGGGCAAGCTGATGCGGCAGGCGCCCGAGGAGGCGATCGACCGGCTGCGCGACGCCGTGTCGGCGCTGCACCTCGGCGGCGCCCAGGACACCCTCGCGCTGCACCGGGCCGAGCGCTGGCGGGCCGAACTCGTGGCCGACGACGATGCGGCCACGCGCTGGCTGGCCAAGCACTCCGACGCGGACGCGCAGCGCCTGCGCAGCCTCGTGCGCGCCGCGCGCAAGGACGCGGCCACCCCGCCCGAGCAGCGCCACGGTCGCGCCTACCGCGAGTTGTTCCAGTTCCTGAAGGAGGCGATGGCTGCCGATGAGTGACTTCGACCCCGTGCGCATCGGGCTCGTTTCCGTGAGCGACCGCGCGTCGGCCCGCGTCTACGAAGACAAGGGCATCCCGGCGCTGCAGGACTGGCTCGCGCGAGCGCTGCGCAACCCGGTGACGTGGGAGACGCGCCTGATCGCCGATGACCAGGCCACGATCAGCGCAACCCTGGTGGAACTGGTCGACTTCGCCGGCTGCCACGTCGTGCTCACCACCGGCGGCACCGGGCCGGCGCCGCGCGACGTGACGCCCGAGGCGACGCTCGCCGTGGCGCACAAGGTGATGCCGGGCTTCGGAGAGCAGATGCGGCAGATCAGCCTGCAGTTCGTGCCCACCGCGATCCTGTCGCGGCAGGTGGCCGTGATCCGCGGTGGCGCGCTGATCGTGAACCTGCCCGGCCAGCCGAAGTCCATCGCCGAGACCTTGCAGGGGCTGCCCGATCGCAACGTGCCCGGCATCTTCGCGGCCGTGCCCTATTGCGTCGACCTGATCGGCGGCCCCTACCTCGAGACGGACCCGGCCGTGTGCACGGCGTTCCGGCCGAAGTCGGCCATCCGCACGCCGCTTGGAGTCTGCCGCGCAGACTCCAAGCCCGCTACTTGACGAGCCGGTTCAGCGCCTCGGCGTCGAAGTGCTCCGAGGTCTGCGCATCCTGCGGCACGCACTCGTCAGTGGGCAGCTCGCGCGAGCGCACCGAGAGCTTTTCGATCGCCTGCCACAGCAGGGCGATCTGGTGCTCGTGGCCGGAGGCGTTGTCGATGAGGCCCTTCATGGCCTGCGCGACGGGGTCGTCGCCCTGCGTCACGCCGTAGGCGGAGAAGCCCATCTTGGCGGCGGCCGCCTCGCGCACGGCATCGGCTTCGGCCCGGATGATGCGCGCCGGGTTGCCGACGGCCGTGGCGCCGGGCGGTACCGGCTTCACGACCACGGCGCCCGAGCCGACGCGCGCGCCTTCGCCTACCGTGAAGCCGCCGAGCACCTGCGCGTTGGCGCCGACGATCACGCCTCGCGCGAGCGTGGGGTGCCGCTTGGCGCCCTTCGCGAGCGAAGTGCCGCCGAGCGTGACGCCCTGGTAGATGGTGCAGTCGTCGCCGATCTCGGCCGTCTCGCCCACGACGATGCCCATGCCGTGGTCGATGAACACGCGCCGGCCGATCACCGCGCCCGGATGGATCTCGACGCCGGTGAAGAAGCGCCCGATGTGCGAGACGAAGCGGCCGAGCCAGCGCAGCCCGCGCGACCAGCACCAGTGGGCGCGCCGGTGAAAGATGAGCGCATGCAGCCCCGGGTAGCACGTGAGCACCTCCCACGACGAGCGCGCGGCGGGGTCGCGCTCGCGGATGGTGGCGATGTCTTCACGCAGTCGGGCGAACATGGTGCGGGACTTGGGGTGTGCTTCAGTGTAAGCGGCCGGGCGCACGGGCGCAGGGTGCCGCTCGGTGGCGCCGAAAGGCGGTTCGTAAGTGTCCACGCGTTCTCTTCCCAAGTCTTTGGGGCGACGATAGGGCTGCGTCGCCGCAGGGTCGATCCCGCGCCTCGGGGGAACGCCCGCCCGATCAGGACTTCGACTTGGCGACCGCGCGCGCGATGCCGCGCAGGATGTGGATTTCCTCCTCGGTGAGCCGTGCACGGTTGGCGAGTTGGTTCAGGCGCGGCATGAGCTTCTTCGGCGCGGCGGGGTCGAGGTAGCCGATGCCCACCAGCACCTCTTGCCAATGGGCGAGCGCGCCCTGCACGGCCGCGACGTCGGCCGCGAGCCCCTCGGGCGCTCGGGGCTGCACCTCGAAGCCGCCGAGCGCCTGCCGCCAGTCGTAGGCGATGACCTGCACCGCCTGCGCCAGGTTCAGCGAGCCGTACGCCGGGTCCGCCGGGATGCTGAGGCAGGCGTGGCAGCGGTACACGTCTTCGTTGGCCAGGCCGTGCCGCTCGCCCCCGAAGACGAACGCCACGCGTTGCGGCGCTTGCGCCAGCGTCTCGAACAGGACGCGCGGAGCGTGCGTGGGCGGGCCGAAGTCGCGCGGCGTCATGGCGGTGGCGCAGGCGAACGCGACGCCGTCCAGCGCGTCGGCCAAGGTGTCCGCGATGCGTGCACGCGCAAGCACGTCGGCCGCGCCGCTGGCCATCGCCACGGCCTCCTGGTGCGACAGCACGTCCGCGAAGCGCGGGCGCACGAGCACCAGGTCGCCGAAGCCCATCACCTTCATCGCGCGTGCAGCTGCGCCCACGTTGCCGGCGTGGCTCGTGTGCATCAGCACGAAGCGCGTGGGGTCGGGGAACACGGGCGGCTAAAATCGTGGGCTTGGCGGCGATTGTCACCGCCGCGCTCTTTGTCCACCGCCGGCTCCCCTCCTCCTTTGCGTGCCCCACCCATGCCTCCAGCCTTGCACCCCATGCTCAACATCGCCGTCAAGGCGGCCCGCGCGGCGGGGGCGATCATCAACCGGGCGGCTCTCGACCTGGACCTGCTCAAGATCAGCAGCAAGGGGCCGAACGACTTCGTGAGCGAAGTCGACCAGGCGGCCGAGCAGGCCATCATCGACATCCTCCTGCAGGCCTATCCCGGCCACGGCATCCTGGCCGAGGAGTCGGGGCGCGCGCACGGCGCGAAGAACAGCGAGTTCGTGTGGATCATCGATCCGCTCGACGGCACCACCAACTTCCTCCACGGCTTCCCGGTCTATGCGGTGTCGATCGCGCTCGCGCACCGCGGGCAGGTGCAGCAGGGCGTCGTCTACGACCCGACGCGCAACGACCTCTTCTACGCCTCGCGCGGTCGCGGCGCCTTCCTCAACGACCGCCGGCTGCGCGTGTCCAAGCGCACGCGCATGGACGAAGCGCTCATCGGCACCGGATTCCCTTTCCGCAAGGGCGACAACTTCAAGCGCTACGTGAAGATGTTCGAGGAAGTGATGCAGAACTGCGCCGGCCTGCGTCGCCCCGGGGCCGCCGCTTTGGACCTGTGCTACGTGGCCGCCGGCTACTACGACGGCTTCTTCGAGACCGGCCTGAACCCGTGGGACATCGCGGCAGGCTCGCTGATGATCACCGAGGCCGGCGGCCTGATCGGCAACTTCACCGGCGAGGCCGACTACCTCCACCAGCGCGAGGTCGTGGCCGGCACGCCCAAGGTGTACGGGCAGATGGTGCAGATGCTCGCGCCCTACAGCCGCGTGATCAAGGCCGATGCGCCGGCCGACGCCGCCCCGCCGGCGGTGCCGGGCGAGGAAGCCGCGCCGCGCAAGAAGGCGCCGGTGCGCATCCGCAAGATCGGCCTTTGAGCCTGCGCCTGACGGCCCGAAGCCAAGCGCGCATGAACGCCCCCGCGACGGAGTTCGGCGCCCACACGCCGATGATGGCGCAGTACCTGCGCATCAAGGCGGAGCACCCGGACACGCTCGTGCTCTACCGCATGGGTGATTTCTACGAGCTGTTCTACGACGACGCGCGGCGCGCGAACCGGCTGCTCGACATCACGCTCACCACGCGCGGCCAGAGCGCCGGCGAGCCGGTGGTGATGGCCGGCGTGCCGGTGCACTCGCTGGAGACCTACCTCGCCAAGCTCATCAAGCTCGGCGAGGCGGTGGCCATCGCCGAGCAGGTCGGCGACGTCGCCACCGCCAAGGGGCCGGTGGAGCGCAAGGTGGTGCGCGTGGTCACGCCCGGCACCGTCACCGACAGCGAGCTGCTCGACGAACGTGCGGACACGCTGCTCGTGGCGCTCGCCCGGCGCCATTCGAGCTGGGGCCTGGCCTGGCTGGCGCTCAGCAGCGGCGCGCTCGGGCTCACCGAGTGCGGCGAGCGCGAGCTGGCTGGCTGGCTCGCCCGCCTGGGCCCGGCGGAGATCCTGGTCGATACCGACGAACTGCCCGCGACCGTCGGGCAGGCCGGCGCGGCCGTCACGTCGCGGCCCGCGTGGCAGTTCGACCCCGCACTCGGTGTGCGCAAGCTGTGCGAGCTGCTGGGGGTGGCGAGCCTGGCCGGCTACAACGCGCAGGATCTGCCCGCCGCCCACGCCGCCGCGGCCGGGCTGCTCGCCTTCGCCGAGCACACACAGGGGCGCGCACTGGCCCACGTGCAAGGCCTCACCGTACAGCGCGCCAGCGACCTGCTCGACCTGCCCCCGGCCACGCAGCGCAACCTCGAGCTCGTGCGCACGCTG